>Ga0214473_10000414_pt1 | contig 60281 bp, 48 predicted proteins | sample RVTome_7_FD_203509 | JGI IMG/M metagenome (GOLD analysis project Ga0214473, IMG submission 203509) | Soil microbial communities from uranium-contaminated site in the Upper Colorado River Basin, Wyoming, United States - RVT98D197 | ecosystem: Environmental > Terrestrial > Soil > Contaminated >... | reverse complement strand
TCCGCGAAGCCGTCGCCGCCGTCCGGAAAGATGCCTTGGTCGATTTCCTCCGGTCCCTCCACCGGTCCCTCGGGAAGATCCCGGGCGGGCCGTTCGTCCTCCTCGTTGCCGGCTTGAACCCCCACGGCGGCGAGGAGGGGCGTCTCGGCCGTGAGGAGGAGGAGGAGATCGGGCCGGCCGTCGATGCGGTCAGGGCCGAAGGTGTGCCTGCGAGCGGGCCCTTCCCCCCTGACACCGTCTTTCTTCGGGCCCTGGGGAAGAAGGAGGCCGTCGTCGTCGCCCTCTACCATGACCAGGGGCTCATCGCCTTCAAGCTCGATGCGTTCGCCACGGGTGTCAACGCGACGCTCGGCCTGCCCTTCGTTCGGACTTCCCCCGACCATGGAACGGCCTTCGACATCGCCGGCAAGGGTATCGCCGATTCCCGCAGCATGGAGGAAGCGATCCGGTTGGCCGCGGTCTTCAGCGCGAGCGGTTCTTGAGCGCGGCCCGGATCTCCCGGTCCGTGTCCCTCTTCTTGATGGCCTCACGCTTTTCGTGTACCCTTTTTCCCCGGACCAGGGCGAGTTCGAGCTTGACCCTTCCTTTGTCGTTGATCAGGACCTTGGTCGGGACCATGGTCAGGCCCCTTTCCTGGGTCTTCCCGGCCAGGCGTTTGATCTCCCGGCGGTGGAGCAAAAGCTTGCGCTCCCTGATAGGGTCATGGTTGAAAATATTCGCGGCCTCGTAGGGGCTGATGTGGCACTTGACGAGAAAGACCTCGCCGTTCCGGACCTCGGCGTAGCTCTCCTTGAGACTGACCCGGCCGGCGCGGACGGACTTCACCTCGCTCCCGACGAGAGCCATCCCCGCTTCGAAGGTCTCGAGGATGAGATAGTCGTGGGAGACGGTTTTGTTGACGGCGACGTTCTTCATGGCTCGGCCGGGAGGGCCGCGCCCGACGGGGCGACCTCGATCAGGCTGATGTGGCGCTTGTTCATTTTTTCGACGGTCAGCCGGTGGCCACCGAATTCGAACGAGTCTTTTTCGCGCGGCAGGCGGCCGAACTCGGACAGGAAGAAGCCGGCGAGCGTCGTGTAGCCCCCTTTCTCCGGGATGCCCAGGGCGACGAGCGCGTTGACGTTCTTGACCGGAGCGGCCCCCGTGATAAGGTAGCGCCCGCCGTCGCGGCGGGAGAACCACTCCTCGGTCCGTCCGTCGTGCTCGTCCTGGATCTCGCCGACGATCTCTTCGATGATGTCTTCGAGGGTCACCAAACCGTCGAGGTTGCCGAATTCGTCGACGACGAGGGCCATGTGGACGGCCTTCTCTTGCATCTGGAGGAGAACTTTTTCGAGGGAGGCGAGCTCCGGGACGAAGAACGGCTTGCGCAGGATGTCCTTGATTATAACATCTTTATTATCAATAAGATAACTGATCAAGTCCTTGCTGTGGATGATGCCCTCGATGTTGTCGAGCCGGCCCCTATAGACCGGGTAGCGGGAATAGCCGGCCGAGCGGACCGTGTCCAGGACTTCGGTGAGCGTGGACTCGACTTCGATGGCCTTGACCTCGGGCCGGGGGACCATGACCTCCTTCACGGGGCGGGAGCCCATGTCGAGGGCGCCGGCGACGATCTTCCGGCGAAGCGCGGACAGGCCGCGCGCGCCGGCGTGAAGGGCGATCTTGATCTCCTCTTCGTTGAGAGGCCGGGAAGAGCCTGTCGGCTTGGACCTGGACGAGGGCATGATCAGCCCGGTCATGATCGAGAAAAGCTTGACGAGAGGGGCGAAGAGGATCATGACTCCCCGGATCGGGTAGCTGACGAGGGTCACCGTCCGGAGGGAGTTGTGGGCGGCGAAGGTCTTGGGGTTGACCTCCGCGAAGATGAGGAGGAGGAGGGTCGTGGCGATCGTCGCGTAAAGTATGGCCTGGTTGCGATCCGGCAGGATGCCGACGAAAAGGGACGTCGCGATGGAGGCCGCGGCCACGTTGACCAGGGTGTTACCGATCAGGATCGTGGCCAGGAGGTCATTCGTCCGGCCGTGGATCTTCCGGGCCAGGCGGGCCCGCTTCGAGCCCTTCTTCTCGTGATATTCGAGGGAGAAAGGGTTGACCGCGATGAAGGCCGTCTCCGACGAAGAAAAAAAGGCGCTGAGCAGGAGGCATAAGAGGAACAGCAGGATCCCGGCGAGGAGCATGGGCCTCCGTTCAAGCGGCGATACGGGGCTTGGCGGTCTTGAAGCAGCGGGACAGGGTGCCGAGGAGCTTCTCTTCCACCTTGGACGATGGCGAGGCGACCGCTTCGGAGATCTCGGAGACCATAAGCTCCTTGGCCTTCTCCATCATCTTTTTCTCGCGGAAGGAGAGCGGCTTGTGGAGACTGAGGTAGTAGAGGCTCTTCAGGACGGTGGCCATGTCGGAAAGCGTGCCCGACTTCATCAGGTTGAGGTGCTCCTTGTAGCGCCCCTTCCAGTCCGTGGTGACGTCCACGTCCCCGTTCCCCATGAAGTGGTAGATCTTCTTGATGGACCCCTCGTTCACCGGCCGGCGGATCCCGATCTCCAGGGCGGTCGTGCTCGGGACCGTGACCAGGGTGTTGTTGCAGATGATCCTCAGGTGGAAGACCGTGAACCGTTCCCCGTCGTAGGAATCCTCGCCGATGGCTTCGACGACGCCAAGACCTTGATTGGGATAAATGACTTTATCGCCAATTTTAAGTGATTTCATGCCCGGGTATTATACCGGAACAGGGGAGAAGAGTCAATGCGCTTCCCCCAGGAGCGGCCTTGACAGGCCGGCGGCCTTCGGATAACATACACTCTTCAAAGGTGTTGGACAAGCATGAAGAGAACGTTTCAACCGAACAACAGAAGACGCAAGAAAACGCATGGTTTCCGAGTCCGGATGAAGACCAAGGGCGGCCAGGAAGTCATCAAGGGCAGAAGGCGCAAGGGTCGAAAGCGCGTTTCTGCCGGATGAATGAACGCCTGACGCCTCTCGAGAGAATCCGCAGGAAAAGCGATTTCGCGAGCCTCTATCGGGACGGCGGCCGCATTCGGGGACGATATTTCCACCTGGTCTTCCGCAGGAACGAGCTCGGCCATTCCCGGCTGGGGGTCGTCGCCAGCCGGAAAGTCGGCTCCGCGGTCGTCAGGAACAGGGTCAAGAGGCGCCTCCGGGAGCTTTTTCGCCGGCATAAGGAACTCCTGAGAGAGCCGATAGACCTTATCGTCATAGCCCGGCCGGAGTCGGGAGATGCCCCTTGGGCCGAGTTCCGGGAAGCTTATTTCTCGTCGTTGACAACGATTTTTCGAAAACGGATATCATCGTGAAAGCCGCCGCGCTCTTCTTGATCAGGTTGTACCAGATGACCCTCTCCCCCCTCCTCGGCACCCGCTGCCGGTACCACCCGACCTGCTCCGCCTATACCCAGGAGGCCCTTACGAAGTACGGCTTCTTCAGGGGTGCCTTTTTGGGCTTCCGGAGGCTTTTGCGGTGCCATCCTTTTCACGAGGGCGGAATCGACCCCGTCCCCTGAGAGTGAGACAGCATGGAAAAACGACTCATCTTGGCCATCGTCCTGTCCTTCCTGGTGCTGATGGGCTGGCAGTACTTTGTCGTCAAGCCCACCAAGCTGGCCGTGACCTCCGTCGAAACTCCGCCCGCGCCCCCCGCCGCGCCCCTGCCGGGGACGGCCGGAGCGGCCCAGGAAAGCAGGCAGGAAGAGCCGGCTGAGGCCAAGCCGGCCCCGGCCGAGACCGTTCCCGCCCCGGACCTCGGCGCCGTGGCTGGGCAGGCCGAGACGGACGTCGTCGTCGAGACATCGCTCTACAAGGCCGTCTGGACGAACAAGGGCGGCGTTCTCAAAAGCTGGAAGCTCAAGAACCACAAGAACAGCCTGAAGGAAGACCTCGAGCTCGTCCCCGCCATGGCCGGGGAAATCGGCCGCTACCCATTCTCCCTGGGCCTCGACGACGCGGCCTTCGCCGGCCTCCTCAACTCATCGCTCTTCGAGGTCTCGCAGACCGCTCTAGACCTCCGCGACGGGGCGAGCGGCGAGCTTCGTTTCGTCTTCTCCGACGGGGCCTCGGTCAAGGCCGAGAAAGCCTTCCGCTTCACCGGCGGCAGCTACGCCTTGGAAACGGAGATCCGGGTCTGGAAGAACGACCAGCCGGTTTCCCCCTCCGTCCTGTGGGGCCCGGGAATAGGCAACTCCACCCCCGCCGAGCTGAAGCAGAGCTACAGCGTCACCACGGGGTCGGCCGTGTACACCGGGGGCAAGGTCATCCGGATGATCGAGAGGAAGTACAAGGCTGAGCAGAGCGCCTACAATTTCGTGGACTGGGCCGCTTACGAAGACAACTATTTCGTCGCCCTATTCGTCCTCCCGTCCCAGAAGGGACAGGCGGCCTTCCTCAAGGAAACGGCCGGCCGGGCCCCGGCCTTCTTCGTCTACGTGACGGGACCCCGCCGGGCCTACATCGGGCCTAAGGACGCCGAGGCGCTAAAGGCCTTCGGGAACGAGGCCAAGAAAGTCATCAGCTTCGGGATGTTCGGCAGCATCGCCGAGATCCTCCTCGCCGCCGTCCGCTTCTTTCACAAGCTCATCCCCAACTGGGGGATCGCCATCATCCTGCTGACCTTCGTCATCAAGATCATCTTCTTCCCGCTGACATACAGCTCGACGAAATCGATGGTCAAGATGGCCGACCTGCAGCCCAAGGTCAAGGCCATCCGGGCCAAGTACAAGAAGGCCAAGTCCGACATCGCCCAGCGGCGGTTGATGAACGAAGAGATGATGAAGCTCTACAAGGAGCACGGCGTCAACCCGGCCGGCGGCTGCCTGCCCATGCTCATCCAGCTCCCGGTCTTCTATGGAGTTTTCCGGATGCTCGTCGTCTCCGTCGAGTTCCGCCACGCGCCCTTCGCGCTCTGGATCACCGACCTCTCCGTACGGGACCCTCTTTACGTGACGCCCGTCCTCATGGGCATCACCCAGTTCATCTCCCAGAAGATGACCCCGACCTCGGCCGACTCCTCCCAAGCCAAGATGATGCTCATCATGCCCTTCGTAATGACCATATTTTTCATGAACTTCCAGAGTGGCCTGGTCCTTTATTGGCTGACGACGAATGTCCTTCAGATCGGGCAGCAGGCCATCATAAACCGTATGATGCATCGCAACAAGTGAGATGCCATGGAAAACGAAATCAAGCCAGAAAATGGACAGCCGGCTGACGAGAGGCCGGAATACAATGGCCGTAACCTCGAAGAGGCCATCAGCCTGGCCGAGCACCGGCTCAAGCTTCCCCGGGAAAAATTCAACTACGAGATCGTCACCGCGAAGACCCGGCTCTTCGGCCTGAAGAGCCGGGAGATCGTCATCCGCGCCTGGGCCAAGGACGAGGACGCGGACAACTCGGCCGAGCGTTTTCTGGCCCGGCTCATGCCCCATTTTCCCTTGGAACTGAGCTACCAGGTCAAGAAGAGCCCGAACATCATCTTCATCGTCTTCGACGGCCCGGACAAGGCGATCCTTCTCAGGGACGACGGGGCGCTCCTCCTCGCAATCCAGCACGTCCTGAACAAGGTCTCGCCGATCAAGGTCCAGGTCGACTGCGAGTTCTACCGGCGGCGGAAGGAAAAAAAGCTCAAGGAATACGCCCAGCGCGTCGCCCAGCAGGTGTCGGACACGGGGCGGGAAGAAATCCTCGACCTGATGAACCCCTATGAGCGGCGGATCATCCACATCGTTGCCAACGAGGTCCCGGGGGTCAGCAGCGAGAGCATCGGCGACGGCTTCCTCAAGAAGGTCAAAGTTTTTCGCGTGCAGCGGTAGTGGGGCGCCGGCGCTTGTAAGCTCGGCTCGGAGGACAGCACTCCCCCTCCTGGGAGAGTTTGGAACGCCGGTCGGTGCGCCGTACTCGGCGCCAAAACAACTCGCTTGGCGTGCGTTACGCCAAGCTCAAACACGTTTTGGCGGTTTCCCCTGAAACTTCCCTCGTCCGGCACGCTGCCCGGCTAAACTCTCCCAATGTCGGGTCCGGCTGTCCTCCTCGCCGCGGTTCAAGCTCGCGCCGGCAATTTCCCCGATCGGTACGAATCGCCCTTCTTTATCCGGATATTTCCTAAAAGCGCGGCGGAGTAGCTCGGAGCCACACTTCTGGGAAATATATTGTTTGAGTCAGATCAGTAACGACGGTCAGATTCGCAATCCTCACTTGCCCGCGATGCCATGAGGGGCCGAGGGGTGTCGTCGAAGGAAGCATAAAGCGGTGATTTAGACTTACTGGGCCGGATACGCGGACTCCTTCCATCGGATCCGGAGCGGGAAGGCGTTAAGAATCACCGCAGCGGACGGAGACGACCCCCGAGGGCCCGGAAGGCATCGCCCCCAGAGGCCAGCTTTACTAATGTCAGAGGCTCATTTAGAATGTGAGCCGAAAAGAAATAGATCTATGCTCGAAGACACCATCATCGCGATCTCGACGCCGCCGGGGTTCGGCGGGCTGGGGATCGTCCGGATAAGCGGCAAAAGGGCCCTCGCGGTGGCCGGGGAAATCTTCCAGCCGAAGAAAAGATCGAAGAAACCGTTCCCGGCGCGGCGCCCAGTTTTTGGGACGATCCGCGACCCGGGGCGGGAAACGGCGCTCGACGAGGCCTTCCTGACCTATTTCAAGGCCCCCCGGTCCTACACGAGGGAGGACGTCGTCGAGCTGAGCTCGCACGGCAGCCCGGCCGTTCTGGCGGGCGTTCTCAGGCTTGGCGCCGGGGCGGGGGCGCGCCTGGCCCAGCCCGGGGAGTTCACTCTCCGCGCCTATCTGAACGGCCGCCTGGATATGCTTCAGGCCGAGGCCGTCAACGACCTGATCAGGTCAGTCTCGCTGACCCAGGCGCGGATTTCCTCCCGTCAACTCGGGGGGAGCTTATCCCGGAGGATTTTCCGGCTGCGAGGCAAGCTCATTGCCCTGCTCTCCAGGGTTGAAGCCGGCCTGGAATTCCCGGAGGAGAAGCTCAGGACCGGAGCCCCGGCAGACCGCAGGACCATCGATTCCCTGGCGGCCGAGGTCGAGAGGCTCATCGCGGGCTACGAGGCCGGCCGGGCCATCCGGGAGGGCCTCACTCTGGCGATCACGGGCAGGACGAACGTCGGTAAATCGACCCTGTTCAACGCTCTTCTCGAGGAAGATAGGGCCATCGTCACGCCCTTCCCGGGGACGACCCGGGATTTCCTCAGGGAGAAGCTGGTCATCGACGACATCGTTTTCCACCTAGTGGACATGGCCGGGCTGGGGAAACCCGCCCATCCCGTCGAAAAGACAGGGATTGCCAAGGGGCAGAAGATTGCCAGGGACGCTGACGGTCTGCTCGTCGTCCTCGACGCGTCCCGGGGAGAAAGCGGCGAGGATGAACGGCTTGTCCGGAAATACCGGGCTAAAAAAATGCTCCTCGTTTTCAACAAATCCGACCTCCCCCAGAAAATCGACAGGCGGAGGATCCGGAAGCTGGCCGGCGGACCCCCGGCAATCGATATCTCGGCCCTGAAAGGCAGGAACATGGACAAACTGAGGGGGGCTATCCGCGGGCATTTCGTTCCGGGACCGGTAAAAGAGGAGGACGTCATCCTCCACGCCCGGCAAAAAGACCTCCTCCAAGCCATTTTCGAAGCCCTCCGGCGGGCGGAGGGGCTCCTGGCGAAAGGGCATTCCGTCGAACTCTATGCCGAGGAGATCCGCAGCTGCCTGCCCCTCGTCGGCGAGCTGACGGGGGAAGTGCGCATTGACGAGGTCATCGACGACATATTCGGGCGGTTCTGCGTGGGGAAATAGGGATTCCGGATGAAAGCGGCAGACGGGTTCGACGTCATCGTCGTCGGGGCCGGGCACGCCGGCTGTGAGGCGGCTGCAGCGGCGAGCGCCATGGGCCTCCGGACCTGCCTGGTGACCATCCATCTCGAGACGATAGCCCAGATGTCCTGCAACCCGGCCATCGGCGGCCTGGCCAAGGGGCACCTCGTCCGGGAAATCGACGCGCTCGGCGGCCTGATGGGCCTCCTGGCGGACGAGACAGGCATCCAGTTTAGGCTCCTCAACCGGAGCCGGGGCGGGGCGGTCCAGGCCCCTCGGACCCAGTGCGACAAGGCGGCCTACCGGCTGGCCATGAAATACAGGCTCGAACGGATGCCCAACCTAACGGTCTTCCAGGGCATCGTCGCCGAAGTTCTGGTCACGGGGGGCGCCGCCCGAGGGGTGGAAACCCTGGATGGGACCCGCATCGAGGGAAAAGCGGTCATCCTGACGCCGGGGACCTTCCTCAACGGAATGATCCATATCGGACTCCGGAGTTATCCGGCCGGACGGGCGAACGAGCCGCCGTCGGTGGACCTTGCGGAGCAGTTGAAAAAGCTTGACCTGAGGGTTTTTCGCCTGAAGACGGGCACGCCCATGCGCCTGGACAGGGACACCATCGACTGGAGCTCTTTCACGCCGCAGCCGGGAGACGCGGAGCCCGTGCCTTTTTCCTACAGGACGAGCGGGCGTCTCCAAAACAAAGTCCTCTGCTATCTGGGGTACACCAACGCGGCCACCCATGCGGCCGTTCGCCGCAACCTCGATAAATCTCCCCTATATAGCGGAAAGATCAAGGGTATCGGGCCGCGTTATTGCCCCTCGATAGAGGACAAGGTGGTCAAATTCCCCCAACGCGCCCGGCATCAGTTCTTTCTCGAGCCGGAAGGGCTCGAAACGACGGAAATCTACATCAACGGCATGTCCTCGAGTTTGCCCTACGACGTCCAGCGGGAGATCTTGGGCACGATCCCCGGCCTGGACAGGGCGAAAATCCTGAGGCCGGCCTACGGCATCGAATACGATGCCGTCTCCCCCATCGAACTCCTGGCCACTCTGGAAACCAAAAAGATCAGGCGTCTCTACCTGGCCGGGCAGATCAACGGGACATCGGGATATGAAGAGGCGGCCGCCCAGGGCCTCATGGCCGGGATCAACGCGGCCCTATCCATCAGGAAAAAGGCGCCGTTCGTCCTGAGGCGGGACGAGGCCTATATCGGGGTGCTCATCGACGACCTGGTCACGACAGGCGTCGAAGAACCCTATCGCCTGTTCACGTCCCGGGCCGAATACCGGCTCCTGTTGAGGATCGACAACGCCGACCGCAGGCTGATGGAATACGGTCGGGAGCTGGGTCTCGTGCCGGAAAACGCCTGGAAGGAATACCAGGAAAAACGGGATCGTGTGGAGAGCGCGTTTTCGTTTTTAAGGAAAAACAGGCTGAAATCTGCGGCCGGGGCTAATTTAACCCTCTTCGAGCATCTGAAAAAACCTGAAGTCGGCCTGAGAAGTGTGCTAGAATATGGGAAATTCCCGGGTGCGTTGAGCGACGAGGAGTGCAGGCACATCGAGTCCGAGACAAAATATGAAGGCTACATCAAGAAGCAGGAGAGGGAGATCGCCAAATCCGTGCGGTCCGATTCGATGAAAATACCGGTGAGCGTTGATTTTCGTAATGTTTCGGGATTGACCAGGGAGGCCATCGAGAAATTCGAAAAAAAGAGACCTGCGACTTTGGGTGAGGCCAGGAAGATACCCGGCATGACTCCGGCCGCAGTCCATAATCTCAGCCTATATCTCGAGATCCGGGCGAAAAGAGGGGTCTCGAGGGCCCCTGTTTCACGTGGAACTTGACTGGACGATGAATAAGATCATTGCCGTAGCCAACCAAAAGGGCGGTGTCGGCAAGACCACGACCGCCATCAATCTTTCGTCCTGCCTTGCTCTCAAGAACAGAAGGACTCTCCTCATCGACCTCGACCCCCAGGGCATGTCGACCCTGGGATTGGCCAAACCGAAAGGATCCGGGCAAGGGATATACCAGGCGATGATGAACGGCCGGGACCTCATGGATTGCATCCTGGGGACGGACCTCGAGAATTTCTATCTCTGCCCGTGCTCTCCCGAGCTCTCGGGCATCGAAGTCGAATTGTACGCGGTCGAGCGAAGGGAAAGACGGCTTCTCGACGCGGTCGAAAAAGCGAGACGGTTCTTCAACTTCATCATCATCGATTGCCCTCCTTCCCTGGGATTCCTGACGATCAACGCGTTGACAGCGGCAGACTCGCTGCTCATCCCCGTCCAAACGGAATTCTTCTGCATGGAAGGGATCCCGGACCTCTTCCAGGCCCTGGAAACGGTGCGGACCTACTTCAACCCCAAGTTGGCCATCGAGGGGATCCTCCTGACCATGTTCGACGAGCGGACCAACCTTTCCAAGCAGGTCGCGGTAGAGATTCGCAAGTCGTTGAAAAATATCATGTTCGAAGCCGTCATTCCTCGAAGCGTCCGCCTGGCCGAAGCGCCGAGCTTCGGCAAACCCATCGTCCTCTATGATATCAAATCCAAAGGGGCCGAGGCCTATCTCAACCTCGCCGAGGAGATCATTCGCAGATGAACAAGAAAGCCCTGGGTAAAGGATTGGGAGCGTTCATCCCGGACGAGTTCAGCATTCTGAAAGACGAGAGGTTCGCCGAGCTGAACCTCGAGGACGTCAAGCCGAACCCCTTTCAACCACGGACGACGTTCGACGACAAAACAATTGACGAATTGGCCCAATCGATCAGGGAGACGGGTATCGTGCAGCCGGTCATCGTGGCCCCAGAGGACGATCATTACAAGATCATCGTCGGGGAACGGCGGTGGAGAGCCGCCCAACGGGCGGGTTTGCGTAAAATCCCCGCCCTCATCCGGAACATCCCCAAGGATAAGCAGCTCGAGGTCTCGCTTATAGAAAATATTCACCGCGAGGAGTTGAACGCCCTGGAGATCGCACGGGCCTACCAGAGGCTCATCGACGACCATGGCTATGCCCAGCACGAGCTCGCCGACAAGGTCGGGAAGGACAGGTCTTCGGTCACAAACTACCTCCGCCTGCTCAAGCTCCCCCAGGAGATCCAGGACCGTCTCGCCGACGGCACGATCTCCATGGGACATGCCCGGGCCATGCTGGCCCTCGAGGATCCGGCCACCCAGCTTTATGCTTGCCGCCAGGTCATCGACAGGAGCCTATCGGTCCGCAACACCGAAGCCCTGGTCAACCGGCTGAAACAAAAGGCACCGCGGGCCCAGAGGAGCCTGGCCGATCCCGACCTCCATAGCCTTCAGGAAGAAATGCTAAAGATCCTGGGGACGAAGGTCCTCATCGCCGGGAGCCGGAATAAGGGCGTTTTGAAGATCTACTACTTCTCTCTGGACGACCTGAATCGGATCTACGACAGGATCAAAGGAGCAAGCTCATGAAAGACAAGCCACGCGAATTGAACGAAACCAAGCTGGCCGGTTTGATCGATGTGGATTCGGAGTTCAAGGGTGACCTGACATTCAAGGGTTCCTTCCGGATCGAAGGCCATTTCAAGGGCACGATCAACTCGGACTCCCTTCTCGTCATCGGGGAGCGGGGCAAGGTCGAGGCCGACGTCAAGGTGGGACAGCTGGTCATCAACGGCGAGATCCGGGGCACGCTCCAGGCGACCGAGAAGGTCGAGATCCACAACAAGGGCCGCGTGTTCGGGACGATCCTGTCGCCTACGCTGCTCGTCGAGGAAGGAGCGTATCTCGAAGCGACCTGCCAGACGAAGGGCGCCCCCAAGACCGCCCCCGCCGCAGTCAAAGAGCCGGCCGGCGCCTGACCGCGAACGGGCGCGGCGGAATCCTCCGCGCCCTCTTTCTCCGCTTGAGTGCGGAGCGTCCGAAGGATATAATCGGGGGGTCAATTTCCAGGAAGGCGTGTTCATGGGCAAATATATCTTCGTCACCGGCGGCGTCATTTCGGGTTTGGGCAAGGGCCTTGCCGCGGCCTCCATCGGCCGGCTCCTGGAGAGCCGCGGCTACAGGATCACCATCCAGAAGTTCGACCCCTACCTCAACGTCGACCCGGGGACGATGAGCCCGTTCCAGCACGGCGAGGTCTTCGTCACCGACGATGGCGCCGAAACGGACCTCGACCTCGGCCATTACGAACGGTTCACGTCGGCGAAGACGACGCGGGCCCACAACTGGACGGCTGGAAGGATCTACGAGTCCATCATCAAGAAAGAGCGCAAGGGCGAATACGTGGGGAAAACGGTCCAGGTCATCCCCCACGTGACGGACATGATCAAGAGCGCGTTCGAGGCTGTGGCCGACGATAACGATATTGTTATCTGCGAAATAGGCGGGACCGTGGGCGACATCGAAAGCCTGCCCTTCCTCGAAGCCACGAGACAGATGCGGCTCAGCCTGGGGGCCGGCAAGACGCTCTTTGTTCACCTGACACTCGTCCCCTTCCTCGGCGTTTCTGGAGAGCTCAAGACGAAGCCGACGCAGCACAGCGTCAAGGAGCTTCGGGCGATCGGCATCCAGCCGGACATCCTGCTCTGCCGCACGGGACGCGAGCTCTCAACCGACATAAAGTCCAAGATCGCGCTGTTCACCAACGTCCCCGTCGACGCCGTCATCACCGCCAAGGACGTCGATTCGATCTACGACATCCCGCTCAACTTCGCCAAGGAAGGGCTCGACACCGCCATCCTTAAGATGCTCCGCCTGCCGCGCCGCAAAAGGAACCTCGCGGCTTGGGAGACGATGGCCGAACGGATCAGGAACCCCAAGGACGAGGTCGAGATCGGGCTCGTCGGCAAGTACGCCGGCCTCCACGATGCCTATATGAGCTTGAACCAGGCGCTCATCCACGGCGGGCTGGCTAACCGGCTCAAGGTCAAGATCGACTGGATCGAAGCTGAGGCTTTGGAAAAAGAGGACACGGCGAACATCCTGGGGAAAAAGGACGGCATCCTCGTCCCCGGTGGATTCGGCAAGCGGGGGATCGAGGGCAAAATCCGGGCGGTCACGTACGCCCGGGAAAACAAGGTCCCCTTTTTCGGGATCTGCCTGGGCATGCAATGCGCCTCGATCGAGTACGCCCGCGCGCTCGCCGGACTGAAGAAAGCCAACAGCACGGAGTTCGTGCCGGACGCTCCGCACAAGATCATCGTCCGCTGGCGCGAGTTGGCCAGGGATTGCGACATTGGCGGGACGATGAGGCTGGGCCAGTACCGGTGCGATATCCTCAAGGGCTCGCTGGCGCATCAAGCCTACCGCGCGCTCAAGATTTCGGAGCGTCATCGCCACCGTTACGAGTTCAACCCGAGCTACAAGGACGCCCTGGCTGACGCGGGGATGATCTTCTCCGGGATGAACCCGGACTACGGGCTGGTGGAGATCGTCGAGGCCCCCGACCACCCCTGGTTCCTGGGCTGTCAGTTCCATCCCGAGTTCAAATCCAAACCGTTAGCGCCGCATCCTCTTTTCAAGGCGTTCATCGGGGCGAGCTACGCCCGGAGGCGCCGCTCGGGACGACCGGCGGCAACCGTGTAAGGGCCCGGGATATATTTCTATGTTATTGATAAAGAATAATATATATAGATGACGGGCGATAAGCGCCTGGCCAGGAGGGAGATTTGGACATCAACCCGAAGATCTTCAGGGAATACGACATCCGCGGCATCGTCGGCCAGGACCTGGACGAGACGGTCGTCGAAACCCTGGGACGGGCGATAGGCACGTTTTTTCTCGGCCGGAGCCAGAAGGACGTCGCCGTCGGACGAGACTGCCGGCTGAGCTCGCCGGGCTTCGGCGCGGCCCTCATCCGGGGCCTTCTGGCCACGGGCTGTGACGTCACGGACTTGGGCGTCATTCCCACACCGCTCCTCTACTTTTCCGTGTTCTTCAAGAAGAAAGAGGCCGGCGTCATGATCACCGGCTCGCACAACCCTCCCGAGCACAACGGCTTCAAGATGATGTCCGGCGAGGAAACGCTTTACGGCAAGACCATCCAGGCGCTCTACGAGATCGTCCGCAAGGGCACCTACCCCCGGGGCGAAGGCCGCCTCACGTCTATCGACATCGTGTCTGAATACCAGGACCATGTTGCGCAAAACGTCCGGTTTTCCCGGCCGATCAAAGTCGTCATCGATGCCGGGAACGGCACGGGCGGCGTCGTGGCCGTCCCGCTCCTGCGCAGAATGGGCGCGGAGGTCATCGACATCTTCTGCGAGCCGGACGGACGCTTCCCCAACCACCACCCCGACCCGACCCTCCCGGAGGCCATGGAAAAACTCATCGCCAAGGTCCGCGAAAGCGGCGCCGAGCTCGGTATCGCCTACGACGGCGACGCCGACCGGATCGGCGTCGTCGACGACCAAGGACGTATCATCTGGGGCGACCAGCTCCTCATCATCTTCGCCCGCGACATACTCCCGGCCCGGCCGGGGGCGGCCGTCATCTCCGAGGTCAAAGCCTCGAAGGTCCTCTACGAGGAGATCGAGAGGCTCGGCGGCCGGCCGATCATGTGGCGGACGGGCCACTCGCTGATCAAAAAAAAGATCAAAGAGGAAAAGGCACCCCTCGCCGGCGAGATGAGCGGCCACATATTTTTCGCCGACCGCTGGTTCGGCTTCGACGACGCGATCTACACCTCGGCCAGACTCCTCGAGATCCTGTCGCGGTCGAAGACGAAGCTCTCGGCGGTGCTCGCCGGCCTGCCCAAGACGCATTCGACCCCGGAGATCCGCATCTACGCTTCCGACGAGGTTAAGTTCAAGATTGTCGACGAGGTCCGGCGCGAGCTCGCTGCCCGCTATCCGGTCATCGACATCGACGGCGTCCGGGCCATCTTCCCCAAAGGCTGGGGTCTCGTCCGGGCCTCCAATACCCAGGCCGTGATCGTGCTCCGCTTCGAGGCGGACACGGAGGCGGATCTGGCCGCCATCCAGAAGGAGATCCGCGGCGTCCTCCAGAAGGTCATCAACACGCTCGAGACGTCATGAGGGAACGGATCGGTCGGGGCGGGGCGAAAAAAGCCGGCCGGGACGTCCGTGCCGTCATCCTGGCCGGCGGCCGGGGCACCCGGTTCTGGCCTCTCGGCCGGGCGGCCAAGCCGAAGCAATTCCTCCGCATAACCGGCCGGGAGCCCATGCTCCTCGAAACGGTCCGCCGTGTCCGGCCGCTCGTCCCCGCGCGCCGGGTCACCCTGGTCGCCGACGCCGCCTCGACGCGGCTGGCCCGGAAGCTCCTGCCGCGCCTGCCCAAGGAGAGCTTTCTCGTCGAGCCCCTGGCCCGGAACACGGCCCCGGCGCTCATGCTGGCGACGGCGCGCGTCTGGCTGGAGAACCCCGAGGCCGTCGTGGCCGTGCTCCCGGCCGACCACCTCATCCGGGACGAGGGGCGGTTCCTGCGGATCCTCCGGGCGGGAGTCGAAGCGGCCGCCCGGGTGAGGGCTTTCGTCACCTTCGGCATCCCGCCGGCCTATCCCGCCACCGGGTACGGCTACATCCGTCACGACAGGGAGAGCGGCCGGAAGATCGGCGGCACCGTCTTCTATCCTGTCCAAGGGTTCAAGGAAAAACCGAACCGGGCCCAGGCCGACGAGTACCTAGCCTCCGGGGAATACGCCTGGAATTCGGGGATGTTCGTCTGGAGGGCGGACGTTTTCGCCGAGAAGCTCGAGGTCTTCGCCCCCGAGTTCATGCCCGCCTGGAGCGGGATGGTCGAGGCGTTGAGGTCGGGGAACCGGAAAAAACTCCGGGCCGCCTTCGCCCTGGCCCCGGCGCTCTCGATCGACTACGCCCTGATGGAAAAAGTCGAAGGGGTCCTCGTCGCCGACGGGGATTTCGGCTGGTCGGACGTCGGCGCCTGGTCGACGCTCTTCGAGATCTGGCCGCGGGATGGGAGCGGTAACGCCTGCCGCGGCGAAGTGTTGGCCCTGGCCGCGAAGAACTGCCTTGTCTGGAACCCGGGTCGGCTGACCGCCCTGGTCGGCGTCCAGAACATCGTCGTCGTCGAGGCCGGGAATGCGCTGCTCATCTGCGACGCGGCCCTCGACCAGAAGGTCAAGGATATCGTCGACACGCTGAAGAAAACGAAAAAGCACAAAAAATATATTTGAAAGCCAAATCTAAAAGGAGATGTCGAAGGTGAAAAAACGGATTCTAACACTCGTCATGGCGGCATTCGTCCTTGCGGCGTTCGCTCAAGCCGCCGGGGTCACGCTGGACGTCAAGGAGCACGTCCTCCAGAACGGCATGAAGATCCTGATGATCCCCAAGCCGGGCGTCCCGCGCGTCGTCTGCCACATCTATTTCAAGGTGGGCTCGATCAACGAGCGCCCTGGCATCACCGGCAGCGCCCACGTCCACGAGCACCTGATGTTCAAGGGCACCGAGGTCATGGGTGTTACCGACTACGCCGCGGACGCCAAGATTGACGGGCAGATCGACGAGCTCATGGACAGGATCTACCGGGAAAAATACTGGAAGACCGACGGCGACGCCGCCAAGATCGTCGGCTGGCAGAAGGAGTTCGACGAACTGGCCGCGGCGGAAAAAGCCTTCATCATCAAGGACGACCTCTGGACCCACTACATGAAGAACGGCGGCACCGGGCTCAACGCCTCGACCAGCCAGGAGACGACGGGCTACTACGTCACCCTGCCCTCGAACAAAATCGAGCTCCAGATGCTCATGGAATCCGACCGGCTGATGAACGCCCGCTTCCGCGAATTCTACTCCGAGAAGGACGTCATCATGGAGGAGCGCCGGCTCAGCGAAAACCAGCCGGGCTACTTCTTCGGCGAACAGGTCGACGCCGCCTTTTACGCGGCCTCGCCCTATCACTGGGACGTCATCGGCTGGATGGACGACCTGAAGAAGATGACGAAACAGGACCTCATCGACTTCCACAACCGCTACCACGTCCCCAACAACGCGGTGGCCATCTACGTCGGGGACTTCGACCCGGCCGCCATCATCGCGATGGCCGAAAAATACTTCGGCCGTATTCCCAAGGGACCGGACCTCGAGCCCATCCGCACGGGCGAACCGCCGCAGTACAGCGAGAAGAGGCTCTACGGCGAAGGCCCCGCAGCGACTAGCCTGCAGATGATGTTCCACACGCCTCCCGACGGGCATCCCGACATGCCGGCATTGTCCATCCTGGCCAGTACGCTGGGTTCGGGCGGCGGCGGCGGTCGCGGCGGCAGGGGCGGCGGCGGCGGAACCGGACGGCTCTACAAGCTCCTCGTCCGCGACAAGCAGATGGCCGTCAGCGCCTCGGCGTCGAGCCGGCCCCAGTGGTATGTCGGATCCTTCCAGTTCAGCGCGACGCCGCGCGTCGACAAGGGCGTCCAGCCGGAGGACCTGGAGAAGGAGATCTGGGCTGAAGTCGAGAAGGTCAAGAAAGAGGGCCTGACGGAGGAGGAGATCCAGAAGGCCAAGAACAAGGGTGAGGCGGCCTTCATCCGCGGCCTGGCGAGCACCGCCGGGCTGGCCGGCCGGGTCGGCCGGGCCGACCTCAAGCGCGGCTGGAGGTCCATTCTCACCGACCTCGACGACCTCAAGAAGGTGACCAACGACGACATCAAGCGGGTCGCCGCCGAGTACTTCGTCAAGGACAACAGCCTCACGGCCGTCTACCGCCGGAAATCGGGGCGGTAAGGAGGACGACATGAAAAAAACAGTCATAGCCATCCTGGCGATCGCATTCGTCTGCGTCGGCCTGGGGCTGAGCCAGGCCAAGCACCCCTCGGAGCTGAAATACCCGTCCCTGAAGTTCGAGCCGCCGGACCCTAAGGCCTTCCGGGTCGAATTTGCGGCCGGCCTCCGCGCCTACGTCCAGGAAGACCGCAGCCTGCCGCTCTTCAACATCACCGCCATCGTCAACTGCGGCGGCCTTTACGCGCCCGAGGAGAAAAGCGGCCTGGACACCGTCCTCGGCGACCAGCTTATCAAGGGCGGGACCAAGACCCGCGAGGGTTCGGCCATCGAAGACCGCATCGATTTCCTCGGCGGGTCGCTGAATTTCAATGTCGGCGAGAGAACCTCGACCCTGACCCTGTCGGTCCTGACCAAGGACCTCGACGAGGGCCTGGCCATCTTCTTCGACGTCCTCATGAACCCGGCCTTCCGCGAAGAGCCCTTGAAGCTGGCCAAGGCCCGTTTCGTCGAACAGCTCCGCCAGGCCAACGACCAGCCGAACGGCGTTCTCAGCCGGGAATACGAAAAGCTCCTCTACGGCGACAACGCCCTGACCTGGCGGCCGACCAAGGCGGCTTATGAGGGCATCACGGCGGCCGACCTGAAGGCCTTCCACGCGAAATACTTCTCGCCGAAGAACGTCATCCTGGCCGTCGCGGGGGATTTCTCCAAGGCCGACCTCAAGGCCAAGATTAGCAAGCTCGCCGCAGGCTGGAAGGGAACGGCCGTCGCGTTTCCCGCGCTGCCAAAGTCGTTCCCGGCCCCCGAGCCGGGCATCTACTTCATCCAGAAAGCCATCAACCAGGGCTACATCAGCCTCGGCCACCTCGGCATCGAGGACACGAATCCAGACTACTTTGCCGTCCAAGTCATGAATTTCATCCTCGGCGGCGGCAGCTTCACCTCCCGGATCACGACCAAGGTCCGCTCCGACGAAGGTCTGTCCTACAATCAGGGCAGCCGGTTCACAACCCGCTGGGGCTTCCCGGGCACGTTCTCGGGCTATGTCCAGACCAAGTCGTCCACGGTCGGCTACGCCATTTCGCTCATCCTGGCCGAGTTCAACCGCATCCGCAAGGAGCCGGTGGGCGACGCCGAAATGGAGACGGCCGTCAACTACTACCTTGAGAGCTTCGCCGACACCTTTCAGTCCGCGCAAGCGACGATGTCGAGCTTTGCCAACCTGGAGATGACCGGCAAGTCCATGGACTACTACAAAACGTACCGGTCGAAGATCCAGGCCGTCACCAAGGCCCGCGTCCAGGAAGTCGCGACGAAATACATCCATCCGGACAAGGCCGCCATCATGATCGTCGGCGACTTCGAGCCTTGTAACAAGGGCGGCGACAAGTGGTCCGGCCCGCTCGACAAGTTGGGCCAAGTCCACAGGATCAACCTGACCGACCCGATGACGGGAGAGGAGATCAAGAACCCGTAACGGCCGAAGAAAAACCGGGCATGGTTCGTCGGGCGGACGCCGGCTTTGCGATCGTCCCTGCATAAGTGAAAGAGATACGATGACAGATCCCTCATATTCCGGTGACGTTGTCCGCGAGCTCAAAGGCCGCTTCCGCGCCGCGTCCCTCTTCCGGCCCCTCCGCGTCCGGTGCCACGAGCCGGACGAGATCCTCGAATACGACGCCCGGGGAGTCTGGCCTCCCCGGCCGGCCCACGTCAGGCTTTCCGTCGAACGACACGTCGGTGGGGGATTCGCCGGACAGGTCTACCGGGTCCGGGTCGTCGAGATTGAGGCCCCCGAAGGTCCTGTCGAGGGCCTGGAGGCGGGCCGGACATACGCGTTGAAGATCCTCGTCCCCGTTTCGGGCTTCGGGCGTTTCATACGGAACCTCCTCTTCGGGATCGGCTTCCAGGGGGCCTTCTCGCCCCAGGTCAATCCGGACGCCGCCCGGGCCGGGGCCCTGTGGCAGAAGTTCATCCGCCGGGGCGCGCGGGAGCGACTGGGCTCGGAGCGGGCCGTTGTCGACGTCATCGCCACGCTTGTCGACCGGGTTCTCGGCAGCTGCGGCGAGCTGAGCGAATGGGTGGACGGCCGGCTCTGGCGCTACGAGGTCGACGACAACCTCTTCGCCAGGCTGGGTTGGAAGCCCGGCCCCGATCGTACAGGGATCGGGACTGGGAAGCCCGGCCCCGATCGTACAGGGATCGGGACTGGGAAGCCCTGCCCCGATCGTACAGGGATCGGGACTGGGAAGCCCGGCCCCGATCGTACAGGGATCGGGACTGCCGGTTTCCAGCACCGGCACTGCAAAGCCGGTGGGAAGCCCGGCCCCGGTCTTGGCAAGACCGGGACTGCCGGTTTCCAGCACCGGCACTGCCAAGCCGGTGGGAAGCCCGCCCGGCCGGCGGCGGGCCTGGGCTCGCCGGAATACCGGAAGAAGCGGACGTTCATGAGGGACCTCGTCGGCCTCATGCACGACATGGGAGCTCACGAACTCGCCCGCCAATACGAATGGTGGACGATGAAGAGCCAGCCGAACGCTCTCAAAAGGCTGGAAGCGGACGCGGACCCGGAACGCGGGCTCGTAGCGGTCGATTTCCGGGCCGGCATGACCCTCCTGCCCTTCCTGCCGCAGTGTCCCGCGGATTTCAAGCTCATCGCCCAGGGCGCGGCGCGGGGCAGTCTCGTCCAGTTCGACCGGGGCGACCTCAGCGCGCTCGAATCCCATGTCTCGACCCGCGCCGCGGCGTTCGCGGACATGGCGGACGCGCTCGAGGAACTCAAGAAAACCGATCAAGCCTACCGGGATTCCCTCCCCGACATCGCCCACCACCACATCCGGCTGATCACGAAGCCGCGGCTTTGGACGGCGTTCCACAGCGCCTGGGTCCGGAGCTGGGAGATCCGGCGCATGGCCGACCCTGAAGCGGCCGGCCGGCTGAAGAAAAGCCGGTTCGCGGCGCTTCTCTTTCTGTTCCTCGGCCTCCTGCCCATCCTCACCCCGGCCCTCTTCCTGCTCGAATTCCCGGGGCGGGCGGCCGGCCTTTGGATCCTCTGGCTCGTTCCGCTCCTGGGGCCTTTCGTCCGTAAGCTCTGGGGTGGGCGGGACTATCTCCGCCACGCCGGGGCGCTCCTGACGAAGGCCGGCTACCTCGGCCGCGCCGTCCGGGGACACGTGGCCGAAGCCCTCATCGGCTGGCACCGGTCGGGAAGGGTGAGCGACAGGCGCGCCCTGGCTATCGCCCGGAAACCCGGGCTCTATCTTCTCAACCTACCGCTCTCGGTTCTTCCGGCGGGCCTGCACAAATTCCTGACCGACAAGGCCTTTTTCAAGCAGCGCCTTTATCTTATGTTCGTCAAGCCTGTCCTGCTCTACTTCCGCCCGGCGGTCCGGGAGAAGTGGCTCCGGGACATGGTCGAGGAGGGCCGCAAGAACGGCATGCTCAGCGCGGACGAAGCCGCCCACATCCTGGCCCAGATCGACGAGCCCTACATCCAGAAGTACCTGAAAAGCCTGGCCGTCCACCTGGCCACGCTGTTCCTGTCGGAAACGGTCTTCCTGACCATCGCCGCTATTTACGTCCTCGGCCATCCCGAGCTCGGCTGGGCGCAGGCGACCATGCGGGCGGGCCTCATCATCGGAGCGTTCAATTTGCTCCCGGTCTCTCCGGGATCGCTTGTCAGGGGTTTCTACGTCGTGGGCCTCTGCGTCAAAGAGAAGAATATCAAGGATTACCGGCTGGCGCTCCCCGTAAGCTTTTTCAAGATCATCGGCTACCTGGCCTTTCCCCTGCAGATGGCCTACCGCTTCCCCGAACTGGCCCGGTTCATGGCCGGACACTGGGCCACGGAGGCCGTCCACATCGTTCCCGTTTTCGGCGAGCGGGGCGCCTGGCTCGAGCACGCCGTCTTTGACATGTTCTACAATTATCCCCTGAGCCTGGGGATCAGGATCAGGCAACGGGACGAGCGCGCGGCCAAGACGAAACCCCGGGTCTGGGCGATCCCCCTGGCCGTCCTCTACGGTACGGGTCTGCTGGCGCTTCTCGATTTTCTGTTCGTCCGGTCGGCCGGGCGCGTGCCGATCCTCAAGGACGTCTGGTGGGCCGCTTTCATCGTGCCCATCGCCGCGGGTTTCCTGGCTTCCCTGTGGTCGCTGAGGAAAAAAATGGGGAAACGCGTCGCGGCCGGGATCACGGCCGGCGCCCTCGCCGGGCTCGGCTACGGCACCGTCAATACTTTCTTATCGCCTCTATTCCCGGGCCTGGACGTGTCGCTAGGTCCGGTCGTGGTCAATGGCGCTCTGGCTCTGACCGTGCTCTGGAAGGCATTTATTTTCGCGCTTCTCGGCATCCCGGGCGCCCTCCTCGCCGAGACGCGTCCGGTCGAGGGTTAGACCGGCGCCCCGGAACGCTGCCCGTTTTGGTCAGCGATGGGGGCCGTGCATCTCCCCCGGCCCCCGCCCGGCGGTTCCCCCATCGCGAAGCGATGAGTCCCCCTCCGCTACGGGGGCAATGCATGGCCCCCATCACTGCCCCGGGCAGCGTCCGCTGGCTACTTGAGCTTAAGGCCGAGCTCCTCGAGCTGACGTTCGGTGACCCCGGACGGCGAATTCGTCATCAGGTCCAGGGCGCTCGTCGTCTTGGGGAAGGAGATGACCTCGCGGATGGATTCCTCGCCGGCGAGGAGCATGACCAGGCGGTCGAAGCCGAAGGCGATGCCGCCGTGCGGCGGGGCGCCGAAGCTCAAGGCTTCGAGGAAGTAGCCGAACTTCGCCTCGGTCTCCCTGTCCGTCAATCCCAGCGTCTTGAAAACGCGGCGCTGGAGGTCCATGTCGTGAATACGGATCGAGCCGCCGCCCACCTCTACGCCGTTGAGGACGAGGTCGTAGGCCTTGGCCCGGACCTTGTCGGGAGACGTCTCGAGGAGGCCCAGGTCGTCCTCGTGGGGGGCCGTGAAAGGGTGGTGCATGGAGACGAAGCGCTTCTCCTCTTCGCTCCATTCGTACAGGGGAAACTCGGTGACCCAGCAGAATTCGAGGAGCCCCTGGCGCGCAGACTCGTCTATCGGCCAGGTCCGGCGGATCTCGCCGAGAGCCTTGAGGGCCATCGCCTTCTTGTCCGCGACGAGGAGGGCCAGGTCGGCGTCGGCGCCGCCCAGGGCGGCCCAGATCTTCTCGAAGTCCGCGTCGGCCAGCTTGAGCGACGACTTCCAGCCGTCCTGCTTCTTGATCCAGACGAGGCCCTTGGCGCCGAGCGCCTTGGCTTTGTCGCCCAGCTTGTCGAGCTGGCCACGCGAGAGCGCCCCGGCGCCGGGGATGAGGAGTCCCTTGAGCTCCCCGCCCGCGGCGAGCGCGGTCTTGAGCATCTCCGACGCGGTCTCCCGACCGACGGCCGTGACGTCCCGCATCTCGAGAGGCACGCGCAGGTCGGGCTTGTCGGAGCCGTACTTCTCCATGGCCTCGGCGTAAGGCAGCCGCGGGAACGGCCGCGCAAGCTTCCGGCCGGTCAGGGCGAAGACGGCCTCCATCAGCCCCTCGTTGATGGCGAAGAACTCCTCCCGGTCGATGAAGCTCATCTCGATGTCGATCTGGGTGAATTCGGGCTGGCGGTCGGCCCGGAGATCCTCGTCCCGGAAACAGCGGACGATCTGGAAATAGCGGTCGAAGCCGGAGATCATCAGGGTCTGCTTGAACTGCTGGGGCGACTGCGGCAGGGCGTAGAAACGGCCCTTGTGGATGCGGCTGGGGACGAGGTAATCCCGGGCCCCTTCGGGCGTGGGGTTGGCCAGGATGGGCGTCTCGATCTCGAGGAAACCGGCCTGGCTCATGTAGTTGCGCACGGCCAGGGAGGCCTCGTGCCGGAGGCGGATGTGGCGCTGCATCTTGGGACGGCGCAGGTCCAGATAGCGGTACTTCAAGCGCAGCTCTTCGGAGGCCTGGGGCGGGTCGGCGATGACGAACGGCGGAACCTTGGAGGCCGCGAAAACGCGGAGCTCGAACGCCTCGACCTCGACCTCGCCCGTGGGCATGTCCTTGTTCACGGCCAAGCGACGGCGGACGCGGCCGCGGACCCCGACGACGAACTCGTTGCGGAGCTTCTTGGCTTCCTCGGCGAGCTCGGGGCGGTCGGACTGGAAGACGATCTGGGCCAGGCCCTCGCGGTCGCGGAGGTCGACGAAGACGAGATGTCCCATGTCGCGGGTCTTGTGGACCCAGCCGCAGAGCACGACCTCCCGGCCCTCGTGTGCCGCCCGTAACTCGCCGCAGTACACGGTCCTTTTCAACATGGTGCCTCTATTCCGCACTCGATCCCCGGGGGATCGAGTGCTATTTGTCTCGGAGGAGCGCTAAGAGCTCCTCCCGTGTTCCTTCGACTTGGCGGCCGGTCGCCATTTCTTTGAGCCCGAACCGGCCTTCCTTCATCTCGTCCTCGCCGACGACGAGGACCCAGGCCGCCTGGAGCTTGTTGGCCCGTCCGAAATGGGCCTTCATTCCCCGGTCCTTGAACTCGACCAGGCATTCGACCCCGTTCGCCCGGAAATATCGGGCCAGTTCCAGGCCCGATTTCTTGGCCTCATCGCCGAGGTAGGCGAGGTAAAGAGGCGTACGCTTCGGCGATGCGACCTGGGCGATCGACAGAACCCGTTCCATGCCCATAGCGAAGCCGATGCCGCAGATGTCGGGCCCGCCGAAATCCTTCATCATGTCGTCGTAACGGCCCCCGCCGAGCAGGGCGTTCTGGGCCCCGAGATGGGAGGAGACGATCTCGAAGGTCGTCTTGGTGTAATAGTCGAGGCCGCGGACGAGCCGGGGTTCCACCCGGTAGGGGATGCGGAAGAGGTCGAGGTCGGCCAGGAGCTTCGAAAAGTGGTCGCGGCATTCGCCGCAGAGAAAGTCCTGGATTACGGGGAACGAGCAGGCGACGGCCTGGCAGGATTCCACCTTGCAGTCGAAGATGCGCAGGGGATTGGTCTCCGCTTTTCTCTGGCAGTCGGGGCAGAGGTCGGGCCTGCGTTTCCCGGCCGCTTCGCGCAGAGCCTGGCTGTAGACCGGTCGGCACTCCCGGCAGCCGACCGAGTTGACCAGGGTCTCCGTCCCGGCGACGCCGAGCTTGCGGAGGAGGGAGTCGGCCATCTCGATGATTTCGGCGTCGACGGCCGCGTCCTTCTCGCCGAAGACCTCGATATCGACCTGGTGGAACTGGCGGTAGCGTCCCTTCTGGGGCTTGTCGTAACGGAACATGGGGCCCATGTAATAGTAGCGCATGGGCTCGACCTCCAGGTCGAGCCGGTGCTCGATGATGGCCCGGACGACCGAGGGGGTGTATTCGGGCCTCAGGGTCAGCGAGCGGCCGCCCTTGTCGGTGAATGTGTACATTTCCTTGGTGACGATGTCGGTGGTCGGACCGGAGCCCTTTTCGAATAGCTCCGTGGCCTCGAAAACCGGAGCCCTCAGCTCCCGGTAGCCGTAGAGCTCGAAGGTCTCCCGGGCCAGCCGCTCGAGAACCTGCCAGCTATCGACCTCTTTGGGGAGGATGTCCTTGGTGCCCTTGACGGCGGCGAGAGCTTTATTGACGGGGGCGTCTTCGGTCACCGCTCTTCGAAGACCCCCAGTTTTCGGATTTTCTTGTAGCGCTCGTCGAGGAGCTCGTCGACGGGCTTGCCATCGAATTTCTTCAGCGCCTGATAGAGGTGCTTGTCGACGTTCTTGAAAGTCTGTTCGGGGTCGATGTGGGCCCCGCCGGGCGGCTCGGGGATGATCTTGTCGACGATCCCGAACCCGAGGAGGGTCGCCGCCCGGAGGCCCAGGTTCTCGGCCGCTTGCCTAAAAGCGTTCTGGTCCTTCCAGAGAATGGCGGCGCAGCCTTCCGGCGAGATGACGGAGTAGAAGGAATGCTCGAGCATGAGGGTCTGGTCGCCGAAGCCGATGCCGAGAGCCCCGCCGCTCCCCCCTTCGCCGATGACGACATTGATGATGGGGGTTTTCAGGATAGAGATCGTCTTCAGGTTGAAGGCGATGGCTTCGGCCTGACCGCGTTCCTCGGCGCCGATGCCGGGATAGGCGCCGGGCGTGTCGATCATGGTGATCACGGGAAAGCCGAATTTTTCGGCTTCCTGCATGACCCGGAGGGCCTTGCGGTAGCCTTCGGGATTGGCCTGGCCGAAGTTCCGGTCGATCCGGGCCCGGGTCGTCCGGCCCTTCTGGTGGCCGATGACGGCCACGGTCCGGCCCTTGTAGAAGGCTAGTCCGGCGACGATGGCCGGGTCGTCAGCGAAGCGGCGGTCGCCGTGCATCTCCATGAAATCCTGGAAGAGGAAGGCGATGTAGTCCAGGGCATAGGGGCGCTTGGGGTGGCGGGCGATCTGGACGATGTGGACGGTCGTGAGCTCAGGGACGATCCTGGCCCACTCTTTTTCGATTTCGCACCTGAGGGCGGCGATCCCGTCCTTCTTGCCGAGGTCGTCGGTCTCGGCCAGGGCGTCGATCTGGTCTTTAAGGGCCAGGATGCCCTTTTCCAGGGTATAAAATTCCACCGTTTTTTCCATGCTCAACTCTTTCAGCAGTTTACGGTACGGGCCTATTCTAAAAGGAGGGGGAAGCTAAGTCAAGCCGCGCTCCGGCGCTGGCGGACGACCTCGAAGAAGAAGACGGCCGCGGCGGCGGCGACGTTGAGGGAGCCGACCTTGCCGGCCAGAGGGATGGCCAGGACCTTGTCGCACGTCTTGCGGACGAGCGGCCTGAGGCCCCGGCCCTCGGAGCCGAGGACGATGCCGATGGGGCCAGTGTAGTCGAACGAATACCAGGGCTCGTCCCCGGAGCCTTCGGCGCCGACGAGCCAGAGGCCCTTTTCTTTGAGCTCGTCCATGGTCCGGACGAGGTTCGTGACCCGGGCGACGAGGAGGTGCTCGAGGGCCCCGGCCGAGACCGTATCGACTGTCTCGGTCAGGCCGGCCGAGCGCCGCTCGGGTAGGATGAGGCCGTCGACCCCCGCCCCCTCGGCACTGCGGACGATGGCGCCGAGGTTCTGGGGGTCCTCGACCTCGTCGAGAATGACGACGAAGGGCTTGGCCGAGCGGGCCAGAATGTCACCGAGAGAGGCATAGCCCTTGGGGGAGACTTCGGCCATGACGCCCTGGTGGCCGGGCGCGACCTGGTCGAGACGGCGGGCCGGGACGAAGACGCAGGGGATGTGCCGGGCCTTGGCCTCGCGGATGACCTCTCCGATCCGGGCGTGGCCCCTCTCCTCCTGGATGAAGACCTTGTTGACTCTTCCGGGCGTGGACTTGAGGGCCTCGAGGAGGGGGTTGATCCGGATGATCCTGTCCATGGCGGGCTCCGGCTCATTATAAGGCAAGAGGCGGACGCGTACAAAAGGAATTCCTGGGACACGATACGAAATCCAGAGATTTCGTTCATGTCCCGGAATTCCGGGCCGTGCTCTATCGACGGTTTCAGCCTCTGTTGTTTCGGCCAGGCGCATCGGGTAAAATGGGCGCCATGGACCTGCCGGAGGCTGAGCATGCCGGATAGCATCAAAACCACCAGGATCTGTCTCGTCGTCGCCGCGGGCCTGGAGATCGCGACCGCGGCTTTCTTCCTCTTTATCTTCCTCTCCGGGGCCGTCCTCATCGGCTGGGGCACGGAGCGCGCCGGGCTCCTCGGGAGCGCCCTCCTCGGCGCCACGGGGATCACACTTGTCGTCCTTTTCGTCGCTTACGGCGTTTTCAGTCTCTTAACCGCCGCCGGGATCGCCACGGGCCGGCCCTGGTCGAGGATCGCCGGGCTCGTCCTAGCCGTCCTCATGCTGCCGGCCGTTCCCGTGGGCACGGTCCTCGGCATCTTCGCCCTCAAGGGGCTCCTGGGGCCGGACGCCCGCGCCTGGTTCGGGTCGCCGAACGGGGCCCGGCCGGCGTCTTTTCGCCCGCCCTCGGCCGTTTAGCCGTCCAGCCCCGATTTCGTCTTTTGAGTATAATGATAGGGATTTATCGAGAGGAGTACATTCATGGCCAAAAGAAAGATCATCGAGATCGACCGTGATAAATGCAACGGCTGCGGCCTCTGCACGACGGCTTGCGCCGAAGGCGCTCTGGAGCTCGACGCCGAGAACAAGGCCGTCCTCGTCCGGGAGATCTTCTGTGACGGGCTGGGGGCCTGTCTCGACGTCTGCCCGACGGACGCTCTCAAGGTCGTCGAACGGGAGAGCGGAGAGTACGACTCCAAGGCCGCTTTCAGCCACGTCTTAAAGACGCGGGGCGCCGCCGCGGCCTCCCGGGTCCATGGCGCCGGCGGTGGACACGCTCATATCGGCCACTCCGGATGCCCCGGCAGTCTGGCCCAGGAGATCCCCTGCGGCCCCGAGGCCGAAGCGGGGCCGGCCGCATCGGTCAAGTCGCGGCTCAGCCAGTGGCCGATCCAGCTCCACCTTATTTCCCCCCAAGCCCCCTATTTTGAGAAAAGCGACCTGCTCGTCGCCGCCGACTGCACGGCCTTCGCCCTGGGAGGGTTCCACGGGAGTCTGCTCGAGGGGAAAAAGCTGGTCATCGCCTGCCCCAAGCTCGACGACACCCAGGGCTACGTCGAGAAGCTGGCCGAGCTCATCAAGAAAAACAGCCTTAAGTCGCTAACCGTGGCCATCATGACCGTCCCCTGCTGTTCCGGGCTCGAGCGCATCGTCCGCCAGGCCGTCGCCCTTTCGGGCGAGCCGCTCGAGATGAAGAAGGTCGTCGTCGGGATCGACGGGAAGGTCGCCCAGCCGGCCTAGCGGGCTTCGGCCTTCTCCCGGCGCAGGCGCTCGCGGGCCTCTTCGAACATCGGTTCGGCATAGGCGCTCGGCCAGGTGCGCTCTTCGAACGAGCGCTTCCCGACCATTTTCAGGAACCCTTCGAACTCGCGGAAATAAGAGCCGTAGATGTGGAAGCTGTCGACGAGGTCGGCGTAGCGCCCGGCGCGGATGGGCCGCCCGGTTTTAGCGGCCAGCCTTGCGGCGATCGTCCGCTGGAGGTCGGTCAGGGCGAAGACGTTCATGTAGGCGGCCTTGTAGGCGTCCCGCGAACGCCAGTGGGCGTTCATGTTCAGGACGAGCTCCCCCTTGTCGTCCTCGAGGAGGCGGCACCACAGCCGCTGGAGGCAGGGCGGGTCGTAAGTCGGCGGGTCGAGCTTGGGGTTCCAGGTGATGGCCTGGGCCCGGCGGGTGTGGCCCGCCTGAGCGAGCTTATCGACGAGAGCGCTTATCTGGTCGACGGTCTCGCCCTCGATCTCATAGGCGAACAATCTCTTGTGGTAGGTGTAGGTCCATTTCCCTTCCTCGGGGCAGATCCAGTGGTCGTGGACCCCGTCGACGACCTCCTGGCGGTAGACCTCGAGGTCCTCGAGGCCGCCCGGGAAGGCCCGGTGGATGCGCGGTTCGGCGAAGGGGTCCTCGACCGTCCAAAGCATCGTGCAATCCCGGCTCGGCGGGTCGCCCGGCTTGTCGTATTCTGTTTTGATAGCCACACCGTTGTGCCAGCAGGCCAGGACGGCCTTCTCCCAGGCCTCGGGAAGATTTTTGCCGGACACGCTGAGCGTTGGGATGTTTCCGTTCATGGCGCCACTTATCTCATCAGCCCAGCTTTTAGCACAGGGCGGGCGGTCCGTCAACGGCGGCCGGGGCACTGGTCTTGCAAGGACCGGTACTGCCGGTCTCCAGCACCGGCACTGCCAAGCCGGTGGCGAAGCCGGCAGGACCGGGGATCCACTTCCGCCGCGATGGCTCGTCCCTTGACGCGGCCTCCGCCGCCGACCCCGTTCGGGGTTCTTTTAACGAAAGTTGAAGGATGCGCCGGAATGTAATAATGTGACGGGATGGAGGTCTCGATGTCCGAAACCAGCGTAACTTACTACGAGTCCCCGATCGGGCTCCTGGAGGTCAGGGGCGGCGAGAGGGGCGTTTCCGCCGTTACTTTCGTCGACGTCCGCGCGCCCCGGGCAGCCCTTGCGCGGGACGGGAAGGGGCCACTCCCGGCCGCGCTCGCTAATTGCCTGACCCAGCTCGACGAGTATTTCCGGGGCCGACGCCGGACGTTTTCCGTCAAGCTCGACCTCGGCGGCACGGCCTTCCAGAACAAGGTCTGGCGGGCGCTCCGGTCCGTCCGTTTCGGGAAGACGGCGTCCTATAAGGACATCGCCAGGAACGTCGGGAATCCCGCGGGAACGAGGGCCGTCGGCGGGGCCAACCACCGCAACCCCGTTTCGATCATCGTCCCCTGCCACCGCGTCGTCGGGAGCGACGGCCGGCTGACGGGCTACGGCGGCGGCCTGTGGCGGAAAGAGTGGCTTCTCCGCCACGAAGGGAACGACCTGTCTTCGAGTTAGCAGCCCGGCAGGGGAACAGGATAATAAAGGTCAAGCGCCACCTCGTCGAGAAGACCCTCTAGGCCCTGATCGACTTCCTCTACAAGGATTAATAGCCGGGACCCAGGCCGGAATTTTTCGGTCCGTGCCGTCCCGAGTGCGAAAAACCGGCCCGCTGAGCGTCCTTGTTATAAGACGCTATGAACGAAAACCCGAGCGGGCCGGAGAAAGGGACCCCAGAAGGGGCGGGGCACCGGGACCGCCTGCGCCAGAAGTTCCTCAACGGGGGGCTCTCCGCCTTCCTGGACTACGAGATCGTCGAGCTCCTCCTGACCCTGGGAACACCCCGGCGCGACTGCAAGACGCCGGCCCGCGAGGCCTTGAGGGAATTCAAGACTTTCGGCGGCGTCCTCGAGGCCTGCCCGGAGGACCTCCAAAGGATCCCGGGGATCGGCTCCCGGAACGTCTTCGGCCTGAAGCTCGTCCACGAGGTCTCCCGCCGTTTCCTCAAGGACAAGATGACGAGCCGGCCGGTCTGCCACTCCTCCCAGGAAGTCTACGACTACCTCTGCCATGCCCTCCGCGACCTGAAGAAGGAGCGGTTCAAGGTCATCTTCCTCGACCCGAAGAACCAGGTCATCGAGGAGAAGACCCTGTTCGAGGGGACGGTCGACTCGAGCGCCGTCTACCCCCGGGAGGTCATTAAGGACGCCCTCCGCTACGAGGCGTCGGCGCTGATCTTCGCCCACAACCACCCGTCCGGCGACTCCGAGCCGTCGCTTTGCGACCGGGAGGTCACCCGGGACCTGGTCTTCGCCGCCCGAGTCGTCCAGATCAAAGTCCTCGACCACATCATCATCGGGAACAACCGCTACTTCAGCTTCGCCGACCAGGGCCTGATCGACGACTACGACCGGATGTTCAACGGCTTCCCGAGATGAAGGCAAGGCGAGGGCGGCCGAAAAGAGATTGAAAGACCGGGGCAATCCGGGTAAACTCGAAGGGAGGGTGGGCGCCGGTGGGCAAGAAGGATATTGAGAAGGAGCGAGCGGACATGCAAAAAAAAGAAGCGACCCGGGAAGGAGGACCCATGAAAGAAGCCGATACGGACGAAAAACAGACATCCCGTCACAAGGCCATCGACGCCGCGCTCTCCCAGATCGAGAAACAGTTCGGCAAGGGCGCGATCATGAAGCTCGGGCAGAAGGGGGCGGCGGTGGCCGTCGAGGCCATCCCCACCGGCTCGATCTCCTTTGACCTGGCCCTGGGCATCGGCGGCTTCCCGCGCGGGCGGGTCATCGAGATCTACGGCCCCGAGGCCACCGGCAAGACCACCCTGGCCCTCCACGTCATCGCCGAAGCCCAGAAGCGCGGCGGCCAGGCGGCGTTCATCGATGCCGAGCACGCCCTCTCTCCGGCCTACGCGGCGCGTATCGGGATTGACATCGACAACTTGCTCATCTCCCAGCCCGACTTCGGGGAACAGGCCTTGGAGATCGCCGAGGTCCTCGTGCGCAGCGGCGCTGTCGACGTCATCGTCGTCGATTCGGTGGCCGCCCTCGTCCCCAAAGCCGAGCTCGAAGGCGAGATGGGCGACTCGCACATGGGCCTCCAGGCGAGGCTAATGTCCCAGGCCCTGCGCAAGCTGACGGCCATCGTCGCCCGGTCGAAGACCTGCTTCATATTCATCAACCAGCTCCGGGAGAAAATCGGCGTTTTCATCGGCAACCCCGAGACGACGACCGGGGGCCGGGCCCTGAAGTTCTACGCGTCCTTGCGGATCGACGTCCGTCGGGTGTCCGTGATCAAGGACGGCGAGAGCGTCGTCGGCAATCGGGCCAAGGTCAAGATCGTCAAAAACAAGATGGCCCCGCCCTTCCGCGAGGCCCAGTTCGACATCATCTTCGGGGAAGGCATCTCCCGGGAGGGCGACCTCGTGGACATCGGATTCGAGACCGGGATCCTCGACAAGGCCGGCACATGGTACTCCTACAGGGGCGAACGCCTCGGACAGGGCCGGGAAAACGTCAAGAAGCTGCTCAAGGAAAACAAGGAGCTGGCCGCCCAGCTCGACGCGGAGATCCGGGCGAAGGTCGGCCTGGTCGAGCAGAGAGCGGCCGCTGAGAAGCCCGGCTCGAAATAGGGACGGCCTAGGGACGCCGCCCGTTTTGGCAGCGATGGGGGCCATGCATATCCCGCAGCCCCGTAGCGGGAAGGGGCCAGCCGCTTGCGCGGCGGATCCCTTCCCGCTACGGGGCTATGTATGCACCCCATCACTGCTCGGGCAGCATCCCATACAGGGGCTTGCCTTAAACCTACGTATTTGATAAGATTTAAAAAGAAAGAAGAGATGGCCCATGCTCCGGCGCAGAGATTTCCTGAAAGCCGCGGGTTTGGGAGGGGCCGCCTGGGCGTCGTCCCGGACCTTGCCCGCGGGCGCACGGGAGCCAGTCCTTCCACAGGAGGGAAAGACCATGAATTACACCGCCAAGGACTATTCCAAGCTCATCGGCATGCCCGGGTTCAGCGAGACGCTCCTCAAGAACCATTTCACGCTGTACCAGGGCTATGTCACCAACACGAACAAAGTCCTCGACATCCTGGGCCTCATGGCCGCGGACGGCAAGACGGCGACCCCGGAGTACGCCGAGCTCAAGCGCCGCCTCGGCTGGGAATTCAACGGGATGAGGCTGCACGAGTACTATTTCGAGAACCTCGGGGGCAAAACCCCTCTCGACCCGGCGGGCAAGCTCGCCCGGAAGCTCGCCGAACAGTTCGTCGACATCGAGTCCTGGGAGAAGGACTTCCGGGCGACGGGCGCTATGCGGGGCATCGGCTGGGTCGTCCTCTACGAGGACCCGGTCAACGGCCGCCTGATCAACTTCTGGGTCAACGAGCACGACGTCAGCCACCCGGCCGGATGCCAGCCGCTGCTTATCATGGACGTCTTCGAGCACGCCTTCATGATCGACTACGGGCTGAAGCGGACCGACTACATCGAGGCCTTTTTCAAGAACATCGACTGGGCGGCCGTTTCGTCGAGGCTCAAGTAAAGGTCCTTCTTCTGTTTTCGGGAGATCACGGCAGTGAATGCCGCCCTTTTCCCCCCGGGAACCAGTCCCGGCGGTTCCCCCACTGGCAAAATGCCGATGGGTCCCCCTCCGCTACGGGGGTCTTCAGGGCGGCATTCACCACCGTGTGATAAATCCCGAAATCAGACGAAGAATACAATTAAAGTCCCGCCCCTGACCCGGCCGCGAAACCCCTGGAAAATCGCCGCGAAACGGGCTATCCTGAGGAGTAATCGAGCGAGGAGGTTCGCATGACCAGCGAAAAGATCCTGCGGTCGGAAAAGCTGGGGCTTTCCCCGGGAACGCTGATGCACGTCGGCGCCAAGAAAACAGAGAAGACGCGCATCACGGTCATCGATTACGACGCGGCCGGGTTCATCGAAAAAGAGGTCGCCTCGGCCGAAGAGTGCTTTCCGTTCAAGGAGACGGCCACGGTCACATGGATCAACGTCGACGGCGTCCACGACGCCTCGGTCATTGAGAAGCTCGGGGGGCGGTTCGACATCCACTCGCTCGTTCTAGAGGACATCATGACGACGACCCAGCGACCAAAGACGGAGGATTTAGGGGGAGCCGTGTTCGTCGTCCTTCGCATGATCGAATACGACGAAAAATCCTCTGAGATGACGGCCGACCAGCTCAGCGTCATCCTCGGCCCCAACTACGTCATCTCGTTCCAGGAGACGCCGGGGGACTGCTTCGACTCGGTGCGGGAGCGGATCCGCAGCGGCAAGGGCCGGATCCGCAAGCTCGGCCCAGACTACCTGGCCTACGCCCTGATCGACGCCGTCGTCGACAACTATTTCTTCGTCCTCGAGAAGCTCGGCGAGAAAATCGACGACCTGGAAGAACGGCTGATCGCCGAACCCCGCCGGGAACTGCTCCACGAGATCCATGCATTGAAGAGGGAAATGATCGACCTCCGCAAGTCGGTCTGGCCGCTGCGCGAGGTCGTCAGCGGGCTGGAGCGCCTGGAATCGCCGCTCATCAAGAAGACGACCGGCGTCTTCCTTCGCGATGTCTACGACCACGCCATCCAGGTCATCGACACGGTCGAGTCCTTCCGCGAGATCCTGACCAGCATGGTCGAAACCTATCTCTCGAGCGTCTCCAACCGGATGAACGAGGTCATGAAGGTCCTGACGATCATCGCCACGATCTTCATCCCCATCACGTTCCTCGTCGGCGTCTACGGTATGAACTTCGAGTTCATGCCGGAGATCAAGTGGCGCTGGGGTTACGCGTTCGTCTGGGCGGTCATCATCGGGACCATCGTGACGATGCTGGGTTACTTCCGCAGAAAGAAGTGGCTCTGAGGCTGGGCTTCGGCGGGGCCGGCCGGAGGGCTAAAAGAGGAGGGGGTCCAGGCTTTCGTCGCCGAGTTCGTACCGCCTCAGCTTGTGATAGAGGGTGGACCGGGAGATGGCTAGGATCCGGGAGACCTCGGCCCTGTTGTGGTCGGTGATCTCGAGAAGGAAGCCGATGTAGTCCTTTTCGAGGTCTCTCAGGGTCGGGAAGCCCGCGGGCTTGGCATACTCGCGGCCCTCATCCAGCCCCAGGTAGCGCTGGAGAAAAACGTTCATCGGGGAACCTCAGCGGGCGCGGGCGCCCCGGATCAGCCTCATGTTGTTGACAACGACGTAGGACAACAGGACGTTGGAGGCCGTCGTCATGACCCAGGCGACCGTCTTGTTCCTCTTGAAGATGGCCTTCATGCTCCAGTAGGAAAGGGCCGTGGTCCCGAGCTTGATCGCGGCGAAAGCCGCAGGGCTCTTGACGAAAGGCTTCATTAGGGGATTCGTCTCCGTCAGGCCGGGATATTTAAGGGCTTCGCGGGTCGATAAGTAGTCGGCGATGTTGAGGCCGACCATGAGGACGAGGTTGGCGTCGAAGAGGGCCTTGCCGGATTTAAGGGTCGGCGTGGAGATCGGGAAAGTGCGGGGGATGGAAAGACGGGAGGCCGGCGCGGGGACGGGCTCCTCGAAGAGAAGCTCAACGGGCCCGGCTTCGGGGAGCGAAACTGGGATGGTGGCCGCGGCCGGCTCTAGGGCCGTGACAACGAGGACCTCGCTTGCGGGTTCGGCGGCCGCGAGCGGTCCGGCCGCGATGACGAACGCGGCCAGGGCGATGAGAATGGGCTTGTTTTTCATTAGCGCCGCTCCTTTTCCTTTGTTCACACCACAATTAATGGCAAGAACGGTGCCAATATCAGGAAAATTATATAAGTGTAATAATATGTATAATATGCGTTTATTTTACGGTCTTGAAAGATTAAATTAAAAGCATATATAATGGACATGTATAAGCCATATAATGATGTTATATAATAGATAATAATAATTATAAAAGATAAATTGTCATAGTGTATAAATAATGGACACTATAAACTTGTGATGATGTTATTGGAGGCCAGAATATGGACGACTATTTGGCCTTTTTTCCGGCCGGCCAAGGTCTTGGCCGCGCACCAGGGGAATTCGCCCTCTAGAAGGGCCGGGCCGGCTTAGGCTTTCCTGCGACCCGTCGGCGGTTCGCGCGGCCGAGCGATTCCTTCAGGTATTTGGCCGTGATGGATTTGCGGCTTTGGGCCACCCTTTCGGGCGTGCCCTGGGCGACAACCCGGCCTCCGGCGTCGCCCCCTTCGGGACCGAGGTCGATGACGTGGTCGGCGCTCTTGACGACGTCCAGGTTGTGCTCGATGACAACGACGGTATGGCCCTCGTTGACGAGCCTCTGGAAGGAGCGCAGGAGGACGGCGACGTCGTTCGGGTGAAGGCCGATCGTGGGCTCGTCGAAGAGGTAGAGGGCCTTTTTCCCTTTCTCGTGAACGAGGTGGTAGGCGAGTTTGATCCGCTGCAGCTCGCCGCCGGAGAGGGTCGTCGTCGGCTGGCCGAGCTTGATGTAGCCGAGTCCGACCTCGACCAGGGGATAAAGCTTTTTCGTGATCTCGGGCCGCCCGGCGAAAAAGAGGCAGGCCTCGGTGACGCTCAGACCGAGGACTTCGTCGATATTCTTGCCATTCCAGCGGACCTCGAGGATGTCCTTCTTGAACCGCTTCCCCTTGCAGGCGTCGCAGACGAGGCTGACGTCCGAGAGGAACTGCATCTCGACGATCTGGACGCCAGCGCCCTTGCAGTCCTCGCACCGTCCGCCGGCGGTGTTGAAGGAGAAATAGCCGGGCCGGAAACCCATGAGCTTGGCTTCGCGGGCCTGGCTGAAGAGGTCGCGAATCCCGTCCATCGCCTTGGTGTAGGTGGCCGGGATCGACCGCGGCGAGGTGCTCAGGGGGGACTGGTCGACCATGATGACCTTGTTGACCTTGTCCCGGCCCCGGATCTCGCGGAAGCCGTTATCCGAGACCCCTTCGAAGCCCAGGTAGAGGACGTCGTGGAGGAGCGTGCTCTTGCCCGAGCCGGACACCCCGGTGACGCAGGTGAAAACGCCGAGAGGGATGCGGACGTCGATGTGCTTGAGGTTGTGCATGTGGGCGTCGCAGATCTCCAGCGCGGATTTCGACGACCGGCGCGTTGGCGGGACGGGGATCTCCTTTTCGCCGCGGATGTACTGGGAAGTGAGCGAGTCCTTGCTGCGGATGAAGGCCTGCCAAGGGCCCTCGAAGACGACCTCGCCGCCGGCCTCACCGGCGCGCGGGCCCATGTCTATGACGTACTCTGCGGCCCGGACGATGTCGGCGTCGTGCTCGACGACGACGACCGTGTTGCCGATGTCCCGGAGCGACTCGAGGATCTGGACGAGGCGGTGGTTGTCGCGGGGGTGGAGCCCGATCGAAGGCTCGTCGAGGACGAAGAGCGTCCCTACGAGCGAGGCGCTGAGGGCCGCGGCCAGGTTGATGCGCTGGGCCTCGCCGCCGCTCAGGGTGAAGGTCATCCGGTCGAGGGCGATGTAGTCCAGTCCGACCTCGAGGAGGAACTTGAGGCGGCCGTGGATCTCCTGAACGAGTTTGTCGGCCACCTGGCGCTCGAACGGCTCGAGCTCGAGGCTGCCGAAGAAGGCGGAGGCCTCGCCGACGGTCATCCGGACGACCTCGCCGATGTTGAGGCCCTTGATCCGGACACTCAGGGCCCGGGCGTTGAGCCGCGTCTTAGCGCAGGCCGGGCAGGCGACGTATTTGCGGTAGCGGCTGAGCAGGACCCGGACCTGGACCTTGTATTTTTTGGACTGGAGCCACTCGAAAAAGCCCTTGACGCCGTAGTAGCCGTCGCCGCCGTCGAGGACGAAGCGCTGGTGCTCTTTCCGGAGGTCCCGGAACGGCACGTTGGTCGGGATCCGCCGCCGCCGGGCCTCGGCCAGGAGCTCCTTTTGCATGCCCTTGGAGAGGGGCTTCGTCCAGGGCTCGACGGCGCCCTGTTCCAGGGTCTTCGACGTGTCGGGGATGACCTTGTCCTCGTCGACGACGGCCAGATCGCCGAACCCGTGGCACTCGGGGCAGGCGCCGTGCGGGCTGTTGAAAGAGAAGAGGTTGGGATAGGGGTCGTCGGCCGGCAGCCGGCATGTCTTGCACTCGAGCTTCTCGGAGAAGGGGAACTCCCGGCCGCCCTCGGTACGGACGAGGACGCGTCCTTCGCCCTTCTTCAGGCCCATCTCGAGGGAGTCGGCCAGGCGCTCGCGCTCGTCGACGCCGAGAGCGATGCGGTCGACCAGGATGTCCAGGGGACCGGTCCGCTTGGCCGCCCCGTCGATGTCGACGACGGCGCCGGCGGCGACGGCCCGGGTGAAGCCGTCCTTCTTGAGCGAGACCAGGTTCCTCTCGCGGGGCCAGGCGAAGGTCACGAGCGCCCGGGTCCCGCGCGGCAGGGTGGCAAGCTCCACGATCATGCCGTCGATCGTATCTCGGAGGACCGGCCGGCCGCACTGGAGGCAGTGGACGGTCCCGATGCGGGCGAAGAGGACCCGGAGGAAATCGAAGATCTCGGTCACGGTGGCCACGGTCGAGCGCGGGTTCTTGGCGGCGCCCTTCTGCTGGATGGCGATCGCCGGCGGGATGCCCTCGATCGTATCGGCGTCGGGCTTGTCCATCCGTTCGAGGAATTGCCGAGCGTAGGAGGACAGGGATTCGATGTAGCGGCGCTGGCCTTCCGCGTAGAGCGTGTCGAAGGCCAGAGAGGATTTCCCGGAGCCGCTGACCCCGGTGACCACGATGAGTTTGTTGAGGGGGACGTCGAGGTCGATCCCCTTGAGGTTGTGCACTTTCACGCCGCGGAGGATGATGCAGTCTGTGGTCGCCATGGCTGATACCGAATTTCCTATTATAGCATGCCCGACGGGGAGGGAGAATCCGAGATGGCCGCCTATGACGCCACCCGGATTTTGCTGTGACGGGGACCATCCATCTCTCCCGGTCCCCCTGGGCACCAGTCCCGGCGGTCGGCCAGGAAAAGATAAACCCCTGAGCCCTTGCCCGATGGAGATGGAAACAGGACGGATCGAATTTGTTATAATGGCGCTTCTGGAGAATGCCCATGTCGTTAATTTTAATTTTAGGAGTCGCGGTGGCTCTGGCCATGGACTGCTTCGCCATCACCCTGGGCCTGGCCTGCGGCTCCAGGGGATTGACGATGAAACAGGCCGTCCGGATGGCGGCCTATTTCGGAGGCTTCCAGTTCGTGATGCCCGTCGCCGGCTGGCTGGCCGGGGACAAGCTTTTCGGCTTCATCAAGAGCTTCGACCACTGGGTCGCCTTCGGGCTCCTGGCCCTGATCGGCGGCCGGATGATCTACGAGTCGTTCGAGCTGAGCGAGGAGGAAAAGACCTGCCGGCCCGACCAGACCCAAGGGACGAGGCTCCTCGTCTTGTCGCTGGCCACGAGCATCGACGCCCTTGCGGTCGGTTTGAGCCTGGGGGTCATCCGGACGGGCATCCTCTACCCGGCGGCCGTCATCGGCGTTACGAGCTTCGTCCTGACCATCGTCGGGGCCAAGCTCGGCCCGGTCGCCGGCCGGGTCGCGGGCCGGCGCGCCGAGCTCCTCGGCGGGCTCATCCTGATCGGGATCGGGGCGAAGATACTCGTCGAGCACCTCGCCGGCTGAATTTAAGGGGACGCTGCCCGTTCTTCCCAAAAACTCTATTAAGATACTTACCAAAATCGTGGCTTCGAGCGCTCAGCCCCGATCTTGCTGGTCGCTTCGAAGACTTCACTCCCCGCCGGCCCCCCCTCCGCTACGGGGTCTCTACATGGGCCCCATCACTGCCCGGGCAGCGGCAGGGAGCGGCAGGAAGCGACCGAAAGAAGCGCGGCGGAGTGACTCGGGATTATACTTCTAAGAAATATCTGGAATAAATCTTTACGGCTCCCATCATTGCCGGCTCAGCATCCGAGGGAGATAAGGAGAGAAGCAACTGTCGTCGGTAAGGGAAGACGGGTGACCAGCCCCGTTAAAAGGGCAGGATGACGAAAACGAGAAGGTCCCAGACCGTGTGGCTGACGACATTGAGGAGGGGGGACCGGAAGCGGAGGTAAAGTCCGCCCCAGAAGACGCCGCAGACCGCCGCGGCCAGGATGAGCATGATGTTCCCGCTGGCCAGGTGGGCCGAGGCGTAAAGTAAGGAGGCCAGGATAAAACCTGCCGCGCGTCCGGGCCCCGCCCCGGCGTTCTCCTGGAAGAAGCCCCGCCAGAAGATCTCTTCTCCAGGCCCGATGACCAGGCTGATAAGGAGGACGACGCGGAGGAGAGGGGCGCCGGATCTAAGAGCATAGATGTTTCCTATATCCGCCGCGGCGAAGGGGAAGAGCTCGAGGGCCGCTGCCCGCCCCGCGGCGAAGACGGCATAGAGGACCATCGCGGAGACGATGCCGATACCGACCTTGCGCAGAACGCCGGAGCGGATGTCTTCTATGAGCCTTCGCTTGTAGCCCCTGTCGATCGCGAAACTCAGGGCGGCGACGAGGGTGATGTTCATGGCCAGCCAGGCCCAGAAATCGAGGGGGCCCAGGCGCCGGAAGCGAAACAGGGCGATAAAGAGAACGGCCGCCAGCGTACCGGCGGCCGCGACGAGCCAGGGCCGCGGCCCTGGCCGCCCGCCGCTCACCCCCACCCGAGGATCCCTTCGAGGATGACCGCGACCGTGCTGAGCAGGCCGAAGACGAGGTTGTGCTTGGCCGTCGCCCCGTCGAGGACGACGAAGTCGAGGGGAGCGCGCGGCGCGGCCCGGCGCACGGCCCGCCCCCAGAGCCGGAGAGCGCTCGGGAGGGCCAGGAGTACGACGAGGAACGTCAGGGGCATGGGGCGCAGCGGGCCCCCGGTCAGGCGCGGGACGGAGATGAAAGCGAGGTCGATGACGAACGGGGCGAAGACGAGACATCCGTAGTAGGCATGCGATCCCCTGTCGCCGAGGACTCCCGCGACGGTGGTCACGCGCTTTTCACCGTCCGTGAGGATGTCCCGCCAGTTGTTGGCGTGAAGGATGGCGCTCACGAGCATGGCCATGGGCACGGTCCAGAGGGCGGGCAGCCAGGAGAAGGATCTCGTCTGGACGACCCAGGCGCCGGCCGCCCCGAGCAGGCCGAAGTTCAAAAAGACGGCCAGGTCCCCGAGGGCGCGGGCCTTGAGGAGCGTGTAGAGGGCGCCTACGGCCACCCCGACCCCTCCGACGACGAACAGGGATTTCCCGGTCACCCGGGCAAGGAGGAGCCCGGAGACGGTACCGAGGACGAAAAGCGCGATAGAGCCCCGGAGGACCTGCCGGTCCGTGAGCAAGCCACGGACGACGGCCCCGCTCACGGGCGTCACGTCCCGGTCGAGGCCGCGCCGGAAGTCGAAGACGTCGCTGAGCATGTTGGCCGCGCTGTGGAGGACCATCATCGTGACGATAGCCCAGAGGAAGCGGAGCGGCGAGAAACGGGCGCCGCCGATGACGACGGCCAGGGCCGTGCCGAAGACGACGGGCATGGTCGACGCCGGCAGAGACCAGGGCCGGGCGGCGACCAGCCACTTTTTCAAAGCTGTTCTTTCGGTCGTTTGCGAAGGGGTTTTAAGCATACCCGAATATATACCACAAGCCTGGGAATCCGGCAAAAGAGCACCGGCATTCATGCCGGGGAGTTTAGAGGTTGACTTCGGGGCGGTCCGTTCATATGCTTGGTTCTCCCGGACGCTTGAACGGAGGAAGCCCGACACAGGAGAAAGATCATGTTGTCCTTGAGAGGTAAGATCGTGTTTATCACCGGCGCCAGTTCGGGAATAGGGGAGAGCACGGCCCAGGTCTTTGCCGCCCAGGGCGCGAAAATACTGATGTGCGCCCGGCGCGCCGACAGGCTCGAAAAGCTGGCCCAGACCCTCGAGTTCGAGTACGGCGTCGCCGTGCACTATTTCCGGCTGGACGTCCGGGACGAGGAGGCCGTCGACAAGGCCGTCGCCGGTCTCGCCCCGGAATGGCGGGCGATCGAAATCCTGGTCAACAACGCCGGGCTCAGCCGCGGCCTGGACAAACTCCCCCAGGGCCTTCTCGACGACTGGGAGGAGATGATTGACACAAATGTCAAGGGGCTTCTCTATGTCAGCCGGGCGGTCATTCCGGGGATGATCGAGCGGGGGAGGGGCCACATCATCAATATCGGCTCGATCGCCGGCCACGAGGTCTATCCCGGGGGGAACGTATACTGCGCGACGAAATTCGCCGTCCGTGCGCTGTCCAAAGGACTGCGGCTCGACCTCAGCGGGACCCCCATCCGGGTGAGCGAGGTCGCCCCGGGCATGGTCGAGACGGAGTTCAGTCTCGTCCGCTTCCACGGCGACGCGGAACGGGCCGGCAAGGTCTATCAAGGCCTGACGCCGCTTGCGCCGGACGACGTCGCCGACGCCGTCGTCTGGTGCGCGACGCGGCCGCTCCACGTCAACGTCAGCGAGGTCGTCGTCATGCCCACGGCCCAGGCTTCGACCATGCTGGTTCACCGGAAGCCATAGGTCCCGAAAAGGAAAGACTCATAAAGCCGGCAGGCGGGTACACCATGCACGGATACCGCGTGATTTTTGGCGCATGCAGCTTGGCCGCCTTGCTCGCCGTTACTGTCCTTGCCTCGAAAGGAACCAAGGATGGACCGGGCCAAGAAGGCGGGGGGGATCCCAAGCCCGACCTTGTCACAAGCGTCAGTTCCACGCCTCTTCAATCGCCTAACCAGATAATCTCGATCACCGTTACCGTGAAAAACATAGGCGAGGGTCCGGCTCCGATGTTATCTTGCGACGTCATCTTCAAGAACGGCCACGCCCCCAGGAACGTGGTCAGGAAGGTCGAGAGAAAGATCCGGCCGCTAGCCGCCGGAGACAGCTTCAGCTACGTTTTGTCCATCAGGCTGAGCCTGGGGCTGTACGAAATCTGTGCCACGGCCGACCGGAAAAAGAAGGTCCCGGAAAGCGACGAGACCAACAACCGGTCCTGTCTCATGATCGAGGGGAAATAAGGGCGTTTCGGTCGGCCGAATCAGCGGCGGCCGGAGGCCATCTTGGCCGAGGCGGGCAGGCGGCGCAGACGAAGCATGGCCCAGATCCCAGCGGCCGGGCCGAGGGCGAGGAAGGCGAAGGCCCAGCGCCAGGTGACGAGGCGCTCGAACGTCGGGACGAGACGGATGGTCACGAGCGTCAGCAAAAAACCGAGACTCGTCTGAAGAGTCAGGGCCGTCCCCGTTCTTTCGGCCGGACAGAGTTCGCTCACACCGGCGGAGAATTGCGCGGAATCCGCCACAACGGCGAAGCCCCAGACGAGACAGACGGCGGAGAGGAGCCAGGGGTTCCCTCCGAAGAAAAGGCCGGCGGAAAGGCAGCTCAGCCCGCTCGCGGCCATGGCTGCCGAGGTCACAGCGGTCCTGCCGAGACGGTCGGCCAGTCTCCCGGCGACGAGGCTCCCTGCGCTCCCCGCCGCGATGAAGGCGAAGCCGGCCAGACTGGCCCATCTCTCGTCGACCCCTGAGCCGCGGAAGCTCGCGACCAGAAAAACCGGGGCCCAGGTCCAGGCCGCGTAGAGCTCCCACATGTGGCCGAAATAGCCCAGGTTGGCCAGGGCTATCTCCTTATTCCGCCAGATCCCCGCTGTGTACTTCCAGTCGAACTCGGGTGCGGCCGTCCGGTATGGACCTTCGCGGATAAGGGTAGCGGCCAGGAGACCTCCGGCAATAGCCAGCGCCCCGCTCAAGAGAAGGACCGGCTTCCAGTCGCCGATCCCGCCGAGGACCTTGAGCAGGTGCGGGGCCGCCGAGCCCAGGGTCAACGCGCCGACGAGAAGCCCGACGCCGGCGCCACGATCCTCCCGGGTCCATGTGGCCATGATCTTCATCCCGACCGGGTAGACTCCGGCCAGGAATACGCCGGTCAAAAAACGGAGGATGAGCGCCGGCAGGAAACTGCCTCCCGCTGTCGGGATGAGCAGCGTCGCCCCTCCGGCCAGCAGGGAAGACATGGCGAACAGCCATCGCCCCGGGATCCTGTCGGCCAGGTTGAGCACGGCCGAGGCGAGCGCGCCAACTACGAACCCTAGTTGCACGGACATCGTCAGCCACGCCTGCCCCGAAGCTCCTAGGTTCCAGGCCGCGGCGAGCGCGGGAACGACCGCCGAAGCCGAGAACCAGACCGACATGCCCAGGAATTCCGTCAGAGCAAGAAACGCAAAAACGCGTTTCTTGTGAGGAGGTGAAGATGCGGTGTGCCCGCCGTCTTGGACGGGGGGAGGGCCCGGGTTCATCGAGCCAATTTATATCCTAAGCCCCGAAGCCGGTCAATCGAAGCGGCGCTGCTGCTCTGTTTCTTGGAGCTTCATCTCTTGGGATCTGGTAACATTTTACGTGAGTCAATGCGCGGCTTTGACATTTCGCGGCGCTTATCTATAATAATGGTCCGTCTTTACGGGCCAACGGCTAACGTGGCCGCCTCGAGGCCGGCCAAGCGCCGGAGGCCCTGCTATCCATGGACGAAAGGCATATAAGTCGTTGATTTTCGGCGCGGGAACGGACATCATCGAGGTCCAAAGGGTCGAGGCGAAGCTCGTCCGCACGGAGAGCCTCAAAACCAAGCTCTTCACCCCGACCGAGATCGCCTACTGCGAATCCAAACACCGCCCGGCCATGCATTTCGCCGCCCGGTTCGCGGCCAAGGAGGCCTTCCTCAAGGCCATGGGCACGGGCTGGAGCGGCGGCCACAAGTTCTCCGAGATCGAGGTTGTCAACAACGCCCTGGGCAAGCCCGAGCTTTTCGTCCATGGCAAGGTCAAGGAATTCTGCGAGAGCCACGGCGTCTCGGCCATGGAGGTCTCGCTCACCCATATCAAGGACCTGGCCTCGGCCGTCGTCGTCCTTGAAATGAAATCGCCACAACCCTGAACGGAGAGGAATCGCTCATGTCGAACATCGGCTCTTACGACGAACGCGTCAAGAATTTCTCCTGGACGATCGCCGAGAAGGAGCTCGGCTACAAACCGGGCGACGTCATCAACATCGGCTGGTACTGCACGGACCGGATCTGCGAGCAGGGGAAGGGCTCGAAGGTCGCTCTCCACTGGGAAGGCTTCACCGGCGTCGAGAAGACCTACACCTACAACGACATCCGTCTGGCTACGAACACCATCGGCGCCTTCCTCCGCGGCCTCGGCCTGAAGGACGGCGAGCGCGTCTGCCTGTTCATGGACAAGATCCCCGAGCTCTACCTCGGCTTCCTCGGCATCCTCAAGATCGGAGCCATCGCCCAGCCGCTGTTCTCGGCCTTCGGCGACGAGTCGCTCTTTGTCCGTCTCTCCAACGCCGAGACCTCGGCCGTCATCAGCCAGAAGAAACACGTCTCCAAGGTCCGCAAAATCCTCGAGAAACTGCCCCACATCCGTCACATCATCATCGTCGACCACGACGGCGTCGCGCCGCTCAAGGACCGCGAGGTCGCCTTCTCGCTTGAAAAGTCCGCTCCCGTCGAACACCTCGACATCCACCCGACCAAGGCCGAGTCGGCCTCCGTCCTCCACTACACTTCGGGAACGACGGGCATGCCCAAGGGCGTCAAGCACGTCCATTATTCCCTGATCTCCCAATATCTCACGGCCAAGTGGGCCCTCGACCTGCGCGAGGACGACATCTACTGGTGCACCGCCGACCCCGGCTGGGTCACGGGCACGTCCTACGGGATCATCGCGCCTTTCGCCATCGGCGTCACCCAGTGCGTCCTCGACGCCGGGTTTTCCGCCGAAGCGTGGTACAAGTGGATCGAAAAGCGCCGGGTGACGATGTGGTACTCGGCCCCGACGGCCATCCGCTCCCTGATGAAGGCCGGCGACGAGATCGTCAAGAAATTCGACCTGTCCTCGCTCCGCCATCTGGCGAGCGTGGGCGAGCCCCTCAACTCCGAGGCGGTCGTCTGGTCGGAGAAGGTCTTCGGCAAGCCCTTCTATGATACGTACTGGCAGACCGAGACCGGCTCGATCGTCATCGGCAACTATCCGGGCATGGAGGTCCGGCCGGGCTCGATGGGCAAGCCCTTCCCCGGCATCACCGGGACCGTCCTCGATCCGGTCAAGAACGAGCCCTACCCAACGCACAGCAAGATCGGACTCGTCGCCCTCAAGTTCGACTGGCCCTCGCGCATGCGCACGTACTGGAACAACGAGGAGGCCTTCCAAAAGAAATTCCGCAGCGGCTGGTACATCACCGGCGACCGCTCCAAGCTCGACCAGGACGGCTACTTCTGGTTCGCCGGCCGCGACGACGACATCATCAACACGGCCGGCCACCTTGTCAGTCCCTTCGAGATCGAGTCGGCCCTGCTCGAGCACCCGGCTGTGGCCGAGTCGGCCGTCGTCAGCAAGCCCGACCCGATCAACCTTGAGGTCGTCAAGGCCTTCGTCACCCTCAAGCCCGGCTTCGCGGCCAGCAAGGACCTCGACCTCGAGATCATGAACTTCATCCGCAAGAAGCTCTCGCCCCTGGCCATGCCCCAGGAGATCGAGTTCGTCCCGTCGCTCCCCAAGACACGGAGCGGCAAGATCATGCGCCGCATTCTCCACGCCAAGGAGTGGGGCGAGGAGATCGGCGACACGTCCACCCTTGAGAATGATTAGAAAAAGGGGGACACGTACGTCTGGTACGTGTCCCCGTATTCTTTAGAAAGGAGCATTCCCATGGCCGATGAACTCAAGGACGCCGTTCTCAACTACGTCGCCAAGGAGTACCTCGAAGACGACAGCGAGCCCCTGACCTACGACACGCCCCTCATCTCGGGCGGCATCGTCGATTCGTTCTCGATGGTCTCCCTCAAGCGCTTCCTCGAGAACAAGTATGCCATCGCCATCCCGGACGACGAGGCCACGCCCGAGGCCTTCGACTCGGTCAACAAGATCGTCTCCCTCGTCCAGAAATACGTGGCGAAGAAGGGGTAAGGCCGTGGCCTACAGCGACAAGATCCGCGGCACGTACCAGGCCCAGATCAAGGGCATCCAGGACGCCGGGCTGTTCAAGCAGGAAAGGGTCATCCACTCGCCTCAGGCGGCCGACATCGAGGTCGAGTTCCCGGCCGGCTCGCCCCTCAAGAAGGTCATCAACATGTGCGCCAACAACTACCTCGGGCTGTCGAGTCATCCCGAGGTTGTCAAGGCCGCGCACGAAGGGCTGGAGGCGCGCGGCTACGGCATGTCCTCGGTCCGCTTCATCTGCGGCACCCAGGACATTCACCGCGAGCTCGAGCAGAGGCTGACCGAATTCCTGGGGACCGAGGACACGCTCCTCTTCCCCTCCTGCATGGACGCCAACGCCGGCGTTTTCGAGGCCATCCTGACCAAGGACGACGTCATCATCTCCGACCGCCTCGTCCACGCCTCCCTCGTCGACGGGATCCGCCTCTGCAGCGCCATGCACGACACGATCAAGCACTCCGACATGGGCCACCTCGAGGAGAAGCTCCAGCTCCATGCCGACAAACGCTTCAAGCTCGTCGTCACGGACGGCGTCTTCTCCATGGACGGCGACACAGCCAAGCTCGACGAGATGACCGCCCTCTGCGAGAAGTACGACGCCATGCTCCTCGTCGACGAATCGCACGCCTCGGGCTTCATCGGCAAGACCGGCCGCGGCACGCACGAGAAGTGCGGTGTCGTCGGCAAGATGGACGTTATCACGACGACCTTCGGCAAGGCCCTGGGCGGGGCGTCCGGCGGCTGTGTCAGCGGGCGCCGCGAGCTCGTCGAGATGTGCCGGCAGCGGGCCAGGCCTTATCTTTTCTCGAACACCATCGCCCCGGTCGTCGTCGCCGGCGTCCTCAAGGTCATGGACATCATCTCCAGGTCGACCGAGCGCCGGGACAAGCTGGAGAAGAACGCGGCCTACTGGCGTAAGGGCCTGGCCGAAGCCGGCTTCGTCCTCAGGGAAGGGGACACGCCCATCGTCCCGGTCATGTTCTTCAACGCCAAGCTGGCCCAGGACTTCTCGCGGGCCCTCTACGACGAGGGCATCTACGCCATCGGCTTCTTCTTCCCGGTCGTGCCCCAGAGCCAGGCCCGCATCCGGACCCAGATATCGGCCGGCCACGAGATCCATCACCTCGACATGGCTCTCGCCGCGTTCACCAAAGTCGGCCAGAAGTTCGATATCCTGGGCAAGACCAAGCAAGACATCATCGCCAAGTACGGCATGTAAGAACGCGGTAAGCGCGCTCGACGGCCCGGTTGACCCGCTGGCGGTCTTTGGTATATAAACTCGTTTCATGGCCTGGACCCGAACGCTCTCCACGGCGGCCGGGGCCCCGGGCTTTGCCCGGGGGTCCACTTCCGCCGTACTCGCCCGTGGATATAAGCCACGGGCGAGTGGCGAGCCGAAGGCTCGTCCCTTGACAGGGGCCGGATCGCTTCCGTCCCTGCCCTTGCCTTCGTCCCGGTCAGCACAATCCGAGAGGAGGACCCCATGTCCAAACGTCTCATAATCATCTTTGCCGGGACCCTCATCCTGGCCGCCGCGATTTCGGCCCAATACACCCCTTGGTTCTACTGGACGTTCCTGCCCAAGGGCCAGGCCGATGAGATCGTCGGCGAGGCCTCCGGAGAAACAGCCTGGAACACGGTCGCCGAGATCAATGCCTTCAACCGTGAACGCTTCGACGACGAATACAGCGGCAATTTCTTCGAAACCCAGGTCATCGTCCGCAAGCTCAAAAGCTACGGCCTGGCCGGGGTCGAGGTCATCACCTATCCGGGCAGCCAGGCCTGGCGGGCCGTCAAGGGAGAACTCTGGGAGACCAAACCCGGGCGTCAGAAAATCGCCTCCATCCACGACATGCTGCCCATGCTGGCCTCCGGCAGCGCTACGGCCGATGTTACCGGCGAGCTTGTCTGGGTCGGCCGCGGCACGGCCAAGGAAGTCATGGATGCCAAGGTCGAGGGCAAGATCGTCGTGACCGAGGGCGGCCTGATGTCGGCCTACGGCGCGGCCGTCCCGCAGGGGGCCCTCGGGGTCATCGCCATCAGCATGTCCCGCCCCTACTTCGACCCCATCCAGATGCCTTGGGGCGGGATCTCGATGAGGCAGCCGGCGGCCAAGCCGCAGACTCCCAAGTTCGCCTTCCAGCTCCCCGTCCGTGAAGGCGACATGCTCAAGCGCCGCCTCCTGGCCAACGAAAAAATTACCGTCCGGGCCCAGGTCGAATCCAAGATGGAGACGGCCGACCTCGAAAACGTCCTCGCCCTTATTCCGGGAACCGACCCGGCCGCGGGCGAGGTCATCCTCTCCGCCCACCTCTTCGAGGGGATGCAGAAGCAGGGCGCCAACGACAACATCTCCGGGAGCGCCTGCATCCTCGAGGTCGCCCGCGTCCTCAACGCCCTGATCGCCGAGGGCCGTCTGCCCCGGCCGAAAAGGTCCATCCGTTTCATCTGGGGCCCGGAATTCTCGGGCATCGGCAAGTGGGTCCAGGCCAACCCGAAGATCATGGAGCAGACGCTCTGCAACATCAACATGGACATGGTCGGCGAGTGGCTGTCGAAGCACCAGGCCTTTTTCTGCCTCATGCGGACGACCTACGGCAACGCCCACTACATCAACGACGTCATGGAGAACTATTACCGCTACCTCGGCGAAGGGAACCGGGAGCGCCTCCAGAACCGGTCGACCGCGGCCCGTGTGCCGGTCCGCGTCGTGGCCCCCTCGGGCGCCGACGAGCCCTTCGTCTATTCGATCGAGACCCATTACGGGGCTTCGGACCACGAGGTCTTCAACGATTGGGGCGTCGGGGTCCCCGGAATCATGATGATCGCTTGGCCCGACAGGTGGTACCACACCTCGGGCGACGTGGCCGACAAAGCGGACCCGACGCAACTCAAGCGCGCAGCCGTCATCGGCGCGGCGGGCGCCTACACCGTTGCCAGCGCCGGCGCGGAGGCCGCGGTCAACATCGCCGGAGAGATCGTTTCGAACGCGACCCGCCGCCTCGGGCACCAGCTCGTCGTTTCTCTCGAGATCCTGAACCGGGCCACGGCGGAATCCTTCGGAGATGAGGCCCGCTTCGCCCGGGACATTTTCGAGGCCGCGGTCATGAGCGAAAAAGATACCCTCGGCTCCGTCCTCGAGCTGGCGCCCGGCGATGCCTCCCTCTCCGGCTACCTTGCCAAAATGGCCAAGGCCGTCGACGGAGTCGGGGCGGCCGGGCTCGCCGCCTTCAACGCCCACCGGGCCGCCGTCGCCCAGAAGCTCGGCGTCAAGTTCGCGCCGGTCGTCCTCACGGATCTCGAGAAAAGGGCGGCCAGGATCATCCCCCGGCCGACATCGAAGGTCCGCCAGGACGGCTACCGGGAATACCAGAAGTATATCACCGCCGTCCCCGCGGCCGAGCGGGCCAAGTACCCCGTCCAGGGGAAGGGCCTGGTCATCGCCAGCCCGGGCGAGCTCCAGTTGCTCATCAACGGCAAGCACAGCGCCCTCGACATCAGGAAAATGATCGACGCCCAGAACGAGCGGCGATCGACCCTCCAGGCCGTCCTCAACCAGCTCGAGATCCTGAAACTGGCCGGCCTCGTGGCGTGGTGAGCTAGGTCGAGTGAAGCCGGGAAATCCCGGGTATCGTAGCCCCGAGGCCGCCCGGCTTGTACGCTGGATTATAATAGATCGTTATGACCATAAACCGGCTTAAGACCAGCCGGACCGCCCTGGCGGTCCTGACCGTCGTGCTCCTGGCCGTCCTTCTCGTAGTCCATCCCGCCTGCGGCCGGCGCGCCCCGGCCCTGAAGCACGTCATCTTCTTCATCGGTGACGGGATGTCGGCCCAGACGGAGGTCGCGGCCAGCCGCTATCTCTACGGGACGGACGACGGACTCGCCTGGCAGAAGATTCCGAGCAAGGCCTATGTCGCGACGTGGGACGTCAACGTCTATAACGGGAACGCCCGGAAGGCCCGCCGTCCGCCGTATTCCCGATCGTCGTTCACGCCCGTGCTCGGCTACGACGTGAAAACGGATGGTCCCGGGCCGCTCACGGACCGGGACTCCGGACATCCCTTCCCCCCAGGGCCGGCCACGGATTCGGCCTCGGCGGCGACGGCCCTGGCCACGGGTTTCAAGACCGACTCCGGCAACATCTCCTGGCTTCCGGGAGACCCTCCGGACGGCGAACTGGCCACGATCGCCGAGGAATACCGGGCCAGGACCGGCGCGGGGATCGGCGTCGTCAGCACGGTGCCTTTCGACCATGCGACCCCCGCCGCCTTCGTCAGCCACAACACCAGCCGCAACTCCTACTACACCGGTCTTAAAGGATACAAGGGCCTCGGCATCGCCGACGAGATCATCCTCAGGGTCAAGCCTGACGTCGTCATCGGCGGCGGACATCCGCTCCTCGACAACCCCGATTTCAACCCCAAGAGAGGCTACATCTCGGAATCCCTCTATCTCGGCCTCAAGACCTCCCCGGAGTATCTGCTGGTGGAACGGACGGCCGGCGGCGACGGAGGCCGGGCCGTCATAGATGGGGCGGCGGCCGCTCGCCGGGCCGGCAAGAAGCTCTTCGGCCTCTTCGGCGGCAAGGGGGGCAACTTCGATGTCGCCCAAGCGGAGGACAGTCCCGGACGACCCCGGGTCAGGCCCGGAAGCGAAGAGGATCCGTCGCTCGCGGAAGCGACGCTCGCCGCCCTCGACTATCTCAGCTGGGACCCCGACGGGTTTTTCCTTGTCGTCGAGCAGGGCGACATCGACTGGGCCAACCACGACAATGACTTCCGGACGATGGTCGGGTGCGTCGCCGATCTCGACGGGGCGGTCCGGGCGGCGACGGCGTTGGTCGACCGTCCGGGAGACGCGGTGGACTGGACGAACACCGTCCTGCTCGTGACCGCCGACCATGCCACGGGCGGACTCGTTCTCGACGGAGCGAAACGTCTCGGCCTCGGGGACCTGCCCCGCCAGGACACGCGCTTCGCCTACCTGGAAGTTCCGCCGGCCACGGGCAGCGACAGGGGAGTGGCCCCGAACGGGGCCGCGCTCAAGACCGCCGTCTACGCCTCGCCCAACGTTTATCCGGACGAGGAAGTTTCCTACGCCACGGCGGGGCATACGAACGAGCTCGTCAACCTGGCCGTGGCCGGCGCCGCGGCCCGCTATTTCATGAAATTCCGGGGGACCTGGTATCCGGGGCTCGTCCTCGACAACACCCAGGTCAACGCCGCGCTTCGCGAGGCCCTGGGCTTCAGCGCACTCGGGCGCCGTGCTGCTCGAGCGTCTTGAACTCCTCTATAATTCTTTGACCCGGATTTTCCGGAACTCGGTGATGGAGCCGTGGCCGAGGAATCCGATGTGACCGGACTTTCGCATCAATCCTGGATGGTCGTGGCCGTCCACGGTCCCCCCGGCGATCGCCGCGTCGATGTCGGCGTCGACGATGGTGACCCCATTGACGACGACGGTGACGTGCCGGCCTCGGACCGTGACTTCCTCGGTGTTCCATTCGCCGACAGGCTTCAGGGCGCCGCGGCGTGCCGGCACGACACCGTAGATCGAGCCGTGGTACTGGTACGGCTTGAGGCCCCAGTAGACGGGCGACCCGTCCTCGAGGATCTGGAGCTCCATGCCGGCGTAAGCGGCATCGCCCTCGAGCGGGGCGCGGATGCCGAGCCCGTTGTTCGCGGCGGGAGTGAGCTTGAATTCGAAGCGGAGGACGAAATCCGCGTATTCTTTCACCGTATAAAGATTGCCGCTGCCGCGCCCGGGGTGGATGACGATCTTTCCGTCTTCCGCCGCGTAACCGCTGGTGTCGCCGGTCCAACCCTCGAGGTCGCGACCGTTGAATAGGGACGCGAACCCCTCGGTCTTCTCGTCCTCGGCGATCCCCGGGACGTTCGTGTCGCGCGGGATCTCCCGGATGAAGATGTTCCTGAAGTAGAGCGGGTTGCCGTGAGCCTGGAGCTCGACCTGGCCCGACGGGTAGATCGGCTTATCCCGCTCCCAGTAATTCTCGAGGACCGTATTGTCGACGACCAGCCGGTCGTTGAGATAGACCGAGACCCTTTCGCCGATCATGAAGATCCGGAACGTGTTCCATTCGTCGACGGGATGGTCGGCCTTTTCCAGAGGCTGGCTCCGCCCCTTCTGGTTGTTGTAGAGGCCTCCCGAGCCCGCCGGGTTGGCCTCGGCGTCCCAGATCTGGACCTGCGGCGAGCCCCGGAGATAGAGGCCGCTATCGCCGCCCTTCTCGATCTTCCAGTCGACGACGAGCTCGAAGTCGGCGTAGTCGCCGAGAGCGCAGAGGCTCTCGCCCTTGCCGTCGAAGACGAGGACGCCGTCGGTGACCTTCCAGTGGGCCCGCATCCGCTCGTCGGCCTCGGCCTGGGCCTTGGCCAGTTCTGCGGGCGTCATCCTGGCCCGCGCGGGCGGGTCGGCGACGAGGCCTTTCCAGCCGCCGAGGCCGCGGCCGTCGAAAAGCGGGACGAAACCGCCCTGGCGCAGGCGCTCGAAAATGACCTTGTCCGCTCTCTCTTTCTCGGCGGGGTCGGCGAGGGAAGCTACGATGCGCCGGAGGACCGAGGTGGCTTCGTGTCCCGAGAGCCAGCGCTCATGGGGCGCTTGCTCCGATGCAAGGTCCAGAAGTCCCGCCGCCGCGGTTTTGCGGAGGGCGGAGTTGTCCAGGTATGCCGAGAGTAGCCGTAGCGACTCCGGTTCGCGGACCGCGGCGACTCCCGCCAGGACCGCCTTCCGATCGATGTCGTCCATGGGCAGGGCGAGGAGGCCCTGAAAAAGCTCGATCTTTTTCGGATTTGACATATTGGCCCGGCCGACGAGCCGGACATAGCCCTCGATGGCCAGAAGAAGATGTTTTTTCATCCGCGTCGTCTTCACGATGCGCAGCAGTTCATCGGCCGCTTGAAAATCGGGCCACTGTGAAAGGGCGTAGACGGCGACGGACTGCACCTGGGCGTCCGCGCTCCCGTGCTCCTCGACAGCCGCCTGAAGCGGCCTTGTCCCGCCGACCTTCGGCAGGACCCGCAGGATCGCGATTTTCCGGGCGGGCGGGGCGTTTTTTAAGAGTTCGAGGAGGGCGTCGGCCCTTTTCATCGAGTCAGGGTTCCGGCGGACCGCCGACGCGACGGCCTCCTGCAGGCGAAGGATGTCGTCGCCGTCAATAGCTGTCTCCAGCATGGACACGAGACGCGGCAGGTCCTTTTCTCTGGCGAGCTTGGCCAGGGCCCCCAGGGCGGCAGCGCGGAGCGCAGGTTCCGGGTCCCCGGCTAGCACGAACACGCGGTCGATCTCGCCCCGCGCCCCCTTTTCGCCGAGGACCTCGATGAGAATGGTCTTGCCCGGCAGGGAAGTGGATTCGAGGATGCGGACGCATTCGGGGACGACCAGGCCGGCGCGGTAGCCGAGAAGGACCGTCCTCAGCACCGCGGCCTCATCTTCATCCGCGGGGCCGACGAGCCGGAGAAGGTCGGGAAACACGGCCTCCCCGCCCAGTCGGGCCGCGGCGGGAATGGCGGCCAGTCGCACCGGCATGTCCCGGCTGAGAAGGCTCTCTCGGACAAAGGGAAGGGCCGAGGGGTCGGCGCGGCGGCCGAGCATTTCGGTGATCTCGGCCCAGACTGCGGGCCCGCACTGGGCGGCCTTTTCGACCCAGCGGGCCGTCGCCCCGATTCCCGGGATCGACGGGGCCGCGTCCAGGGCGGCGCCACGATAGTCATGGTTGGGGCTGTCCATGGCCCGGAGAAGGTCGGGTAGGGCGCGTTCCCCGAGGACTGAGACGATGAGAGCCAGGGCTTCGGCGGCGATATGGCTTTCCTCGGGCCTCACATAGGAATCAAGCACGGACCGGGCCGCGTCCAGGGCTTCGGAGGTCTTCCCGGATTCGGCCAATCGCCGTCCGTAGAGGAGGTAGAGCGAGGGCGCCTCGGACCTTTCCCGGAACGAAGAGGCGACCCGCGATTTCGAGAGGACGGGGCCGGCTGCGGGGTCGCCGATGTTGGCCAGGGCGAACAAGGCCGTTCGGCGGAGCCCATCTTGTGCGCTTTCCGTATAGCGGAGGATTTTCTTCACCGCCTTTCGGCTTCGGAGTTCGCCGAGCGACTTGATGATCGCCGAGCGTGCGGTTAGTGATGCCGCGTCGAGTGCCTTCAGAAGCACCCTGGCGGCTTCCGGGCCCCCAATCGTCCGGAGCGCGGCGGTGGCCGGTCCGGCGAGCGTCTCGTCAATGAGATACCCCGCCAGGGGCCGAATGGATTCCTTCTTGCCGGCCACTTGGACCTGGGACAGGAAGAACGCGGCGACATTCTTGTCCCGGCTCCCGGCCAGGGAGGCAAGGAGGGCACGGACGAAGAGGGCTCGCTCGCTCTCAACCTCGGGCCGCATGACGTAGACGGCGAGACCGTTCACGGCGAACCTGACCTTGGAGTCGTCGCCCGCTCCCGGAGCGAGAACACGGCCGCAGACCTCCCGGATGGCGGCCGGGCCCAGCTTCAGGATCTCGGCGCAGAGTCCGTCCCTCGCCGAGGACGTCTCGGCCGGAAAGCGCTCGAGGATCGACGAGACGAGCGGCTTCAGATCTTCCCCCCTGCCGGGACCGGGGGCCTGCCGGGCGGCTATCAGCCAGCCGGACGAAACTGCGAGGACGAGAACCGCGACCAGGGCCTTTTTCATCTTCTTTCTCCTCACGGTCCGCTCAGATGTGCCAGGGCGCCCGCATGGGCTGGTCGATGAGGCGGTTGGCTTCCTCGTCGCCGGCGAAGCGCTCTTTTTCCGGGTCGAAACGGAGCGGCCGTCCGAGCTGGACGGCGATCTTGCCCAGGTTGACGAGCGTGCAAGAGCGGTGGGCGTTCCGCTCGTTGAGCGCGAAACGGCGCCTCGCCCGGACGGCCTCGGCGAAATCGGTGACCTGGGGCTCGGGGTCCGGCAGGGAGGCCAGGATGGTCCTGAGGTTGGGGATGTCCGACTCGAAACCCCGGAAGAGCTTCCCATCCGGGCCCTCGAGAAAGGGCGCGTTCTTGTCCCTGTTCTCCCCGTCGAGGACGATGACGCAGCCGTCGGCGTATTTCATCTCGATCCGCCGCCAGGCGCCGCAGGCGTCGGGGTGCTGCTGCGGGCAGTCGGCCGAGATCTCGACGGGACTCGTGCCGTCCTTGCCGAGCAGGTACTGGATGGGGTCGAGGTAGTGCATGCCCATGTCCCCGAGGCCGCCGCCGTCGTAGTCCCAATAGCCGCGGAACGTGCCGTGGACACGGTGAGGGTGGTAGGACTTATAAGGAGCGGGGCCCAGCCAGAAATCGTAATCGAGCTCGGGCGGAACGGGCTCGGGCCTCAGGTTGGTCAGACCGCTCCAGTAGAACTTCCAATCGAAACCGGTTGCCGCATTGACCGTCGCTTTCAGCGGCCAGCCCAAGAGCCCGTTCTGGACTACCTTCTTGATCGGCCTGACGTCGGTCCCGAAACCGTAGAAACGGTCCTCGAAACGGAACCAGGTGTTGACCCGGAAGATGCGGCCGTTCCGCTTGACGGCCTCGACGACGGCGCGGCCTTCGGCGATCGTGCGGGTCATGGGCTTCTCGCACCAGATGTCCTTGCCGGCGGCCGCGGCGGCGATGGAGATCAGGGCGTGCCAGTGGGGCGGCGTCGCGATGTGGACGATGTCGATGTCGGGGCGCTCCAGGACTTCCCGGAAATCCGCGTAGCCGGCGACCCCGGGCCCGGCGATTTCGAGGGCCGAGGCCAGGTGCCCGCGGTCGACGTCGCAGACGGCCCGGAGAACGGCCCCCGGGTAGACGAGGTGGGCCCGGCCCATGCCGCCGACCCCGATGACCGCCTTGGTCAACGTGTCGCTCGGGGCGAGGGTACCCTGTCCTCCCAGGACATGTCGGGGGACGATGGCCAGGGAAGCCGCGGCGGCGGCGCCTGTCCGCATGAATTGCCGGCGGGATATCCGATGGGAATGGGACATGGGACGATCCTCCCCTGGGGACATTCGCAGACATTATATTATCATTTTCCGGAAGATTGCGATAAGATGCTCGTCTATAATTATGAATGCTGGAATTGCGTCCCGTCCCCCCCAATGTCCTCCCCCCAAGGGGAGCCTTCTTTCGACATCCCCGTCATGATTAATTAAGGAGGTCCGCTTGCATCGAATTCTAGCCAGATTTAACCGTCCGGCGGCAATCCTGCCAGTCCTCTTGGTTCTTGGACTCGTGATCGCGGCCGGCACCGCCGCCGCCCAGGACCCGCCGAGGTATCACACCTACGCGGAGATGACGGCGGCGCTCCAGGCGCTGGCCGGCTCCCACAAGACGATCGCCCGGGTCGAGTCCATCGGCAAGACCCGCGGCGGCCGTGACATCTGGGCCGTGGAGATCGCCAACCCGGCCGGCGTGCCGCCGGCCAAGCGCCCGGCCCTGCTCTTGGCAGCCAACTTCGAGGGCGACCACCTTGTCGGGAGCGAAATCGCCCTCTCCGTCGTCGAATTCCTGCTGAAGAACTATTCCTCCGATGCCGAGGTCAAGCAGAGGCTCGACAACTCCACGATCTACGTCATTCCCCGGGTCAACCCCGACGGCGCCGAGGGCTACTTCGCCCCCGTCAAGACGGGCCGGAGGACCAACACGAGCCCACGCGACGACGACAACGACGGCCGGATCGACGAGGACGGGCCCGAAGACCTGAACGGCGACGGCTTCATCACAGTCATGCGGGTCAAGGCCGCCGGCGGGGAGTATATGATCGACCCGGAGGAATCCCGCCTGATGAAAAAGGCCGACCCGAAAAAGGGCGAGTCCGGCTTCTACAAGCTCTTTTGGGAGGGCACGGACAACGACGGCGACGGCTTCATCAACGAGGACCCGCCGGGCGGGATCGACATCAACCGGAACTTCGCCCACGAATATCCTTATTATAAGGCCGAGGCCGGGCCGCACATGGTCAGCGAGGCCGAATCCCGGGCCGTGATGGACTGGGTGGTCGCCCACCACAATGTCGCCGCGATCCTGACCTTCGGCGAGAGCGATAACCTGATCGTCCCGCCGTCGAGCGCCGGCCGGCTGGGGCAAGCGCGCGAGCTCGACCTCGTTCGTTTCGCCGACGCGTCGGCGGCCGGCGCCCGGACGGTAGGCATGATTCAGACGGGAGGGGTTTCCGGCCGGGGCGGCCGGTTCGCCATGGGCGAGTTTTCCATCGAGATGCTCACGGGCGGCGGCCGTCAGACGGCCCGCCAAGGTCAAACAGCCGCGTCCGGCCGGATGCAAATGCCCGACCGCCGTCCCGCGACGACGGTCGCTTCGGCCGACTACGATTACTTCAAGGCCGTGAGCGATAAATACATCGAGATGACCGGAATAAGGCAGCCGCTCCTCGTCCTGGAGCCCCAGGGCGCCTTCTTCCAGTACGGATACTTCCAGTTCGGCGTCCCCTCCTTCTCGACGCCGGGATTCGGACTGGCGACGGCCGAGTCCGCGGGCCAGCGCCGGATGGGCATGACCCTCCCCGGCGCGGCGGGCGAACCCGGCCCGCAGGCCCAGGCAGGTCAAGCCGGCCGCCAGGAGGCCAGGACCGGCGGCGCCGCCACTGAGGCCGGGCTGGCCGCCCCTCCCGGCGTCGACAGGCAGATTCTGCGGTGGATGGACGCCGAGAAAATTGACGGCTTCGTCAAGTGGGCGAAGACAAGCCACCCTGACTTTGGGGAGGTGGAGGTCGGCGGGTTCAAGCCTTACGCCGTCACCAACCCTCCGGCCGCCAAAATCGCCGACCTCGGCGGCGCCCACGCCAAGTTTGCGCTCTATCTCTCCTCTCTCTTCGCCCGGGTGAAGGTGGTGAAAATCGAGGCCGTCAACCACGGCGGCGGCATTTTCCGGGTCAAGGCGGAGGTCGAGAACGCCGGCTTCTGGCCGACCGCTCTCGCCCATGCCCAAACGGCCCGGGCGGTCAAACCGACCATGGCCCAGCTCGGCGTGGACCCGAAGCAAATCCTTTCGGGAAGCGCCAAAACGAATTTTCTGCCCGTCCTGGCCGGTTCCGGGACACGGGCCAAATACGAATGGCTCATCCGGGGAAAAACCGGCGAGGTCGTGGAGCTTGTCGTCCATTCGGAAAAGGGCGGCTCGGACACGGCCAAAGTCACTCTGAAGTGAGAGGAGGACGACGATGAGAACAGGCAAAATCCTATCCCTCTTCCTGGCCGTTGCCGCCGGGCTGGCCCTGACGGCGGCCTTCGCCCCCGCCCAAAAGGCCTCGGACCCTGCCTTCAAGGTCAAACTCGATTTCAACCGCTGGCACGACGTCGGCGAGCTTTACGCGGATATGAAAAGGCTCCAGGCCGCCTTCCCCAAGCTCCTAAAACTTGAGTCCATCGGCAAGAGTTTCGCCGGCCGCGACCTCATGGTTATGACCATCAACAACCCGGCGACGGGCCCGGAGATGGACAAGGCGGCCATGTACATCGAGGCCAACATCCACGGCAATGAGATCCAGGGCGGCGAGGTCTGTCTGTACACGATCTGGTATCTCATGGAGAACTACGGCCGGATCGCCGACGTCACCCGGCTCGTCGACGAGCGCGTCTTCTACATCATCCCGACGGTCAACCCCGACGGCCGGCAGTTCTTCATGGAAGGACCCGGCGGCAACGCCCGCTCGGGGCACGTTCCCGTCGACGACGACAACGACGGCCTCTTTGACGAAGACCCGCCGGAGGACATCAACGGCAACGGCATCGTCGAGCAGATCCGGATGTTCGTTCCCGGGCGCGGCAACTACCGGATAAGCCGGACGAATCCGAACACCCTCGAACCCGTGCCCTTCGGAGAGACGGGAGATTACATTCTACTCGGCTCCGAAGGCGTCGATAACGACGGCGACGGGATGGTCAACGAGGACGGGCCGGGCAGCTACGACGGGAACAGGAATTGGGCCAGCGACTGGCAGCCGGGCTACATCCAGAGCGGGGCCATGAACTACCCCTTCCAGCTCCCCGAGGCCCGGGCGGTGAACGATTTCCTGACGGCCCATCCGAACATCTCCGGCGTCCAGTCCTACCACAACAACGGAGGCATGATCCTCCGCGGCCCGGGCGCCGAGGCCGCCGGCGAGTACCCGATGAGCGACGTCCGCTTCTACGACGAGCTCGGGCAGAACGGCGAAAGGATCATCCCCTTCTACCGCTACATCGTCATCTGGAGCGGCCTGTACACGGTCCACGGCGGCTTCATCGACTGGACGAACGATGGCCTGGGCATCCCCTCGTTCTCGAACGAGCTGTGGAACGGAGATCAGTATTTCACGAGCCCCGAGCTCAAAGAGCAGCAGGCCAACCCCCAGAGCCCCATCGCTCCGAACATCTCCCGGTATTATTTCGACAAGTACCTCGAATTCGGAGATGAATACGTCGAGTGGAAACCCTTCGATCACCCTCAGTTCGGCAAGGTCGAGATGGGCGGCGTCTGGAAGAAATTCCAGGGCCGCGTCCCGCCGCGGTTCATGAACGAGGAACTCTGCCACCGGAACATGGCCTTCTCTCTCTACCAGGCCGACGAGATGCCGCTTATCCGCATGGGCGAAATATCGGTCGAGAAAGTCGGCGGGGACGTTTACCGGGTATTGGCCGACATCACGAACTCCAAGGTTACGCCGACGATCATGGCCAAGGCCGCTCAGAATAACGTCGTCCGGCCGGACCTCCTCCTCGTCGCCGGCAAGGACGTCGAGGTCATCGCGGCGAGCTTCATCGACAACAAGACCGTGTACAAAGCGAACCCCTCGGTCACCCCGCTTGTCGACCAGAAAGACCTGAAGCGGATCCTCGTCCGCAACGGGCATCCGGGTAAAACGACCCGGACGGCGGTGCTCCTTGTCAAGGGGTCCGGGACGATGACGGTCGCCTATGACAGCGTCAAGGGCGGCAAAGCCTTAAAATCGGTCACGCTTCACTAATTTCTC
>Ga0214473_10000413_pt1 | contig 60291 bp, 37 predicted proteins | sample RVTome_7_FD_203509 | JGI IMG/M metagenome (GOLD analysis project Ga0214473, IMG submission 203509) | Soil microbial communities from uranium-contaminated site in the Upper Colorado River Basin, Wyoming, United States - RVT98D197 | ecosystem: Environmental > Terrestrial > Soil > Contaminated >... | reverse complement strand
CATCTGGAAGTCATAAGCATTGTAGAAGCTGCCGGTGCCGTTCGGACTGCCGATCGTGGTGATCTCCTCATCCGGGATGTCCAGGTAGCCGATAAAGGCGCCGATACTCATCACGTTGTCCGCGATGGGCGTGGCGAAGGCGGCGTAGCTGTAAGTCAGGTCGAGAGTGTAGTCCACGACCGTCAGCATCACTTCCTTCTGGTCCATCAGGCCGATACCTGCCGGGTTCCACCAGATGGCGGAGATGTCGTCCAGCACCGCCGAGCAGGCGCCACCCATGGCGATACCGCGTGCACCCACCGGGATGGTGAGGAACTCCGCGGCCCGGATCCCGACCGAGGACGAATTCTCCGGCCGCCCCTGGCTGGGATACTTGTCCAGACCGGTGTATTCCTTCCGCTCGATACCCTGGCCGAACAGCGGTAACGCGATAAACGCAAGGAGTACGCCAGCGGCAGCTATGGCTCGAATTGCCACGTTTCTTAACATCTCTAACCTCCTGATACTCTTTAAAGGGAATGTACACAGCATAGTAAAGTCCTCCCGCATCTCAGTTGATGATGTAGAACTTGCCGGTGTGTGTCATTCCCCTTATATCCGTCACGTGGAAGAAATACAGCCCGCTGGCGACGGTCTGGCCGAAACGGTTCTTCAGGTTCCAGGCTTCCGTGCCGCTGTGGTTGTCGTAACCGGTGAATGCCAGCGGCGTATTATCCGGCTGGATCGCATCCACGTCGGTATAGTTGCCCCAGCCGGTACGGCCGGCGCCGATATGGTTCAACACGTTCACCAGATTGCCGCCCAACGTGTAGATCCGGATCGTACAGCGGTCCGGCAGGTTGACGAATTCGATCCGGCGGCCTCCGGAGGACTGATCGAGCACGGAGCTGGCGATGTATGGATTGGGCACGACCCGGACCTTGGTCAGATCGATCTGCTCATCGGTCATGCTCATCGCTTTGATCCCGATCTTCCACTTGTCGCCCGGATAAATGATGTCCGGGTTCTGCGTGAAAGTGGTCCCGCTCCAGGAGCCGAACGCCGTCCTCAGTTTCATTACCGTGCCGTTGGGAGGCATGGTGATCGAGCTGCCGGTGAAGTGGATCATCTCGCCGTTGACCCAGAGGTTAAAAGCCTTGGTGTTATCCGCCGACAGGGTCTGCACCAACAGGTCGGTACGCGACGACTGCGCTTTTTTAACGTTATCCGGACCGCCCCATTCGACGCCGAACTGCGAACGGTAATTCTGGGCCTTTGTGCCGTCCGGCATGAATCCCCAGCCGTCGCCGTCGACGTAGGGGCTGAACGGGACGGTGCGGCCGTGGGTCTTGTCCGTCACTGCCACGGTTACGCTGCCGCCGGAGTTCTGCCAGGCTATCTCGAAGCCGCCGGTGCGCAGCATCCCCTGATAAATGCTGCTGCCATTGTAAGTCGCGCCACCCGTGGCGGTATTCCAGTTACTGGCGGTATTTAATCCAACGGTGGCGCCGGTGTAGCCGCCGGTTTCGATCTGCGTCCAGACGTTGCCCTGGCGTGCGCTCTGGAACGCTGCCGCGATGTTCCAGCTCACGCCATTGTCCGACATGCCGCCGGCGTAGGTGGCCTTGTTGTTATGGCTTCCCCCGCTCCGGATCACGATCAAAGGAGCGGAGTCATCGATGATGTTGCCCGAGGCATCGGCCAGCACCACGTAACGCCGGCCGGCGCGATAGCCGTTCGGGCCCATATCGCTCGAGACCATCAGATAGTAGGACAGGTCCTGGGTGATCCTCTCGTTGTTGACCACCTCGAAAGTGGGAGTGATAGCCGGAACGACGTAAGCCGGGTCCTCGGTGAGCCAGGTAACGTTGTTCGCGTCCTTGGTCCCGGCCAGAGTGACCGAGGTCACTTCCGCGGGTTCCACCGAATACGAGCTCGGTTTTTCATAGGCAAGAGTGGTCAGCTCGGCCGGACTGAAGTTGCTGGCGTCCGAGCGCGGGCGAACCGTATAGTAGCCCTCGGGAGCCGTCCGGTTCCAGGTCTTGGACTGCGCCGGGTCGGGCAGGCTGAATTCCTCCCCGGTCTTCGGGTCGTAGTTGCGGTCGTAAGCCACGAGCGAGTACCAGACCTTCATCCCGTTGCGTATGCGGTAATAGGGATCGTCCTTGTCCCGGGTGTCGATGTAGTGGAACTGGACGTTGCCGGCGGACAGGCTGCACTCGAAGACCTTCTCGGCGTGAGCCTCGCTGGGCCCGACGTAGTTGCGGTACAGCCGGTAACCCTCGAAGTCGTACTGCCGGTAGACCTCGTCCGGGTCGACTTCCGGATGAGCCTGGATGAACTTGTAGTAGGCATCCGCAGTGTTGACGTTGATGTTGCTCCAGGTGATCGTCACCTGGCGGTCGCCGGGGATGATGGTCAGCGGGGGCGGAGTGGGCGTTTCCGGCAGGATGTACCCGCCCTCGTAAACCAACTGCGCCACTTCCTTCATCCTCTCCATCGGGGCCAACTGGACCTGGATGTTGGGGTCGTCGATGTTCCCGATGCTGTTCGGCAGCATCACCAGCGGCGGGGTGGTGGGATAGGCGCACATGATCGCGAAATCGGTGGTGGTGGTGTCCCGGGGACCGAAGTCGTGCAGGCCGCTCCAGGCGTGGTAGTTGATCCGGCCCTGCCGGCCCCAGAGCCACTGGTTGTAGCGAGTGTCGCTGGGCAGGATGACGCCGGGGTTGCCGCTGGCCGGTCTGCCGGTCCAGGGACTCTTCTCGCCCTTGTACAGGTCGGTCAGGTTGCGCTCGGTTCCGTCCGGCTGCAGGCAGGTCGCCCAGCGGTGGACCTGGCCCGGGTTGGACAGGCTGCCGATGTCGTAGGAAGCCGACAGGCCGAAATCAGAGGCCCAGCGGAAGTTGGTGGTGTTTGAGAAATAGGCGGTTTCGCCGTTGAAACTCATTTCCTTCATCGGAGTGTAGCCGAGCACGAAGGCCATGCCGCCATTGGTGAAGCCACTCTCGATACCGTTCTGGTCCACCATGCACTTGATGAGCTTGGCCGGGTGATAGGCCCAGCCTTCGTCCATGGATGTGGTGGAGAAGCCGATACCGAAGTAGTTTTCGACGTACATCAGGGCGAAGCTTCCCCACACCTGGCCGTCGGGAGTGCTGGCCACTAGACCCCTGAAAGCGGTGTTATCGTTGTACTTGAGGTACTCGCTCATGTTGCGGATGAAGAGGTGTCCGAAAGCCAGGTCGTTGGCCTCGCCGAAGTCCAGGAAATAGAACTGGTACTCCATGGACACGCCGGTGGGCGGCACCGATCCCTGGTAGGATCGTTGCCAGGCGTCCGAATGCAGGGCGCACATGGTTTCACGGCCGAATACTACCGGAGCGCCGCTCAGCGTGCGGCCGTAACGGAACTCGGCGGGCCAGCGGGCCAGGTTGTCCGGGTCCAGCGAGCTCCAGCACTCGTTGTTCTCCACGCGGCCCATCCACTGGTCCAGCCTGTAGCCGGCGGCGTAGCCCTGCAGCACGAGGTCCATGGCCTCCAGGCTGCCGCGTTGGCCCTGTACGGTGCGGCCGCGGCTGGCGCCGTAGAGGGTATCCTCGGCGTAGCCGTCGCCGTTACGGTCCCTGGTGATGGACAGGAAGTGCCCCCAGCCGCCCTCGTAGGTCGGGATGTCGTTACCCGAGCCGCGCGGGTATTCGCTCGTGCCGGCGAATACGGTGGAGCCGAGGTTCATTTCGAAGCCGAAATTGTTGCCCTGTGATTTCCGGGTTTTGGTCTGCAGGGCGAATCCGTCCGCAGCCAGGCAAAGCGCCAGGGCAACACTGGCCAGGGTGAGAATTATTCTGCTTCTTTTCAACATAATCGATCTCCTGTCGATATTAGGAACGACATTTCCTGGGCGATTGCTTCGTGCTTCGAGATCAAAACTCGAACTCGATACCGCTCCTGATCTGGCGCGCCAGACCCCAGTTCCGCCAGCTCTGCGTGCCGGTGATGTAGGAGTTGGCGATCGCTCCCTTGGCCGCCTCCATGATACTCAGCACGCCGTCCCCGTTGAAATCGCGGGTGAACAGATACTGGGCAGTCGGCGGAGCCGAGTCGAACTTGTACTCCACGCCTCCGGTCACGTAACGATACCCCTGGAACGTATAACCCGAGGGGTAGGCTTGCGGAAGCTTGCGATTGGTGAGATTGTAAATCTCGCTGAAAACCCGGATTTTCTTCCTGCCGCCGACACTGAAGTCCTTGGTGATCCTGCAGTCGACGTTGTAGTCCCAGCGGCCGCGCAGGCGGTTCAGGCTGCCTTCATCCGATTCGTAGGGGATGTACACGCCGGTGGGCCTGCCGCTCATGACCGATGGCAGCAGGTAGAACCTGATGTCCTTGAACGGCAGGTTGGCCCAGGTGCCGGCGAAGACGTCCGATTGCGTCATGTAGTTGAAGTGCAGCGACAGCTTGTGGGTCCGGTCTTCGCGGGCCGGACGGAGCTCGTCCTCGGTGGACGCCTGGTAGCTGGAGCCGCTGGTCCGGGAAAACTGCATGGTGTAGATCACGTTGAGCGAGTAGTTCTCGCTGAAGCGCTTGCGCATCGTCAGATCGAGGCCCTTGACGTTGGCGCGGTCACCGTTGATATAAGCCCCCTGGGTGCCGCGGATCCAGCGGCCGGTCACTGACTGGACGTAGTCGCGGAAGAATTCGCCGGAGGAGACGTTGCCCTCGGCGTCTTTGTAGTATCCCACCAGGTCGAGCACGATGTCATCACTGAGCAGGTAGCTCAAGCCGCTCTCGAAGGAATCCGTCCTGGAGAAGCCCAGACCACCGGGATTCGAGCCGGAATAGATGAAGTCGAAACTCGGCAACTGAGTGAATACGCCGTAGCTGAATCGCAGTTGCGCCTTGTCCGTGACCGGGAATCCCACATCGAAGCGCGGTGAGAATTCGCTCTGAATTTCCGGGAAGAAGCGTTCGCCGAACTGGTCGCCGTTGCGAAATGCCCAGTTGTCGCGGGGCTGGAACGAATCGTAGCGCAAACCGTAATCAAAGACGAAGTCGCCCAGATCGGTACGGTTCTGGATGTACATGCCGAATAGCCGCGGCCGGTATTTGAACTCGTTGTCCAGGTTTCTCGGCGACTGCCTGGTCTGGAACTGGTTGTTGTGGAAAAAAGTCCCCTGCCAGCCGAATTTCAGGCGGTTGGAGCGGTTGAACTGGAAGTCCATGTCAAACTTGAAGGTATGCTGCTCTTCGCGTTCATACCGGTAGATCAGGTAGTAGAGCTGAGAGCTGTCGTAATAGCCGAACGGCGTCCAGTAGAGGTGTTCGCGGTTCCAGGTGCCTACTCCGTCGGGGAAGTACCAGGCCGCGTCTTCGGGGGTCTTCGGAAGATCCCTGTCCGGGAAAGTTTCCACCAGGAAGGGAATGTCGTGAACGTTGAAGCTCAGGAACTGGGTGTCCCGCATGTAGTTGTCCTTGAGGTCCGAGGAATTGATATCCTGGATCCGGAGGTTCATGTAGCGGAACTGCAGCGAGAGGCTGCGATTCGAACTCTTCAGGATGTCCCAGTCGGCGCCGGCCAGGAACTGACCGGTACGGGTCCGGCGTCCGAGGTTAATGGGAACATAGGCGAACGTGTCGCTCTCGCTGATCATATCGCCTTTCAGGGTCGACCAGTCGCGGCTGATCAGCATGCTCGGAGTAACCCAGCCTTGCCTGAAGTAGGCGTCGGACTCCGACGGCCAGCTCCGCTGGTACCGGGTGAAGTTTTCACTTACCAGGAACTTGAGACCGCGTACCGGCGAATATGTGATCTTGCCCTGGGTCAGGTTCCGATCCTGCCAGTTATCAGGGATGCGGACCGGGTTATCCGGACTGTACAGGCCCTTGGAAAGCCAGGGATGGCCTGTGAAGAATTCGTCGCCCATTCTTTCGGCCCAGGTCTGGCGGGCATAAGCCATTTCTTCCAGGGTAAAAGCGGGGCGGGCTTCGGAGAAGCCCTGCTTGGTCCACCATTCGGGATCGCCGAGTATCGGGTCGTTGCGCACCGCCCAGTTCAGGCGGTCGACGAATTCCTGGTTGACTCCGCGGAAACCCTCATCGGCGTGCGTGGGGCTGACGTCCTCGAAGCCCTGCAGCTCGCCGGACACCTGGAAATTAAGATGCGGGATAAGCGGCACCGGGCCGCCGAGGTTGGCAGTGAGCTGGTTGTAGCCGTAGTCGGCGGTACGCGGGTTGACCACATCGGTAGTCCAGCGCATCTGACCACGCAGATCGGGTCCGCCTTCCTTGGTCACGATGTTGATAATCCCGCTCTGGGCGTTGCCGTATTCGGCCTGGAAGCCGCCAGTGATGATGTCCACCTCTTCCACGCCCATGGTGGAGAACTCCAGTGGAGTGGTGTCTTCACCCAACTGGCCATCTTCGCTCGTCCAGACCCAGTAGGTGCCGGTGCGGAAGGGGTTGGCGGTGTAGTTACGCACGGTCACGCCGTCGACCACCATGGCTTCCTCGCCCAGGCGGCCGCCGCGAATAAGCAGACCGCGGGTCTTGCCGCCCTCGCCGCCGATCTGTACGCCGGCCTCCAGGATCATCAGGTCTTCCAGCCGCGAGGCCGGAGCTTCGTTCAGTTTATCGCCGGTGAGGCGCTGCTTGGAGACGGTGTTGTCGCGAGGCATCAGCACTTCGCCCTGGCCTTCAACCGTGAGCCCTTCCAGCTCGACCACGGTCGAGCTCAACTGGCAGTCCAGGGTAGTGGTCTGGCCGGCCAGAAGCAACTGGTTGGCCACCGTGGTTTTCTGGTAGCCGGTGTAGCTGAACGTTACGTTTCGTGGTCCGGGAGGTACGCTCAGGATGAAGTAGTAGCCGTCGCTATTGGTCACGTTGCCCAACCGCGTACCCTCGATGACTACCTGTACACCGGCCAGGGGCTGGCCGGTGTCCTTGTCTCTGACCGTACCCTCGATTTTTGCGGTATTCAGCGACTGGGCGAAGGCCGATACCGCCATCAGTGCGACCATCGCCATGCTCAGCGCTACCGCATGCAATCCCTTACCATTATTCGACATAAACCCTCCATAAAATTTTACGGAAGTTAATCGAGCGCTAATTTCTGCCTGTCCTGCCAATCGCCGGCCTCCTTCGCTGGGGGTTAATGCGAAACGGGAAATAGTGGATCGAGGTCTTCCCTGATTGTCCTGCTGAGGGATTCTCCCCCTCCCCCTTTCGAAAAGGTTCTCGGTTGACTCCGCCGGAAGGGTATCGCGCTCTGACCTTCCCTGCCCAACGGCGACAGCCCCATCCCAGCGGGCCCGGAAATTACCAGTCCAGTCAAACTTTCCTGAGCTGCCGTGAACCGGATGGCGGAAAGTCCACCAGCAGCTTTTCGATCGTTTTGATCATCTGGTCCGATTCACTGGACTTGTCGAAGAAATATTCCGCTCCCGTATCCAGGCATTTCTTCCGGTACTGCGGAAAGGGATAGTTGGTGAACATTATGATTACGGGCAGACTTCCGCGCTTTTTAACCGAGCGGAGAACGTCGATCCCGTTCCCGTCCGGCATCCGGATGTCGAGGATCACCAGATCCGGCCTCAACTGTCCGATAGATTCCACCGCCCGGCCGGTGTTGTCAGCCGTGCCAATGATTTCGATCTCCGAATAGCAGGAAAGCATCTCTTTCAAATGCTCCCGCATTATTTCGGAATCATCTGCGATGAATACCTTCATCGGTATGCTCAAAAAAGTTGAGACTTGCCGTTCAAGAGATATCGCCGCCCACTTCGGGAACCGCACAATCAAATGCACTGCAGGCGCAAAATGAGTCCCGGGACAAGACAGACCGGGAACGGCTTCTAAATGCAGATCGCTTCGGAAAGATAGACCGGGTAAGTCTGTAAGGAACTTCGCTCAAGGAGGCAAACGACGGATTTCTTATCGGCGACCTCTCTTTCAGATTCGTGGTCAGACAGTCGGGATGACCCGTCATAGCCCGGAACTGGCAGGGCTGAGGAAAACTGGGAGTCTTGCATCATTGATTCGGCTCGCCGAGCCGGCTGGTAAGGCGACGGGTGCGAAAATCCGCCTATTGAATTCTTAATGCTGTCAAATTAAGAATAATATCGCAGATTCGATTTTTTTTCTGCGGTCTATTGTTCGGCAGGCTTGTAACGGTTTCAACTACGATGAATTATTGGAAGCGGTAAGGGCGTCAGGCCGGATTTCAGCTCAAAAGTCCTTCGTTCATGGCGTAATACATGATCTGTGCGTTATTCCGGAGCTGCATTTTTTCAAGTACCCGCATGCGGTAAGTGCTTATGGTATTGACGCTCAGGGCCATTTCCCCGGCTATTTCGCCGACTGTTTTGCCGGCGGCGATCAGGCACATCACCTGGAATTCGCGGTCCGAAAGTCTTTCGTGTGGTTTTTTCTCGTTGTCTTCCTGGATGTAAGCCAGGAGCTGGTCGGCCATAGCCAGGCTTACGTACTTACCGCCGCGGGCGACTTTCTGGATGGCGCTGGCCAGTTCCGTGGGAGCGCTCTCCTTAGTCAGGTAACCATCGGCGCCGGCCCGAATCACCCTCACGGCGTACTGCTCCTCCGGGTGACGGCTGAGCACCAGCACGGGCACTCCCTTTTTCATTTTCTTGAGCTGCTTCAGGACATCCAGTCCACTGATACCCGGCATCGAGATATCGAGCACGATGACATCGTAATTGCCCTTTTCGACCCGCCCGAGCACCTCGGAGCCGTTTTCCGCTTCTTCCACGGTGAACATGTCCGAGGTTTCGGTGAGGATTTCCTTTAGTCCTTTACGTACTATCGGGTGGTCATCGGCGATCAGTATTTTGATCATTTTCCCTCACCTCCCGTTCCAGGCTGACGCTGACCCGGACGGTAGTACCGCGCCCGGGCTCACCAGTGATTCCGACCTCTCCTCCCCAGGGATACAGCCGCTCCCGCATGCCGATCAGGCCGAAGGACTGTGGGTTATCGATCTGGCTTTGAGTGATCCCCCGGCCGTTGTCCCGCACCTCGAGCACCAGACGGCCATCGATTGCAATCAGGTTGACCCAGGCCCGGCTGGCTTCGGCGTGGCGCGCGATATTGGTCAGCGTCTCCTGGAAGATACGGAAAATGGCGGTGGCGAGGTCTTCGGCCAGGCTCGCCTCCTCGGCCTCCAGATTCAGCTCGCATTCAATTCCGGTCCGGTCCTGGAATTCGCCGACCTGCCATTCGATGGCGGCGGTGAGGCCGAGATCATCGAGCAGGGCGGGCCGCAGGTGCGTGGAGATCCGCTGGACTGCGCGGTTGGTGATGTCGATAAGACCGAGCATCGAATCGGTTTTATCCCGCAGCGCAGTCAGGTCGGCGGGCAGGCGCTTTTTCATGCCGTGCAGGTCGAGCTGCAGGGCGGTGAGGGTCTGGCCCAGCTCGTCGTGAATCTCCCTGGCGATCTGCCGGCGCTCCTGCTCGCGAACCATCTGCAGGTGCAGGGCCAGCTCCCGCAACTGCTCGTGGGATTTCTTCAGCTCGTCCTCCATGTGCCGGCGTTCGGTGATGTCCTCGAACATCAGCCTGTTGAGCGACCGGTTGGCCCGCACGTCTCTGCCCAGCTTGAGCCTGAACAGGCGGCCGGCAAGCCTTTCGTCCCGCAGCCTCACATCCGTGTCGAAAGGCAGCTTAAACTGGTCGATGGAAAATCTGGAGGGGCGTATGTAAACCTCGATGTCGTATACAACCAGATCGCCCGAATAGGTGGTGAAGCCGAAATTGTCGTTGATGTCGTAGACCGCGTGGGGGTCCACCATTTTGAGCGTCGGCGTCCAACGGCCGTTGTTCAGGTTTTTCATTCGGCGGGTGACACTGCCGCCGGTGCGCTCGGCGACGATCTCGTATTCGGTTTCCGGCTCGAGCGCCTCGGTCATGGAGACGATGTCTACGCCCAGCCGCTGCAGCCTCGCCAAGGTGTTGTTGTTCGAACCGGTACAGACAGTATAGCCGGAGATGTCCGGGTAGTGGGAGATGCCGCCGGGCGAGCCGTTGATCACCGCCGAAAGGTCGCTGATGTGGTCCTTGACCGCCGAGGTGCTGATCTTGTAGCCGATCTTGATGTCCTGGTCGCCCCTGGCGAAACCCCGGTGGTACATCGCGTAGCAGTCGCGGGCATCTTCCAGTCTGGCGCGATGCACCAGCCGGTGGGAGCCGCCGGACTTTTCGATCCGCCAGAGGTCCGGGTCCTCGCCGGCGGCGCAGAGCCAGGTCGAGCCGATCTCGTCTTCACCCCCCGGCCCCCGGTACCGCAGCTCCCACTTTTCGCCAACGTCGTAATTTAATATCTCGAGTGTGGAAACCGTCTTCTGGTACTCTCTGATCTTCTCGAAATCGCCCGCTTCGAGGAAATCCTCCAGGCTGTCCCGGCGCTGAGCGAAGCCGATTACACTGTCGGTCAGGAGCAGGAAAGAATTGGAGTAGCCGATTATCCGCCAGTTTTCATCGAGGATCAGCTCGGGGTTGTAGATCGTGGCCCGGATGGTGTAAATGTCCCTGGCCAGCTCTACCTTGGTTTCCAGCGGAGAGTAGGGGCGAGGGTCCGGCTTGGTGCTGCCGCCCGGGCTTTTCTGGTTCCTGTTTTTTTTCATCGCGGATTGCCCGGCTGCATCGGGATTTGGAGGTGGATCTGTCTTCGAGATATAATCACTGACCGGGGCCTGAACCCCTGTCTGCCGCAGGGCAGCCGGAAAGAGCTGCAAAACTAATAATACATCATGGCAGGTGACTTGGCAAGCCGTTGGTAGTATTCCATTTGGCTCCTGCCGGCCGCGGCCCGGCTCTCAATCTGTCCGGTCCGCCCGCTTGCGGCTATCTTTCGACCGCCATTTTGTTTTGTCCTTTGAATTGAACTTTGTTACCTTTTGTCGCAGTACCGTCCCCTGAACCGGCAATTCGTGCCGCCGCGACCCGGAAGATCAGACAACTCCAGCGGAGATTCAAGCCAGAATGCGGCGCAGTCATGTGGACAAACTACTCTACATCTGCTTCTTCCTTTCGGGAGCCAGCGGGCTGGTTTTCGAGATAGTCTGGATGCGCAAGCTGGCCCTGGTATTCGGCAATACGGTGCACGCGGTAAGCACGGTGGTGGCGGTTTTCATGGGCGGCCTGGCCCTGGGGAGCTGGCTGTTCGGCAGGCTGGCCGACCGCGGGAAAAGGCTGCTGCGCCTGTACGTCCTGATCGAAGCGGGGATTGCGGTCTTCGGCATGACGATCAGCCTGGGCCTGCTGCCGGTGCTCGATACGGCCTACGTTTTTCTGCACGGAGTCGGACTGAGTTCGGGAGTGGGACTATTCCTGATCCGGTTCGTCCTGTCGGTGCTCATCATGCTGCCGCCCACTGTGCTGATGGGCGGCACCCTGCCGGTGGTGGGACGCTACCTGGTGCGCTCCCGGGACGAGCTGGGCGCTCGAATCGGCGGCCTTTACGGCACCAATACGCTGGGCGCAGTGGTCGGCACCCTGGCCGCCGGCTTCTGGCTGATCATGCTGTTGGGCGAAGCGAAGACCTGCATTACCGCCGCAGTCTGTAACCTCGTGACCGCGGCTCTGGCCCTGACAGTGGCCGCGCTCGCCGGCGACCGGGTGGACCAGGAGGCGGCCGGTGAGGATAAAAAGAAACCGGCGTACAGCTATCCTGAAGAGAAGATTGTCTGGGTTCCCTGGCTGTTCGCTGTATCCGGCTTCGCCGCCCTGGCTTACGAAGTGCTCTGGACCCGCGCCCTGATCTACTTCGTCGGACTTTCGGTCCATGCGTTTACGATAATCCTGGCCTGCTTCCTGGCGGGGATCGCGATCGGATCGTTCGTGGCCACCGGCATTGTCGACCGCTCGCGCAACCTGTTCCACCTTTTCGGCGCCCTGCAGTGGCTGATGGCGCTGTCCGGCTTGTTAAGCCTGCCCCTGATCGGGCAGCTCAACCTGATCTTCCAGAAGCTGAACCTGATGCTGGGGGCTAACACTTGGGCGCAGATCACCCTGGTCAAGTTCTGCCTCTGCCTGGCCGTGCTGGGCCTGCCTACCCTGGCTATGGGCGCGGCCTTCCCCACCGTGAACAGAATATTCATCCGCCGCCGCAGCGTGCTGGGCCGGGGAGTAGGCTCGCTCTATGCGGCTAACACTTTCGGCACGATTCTGGGTTCGCTGTGCGCCGGTTTCGTCCTGCTGCCGCTGTTCGGGATCAGCGGATCGCTGATAGTAGTGGCGCTGGTCAACATGGCGCTGGCGGTAGCCGCCCTGCGGCTGGAGACCGCGGCCGGGCGCACCGGACCGGTCCTCAACAGCCTCGGCGCCGCGCTGGCCCTGGCCTGCGGCCTGTGGATTTACACTTCCGGGGCGCTGGGCCCGGTCGTGCGTTTCAGCCTGCACAACTCGGGCAAGCAGATACTATATGTCAAGGAAACCACCGAAGCGAGCCTGGCCGTTCTGCGCAACACAGACGGCAACCGCGAGCTCAACATCAACGGTGAAAGTACCGCCTACACCGGCTTCGACGACATCGTGATCCACAAGCTGCTCTCCCATCTGCCGATCCTCTTCCATCCCGATCCGCAGAACGCGCTGGTGGTGGGTTTCGGCTTCGGCAGCACCCTCTACACCGCCACGCTTTACGACCTGCCGAGGGTGGAGTGCGTGGAACTGGTGCCGGAGGAGGCGGCCACCGCCGGCTTCTTCCTCCCGGAAAACCACGGTGTGCTCGACAGCTCCGGCGTGAAGATCGTGTTCAACGACGGCCGCAACCTGATCCTCACCGCCGGGGCTGAATACGACGTGATCAGTTTCAACGCGATCCACCCTAAGCTGAGCCCGATGCTGTACACGCTCGATTTCTACCGGCTCTGCCGCCGCGCGCTGGCCCCGGCCGGCACGGTCTGCGCCTGGCTGCCCACCAACGGCCTGACCTTGACCGAATTCAAGAGCCTCCTGCGCAGCTTCGTCGAGGTGTTTCCGAACAGCAGCCTCTGGTGGTGCAATCCAGCCAACGTAATCCTGCTGGGCACCACCGATCGGCTGGCAGTGAACTGGCCGCGTTACCGCGGGCAGCTGGCCGCGGCCAGGATCGCCTCTGATCTACGCGAGGTGAAGCTCGAACATCCGTTTTCGCTGGGCGGGCTTTTCATGATGGGCCCGGAAAGGCTCCGGCGGCTAACCGCGGATGCGCCACTGAACACCGACAGCAAGCCGGTGATCGAGTTCAGCCGCACGATGGCCCCGACCGTTCCGTTGGAAACCTTTTACTGGATGATGGAAAACCTGGAGCCGTTCAGCGATTATTTTACCTGGAACGACGACATACCCGGAAAAGAGGACAGCCTGCGGGTGGCAAAGGAAGAATTCGGCCGCTGGTTCAGGGCGCGGAGAAGTTTTTACGAGGGCAAGTTCGCCGCCTGGGTTTTCCAGGAGCCGGCGGTTTCACAGAATTTCTACCGCCGGGCTCTGGCCCTGAACCCGCAGGACGACTACATCCGCTATTTCGCCGATCCCCGGCCGCCGGACCCCGACTCCCTCACCGCTCTCGCCCGCTCCGACCCGGCCGATTTCGTCGTCCGCTACCAGCTGGGCGAATACTATTACGGCCTGGGTGACATGGAGCGGGCAAGACAATGGTATTCACAGGTGACTCGTCTGGTCCCGGACCACGCTCTGGCCTGGTTCCAGCTCGGGGTCTGCGCCGACCAGCAGGGACGCGCCGCCGAAAGCGAGCGTTTTTTCAGGAAAGCTCTCGAAATCAACCCGGCCAGCCCCCAGGCGATGGTCAACCTGGGTCTGGTCCGCTACCGGGCCGGCGACCTGAAGGCGGCGGAAGAATATTTCAGCCGGGCGGTCGCCGCCAGCCCCGGCTACGGGGCGGCCCTGTTCAACATGGCCAATCTTCTTCTGCGCCAGGGCCGGACCGATGATGCCGAAAATCTTTACCGGGAAACGATCCGGCTCGATCCATTCAATCCGCTGGCGCCGCTGAACCTGGGCTCGATCCTGACCAAGCGGGGAGAATACCCGCAGGCGATCGAGCTGTTCAAGCGGGCGGTGGAATTAGCCCCGGGCCTGGTCCAGGGTTACGGCAACCTGGCTGTGGCTTACGAAAAGATGGGCGATGGGGAAAGCGCGGCAAAATACCGTTCGATATTTAACCGCCTGCAGGCCGGCCGCAGCCGGGCCGAGCAGGCAAGGTGAGCCGTACCAAACTGCAACCAGAGGCGTCCGCCTTCCAGATCAAGAGCTGCCCATGCATCTATTGCTGATAATACCGTCCAGCCTGCTGCTGGTACTGATGTTCCTGCACTCCTGGCGCTACCGGGGCCGGAATGTCACTATTGCCTTTTTCTCTCTCTGCCTGGGATTCGGCATCCTGCGCGGCAATACGATCTATTACATCATCACTCAATACCTGGGCGGCGACACCCTGCCCTACCTCTTCCTGCGGCCGGTGGTCCGGATCGGCAACGCCTCGATCCAGGAGTGTATCGGCTGGATTTTTGCCCTCTACCTCTGCTGGTCCACCGTAGAATGGGTGCTGGCGCGCCAGGGCGGCCGCCAGACGATAGGGCTTTACCGGCTGATCGGGCTGACGGGCTTTTTGATGGGTGCGGTGGCCTACGCGGTGGAAGCCGCCGCCGCCGGCGTGAAATGGTGGGTCTGGGTCTTCCCGATCAAAAATCCCTTTTTCGCCGACACGCCGTTCGTGGGGATAGTTGCCTGGGTTTCGGTGGCAATCGATTTCCTGGCAATCTTCCTGCTGATCCGCCACCGGGTGGTCAGGGGCTGGTGGATTGCTCCCCTTGTATTACTCTTCCCGGTGCACATGCTGACCCACCTGAAGCTGAGCGAAATTTCCGCCTGGCTGCCCCTTTCGCCCAACGAAATCTGGTACTGGGCCTCCCTGGCGCTGCTGGCCTGGGGGATCGCGGTGGATGGCCCGCAGATCGAGCCCTGGACCGCGGCGGCCGATGCGGACAAGACTAAAGGCAACTGGCGGCGCTGGGCGCTGCACGTCGCGTTGATCGGTTTCATCCTGGTGCTGGCCAGCGTGCATTTTGTCATTATCGGCAGCCCGGACCTGGCGGTTAGCCTGGTGCCGTTTTTGGTGGGCGTCCTGTTTTTCCGGCCGCTGTATGCGGCGGTGTTCCTGGCGGCGAGCTGTCTGCTGGCGGGATTCAGCACCGGCGAATGGAGCTACACGATCGTGCCGGCGGTGACCTTCGTGATCTTCCTGTTCGGCAGTAACCAGGCAGTCATGAAACTGCCGTTCCCGCGCAGACGGGAAATCGTCCTGGCCGGTATCGGGCTGGCCACAGTCTGGACTTATTACGTTTATTTCGACCGCTACCAGCGTTACGAAACTCTCACCGAGATCCAGGAAGAGTTCCTGCAGGCCGCGACCACTCAGGAAATCGACCTGGTGATCGGCAAGCTGCCCCAGCCCGGCATACCCGATGATGCTTTTCACCTGAACCAACTCGGTGTAAAGCTGAACAAGAAAGGCCATTACTCAGCGGCCAGGCGACTGCTGGAGACAGCGACGGAGTGTGACAGCACCTATGCCTACGCCTGGTTCAACCTGGGCTGGGCCTACCGGGGCCTGAACAACTACGAGGCCTCGATCCGCTGCTACAGGCGGGGCCTGGAGCTGAACCCGATAGACTACGACAGCATCCTGATCCTGGGCGACATCTATAGCGGCCTGGGCCGGCTGAAGGACGCCGAGGACCTCTTCCGGCGCACCCTGGGATACAATCCCAACCGCACCAACATCCTCCTGGCCCTGGAAAGCGTGCTCTACCGTACCGGCCGGGTGGATGAGGCGATCGAATTGCTCAAGAAGCGCCTGCCCGACACGGACGATCCCAGGAGTTTGGCGAGCCGCCTGGCCGCGGACCTTTTCAAGGCCGGCCGCAGCGCGGAGGCGATACCCTACTACCAGCAGGTGATCCGCGAGAACGCCGAACAGATTTACGCCGCCGCTCTCAGCGTGGCCCTTATCTACTGGCAGGATCAGAAGCAACCGGCCAAGGCGCTCGAATACGTGAGTATCGCCGGCCGGGTGCAACCCACCGCGGACGTGTATTCGATGATGGGAGCGATCCTGGAAGAGCTGGGGAAGAAGGACGGCGCGCGGTCGGCCTACCGGATGGCGGACAGCCTGGCGAACTTGCAGGGCCGGAAATAAGCGGGACCCCGGGCAGCGGTTTTGCCCGGCAGCCGGGGAAGACCGAAAATATTGCGGATTTTCCAGCCGGGGAGAGAGACGGGCCGGCACGTTCATTGCAGACCACCACCATCGCGGGGCTTCCGACGCCGGGACTCTGGCAATGAACGTGCCGGCCCGCCCCACCGCCGAGCGCCTTCCCCAAACTCCACCCCCCGCCTATTCGGCAACACCCGCATACCCTCCCAGGCAACCCCCGGCGGCTTCGCCGCCACTTCTCACCAGGTCAATTAACCTTCCACCGGCAGCGAGTTTTCCCGGATGGCAAAAAAGACCAACGAAACTTCCAGGGGAGAATTGAAAGAGTAAAATTACATCGGATGGTCCGCAATCCTGGCACTCAGCTCATTACCCGCACCAGCCAGTCTTTCGGCAGGTTCTCCACGTGCCAGCCGGTTATCTCTTCCCCGGGGATCAGTACCGGGATCCCCGGCGGGCATTTGACGTAGTTGGTGCAGTTGATCCGGCCAACTGCCTCGGCCAAGGGAACTTCCCTGACCTCCAAAGCCAAAAAAGCCTCGCGGGGGGACATACGCATTATCGGCAGGTTGTAACGGAAAGGCTTCACCGGTTCGCTCCGGTCGCGGACTGAAAGCTCCCGCGCCACTTGTTCGGCCGTCCGTTCGAATTTGCGGAAGTCATTATCTTGATTGCGGAAGCTGAAAATGAAAAGAACACCCTCGGTGCTGTAGAATTCATGGTCGATTCCATGGGCCAGGAACAGTTCGGCGATTGTCGCGCCGGGAGCCCGGTCGCTGGCGAGAAAGAGCTTGAGCGGGTCCTGGAGGGCGCCCCGGCAAGAGGACAGTTCCCCGCCGATTGAATCGATCCTGCGCCTGAGCTCTTCCACCCGCTCCGCCGCCCGGCTGAACTCCCTCCTGCCTTCCCGGCTGAAAGCCCGCTCCAGGGCCTCCTCGATACTGAGCATAAGCAGGTTGCTGCGCGTGGTGGATTCGAACAGCTCGAGCGCCCGGCGGTATTCTTCGCCCTCGATCCGCGAGCCGGCAGGCAGGTGCGCCAGGCCGGTCTGGGTGAAACTGCCGAGGTACTTGTGGAGGCTGTGGAACACCAGGTCGCAGCCCGGCTGGCCGACAGCGGAGGCAGGTGCGCCGGCGGTGAACGGGAAATGTGCGCCGTGGGCTTCGTCCACTGCCAGGAGCACTCCCGTTTCACGGCAGCGGCCGGCGATTCTACCGATCTCGATCCCAGTCCCCTCGTAGCCCGGATTGGTCAGCACCAGGGCGGACACTCGACCCGTGAGACGGTCGAGGCTGGCCAGGATTTCCTCTTCCCCCGGGATCGTGCCGGCGGTGGGGATGAACTCCGGTTCGAGGCCAGCCAGGATCGACCCGTTGATGAAGGAGACGTGGCAGTTACGGGCCAGGAGCACCCGGCTGCCGCGGCGGGAGAGAGCCAGGCAGCCGGCCAGGATCCCCTGGGTGGTGCCGCCGGTGAGAAAAAAAGTCCGACCCGTCCCGTAGAGCCGGCTGAAACTTTCCTCGTAGGCCGCCAGACTGTCCGGCCTCAGGTAGGGCCGGTCCAGCCGGTACAATTCATCCGGAAATACGCCACCCCGGCCCGCCGTTCCCTGGTGAGCCGGGGTGTAAAGGCCGAGCTGGACATCAGGAGCGTAGGTAGTTACCAGCCTGTATATCGACTTCTCTTTCTGCATTGTTTGCTTTTCCGAGGTAGATCGGTTCGAGCGCCTCCAGCGGCCGGCGCAGCGATTCGAGGCTGATCCCCCGGCGCATCGCCAGCAGGAGGCCGGCGGCTTCGAGGTAGCTGTCCACGTAGTAGATTCTGCCGGTGCCCGCCGGAATCTTCAGCGTCTCGGGGTCGGTGTTGGCGATCGTGTGGTTGCCCCGCACCAGGACGATCGGGACGTTCTGCTCCAGGGCGGTGAAAAAGACAATGTTCCCCACCGAATTGGCAGGCATCACCACTGCGGATACATCGGCGGCGGCCACCCTCCGGCAGGTGTTGGAGACCGGCGTGCCGGGTTTGACCGGCCGCGGCGAGCGGGCCAGGCCTTTGATCACCGAACCGATGTAAGAGGTCGAGATCAATTCGGCGGCGTCCCGCGGGTCCACCAGTGTGCCGAACATCGAGTGCGACAGTTCGGCCAACAGCGGCGCATGGGCCGCGGTCATCCGGAACAGGGTCGTCGCCGTATGAGTCAGGATGGCTTCCGCCCCGCCCCACGGGTTAGGAATGTTTTCGCGGCTGTAATACTGCTGGCGGACATGATCGTCCAGCAGCAGGGTGCTCGAAATGGCCGCCGCCCCCGCTCCCCGGCTCTCGATCACTTCCAGCCCACGCACCAGGTCCTCCATGGTGCTGAAGTCGGCCGAGGCGTGGCCGAAAGGACTGAACGTGCAGCGCGCCGACAGGCTCTTCTCGCTCACCACCACCGGGTCGACCGTGATGCCGCCGGTGGCGCGCATGGCGTTGACCGCGTTCAGGACGTTATTCATGAAACGCTCTTCACGCGGGTTCTCGATCAGTACGCCCAGCTTGTCCGGGCCTTTCAGGTCGAGTTCCAAGTGGCCCAGCATCAGCCGGGTGATCAGGTTGCCTTCAAGATAGAAAATGTTGTCTATCGCATTGTAGATATCCGAGGCGGTCACCGAATTGGGATTGGTGATCAGCCAGTCGCAGGCACTGGCCAGCAGGTTGACACTGGGCGTGGCATCCCCAGCGAACCCGCCGATTTCCGCCCGGATACCGGTCGGGATGATACTGACCACCACGAACGGATCCCGGCCCGCCCGGTTGGGTACCGGCTCGAACTCCAACAGCGATGGCCAGACCGGCCGGCGGTCGGACTGCAGAAACGAACCCTCGAAAATGAGCTTCCCATTGGTGGCGTCGACCAGGATCAGCCGGACCAGTTCGCCACTGGTAAGCCGGACTTTCCTGATGCGCGCCGCCAGTTCGGTCCAAACCCGGCCCTCCGGCGGGCATTCTATCGCAAAAGAGCGGGTTTCGATGGTTGCCCTATGCATCTCGTGTTTTCCCCATCTGAAAGGTCAAGGGGCAAATGTCGAGGTCCGTACTGCCGCCCCGACCGGAAAATCGCAATTGTTTAAAGCGAGGTAACCATCCGGGGCGTGGGCAACCTGTCCTGGTTCTGTTCAGGAGATGGTATGCGCGCCGGGGAATATTGAAAATAAATTACCTGAAACTGATTAGCAGACGGGAAAAGAAGGCTCAAATCCTAAGGAAAAACCTGATAGAGGCGGGATAACATTTGTCCAGCGACGTGCCATTTATGAGGGAACGTCGGATAAGTCGGCGCCAGACGGCATGACGACAGGAACGGGATAATATTGAAAGGTATTTAACCAACTCCGGCTCTTGCTCAAAGAGTGGATTTTGAATCGATATCGCTCTCCCCGTGTCAACGGTTCAAAGGACATCATTGATCAAAGACAAGTGATAATATCCCGGAAAAATTAATTTGTCAAGTATTTTTGCAGCGTATTGATACAATAGGTCGAATTATTTTTACACAAGCCCACAATTACTGGTAGTCGAGGGGCTCTGGTTGGCTTTCTGCCAAACACGCTCCGAATAATGAGATTGAAATCGACGGATAGAAGCGGATAATATTTATCCTGCAACTATTAATCATTCAAGCAAATATACCGCGGAAAATAACTTCCGGAAGGCTCCGGCGGTAAAATAGTCGGGGCGGGCGGATCGGAACCTTCAATCCCCTGCTACCGCGGATTCTGGAAAATCCCGGCCCGCTGGAGAATTCTACGGATATACGGGTATATAGTACTGCATTGCTTAAAATCTCTTTTTGTATCGATCTCAGTCCCGCCGGCCGCTGCAGGCGACATGCTTGCCGGGGATTCTTCTGTCTTACTGAACTATTGTTCACGGCGCGGAAGGAGTCCGAGCTTTCGCACCTCGTGCAGGGGCAGGAGGGGCGCGAGTGGGCTGACAGTACCTTGAAAGACTGCTACTCCTGGGTTGCCTGCAAAATGAACAATTGTCCTGGCTGGATCAAACAACTTGACTAAAAAATCCTTTTACCCGATACTCTTACGCGGCATTTTACTTTTAAAGTGACGGTTTGTGTAAATGGATGAAATTTTTCTTAATGCCATTCTAAATCTTTTTGCCATCCATACTTCCATGCTTGACCGGGAATCCAGGGCCAAGGCGAGGAAGATCATCGAGCTGTACCTGGTAGAAAATCTCCACATCACATCTCCCGAAATCTACCTCAATCTGTTCGACGCCCTGCTGCAGGTCCATGACGATACAGGCGAGCTCTCTATTCAGGATCAATCCACGGCGGTCGCCGATATCGCCGGCAACCTGAAATACAGGCTGCCTCGGTACGAGCAATATATTTTCCTGATTCGTTACATTGAACTTACCGTGGCCGGGGGTTCCGGAGAAAGCGCTCTCAAACTGGTCGAATCGGCAGCGGAAACACTGCTAATCAGCGAGAAACAGTTGGCGGAAATCTACACATTTATTCAATCTCCATTCAATATGCGCCGTCTGACCGACAACTTCCTCATTCTTTCCCGCAAAAAAGTCTCCGGAGAGAGGGCATTCCAATGCCTTGTCAAGCCCGGCTTCAAGGGAGACTTCAGCGTCCTGCGCTTGAGTGAAGTGGGAGCTTTTCTTATCACTGCCGCGAACGGGAACACCATTTCGCTGAATTCAGTGCCGTTGCCGGCGGGCAGTTTTCATCTGCTCCAGCCGGGAGTCATTATCCGCGATGAGCGGGGGCTGCGGATCTATTATTCTGAAATTACCGCGCATTTTTCGAACAGGGCCAAGATCGACCGTAAGCTGGTTTTTTACGGTGAAAATCTGGAGTTCCGCTATCCTGGCAGCGAAAGCGGCTTGCATAATTTCAGTTTTTCTGAAACAGGCGGCATTCTGTTAGGTGTGATGGGAGTCAGCGGATCAGGCAAGTCCACTCTTTTAAGTATCCTCAACGGCCAATTGCGCCCGGATTCCGGCCGAGTTCTGATCAATGGGGTTGATTTGCACGCCGAGTCATCCAGGCTCGAGGGCGTTATCGGCTACGTACCGCAGGACGATCTTTTATTCGAGGACTTAACCGTATTCGAGAACCTGTACTACAATACTTCGCTCTGCATGGCGAACCTGGAGGCAGAGGAGCGTACCCGGCGCGTGGAGGAAATGCTCGATGAACTTCAGCAGCATCACACCCGGGATCTCAAGGTCGGCTCTCCTCTGGATAAGACGATCAGCGGGGGCCAGCGCAAGCGTCTGAATATTGCCATGGAACTGATACGTGAACCGGCGATCCTGTTTGTGGACGAGCCTACTTCCGGGCTTTCCTCATCCGACTCGGAAAACGTCATGGCCCTGCTTAAGGCCCAGGCGACCAAGGGGAAGCTGGTCGTGGTGGTAATCCACCAGCCCTCGTCGAGAATCTTCGAGATGTTCGACAAGCTCTGGGTTCTCGATCAGGGGGGATGGCCTATTTACGACGGCAATCCGCTCGATGCCATCCTGTATTTCCGCAAGGCCATCCATCTGGCCGGCATGGAAGATTACGCCTGCCCTCATTGCGGCAATTTGAATCCCGAACAGCTATTCGAGATAGTCGAGCTGAAGGAAGTGGGAGAATCGGGGAGCTATACCAGGGAACGCCGGATATCCCCCGAGCACTGGAACGAAAAGTACCGCAAACAGCGTGAAAAAGAAAAAAAATCCGAAGTCTGCGCCGGTGATGATGCAGGCACGATAGAGAGAAGGCTGTGGCGTCCGGGATGGCTCGGCCAACTGAAAGTCTTTTTTCAGCGTAACTTCAAAGGGCGCCTGAACAACCACCAGTACATGTTGATAAACCTGCTCGAGCCGCCGCTGCTGGCGCTGCTTACCGCGTGGCTCTCGCATGGCTCCCGCGGCGTCGATTATGTCTTTATGGAGAACGAAAACCTCGGCGTTTACTTCTTCATCAGTGTCATAGTGGCCCTGTTTCTGGGTTTGAGCGTGAGCGCTGAAGAGATTTATCGCGACAGGAAGATACTGGTGCGAGAGGGCTTCCTCAATTTGAGCTGGTCCTCCTATATCGCCTCAAAAACCATTTACCTCGCCCTTGTTTCGGCGATACAGATGGCGATGTTCACAGCGGTGGCTAATTCCATCCTCCAGATTCCGGACATGTTCTGGAGTACCTGGCTGGTGCTTTTCTCCTGCGCGATGGTTTCCTGCGTGACCGGACTTATCATCTCCGCCACCTTCGAATCCGCGGTGACAATCTATATCCTCATCCCGTTGCTGCTTGTACCCCAGATGATGCTCGGCGGGGCGGTGATCCCCTTCGATGATCTGATCCACAGGCAAGCGGGGAACCGGAACACTCCGCTGGTAGCTGACATTATGCCTTCCCGCTGGGGGTACGAGGCTCTGGCAGTCGAACAGTACACTTCCAACCGTTACATGCGCCATTTCCTGAATGACAAAAATACTATCTCCCAATTTGATTACATGTTAAATTCCCACATTCCGGAAATGCGGTCACTGGCGGATTTCCCCCTGCTGGAAACGGATTCCGAAAACAGACCGACGGAAATCGCTCGAAAGCTTGCCGCACTTGCCAACGAAGTGGGCATACTGGAAAAACGCACCGCCCTGCTTGCCAATATCAAGCCTGGCGAGTTGGAGCCGGCGGCTTATTCGAGAGAGGTACGCGACCGGATCAGGGAATTTTTGCAAAAGGCGATCGAACATTACCGCTCGCTCAGGAAACAAGCGGCCGAAAATGTATCTTCCACCGAGAATAAGCTTAAACAGGAGCTGGGCAGGGAAGGCTTCAAGGAACTGGAGAGTCGGCATTACAACAAGGATATCGCCGAATTGGCTTTGAACAAGCTCAACCTCGAACCTGTACGCCTGTCCGGCGACAGGCTGGTTCAGACGAGCTGTCCTATCGCCCAGGAGCCGGAATCAAAGTGGGGCAAAGCGCATTTCATGTCAGCCGAAAAGAAAATCGGCTCCATTCGCCTGCATACTATGCCGTTCAACGTCGCGGTAATGTGGGGCCAGATTATCGTGCTGTATGCAATTCTCTATTTTTCACTTTTCCCTCTAATAATGAATGTGGGCGGTATAATAGCCAAAAAGCTCAAAAGTTAAAAGTGTACTTGACTGGCTTGCATACCAGGTGAAACCCTTGATTTAATCTGCTGAATTTTATTATCGCTCGCTTGAGAAAATAGTATTAGCTTGACGAGGGCCGGGAAGGCGGGAAAAAGCTGTTATGCAAGGCTAAGTGTCGCCTGTTTGTGTAAGCAATAGGCAGAAATGGGAAATCGTCATTTATATAATTGAAGGTCAAAGCAGTAATAGTCTTATTATCAAAGGGAGGTCGGAAATGTCCAGACGTATATTTTCTCTGACTTTTGCGGTGGCGATTATCCTGTTGGCCGCTGTGCCGGCGAGGACTCAAGAGGACAAGGTGGCAAAAATCAACCAGTACGTGGATCAGTTTTTGGCGATGATTCCTAAAGATTACGAATTGATGAGGAAAGTACAGCTCATCAAAGACGCCGACCTTACTTACCAGAACAGCCTCACAGTGTCGGTTTCGGACGTACTGGACTGTAAGAATAAGGGTGAAATGCGTCTTCTACTTGGGATGTACATATTCGACTCGAACTATGCCATGTTGTTTGACAAAAGGAAAGAATTACAGGAATCCTGGGAGTTCGGCTTCCACAGTGCAATGGAAAAGCTGGCGCTGCAGGGCGAGGCCGGTGTCGCCATGTTTCCTGCGGCGGATTTGAAAACCATAATCGAGGACCCCACGAACCCTGAACATCGGCTTATTTTAATAAGGGACATAAATAGCCAGGTCGAGGCCATCCTCAAGCAAGCCAGGGAAAAACCGGAATTTCTGGAAGTCGTCGTGGATGAGTTTTACGGCACGATTATCGAAGGCCTTTACGTTATCTGCAACCTGGCGCTAAACGAGGACCTCAGCGGGACAAAGATGGTCGCCCTATTCAACGGGCTGCAGCAGAGTTTGGGAGGGTATGCGAAAGTAGAGGCCATCTTCGCCGGCGATGAATATTTTGAAGGGATGATCAAGAAAGGTGAGCGCGCTAAGGTATTGAATCCTATCAACACCTTGCTGGAAACCAGCGGCGGAAAGCTCAAAGTAGAAGATATGAAGAAGATCCTTTCCATCATCGAGCCGGTTAGAAGCCAGGTTGTCCGGAAATGTAAGTGACACGACTGGACGCTGCACGATACCTGCTTGAATGCCTTTTGGAAAAGCTGATGGATTTGATGCCGGAGGTTCGGAAGGGAGCTTGGAATAGCGCGATTTGTCACGGAAAGCGGATGACCAATCGCATTGCGTGACAGAAATCTTATAACTTATTGAAATCAATGGTCGGGGCGGGCGGATTTGAACCGCCGGCCTCCTGCTCCCGAAGCAGGACGGATATACCTACCGCAACTTACCAAAGACTTACCGCAACTGCATTTCCCACAGAAGTTATACTTACCTTGACTTACCGCTAAAAACAACTATATTTACTTTAGAGGTTGGAAATACGGTTGGAAATCGACTCACAAGGGAGGGGCCATGCAGCGAATAAAAACAAGTTATGTTGGCGTTTACTACCGGCTGGCCCGGCGGATCGGTCGAAAGGGTCAAGAAAAAATCTTCTATATCGTTTTCAAAAAAGATGGAGTGACCCGGGAAGAAAAGGCGGGTGGGGAATTCAGGCAAGGCATGACAGCGGCCAGGGCTGCCAGGATACGGGCGGACCGGATCGAGGGCAAGCGGCTGTCAAACAAAGAGACCAGGGAGAAGCGGGAGGCAGAGAAGGCAGCTCAGGAGGCCCGCTGGACAATTGACCGCCTATGGAGCGAATACAAGGCTGGGCGGGTCAAATCCAAGAGCCTTGCCAGTGACGACTATATGTTCCGTAAGCACCTTGCCCCTGTTTTCGGGGAGAAGGAACCGGGGGAACTTATTCCCCTGGAGTTTGACCGGCTGCGGCTGGCGCTCCTGAAAACTAAGTCAAAGCAAACAGTGGCCTACCTGCTTAAACTTATGCGCCGGATCGTCAATTTCGGGGTCACGCGGCAGCTTTGCCCGCCCCTGACTTTCAAGGTGGAATTACCGAAAGTATATAACGCCAAGACGGAAAACCTTACTCCAGACCAGCTCAAGCGACTCCTGGAGACGATTGACCGGGAGCCTAACGCTCAGGTCGCGGGCCTTATGAGGCTGGCCCTGCTTACTGGTATGCGGCGCGGTGAGCTTTTCCGGCTGCAATGGCAGGATGTAGACTTTGAGCGGGGCTTTATCTCGATCCGGGGGCCGAAAGGCGGCCAGGACCAGACCATTCCCATGAACAGCGAAGCGCGGGCATTACTGGAGCGGCATTACCTGGGCCGGCTCAAATCTTCGCCTCAAGTTTTCCCTGGGCGCGGCGGCAGGCAGCGGACGGATATTCGCAAACAAGTAAACAAGATTAAAGAGGCCGCCGGTCTGCCGAAATCTTTCCGGGCGCTTCACGGCTTGCGGCACGTTTACGCCTCAATGCTGGCCTCCAGCGGCCAGGTCGATATGTACACGCTGCAAAAACTTCTCACTCACAAAAGCCCGCAGATGACGCAAAGGTATGCACACCTCAGAGATGAAACGCTCCGGCGGGCCTCAGACCTTGCCGGCAAGCTGATGAGTGAAACCGAAAAGAACGAAGAAACTTTAACGGCCTGAAAATAAGCGGCTCAGCGGAAGCCAAGTAAGCAAGGCCAGGGATCACGCTCCGGGGGCCAGGGATGGCCCCTTTTATTTGTATTTACAGAGCAGTTCGACTTTTATTCACAATATCATTATTGGATAAATAATCCAATTCTTTATTCACCTCTTGACAACGATCCGGATAGTTACCTATAGTAAATAAGAGTCCAATTAAGGACAGCCTCTGAGGGGTATTCTGTAGTCTTAAATAATTCCCCGAGGACTGTCCTTTTTTGTTTGTATTATATCCGGATGTTTCTTTTTTAACCTATAGACATGGTTCAGTAGTGTAAAAGAACTGTTTCCAGCCGAGAGGAGTTAGTATGCCGCTTGAGGATATTAGTCTGATTGATGAACGCCAGCTCGCTGAGACGTTGGGAATGGCGCTTCAAACGATCCGGAATTGGAGACACACGGGTCACGGTCCGGCCTATCTAAAAATCGGTGGCCGGTCGGTCAGATACCGGCTCGTTGACGTGCGCGAATTTGTCGAGCGCCAAAGGATCGTGCCGGACGGGAGTGAAAATTGATTACCAGTTTCGGTTTATAACAGTGAATCAGGACCGCGCCAATGGAGAATGAACTCTATTTTCTACCGCACGATAACTTCGTTATTATCGAAAACGAGCTGCTATGTTCGCCGGCCTTTCTTGGACTGACCGCGACCGCAAAGGACGTATACCTTATGCTTCGAAGCCGGGCGATAGCCGAAAAACCAAAGGACGCACGCCCTGGGCGGGGTGGACGCGCTTTCGTAAAGAACAACGGTGAGCTGGTTCTGTCCTACAAAGAACTACAGCACCTTCTCCCGGCCCGGCAGGGCAAGAAACGGGTATCGAGTTCGACAATCTCGGCTGCCTTTCGGAGCCTGGAGGCTTGCGGGTTGATTGATGTTGTGGTGGCCGGCCAGGGGCGTATGAAGATCAAATCGCGCTATGCACTCTCCCAGCGGTGGCGCTCCTATGGCAAGCCCAGCTTTCAGGATGTCAGGGTATCGCGCCATGTAAACCGGGCTGGAGTGAGGGCGCTTAAAACGGCGCGAGTGACTGCTTAAAGACTTTTTAAAGGCTGTAACTACCTGGAATATATTATAAGGATTCGATTAATCGCATTTGTGGGCACCAAAAAAACAATGTTTCAGAAAACCTTGAAACCGCTTGAAAGTAAATCTTTTAAGCCGATAAACCGGTTTACTACAAATTCGGATAATCAAAGTTGGGGAACAATGGCTCTTGGCCCTTCAACTTCGAATAATCGCATTTGATAACTTCGAATAATCGCATTTAAAACAAGCCTGCTGTCATGGCGGGCCGAAAGCCGGGGGTCGTCCTGGCGCGGTGGGCGGCTCCCGGCAATAAATAATTAGAAAGAGCTTTGTGATGGAAAAGAATCTTGAATTTGACCTGAACGAAACGGTCGAAAACATTGACCTTGATGAGCCGGGCAAGAACACCACGCCAAGGATCCCGGCACGACCTCTGCAAGCGATAAGAAAATTCTGCCTCTGGTGTTGTAACGGAAGTTTCAACGAGGTGGAACACTGTCCGGCGGATGACTGTCCCCTTTATCAATTCAGGTTCGGCCACGGCCGGGGAAAAGGTTCCCGCCTAAGAGTAAATCGGGCGCGTTGTCTGGACTGCTCAAGTGGCAACGTGGCGGAAGTAAGGCGGTGCGCGTTTATTGACTGTCCGCTATATGAGTTCAGGATGGGGAGAAATCCTAACCTGGCAGGCAAGAGGGGAAAACCGGGAGTGAACCCTTTCAAGAATGCCCGAATTTCGCGTGGAGGTCAATATCACGGGGCGATTTGAGAGCGATCATAGTCCAGTGCATACTCGGATAAGGGTGAAAGGCAGAACATTTTTAAAGGCCCGTGAACAAGGGAAAACCGGCACTCAAATCCTCGCGCGCGCGCGCGCGTTTTTAGGGGGTCTGAAAACTCCGGAAATACCCTCTCACCACCCTAACATTTCCTAACGTTTTTCTGATAATTTCCTTAAACACAAATTCATCATATCTTATTCCGTTACGGCTCAAGGGTATAGTCCTTGGATACTACGCCGACAGGGATGAATGTCTTGTCCTCGCCGAAGGGCAGTCTGACAATCGTATCGAGGCGTTCATTCAGACGGGACAGTTCGTTTCCGGGCGGGGTCAAGCCAAAGCCGCGGCGTTCAAAGGCGGGTATGTGAGCGTGAATCTCGGCAAGTCCGCCTTCATGGAACGTCACAGGCGAATTGAACCACTTGGGCCGGGTGTCGCCTTCCGCCGTCTGTGTCTGATGGCCCGTCAGGATCATGCCGCCTCCTTGGTCAATTGCGGAAGGTGGAAGTTCTGTTGCATAGTTTCGACGATCTCGTCAAGCCGCCCGTCGAATAGGCAGTTGACCTCTTCGTAACTTCCGATGATCTGTTCGTAAATCGGGTTGCCGAAGATACTTTGAACGTCAACTTCGCCGCGTTCCTGAAGCGCGGCGAGAAACACGTCTTTGATCCGCCGCAGTCTCTCGACTTGTGCGTCGGTAAACTCTGCGGAGCGGATGTAGTTGTCGTATCCGGTCTGGACCCGCTCAAGCGGCGTTGGAATGCGGCGCTTGCCCAGAACGTGGAGAAAAAAGTCCCACACCGACCCGGCGGGATAGTCGTAGATGCGCTGAAGATTGCCTTCGTCCAGCCAGATTTCCGGTTTCAACACCCAGTCCTCGACAGCTTCGACTTCCGCCGGCGTCGGTTCGTAGTCCGTCCGTTCGCCGAGTTTCTGTTTCAAGGACACGATGGCCGGGTTGTCCGGGTTTTCAACGGCCGCTTCGAAGATGCGTTTGGCTTCTTCGATGGGGATGTTTTCGACCACGCGGACGCCTTCATGGACCTTGACCCGCTGGATTTTGTGTTCCGGGTCCGGGTTGTCCACGATGAAGTAGCCTTCCGGTTCGCCCCCACCCCCGCCACCTACGCCGCCCTCGGTGCCGGTGACAACTTTCTTGTTCTTCTTCTCGGTGCCTTTCCTGTCATCGCCCATGCGCTTGCACAGACCCACGAAGTCAAGGACTTGGAAGCTGAACTTGCCCGTTTTCGGGTCAAGGCGTGTGCCCCGCCCCAGCATTTGGATGTACTTGCCTACTGACCGTGTGAGAGCGGCAAAGCCGACGTAGCGCACACAGGGGATGTCTACGCCGGTGCTCATGATGTCCACGGAAACGGCTATGTAGGGTTTCTGGTAGGGCTTCTTGAACCAGCCCTTGAGCGTCCGGTTCAACTCGGAGTTTTCGGAAATGATCGGCTCGGAGTAGCGGGGACTCTTCCCCTCGTCGTTGAATACCTCGTTCAGCGCGTTTGCCAGCATCATGCAATGCGCCTGGCTTACGCCGAAAAGAATCATCTTCTCGCCGTACTCGGTCCGCTTTTTGATCTCCTCGGCAATCCTCTTGGCCGTGTTCTCTGTGAGATACTTCCGGTTCAGTTGCTCCAGTTTCAGTTTCTTGGTCTTGTCCAGTTCAATTTTCTTCCGCTCGTCCGGGTCCAGCACATAGTCGAACTCAACGCCTTCTTTCTCGGCCAGTTGCGTCAGGTGGGTTTTGATCTCGTCCACTTTGTAGGGGGCAAGGAAGCCTTCCTCGATCCCCTGGCTCAAGTCGAAGCGGTACGTCGGCTCCTCGACCTCGCAACCGAACAGCCGGTAGGTGTCCAGGATGGCAAGGTCATCGTCCGAAACCTTCTTCGGGTCCTTCGGAATGGCGATCCGGGGCGTGGCAGTTAGTCCGATGCGTGGACAAATGAAGTGCTCGAAGATGACCTTCCGGCTTATATTTATTGACCGGTGGCATTCGTCCACGATCAGCAGGTCATAGTACGTGCTGGGGATCCCCGAAAAGATTATTTCCAGCGTGTCGATGACGGCTATGTGAATGTCCTTGTGCTTAAAACCCTTGTAGTTGGAAGTTGTGATCCAGCCCGCCGTATAGGTCGGGCTAATGAGGCTGAACCCGTCGTCCCGCACCTGCTCGGCCAGCAAGCGACGGTCCACCACGAAGAGAATCCGCCGGGCAAGGCCGGAGTCGAGGAGCGCCTTGCACAGGGCAACGGCCGTTCGCGTCTTGCCCAGGCCGGTTGCCATATGAACCAGCATCTTGTCGCGCCCCTCGCGCAACCCCTTCAACAGGGCGTTGATGCAGTCCGTTTGGAAGTAGCGTTCCTTGCCCGCCGCCGGATCGAAACCGCCGGCGATGGTCCTGTCTATGACGATCTCCTGCGCCTGCCGCCGCTTCTGCTCATGCGCCGTGCGGACATTCATGTCCTCCAAGGACAGGAAAGAATTGACGGGGCGGAACTCGCCCGCCTCAAGCCCAGTCCATGCCATGTCATAGAACAGCGTCCGCTCGGCGGAACAGGCGTAGAGATAGCGGGGACGGAGAATGTGGGAGTAGAGCAGCCGGAGCTTAAGCAAACCCTTCTTCGGGTCGTCCAATTTGTTTTCAAAAACCGCGAGCGGCGACCCCTGAAGGTCCTGGAGAACAATATCCGGTTTGACGTACTTGTGACCAGGAAACTCCATCTGCTGTTCCGGGGTCAATTGGTACTGCGGCTGATAAAGCAGGGTGTCGCCGACCTTCCACCCGAGTTTCTTCAAGTCCTCGATGACTCGAAGATCGGTCGCGGTCGCTTCGTTGGCATTGATACTCGGTTGTGTAGTCATAAGGTGCCCCATAAGTCAGCCACGCGAGATTTAACGATAGACTGAGCTTCCTTCACGGCCTCTGTTAGCCGTGAGAGCATCTGCTTTTCCTTGAGAATGGACTCTGTGACCTTTTGTTGTTCCGGCAGAGCAGGTAGAGGGACGAGCACGCTGCCTACATCCTCCTGGTTCACACTCACTTGTCCGATGGCGCGTTTGCTTTTTGTCTGAAGTTGCTGCGTTGTCATGGGCATGGACAAGACAAGGAGGGCGTACATGGGGGCGACGCGGGCCGGATCAAGTCGCAGACGCATCATGTTAGATTCAAAAACGGTTCTCTCCTTGAGGTCTCCAATCAGGGCGACTTTGCCGACATGTTCCAGACTATTCACGCGATTGAGCAGGACATCACCGGCCCACAGTTCGTACTTACGTACCTCTTCGGGCGTCGCAGCCACCCGTCTAAGGTCAGATGTGCGGTTCAAGACATCGCCATTTGCATAGGCATCTATACGAACGATGGGCGTGCCCTTGCCATACTCTGAGGCCGGTTTGTAGAGCCCATTGGTCGCGTCAAGGAGAACCTCGCGCAAGGCAACTTCCTCATAGCCGTTGAAAATCGTTTGGCTGATCTGCCAGTTTTGGAAAACGTTCTTCACACTTTGACTGAGATTTTGCGAGCGCATGAGTTCGGCGGCAGCCTGTTGTTGTAGTGCCGTGTCAGGCAATGGGATTTCCCATTCCTCCAAGTACTCGAATTTGAAGTTCATCCTAACGCCGCCGTGGGCCTTCTCGTTCACGTAGGCCAGAAACTGCGGCGACCGGAAAAGGGCAAGAAGGTACTGCGGCAGGAGTTCAGTTTCATCGGTGCCGAAGACGTTGTACGCCCCGCTGATGATCTGGTTGTCGTAGTCAAACTCGCACAGACCGATGGAACCGACGTTCACCCGGTAAGGGTTGTAGCAGAACTCGTTCGGCTTCACGCGATAGTTGGTTTGCTTGATCTCTGCGCCGGGCTTGGTTTCGTTCAGGAAAACACCGTCGGTGTTGGACACGCCGAGAACGCGGAAGCGGGTCTCGGGGAAGTCGCCGGGATTGATGCGGTCGGTGTTCAGCCGGAGATAGTCACCCAGACGCACACGCGGGTAGCGCGCACCGCTTTCGATGATCTTCCGCAGGCTGGCAAGCTGGTCGTGCTTCGCCAGTTCTTCGACCGGGTAGGCCATGAGATACTGCCTGGCGATGTCGAACTCCAAGGAGTCTTGCACGTCCAGCATGGCAAGCGCGGAATGAGCTTTTTCCGGCGGGCAGTCCTTGAGCGCCGCATAGCGGGCGTCGAGGGAGTGCCCGTTCTTTCGTTTTGCACCCTTGAAGACGGCGTTCCATTCCTCAAGCTGGCTCTTGGATAGGTTGCTCCGGGCGTTAGGCAGATTGAAAGAATAGAGGTGCGCGGCCTCGATGCGCTTGGCGATTTCGTTCCGGGACTTGACGCGCCAGACTTCAGTGTGCTGGGCCAGCCGTTCGGTGCGGTCAGTCTCGCCGATCTTGCCGTCGCGGACCTGGTCGGCCAGTTTCGCGGCCAGAGATTCCTTCTCCTTCTCGGCCCGCTCGGAAAACTCGGCAGTGGTCTCGGCCTCGAAGCGGAGTTTGATGCGGGGGTCAAGATTCAGAATCCATACCGCCGGCACACTTAAGGAATGCTTGGTCTCCGGCGGTGTTTTGCCGTGCCGGACGTACTTGTCGAACAGTTGCAGGGCCTCGACCAGTTGACAGCCTTCGATGGGGCGGCGATTGGTGCCCATCGTGTAGCCGTCGTTCGTGACCTTGTAGAACCAGACGTCCTTGGTCTGTCCACCCTTCTCGAAGACCAAAATGGAAGTCTTCGGACCGACGCCGCCTTTGCTGACGAAGACCCCCTGCGGCAGACTGATGATCGCTCGGAGATTGTTCTCCTCGACGAGCATCTTGCGCAACGTGCGGGCGCTGGCCTGCCCCCAGGTCAGGAAGCCCTCGGATACAATGACCGCGCACCGTCCGCCGGGAGCCAGCGCGTCGAGCATGAGTTTCACGAAAAGGATTGTGGTTTCGGCCTCGCGGGAGAACTCTTCCCACACGTTCGGGTAGGCTTCCTGGTCCCGCTCCGCGCCGAAGGGCGGATTGGCGAGAATGACGGTCTTGCTCCCGACATCCTTGGCAGGATCGAAAAGGGCCAGCGAGTCGCCTTGCTCGATGTTCTGCGGGTTCAGGCCACGGATGTAAAAGTTAATCGTGGCCATTTTGCGGATCATGCCCAAGTATTCGATGCCGTGAATGCCGGAGCGGTAGAAGTCGAGGGACTTGTTCGGGGCCGGCATGGAGGCGGGATGCTCCGTGAAGTGTTGCTTGAAATAGGCGCTGAGTTCCGGGTGTGCCTTGGTACCGGGCCATTTCCCGGAGCGGCGGACGGCCTCCGTCACGTAGCCGTAGGAGTCGAAGCCGAAACCCGCCGTACCGCAAGCCGGATCGAAAATGCTGTCGTTGAAGGTCGGGCCAACCAGGGCGACCATGAATTGCCGGATGTGGTCGGGTGTGCGGTGCAAGCCCATGTCCCTCGTGCCGCCGGTTTCGGAGAGGGCCGATTCGATGGCGTCCCCGAGAAGGTCTGTCTTCAAGAGGCGGTCTTCGTCAATCTCACCGACGAGGGCGAGGACTTCCTGAAGGTTGCCGCTCTTGACGTTGTTTGTGAAGTTGGAGTTCTTGAAGACCTCCTCGATCAAGACGAGTTGGTCCTGCACTTTCTGCCCCAGGTTGGTTTTGTACACCTTCCGGGCCTGGGAAAGAATGCTGGCATAGAAGGGAAAGAACTGCTCGTTCAGGGTCGGCAACAGCCGTTCATTGGCGACCGTGGAGAGGGCGGAGAACAGGAGTTTGTCGTTGGGGGCCTTGAACAGGTCGCGGAGTTGCTTGAAGTCCGGGTCCTGCTTCAGTTTCACCTCGAAGATGCGGAGCAACAGGAGTTCGATGATGTACTCGACCCGCTGAACCGGTGTGCCAGCCGGGCGAAGCTTCTTGTGGAGCTTCTTCAGGATATTGTTTGTGTCGCTGTCCGCGTAGTGTACCGTCGAACGTCCCATGTGATTCCAGTTTTCTCCTTGCCGTCGTCATCGAACACGGTAACGATGGCCGGGCGCAGGCTGGCGATCCTTCGCGCGATCAACTGATGCGAGGCGGTCGAGTAGATTTTCTTCAGAGCGAAGAGGTCGAATCCGGTCTTGGCCGCGTCCGCGTTGAACCACTCGTAGGGCAATAATAACAGAGAGGCGAACTTGTTGCAAAAGTATTCGCGGCGGCCGCCTATGGACAGGTCTCCGCGGTGATGTTCCTGGTCGTGCCAGTACACATGCCCGACCTCGTGCGCCACAAGGAAGTGCTGACGCTCGGGCCGGAGTCCAGCGCGGGCTTCTCGAACACCCCTGCAGGACAGAGGGAGAAGCCTGCCGGTTGGCTGCCGGCTATGCCGGGGAAGTGACAGCGGCCTTCATTCTCGACCGCCGGGGCCGGCTCAAGATTCTCCGGGGCCTGGCCGCCGGCGGAAAGGGGAGATCAAGGCCGATGAAAAACAGCTGTCCCTTTTGCGGTAGCTCCTCTGATAGTTTCCACCTTGAAAATTCCTGGGATGATAAAGTGCATACACAAAAAGCCAGACGCCCACGTGGTCTACAGAGCAGAGGTGTAGACTTTTGAGCAGTGCGGCGTTTCAAGGTGGAATCCGCCGACACGTCTGACTGGGCGCGGCGACCTCCAGGCCGACAGCGGGCGGCTTGATTGAACACTCCCGCAGGGCTGAGGGGGAACCCGCCGGGCCTTCAGGGTTCATAAGCAAGAGGCCGATATAGAAAGTGCGGCAGGCTGGTTCCGCAGGGGGAACATTGTGCCTGATTTCGGGCAAAAGGGGCATAGTTACAAAGTGACACAAAATAGTTGACAGGGCCAGGGGGTGGATGTAAGATTAAGCTGAATATCATCTCAATCTACAATCTGCGATTCATGCCCGGCTTCATCAAAGTCTTAAAAGACAAAGAGATGATGCGAATCGCGCCTACCACATATTCGATTATTGGCTATTCAAATCGAATTCTATTTTCAAGGGGCAGTTATTTTTCTGGTCCGAATGAGGAATGGCATCCGAATTGCGGGTCTTGGATAACTGCAAAAGCGTGATCAGTAGCAATCCTCTACATCGGGGAGTCTTTAATAATGCCCGTTCAAGCCTATACAGCTAAAACATCCCCCCAAGAAATGTGGGGAGACAGCGGCCACCTGTTGCTAAGCTATAGAAAAAAGGATCGAAAAATCATCGTGGATCCCGAAGACCACGATAAGTTCGAATCCAGTATCAATGAAGCGATAGCCGCCTGCAAGGATTATAAAAATAATCTCCAATTTTCCCGGCAATATGACAGGCTAATGATGAATGTTTTACCAGAATGGATTGAGCGAAACCACGAGAAAATCAAGTATGCAATCGTGACTATGCAAGATTCACGGCTGCTTTTTTTAGTAATCCGTAATAAAAAGAAACATGATCCAGAGTTGGAATCTGCACTAATTAAACTCGATCTGGAAATTACTCGGGATAACGAATTGAATCTTATCCGATTAAGTGTACTTGATCTACCCGATTGTTCCCTGGATGCCATTAAGGGCTTTTTAGATTGCAATTATAACTGGTGGTATCAGCATGCCTCTCAAAGACGAGCACCTGAAGCACGCCGACAAGTTTAAGCTTGCCTATAAAGTCCTTATCAATTCACAGAATAATCATTCAGAAAGCATAGCTATCCTGGTGTTTTATCGGGCGCTTCACTATGTAGAGGCGATGTTTTGTGTTGATAAATCCCCCAAAAAACATTGTGGAAGTCACGAGGAAAGAGAAGGAATATTAAGAAAAGTAAAGAGTTACGAAAAGATTTGGGTACATTATTACGCCCTGAAGAAGGCTTCAATGATAGCTCGATATTTAGCAGATCATAATGGCAAAACCAGTACTTTGGCAACGGTATATGGCAAAAGAGTCACTTCTGTCTTAATAAATCATCACTTGCTTCAAATAGAAAAAGCCGTTCGAAAAAGAATAAAAGACATTGAGGAAAGGACTTAATCTCCCTTTTCGGCAGTCCTTCTGAAAGAAAGCCAAGACCCCTCTGCGGTTCATTCCGCAGGGGGTTTTTATTTCCCTTCAAAGAGCCTGAAATCGCCTTTTTTGACCTTGCCGGTTGGAAATATGGTTGGAAAATTGTTTCGAGGTAAAACAAAAAGGGTCTGCGAAATCGCGCAAACCCTTGTCATTCAATGGTCGGGGCGGGCGGATTTGAACCGCCGGCCTCCTGCTCCCGAAGCAGGCGCGCTAACCGGGCTGCGCTACGCCCCGACATTTTCCAGGCTCGGCTGCTTTTCGTTCAAAGATTTTTAAAATATAAATTTTCGGTCAATTTAGCAAGTCGAATTGTAATTCGTTAGTACTTTCCGCCGTTCAGTGCAAAACGTACTTGAAGACCACAAATCCGCCCGCCAGAAGCACCACGAACAGTATACTCAGCAGATTGAAATAGCGATCGATGAAGCTCCGGATGGAGGAGCCGAACCTCCGGATCAGCCCGGCCACCAGGAAAAAGCGCGCGCTGCGGCTCAGTACGCTGGCCAGCATAAAAATGCCAAAATTGATTTCGAACACCCCGGCGCCCACCGTGATCAATTTGTAGGGAATGGGCGTAAAGCCGGCGGTGAACACCACCCAGAAATTGTATTTGTCGTACAGGCTGCCGATCTGTTCGAAGGTCTGGGGAGTGAAACTGGGCACGTACTGGAAAAAGTACGGCCCAACCACGCCCCAGACCATATAGCCGATCAGGTAGCCGGCGGCCCCGCCCAGCACCGAGGCGAGGCTGCACCAGGCGGCGAACCGCATGGATTTTTTGGGCTCCCCGATGCAGAGCGCAATGAGCAGGGGATCGGGCGGGATCGGGAAGAAGGAGCTTTCGGCGAAGGCGAGCACCGACAGCGCCGCCGCGCCGAAAGGCGTTTCGGCCCAGTGCAGAACCCAGTCGTAGAGCCGGCGCATCAGATTACGGCTGCGTGCCGCGGTGGAGCCGTCGAGGCCGAGGTGGTCGTTCATCCGGGCCAGGCTTCCTTTCCGATCAGCGGCACGAAACGGCAACTCTCACCCTCGGTGCGCTCGTACTTGTCCGCCGTTCTTCTGATCAAGACCAGCCTCGCTTCCTCGGCGCTGCCCACCGGGATCGCCATCCGGCCGCCGGGGGCGAGCTGACGCAGCAACACCGGCGGCGGTTCGGGCCCGGCCGCCGCCACCACGATCGCATCGTAGGGTTCGTAGCGGCTCCAGCCCAGGGTGCCGTCCCCCACCCGGATGTTGACGTTGTAGATGTCGAGCCGGTCGAGGATCCGGCGGGCGCGGCGCGCCAGCTCCTCGATCCTTTCGATGGTGAACACTCTTTCGACCAGCTTCGCCAGCAGCGCGGCCTGAAATCCGCTGCCGGTGCCCACTTCGAGCACTTTTTCGCGGCCGGTCAGTTCCAGCAGCTCGAGCATGCGCGCCACGGTCGAGGGCTGCGAGATAGTCTGCCCCTCGCCGATCGGCAGGCTGGCATTGATGTAGGCCTTCCCGGCCAGCGCCTCCGGGACGAACAGATGCCGCGGCACCGCCTCGAACGCCCCGAGCACCCGCCGGTCGGTGAGGCCCAGGCCGGCGAGCTGTTCTGCCAGCGCCAGCCGCTGCCTGTCGTAGGACTGGTTCAGCTTGCCCTCCGGCCCCCTCTTTCAGTCAGTCGTTCAACTCGGAATCGAACCCGCGGAACTTGTCCAGACTGGGGTAATGGGTGAGGTCCAGGTGCAGCGGCGTTACTGATAGGTAGCCCTGGCCGACCACGTGGAAGTCCGAATCCTCGTCACCGTACCAGTCCGGATTCACCCCGCCGATCCAGTAATAAGACCTGCCCCGGGGATCGGTCTTTTCCACCACGCTTTCGGCGTAATGGCGGCGGCCCAGCTTGCTGAACCGGGTGCCTTTCAGGTGGAGGCTGCTGATCGGCAGGTTGATGTTGAACAGGACGTTTTCCGGCCAGTCTTCATCCAGTAGCCGCGCCAGCAGGAGGCCCAGGATTTCCCGGCAGCGTCCGTCCTCGATCCGGGCCAGGTCGCCGGAGGAGATGGCCGCGGCGCGGCTGCCCAGGAGGCAGCCCTCGAACGCTCCCGCCACCGTACCCGAATAGGTGACGTCGTCTCCCAGGTTCGGCCCGTGGTTGATCCCGCTCAGCACCATGTCCGGCATCCGGCCGTCCAGGAGCCGCTGACTGGCCAGCAGGACGCAATCGGAGGGAGTGCCGTCCACCGCATAACTGTCCTCGGCGAAACGGTGCATTCTCAGCGGCCGGTGCAGGGTGATCGCGTGGCTGCAGGCGCTCTGCTCGGTTTCCGGCGCCACGATCAGCACTCGTCCCCGCGGCTTCATCAGGTCGGCCAGCACGGCCAGACCCCGCGCCCGGTAACCATCATCGTTAGTCAGGAGAAATACTCTATCGCTCAAGCTGCGCCTGTCTCTGAATCGACTGAATCTGTGAACCTCCGCCCATGCAAAACAGAGGGCAATATAGAAGCCGGGAAACCGCAAGTCAACAGGCCCCGGCCTACTCCCAAGTACAGTTTTTCTTAAATATGGTTACGTTGCACTCAATTGAATTTCCCTGCGATTACGCCGAATCATATGCAGGGTGTTGTCTTTATCGTAGGGGCGGACCCATGTGTCTTTACCAATCACCCATGTGTCCGCCCATCGCTGGTAAATCCGGGCGCACACGCGGGTGCGCCCCTTCATGAGATCATATATTTTTGGGCAATGCTCGAATTACGAACACAAAATTGAGGCCCGGCAAGTATTATACGGCAACTCGCTCGCTGGAATCATACAAAACGTCACCGTAATTGAGAATTAGAGCACTAAGTGGTTTCGCGCTCCATCACCTTGCCGGCCAGGGCCACCACCCAGCTCCTGGGAAAGAGGCGGGTGACCAGGGCCGCGGCCACGCCCTGGCCCGGATAGACCGTGGTTTTCCGGCCGAGGTTTTTCAGGGCGAGCTCGACGATCCGGGCCGGATCGTCCATTTTCAGCTCGGGCGCCACCCTGCGCTTGAATTTCCGGGGGTTGGCCACCTCGTGGAATTCGGTGGCAGTGCGGCCCGGGCAGAGGTTCAGCACGTCCACGCCGAGTCCTTTCAGCTCTCCGGCCAGACTCTCGCCCAGAAAGAGGTCGAAGGCCTTGGTGGCGGTATAGCAGGCGCTCCAGGGTCCCGGGAAAAAACCCAGCACCGAACTGACCAGGATCACCGCGCCCCTGCCCCGCTCGACCATCGCCGGCAGGAAGCGGCGGGCCAGGGTGGCGTAGGAGGTGCAGTTCGTGCTCACCATAGCCGCAATCATTCCTTCATCCATATCGCGGAACCGGCCGTGCCAGCCGAAACCGGCGTTCAATACCAGGAGTCCCACCGGCCGGTCGCCGACCGCCGCGGCCAGGCTGGCGGTGGATTCCGGCCGGGCCAGGTCCTGCTCGATCACCAGTGTTTGGACTCCGTGGTCGGCTTCCAGTTGACTGGCCAGCTTTTCGAGCCGGTCGCGCCGGCGGGCCGCCAGCGCCACGTTCAGTCCATCCCGAGCCGCGGCCTGGGCGAAGTGCCAGCCGATTCCGGCGCTGGCCCCGGTCACCAGGCACCAGTCGCCGTAGCGCGTGAGGTTGTAGCTCACCGGTTCTCCCCTTTCATCCAGGTCTACTGCGCGATCACGACCATCGAATACAGGTTCATGCCGGGCAGGGTAAAAACGGCCACATTATCCTCGGCGGCGAATTCGAGCGCCAGGGGCTGGTCGCGCTCCGGGCTGAACAGCGTCACCGATTTGACCCGGCCCGGAAACTGCGGCCTGGCCCGCACGGTGAAGGCTGCGAGCGGGCGGTCCTGGTCGTAGTTGACGAAATGGACGATAGTCTCTTTCGATTGTTCGCGCCGGTAAATTTCCGCCGCGGTGGTCAGGGGCGCCTCCGCCTCCAGCGACAAGCCGCCGGGCAGATTTTCTGTCAGCGCCTGGCAGAGCTGGTCGTGGTTGGCCGGCAGGACCCACTGCGCGGCTGGCAGGGGCCAGCGCTCCCAGGGGGTGATTGCCATCCCCGGAACGATTTCCGGCACGTACACCAGCCGGCCGCTGCCGACTTTACGCACTGTGACCGCTTTTGGCTTTTCTTTCAGGCCCATCAGCCCCAGGAGCGGATTGAGCCGCCTGGCCCGCCGGAACTCGTTGAAGTCAGCGGTATTGCCGGTGAAGAGCACGGCGCCGCCCCGGCTGGCGAACTGTTCGAGCCGGCCCACGTTTTCAGAACTCAGGCTTTCCTGGCCGGCCAGAACTATCGCCCGGTAGCGCGAAAGTTCGTGCATGTGTTCGTCGAAAATGATGTCGAATGGAACGCGGTGCTGGATCAGCACTTGTTCGGCCAGGGTGACAGCGATCCAGCAGTCGGCGATGCTGTAGGCCATGGAGGGCCAGCTGCGCAGAACGGCCACATCGGTGACGTTGTCGGTGGCGGTGTAGTAGCGGTCGTTGTACTCGCGGAAAAATTCGGCCAGGGGAGAGAAGATTCCCTGGTTGTAATGGTTATAGCCGGCGCCGATCCAGCCGAAGCCCTCCACGTACTTCTGGTTGTTGAAGGCCATCTCCTCGGCCAGGGCCACGCCGGGTGAGCCGTCACTGCAGGCCATGTCCAACCGGCGGGCCATCTTGTAGCTCCTGATCTCGCTCACCAGGGCGCCGTTGCGCGGATCGAGTCCCGGCGCCGCTCCCTCGATGTCGAAACAGAAAAAGTCGCAGTCGCCGGCGAACAAGGGATGGTAGACGGCGTTGTACCAGTAGCGGTTGAGGCTGTAGAGACCCTTCAGGTTGAAGCCGGCCACCAGTTTCGGGTCGCGGCTCTTGATATGCCGGTAGAATTCGCGGCATTGGCCGGCCAGGCTCTCGCAGCGGAAGCGAATCCATTCCTGGAGGACGGGGTCGTCTACCGTCCTGACGTCTTCCGGCCGGTTGAACTCGTCCCATTCGTTGACTGTGATCCAGTCGGTGTCCGGGTAGCCGAACCGGGCCCTGGCCGTCTCCGGTGTGGGGTACTTCTTTTTCAGCCAGTGGTGGAAACCGTCGATACAGCGCTGGCAGCGGCAGCTTTTGGGCTCTTCCCGCAGGAAGTAATTGTCGAAAAAGAACTCATCAGCCTTGACCGTGTCGATACCCACGTCCAGCACCCGCTTGATGTAGTCGCGGTAACCCTGTTCGTTGGGACACGGCATGTGGCGGAAAGTCTGGGTGCCCACCAGGTAGGGCACCGGCCGGTCGTACTGGTCGCGCTGTTCCCAGCTCACGGCCGCCGGGGTCTCCCGGTAAAAAGTTTCCACGAACATCGACCCGCCCACGTAGAGGCTGACTTTCATCCCCAGGCCGTGCATCACCCGGGCCATTTCGGCGCTGCGCCTGATCTCCGGCATTTCGAACGCCAGGCCGAATCCCTTGTAGAAGTGCAGCCGTTCGTAGCGTGACCCCAGGCGGGCCAGCAGGCGGACGTTTTCGGGGTCGTGCTGACGGTCATAGCGCTGCGGCCAATCCTCCGGCACGCCGCCCCTTCTCTGCCCGAACTGCAGCGGCTCGTGGCTGGGATGGGTAATTGCGGCCGCCTCCTTCTGCTTCTCCAATGCGCTGCGCTCGAAGCGCGACTGGCAGAACGCCGCCGTGGAAGCCAGAGCCACCAACAGTACAGTCCCGAACGTCGCGAGTTTTTTCATGACAGCCTCCTGGAACGATTACCGTCATTGAAGGCCCGGACACTTTCTCCCGGGTAATTAGAAAATAACCGCCGCCGGGTAATTTGCAAGAATGAGGCGTCCTGCGGCGCGCACCGCCGCTCCGGCAACCTCCACCGTTTCAATTCGTTAAATATCTTGACACCGCCACGGAAGGAACGAATATTTCCATCCGGACTTGCAACAATTCTATCAGTCCGACAACCGGCCTTCCCGCATATCCTCAGCACGCGAATACAGGTTCAGCAAGGTTCGCCTCACCAGAGTCTTGCGCAAGGGGGAACTCGATGAAACTGAAAGATACCGCCATATCTCGCCGGGATTTTCTTAAAAATTCATCGCTGGCGGCCGCGGCAGTCGGCGCAGCCGCCATGACCGCGCCGTTCTCCAGGCTGGCCGCGGCCCCGCCCAAGGTCCGGATGGCCCTGGTGGGCACCGGCGACCGCGGCAGCCATACCTGGGGTGTGGAACTATTGAGCGAGCTGGGCGACGCAGTCGAAATAGTGGGCCTCTGCGACGTCAACAAAAAGCGGGTGGAAGTGGCCAACCGCTGGATGGGCGGCAAGATCCCCACTTTCACCGACTTCGACCAGATGGTCAACACGGTCAAGCCTGACCGGGTGATGGTCACCACGGTGGACGCCTTCCACGCCCAGTACATCTGCCGCACCCTGGAGCTGGGCTACGACGCGATGACCGAGAAACCCCTGTGCACCACCGCCGAACAGGCCCAGCAGATAATCGACACCCAGAAGCGCACCGGCCGCCGGGTGGATGTCACTTTTAACGCCCGTTTCGGCCTGAGCTCGATGAAGGTCAAGGAGCTGCTGCTGGCCGGGGAGATCGGCGACCTCTATTCGGTGAACTACGAGGAGTTCCTCGACCTGGATCACGGCGCCAGCTATTTTCGCCGCTGGCACGGCCTCAAGCAGTGTTCCGGCACGCTCTTGTGCCACAAGGCGAGCCACCATTTCGATGAGCTCAACTGGTGGATCGCCGCCGACCCGGTGGAAGTGGTCGCCTACGGCCGGCTGAACAAGTACGGGATCAAGGGGCCTTTCCGCCACGCCAACTGCCGCCAGTGCATCTACAAGGACAAGTGCGAGTTCTACTGGGATATCACCACCAACAAAGGCTTCATGGAGCTCTACGTGGGCTGCGAGGACCAGGACGGCTACTACCGCGACGCCTGCCTGTTTCGCCGGGAGATCAGCATCCCGGACACCTACAGCGTTCAGGTGCGCTACGAAAACGGCGTGCTGGTCACCTACAGCCTCAACGCCACCGTGCCTTACGAGGGCCAGCTCATCGTGTTCAACGGCAGCCGGGGCCGGATCGAGTTGCGCAATTACAACAGCCAGCCCTGGGAGGTACCGCACGAGAGCGAGGTGCGTCTGACCCACGACTTCTACGACACCAAGCTGATCGTGATCGATCCCCAGAAAGGGGAATTCTACGAACACGGCGGCGCGGATTCGCGGATCAAGAAAATGATCTTCACCCCCTCCATGCCCGATCCGCTCTTCCAGCGGGCCGGCTTGCGGGCGGGAGTCATGAGCGCCGCGATCGGTATCGCCGGCTACACCAGTATCGATACCGGCCGGAAGGTCAGGATCGACGAGCTGGTGAAACTCGCCTGAAAAAGCCGTACCGCTGATTCTGCATGTATTCAGGCCCGTTCCCTTGTGGGGCGGGCCTTTCTCTTGTAACTTGATCAGGTTCGAATGATCTGCTGTGAAATTCAAACAGGTTGAACTGAGGTCTCCGCGATGAGAAAATTTACCGTATTCCTGTTGTCGCTCTTTTCGGCCGCCTCCTGGCTGTTGATCGCGGCTGGCTGTTCCGGGCCTGAAATCCCGGCCGATCTGGTGCTCTACAATGGCCGGGTGGTGACCGTGGACAGCGCTTTCACCATCACGAGCGCGGTGGCGGTCACCGGCGAATGGATTACCGCGGTCTGTTCGGACAAGGAAGTGCTGGCCCTGGCCGGGCCGCAGACCGAACGGATCGACCTGGCGGGGCGGATGGTGGTGCCGGGCTTGATCGAGGCGCACGCGCACCCGGACGGGGCCTCGCTGAGCGAGCTGGAAGGGCCGCTGCCCAACCCGCGAAACCTGAGCGCGCTGCTGGACTGGCTTTACAGCCAGGCGCATTCCCGGCCCGCCGGCGCCTGGATCGTCCACCCCAAGCTCTTCGCCACGCGCCTGGCCGAACTGCGGCCGCCGACTCTGGCCGAGCTGGATTCGGTGGCGCCGGAGCACCCGGTATTCCTCGACGGCTCGTTCGGCGGCTCGATCAATTCGGCGGCCATGCGCGCCAGCGGCATCACCGATAAAACCGACAATCCGGGCCTGTTGCGCGACCCTGTCACCGGGAAACTGAACGGCAAGATCCGTTTGAGCGCGTTCGAACTGCTGAAGACACCGCCTGCACCAGCGCTTTCGGTCCAGGAGCGCGCCGAGCTGCTGCTGAAGATGCTCTCCCTCTACAACCAGGTGGGATTCACCAGCTATACCGCCGGCGAAGTGAAACCGGAGGCGGTCGAACTCTTCCGGTACATCCGGGAGCATGGCCCGCTCACTATCCGGGCTTATCTGAACATCCTCGTACCCTTCGACTTCAAGCAGATGACCCTGGAGCAAATCCGCTCGGAGGTGGCGAAACTCCCCGGCCCCACCGGCACCGGCGACCAATGGCTGAGGTTCGGCGCGCTCAAGACCTTCGCCGACGGCGGCATCCTGACCGGCACCGCCTACCTGCGCGAGCCCTGGGGACCCAAGGCCGCCGAAATATTCGGCGTGACCGATCCCGGCTACCGCGGCATCCCGCGTTACACCGCCGAACAGTTCGCCCCGCTGGTGCAGGCCGGGGCCGAGGCGGGCTGGAAGATGACGGCCCATGCCACCGGCGGCGGCGCAGTGGACGGCATCCTGGAGGCCTACGAACAGGCAAATAAAGCGCTGCCGGTGGCCCCGCTCAGGTTCTCGATCATCCACGGTAATTTCTTCGACCGGCGGGCCATCGAGCGCTGCGCCGCTCTCGGTGTAATCGCCGATGCCCAGCCGGCCTGGTTTTACAAGGACGCCGACGCCATGCTCGACATCCTGGGTCCGGAAAGGATCAGGACTTTCCATCCCTACCGCTCCCTGATCGACGCCGGCGTGGTGATCTCCGCCGGCAGCGACCACATGGTGATCGCCGATAATCTCGAATCGATCAATCCCTACAATCCCTGGCTCGGCCTCTGGGTCATGCTCACGCATCGCACCGAACGCGGGACTGTTGTCGAGCCGGAAGAGGCGATCACGCGCGAACAGGCTCTGCGCTGCTACACGATCAACAACGCCTATGCCAGCTTCGAGGAAAAGCTCAAAGGCTCCATCGAACCGGGCAAGCTGGCCGACCTGGTGGTGATCGACCGCGATTACCTCGCCTGCCCTCTCGACCAGGTTCGGGAAATCAAAGTGCTGATGACTGTAGTGGGCGGCCGCCAGGTCTGGCGTTCCGCCGGAATCTGACCGGGGGTACCGATCATGAGATATCGTAAAACCATCTGGATTCGCGCCATGCTAAAATGCCTGCCGGTCTGGCTGGTCTGGCTGAGTTTCGCCTGCTCAGGCAGCAGGCAGCCGGCCGACCTGGTATTCTATAACGGCAAAGTGGTGACCGTGGACAGCGCGTTCATGGTGGCCCGGGCGGTGGCGGTGAGGGGAAGCCGGATTGCCGCGGTGGGTTCGGACAAGGAGGTTCTGGCGCTGGCCGGGCCGCAGACCAGGAAGGTGGACCTGGCCGGCAGGTGCCTGCTGCCCGGACTGATCGAGGCGCACGCGCACCCGGAAATGGCCTCCCTGAGCGAGGTCGAGCGGCCGCTGGTCAACCCGCGCACTGTAAAAGAGTGCCTGGACTGGGTGAGCGAAATGGTGAAGCTCAAGGGGCCGGGCCAGTGGATAATCCATCCCAAGCTGTTTGCGACGCGCCTGGCCGAAATGCGGCCGCCGACCCTGGCCGAGCTGGATTCGGTGGCGCCCAAAAACCCGGTGTTCCTCAACGGCTCCTACGGCGGCTCGGTCAACAGCGCGGCCCTCGAAGCCAGCGGCATCACCGAAAAAACCGACAATCCGGGCCTGTTGCGCGACCCCGCAACCGGCCGACTCAACGGCAAGCTGCGCTTTACCGCCCTGCCCCTGCTCAAGCTCCCGGACAATCCCGTGCGGTCGATCCCGGAGCGGGCCGAGGCGCTCGAAAAAATGCTCGCCCTCTACAACCGGGTGGGCTTCACCAGCTTCACCTCGGGCGCCCTCCGTCTGGCCGACACCACCCTCTATAACTATCTGAAAATCCGCGACCGGCTTACCGTGCGCGCCTTCCTCAACATTTTCAATCCGGTCGAGTACAAGGGGCGGACCGTGGCGGACGTCCGGCGGGACCTCGAAGCCCTGGGAGTCAAGACCGGCGACGGCGACGAATGGGTGCGGATCGGCGCGCTCAAGACCACTATCGACGGCGGCATCCTGACCGGTACGGCTTACCTAACCGAACCCTGGGGACCGAAAGCCCGGGAGATTTTCGGAGTGGTGGAGCCGGATTACCGCGGTATCGTGCGCCTGAGCGTGGACGAATTCGAAGTGTTCGCGCGGGCCGGAGCCGAAACCGGCTGGAAAGTCACCGCCCACTGTACCGGCGGCGCAGGCGTGGACCTGATGCTCGAGGGCTTCGAGCGGGTCGACCGGGAGATGCCGGTTCCCCCCTTGCGCTGCTCGATCATTCACTGCAACTTTTTCACTCCCGAAGCGATCGCCAAGGCGGCCAGGCTGGGCGTGATCGCCGACATGCAACCGGCCTGGTTCTACAAGGACGCAGACGCCATGCTCTACATCCTTGGCCCGGAAAGGATGAAAACTTTCAATCCCTACCGCTCGCTGATCGACGCCGGGGTGCTGATCTGTGCCGGCAGCGACCACATGGTGATCACCGACGACATCGAATCGATCAACCCCTACAATCCCTGGTGGGCCATCTGGTCGATGGTCACCCGGAAGACCGAGCGCGGCAGCGTGATCGATCCGCAGGAGGCGATTACGCGCGAGGAAGCCCTGCGCTGCTATACGATCAACAACGCCTATGCGAGCTTCGAGGAACACCTGAAAGGGTCGATCCAGCCGGGTAAGCTGGCGGACCTGGCGGTGATCGACCGGGACTACCTCGCCTGCCCGGATGACGAGCTGAGAGAGATTAAAGTGGACATGACCGTGCTGGGCGGGAAAGTGGTCTACGAAAAATAGGCGGGAGGTTTAAGGCGGATCCACTGGGAATTATCCCATAGAGTAGGGGCGAGTTTGAAACTCGCCCCTTGCTTGCGCTTGGGGAGAATTACGGGCGGACACAGGGGTCCGCCCCTACGGCCGGCACAAGGACAGGCACGGCCCTCATAAAACAGGGTTAACATGCCGAGCCCCTACGGCAAACCCGGAAATTGTGAGAAAACGGGCGGACACAGGGGTCCGCCCCTACGGTAGCGGTGTCGAGGCCAGAGGCATCGACCCCGCCATTTCATTTCACCAGTTTCGCCCGCCGCTGGTCGAAGCGCAGGGCGTAAACCACCGCCTTCTGTAAATCCCCACCCCTCTCCCCCAGCACCATCAGCACCAGGTCGTGAATCGGATCGTAAGCTATCGCCCGGTTCTGCTGGACGATGTCCCGCTGCTCCTTGCCCGCCGGCGGCGGAATTTCCGCCCGGTACCAGCGGTTTTCCGCCGGCCGGTAGACATAGACCCCAGGATTGCCGCCGCTGCCGGCCGGCGAGGCAAAGGTGAGCAGCAGGTCCTGGTTGGGCAGATAGACCGCCTCACGGCGGCATTCCGGCGCAGGCACACCGCCGGGCTTGAGGTTCTTCCAGAGGCCGGTGGCGAGGTCGAACTGCCAGAGCTCGTCACTCTGGGGGCCGCCGCCGTGCAGATAGAGCCGGTCGCGGCGGGAGTCGTAGACCAGGGCGGACATTTCGTAGAGGTTCTGCGGCCAGGGCCCGTTGTGAGTGAGTTTTTTCCAGCTCCGTTCGGCCACGCTCAGGAGGTAGACCGAATTGTCAACCACGGTGTCGCCCTCGAACACTGTCAGGTCCGGCCGGTCCTTGCTATTGAGCGCTCCCCAGTTGTAGTCCACCGCCATCACTCCGTGCGGGGTGGTGACGGTAAGGTCCAGGCCGGGCTTGCCGCCGGTGAGCATTTCCCATTTTTCGGCGTCCGGATCGAAAGTCCAGGTAGTCCACTTGGTGTAGCTCGAGCGGGTGAAATTTTCGCCGCTGCCGAAATCCGGGTTGACCGGCGCGACATCTTTCAGCGGCTCGGGGTCGTAGCCGGCGGTGAGCGGCACGAACTTGGTGCTGATCACCAACCCGCTCATCGGATCGTAGGCGTAGACCTTGCGGCCGTGGCGGATCCAGGGCGCACCGCCGAACGAGACTCCGCCGGGGTTGACACCCTTGTCCCAGGCCCGCTCGGGGAATTCGCTGATCCGGGGACTGGAAATCCAGGTGTTTTCCGCCACGTCGTAGAATTCATAGTCGTTGCCGCCGTAACCGCAGTGGCCGCCGCCCCAGTAGATGAGCCGGCCGCGGCGGGTGTCGAACGAGCAGGAGCCCCAGGTGCGAATCGGGATCTCCCGGCCGGGATTGTCGAACAGCACCCATTGGTTGACCGGCATGGACTTGATCCGTTCGAGCTGGGCCTGGCGGCGCGCGGGGTCCGGCTCGCTGCCCGCCGTGGCTTCCTCCAGCGAGCGCTTGAGCACGGGCTCCTGCGGCACGGGTTGCACGGACTGGTCGGCCAGCCCGGCCGGGTCGATACGGAAGGCCCAGGTGGTGCGCACCGGGTAGATTTCGTTGCAGCCCATGTCGTCGTTCGGGCTCTTGGCCGAGGTGGTCAGGACGATCAGGCCGGCCCCGGGCACGATGTCCGCGGTGACGTAAAAGCCGGTGGGCACCTCTCCTGTCAGCTTCTGCCAGCGGTCAGCTTCGACATCGTAGGCCCACATGTCGGTCAGGTCCTCCCGAGCATAGCCCCCGCCGATAATCACCCAGCCTGTGGCCGGGTCGTAGACCGTGAAGTGGCCGGCCCGGGCAGGCGGGCCGCCGGGGGCGTTCGATTTGCGCCAGGAGTCCGACTTCAGGTCGAAAATCCAGGTGTCGGCCAGCCAGCGGCTCTGAGCGTCCCCGCCGAAAGCCACCATCACCTGGCTCTTTTCCGCGTAAACCAGCCGGGTCGCCATCCGCGGCGGAGGCAGCTCGGCCGGCTCGAGCCTGCTCCAGGTCGAGCTTTTGCAAGCGTAGGCCCAGGTGCCGGTGTAGCCTACCGGCTGTCCGTCCGGGCCGGGCTCGGCCACCTTGCCGCCGAAAGCGAGCACGATCCGGTCATGCAGCGGGTCGTAGCAGAGGGAGCCGCCGAGGACCGGCGGGGGGCCGCCTTCCGGCGCGGCATCGGACCAGGCGCGCGAGGTGACGTCATAGGTGAAAGTCCGGCCGCCGGTAAAGTAAATCATCCGCTTTCGCACCGGGTCGTAAGCCAGCTGATCGAAGGTGATATTCAGATCGGGCCGCAGCACGCCTTCGCGCTCCTTGAGCTGAGGCCGCTGGCTGCCGGTGGTGATCCCCTGGTAAGAACTGCACTCGTGCATGGGCGGAGGCTGTTCGGCCCACTCCTGTTCCTTGCCGGACGGCAACTGGCTGTGCCACTGCCCGACCATCGGATCGAAAGCGACCAGATCGTACTCCTTGTTGCCGGTGAAAGGGACCTCCGGGTTGCCGTAGTATTCGGTGACGAAGCCGTGGTAGCCCCAGAGCAGGAAGTAGCCGCCGTCTTCGACCCAGCGGAACGAGCACATGCGGCGGGCGCCCTGTTCGTCGCGGGCCACCTGGGTCCAGGTGTTGACCGGCACCTGTGGCAGGTACTCCGGTCCGGCGCAAAAGGTCAGCAACAGGGGTAACAACGGCAGGAAGAACGGGATACGCCAGCGCATGGTCTTCTCCGGTGGAGGTTCACGAACAGTGGATAAGCAGGGGTTATTCCCGGTTCATTCGGGCAGTTCCCAGAGGTCGCCGGCCTCCCGCACCATGAAATCGTCGATTTCCCGGTCGCGGAAGTATTCGGACAGGCCGTAGCCGGAAAGATCGGCGAGCTCCGGCCGCCCGAGCAGGTCATCCAGGGTGGCCAGCCGGCCCTCCTCCGGCACTACGAAGAACGTGCCCAGTTCGGAGTCCAGCAGGGTGAGGCCGCCGCGGTAGCGCACGGCTGCCAGCCAGTGGTGCGGCCAGCCGAACGTGTTGGTCGAGCCCGGCACGTAATTGACCACGCAGGCCTGGAAAAGCCGGCCCCGCGAATTGCGGATCCGGTTGATCAGGTCGCGCAGCAGTTCGCCGTAGGAATTGCAAAAGCCCGCGCCCACGCGCAACAGGCCCAGGCCGGACTGCCGGTGCGCGAGGCTTTCGCCGGTCGATGAGCTGACCAGCACTCCCGGCTGGCACAACAACAGGGCAGCCCCGGCCAGGCGTTCATCGTCCCCCTCCAGGCGCTCCATCACCACCTGGGCCAGCGCTTCGAGCGCATCCTCGCGCCGCAGGTCAACCCGGATGCCGTAGCCGTCGGTCAGGGTAAGGCCATCCGCTTCACGGTAGAGTGCAGGCAGGCGGTCGAGCACGTAGCGGGCGAACTTCCAGCAGTAATCGTCATCCCCCGGCTGAGGCCTGGGTTCCTGGAACCTGCCGGTGGGCCGCTGAGTCAACAGGATGCTCCTCTTCCAGCCGAATTCGTAGCTGCCCCAGTGCCGGCCGGCCAGGGACAGCTCGAGGGCTGCATCCATCAGCTCAAGCGGGTCGACCCAGTAATCGAAGGCGCAGCGTCCATCGCTGAAAGAGTACTCCCCTTGCCGGCAGGTTTCCTTGAAATTCCAGTTCGCCGCTGCCAGTCCAAGCCCGTCCGGGGCCTGTTCAGTCGCCATCTCCCCGCGGTTGTCTCCCCGGCAGACCTGGCCCAGCCGCACCGATCGTACCACGGTGGGGGGGCTTCCCAGATAGAGGTCGCCGAAATAGAGCGGCGCGTAGACATTCATCCGGTCCGGGCACCACATGGTGGTTTCTTCTCCATCCACTCCCCGGCGCCGCACCACGTTGAGGCCCACCACCTGCCAGACATCGACCGGCAGCGGCAGCTTCAGGTCGACGACGGCGCGCCAGCCGGTCTCGGTCCGCGCCGCGCCCGGAACCGCCTCCAGCGACCGGCCCTGCTGTCTGAGCCGGCGGTCCCAGGCCAGGTGGTTCTCGCTCACCTCGAAGCTTTCCACCCGCCAGTCCCCGCTTGGCCAGACAGTGATCAGAAAGAAGTCGTGGTGGTCGTGGTCCAGGTCGATCATCATTTCCACGCGATCATCGGCGTAGTAGTCGTCCAGCTCGTTCCCCATCCGCTCCGGAAACGGCTCTTCACACTCCACTATCAGCCGGAGAGTATCGCCATTGGTGGCCACCGCCAGCCGGGTGCCGGCCCGCTGATGGAGTCGGCCGTCGATGCCGAGCTTGGGCGGCAGCAGGGCCGGGTCCTCCCCCTGGCGGCCCAGAAACCGGCCGCAGCGGGTGAGCTGGTCGAGGTCCGGCCTGACCGGAGCCACGGCGGCCCGCTCGATCTCGAAAACTTCCGGCCGCATGGCCGAGAAACGGTCCGGCAGGCTCAGCCTCAGGCTGGCCGACTGGGATGCCAGCAGCGCCGGGAACGATACCGAGGCCAGGGCCAGAAAAAGATTGGTTTTTACGAACAACTTCACCCCGCTCAGCCTCCCTTCCCCAAAACGGTCCTCCGGATGGGAAAAGTACCAAAGAGTGAAATCAGCCGGCCGTCATTCGAATTTCAGGTCCGGGTCGCGGGTTTCGACCCGCAGCGCGGTCAGCCGGTCGGCCAGCTTGCGGGCGACCTCCTCGTATTCCGGCAGGCCGTAGAGGTTATGTTCCTCCAGCGGATCGTTTTCCAAGTCGTAAAGCTCGTATTCGTTCTTCGGGAAGTCGTAATAATGGATGTACTTCCACTTCCAGGTCCGGATTCCCTTGTGCGGCCTGACATAATGCCAGTCGGGGTAGGCGTAGTATTCGTAGAGGAAGTCCTGGCGCCAGTCCGCCGCCGGCAGGCCTTCCACCAGCGGCCGAAGGCTCCGGCCGTCCACATCGTCCGGGACAGGCATGCCGCAGAAATCGAGAATCGTGGGGGCGAAGTCCACGTTCAGGGCGAACTGGTCCACCACTGTACCGGGCTTGATCTTTTCCGGGTAGCGCATCACCAGAGGAATCCGCAAGGAAGGCTCGTACATCAGCCGTTTGTCGAAAAAGCGGAACTCGCCCAGGAAGTAGCCGTTGTCGGAAGTGAACAGGACCAGTGTGTTGTCGGCGATGCCGAGTTCGTCGAGCAGAGTGAGAATGCGGCCGACGTTTTCGTCCACCCCGGTGAGCACGCGGTAGTAGTTGCGGATGAATTCGTTCCAGTCCTGCACGTAGCTCGTTTCGCCATTCCCGCCGATTTTCATGTCCGCCTCCGCCACCGCCCTGGGCTTGCCCGCGTAGTCGGTGTCGAAAGTGGGCGGCTTGGGAAAGACTACGCCCTTGAAGAGGTTCTTGTGGCGTTCGGCCGGGATGCAACCCTGATGCGGGGTTTTGAACCAATGGAAGAGCATGAACGGCTTACCGGACTGATGAGTCCGGCGGATGAAATCGAGGGAGTGGTCGGCCAGGACGTCCTCCACCCAGCCCGGGTATACTTTCTCTTCGCCGGCGTTTTCCTGAATGCGCGGGTCCTGGTACTGGCCCTGGCCGCGGAAACCGAAATAGTAGTCGAAATGGCGGTCGCGGCCCCAGTACTTGTTGTGCCACTTGCCCACGAAGGCATTGGTGTAGCCGTAGTCTTTCGCCCGCTCCAGGATCGTTTTTTCCTCCAGCGGAAACGTCCCCTCGTTGAACCGCACCCCGGTGTTGTGGGAGTACTTGCCGGTGAGGCAGGTGGCGCGGCTGGGCCCGCAGAGCGAATTGGTGACGAAGCAGTTGGTGAAATAGGCCCCCTCCCGGGCGATCCGGTCCAGGTTGGGAGTCTTTAAATAGCGGTTGCCGGCGCAGCTCAGGGTGTCGAACCGCTGGTCATCGGTCATGAAGAAGATCACGTTGGGGCGGTCGCCGGATGCGGCAGCCGAGGCTCCGGCTTCTGGCTGTTCCTTCCTGGCGCAGGCGGTCAGGGCGGTGAGGGCGAGGGTGCCGCCGAGCTGGGTGAATTCACGGCGCGAGATTATTTTCATGAGGCAGTCCTTCCTGTACAGACAATCCAGATTAGTTTTTCTAAAGGAAATCTTTCGGTAAACGCTCTTCTCCGCAATTCAGTATCGCCTTCCCTGAATTGCGTTCTGCATTTCCCGATCGCGGAAAGTACATTTTAATCCATCGTAACGGTAACCGCTGCCCCGATCCCAGTCCGCCCCCACTGGTTGACCGGCACCACGGTCAATTTATTACGACCGGGCCGCAGGTTCCAGACATACGAACTCCCGGATTCGAACGGCCCGCTGTCGCCCACTGTCACCCGGAAAGAGGCGAAAAACGGCATGCTCCGCCCGAACTCACAGGCCACAGTCCGCTCGGAAGTCTGCACGGCCTTAATCTGGGCCTGGTTCAGGGTCCAGTAGAAGTCCCGCTCCCGGCCGCTGAAACGGGTGATCTTTTCCGGCACCGGCGTTTTCGGGTCGCTCCACGACAGGAACTCGTCGAAATTCTGCACTCCCTCCCCGAAGTGCGGGAACCAGGGCTCGGAGTGTGAATGGAAATCGTTGCGGGTGGTCAGGCGCAGGAAGCCGGCGGCCAGGTAGCCGTGGAACCAGCCCCAGTCGTAGTCCGGGTTGGGCTTGCCGTAGGCGTAGTCGCAGGAAACGTAGTCGATCAGCACGTTCTTCCCGCCGATTTCGGCCACACGGGCACGCATCGTCTCCATCGGCAGCCGCAGGGTCTCTCCCTCGCGCAGGAATGTATCCACGAACACCCGGTGCAGCTCGAGAATCGACAGCGGCGCCCCGCTGGATTTATCCGTGTAGTAATGGCAGAGCGAGGGGTCCATGTAGAGCCACCGGCCCAGGGAGTTGCTCCAGACCTCCACCACCTCGTGGTCGGCGAAGCGGAAGCCCTGGTCAGCCCAGTGGCGAGCCTGGAAGCCCAGGCCGGTGAGCGCGCTGATATAGACGATGGCATAGCTCAGGCAGTGGCCCTCGATTGAGGGTTCCCCTTCCGCGCCGTAGGAAACTATCTTCGAGAGGTCCCAGGGATAATCCGGGCTGGAAGCGAAGCCGTTCCGGGTATTGCGGGTGTGGCCCACCCAGTGCAGCAGGGTGATTAGGGTGTCCAGCTCGCTGGTACAGTTGGCCACCAGTGCAGTCAGCCGGTTACGTTCGACCAGGCCGGCGATCTGCGGCTGGTCCGGCCTTTCGTAGCCGAATTCGACCGGGGAAGTGACGATCCGCGGGTTAATGAATGAATCCGGCTGAAGGGCAAGGGCTTGAATTGAAGACGGCAGGCTATACGAGCCTTTCAGGTCCAGGCCGCTGAGGCGGGGCGAGTTTTCGGGCCGGTCCGCGGCCAGTACCACCCTGACCTGGAGATAGCGGCCGCTGCCACCGGGGAGTTCGGCGGTCAGGCCATCGGCCTTGTTCCAATCGCTCCAGCCCTCCCGGCTGAAATAGGAATCTCCGGTCCGGGTGTAAAGCTCGAGGCCGCTTGCCTGCGGGGAGGAGCCCCAGCAGGTGATCTCGTAGCCGGCGATCCCGGCCTGGGGAGCGACCGTGCTGCAGTCGGGGTCCAGCAGGTCGATCACATCAGTTTCCACCACTCCGGTCGCCACTCCCTTCGTTTTACGCTCATCGAGGACGATATCACCGTCCGGGCTGAGCCTGACGTTTTCCGCTCGGTAGCCCTGGAACAACCGGGCCGCGTTAAATTCGTCCCACTTCTCCAGCTGGATTTCCCGGCGGCAGGCAGCACAAACGGCCAGAAGGGCGGCGAGTATACCGAGCATGGCGCGCATCAGGGGGCTCCGGGCCAAATAATCTGCGATGAAAAGGCTGGACCGGCGAGGAGTGCTGCGAACGGAAAAGGCTCTGATAACAATTTACAAAACTTTCCGCCCGCTGACAAAAAAATCCGCATCGCCCCCGGCTCGAACCGATTTTCCCATGCAATGAACTTCCCCCGCGTCAAGCCACGAGCTATCACTTGGTTTACATCCATCATTATCAATCTCACCTTGCGAACGACCCGCCGGTCGCCCCAGCATACCGCCCAGGCCACTTTCTTGTTGGGGCGGTTCGCAAACCGCCCATAGACTTATTTCCCTCCTTTTGGCAGGCAACAGGCGGGCACGGCCCTCATAAGACAGGGTGAACATGCCCCGACGGCTAACCCGGGCGGCTTACCTCGCAGCAAACTCTGAGAAAATCTTCGATTAAGGTTCAATATACCGTCTATACCGTAGGGGCGCACTCGCGAGTGCGCCCACGGGCAGACACACTGGCAACTCCCGTACTGCCACGTAGTTCCGCAGAGGTGTGGATATAATATTGAGAATGTGTTACTTTATTGATTCGAGACGTTAGAAATTTGAGACGTGCTGCATAACACTTAAACTTTCGTCAATCAGCGGAGTATCCGATGAGCGAGATAATCGACAACCGGGCCAAGCGTATCCAGACGCTTAAGGAAATCATCAAGAAGCTGCACCGGGGCGAAACGCCAGCCTCGGTCAAGCAGGAGCTTTCCGAAATCGTCCGCCAGACCGACTCGACCGAAATCGCGGCCATGGAGCAGGAGCTGATGGCCGAGGGCATGGCGGTGGAGGAAGTGCAGTCGATGTGCGACCTGCATTCCGAGGTGCTGCGGGACCTGATCGTCGAAACTCTGCCCGCCCTGGTTCAGCCGGGCCATCCGCTGGACACGTTTAAGCGGGAGAACGAGGCGATCAAAGAGGTCGCCGCCGGCATGAAGCTCCTGCTGGATGAAATCGATGGGGCGGCCGACGGTTCACCGGTGGCGGCCCAGGTGGAAAAACTGCGCGAGCGGTTCAACTGCCTGATGGACGTCGAAAAACACTACCGGCGCAAGGAGAACCTGTTGTTCAGCTGCCTTGAGCGCCACGGCGTCACCGGCCCCTCCAAGGTGATGTGGGGCAAGGACGATGAAGTCCGCGAGCTGCTCAAGGCCCTCGGCGACTCGCTGAGCGAGAGCGGGGCCTCCGCCGGCGACTGGAAGCTGGTGGTCGAAACCGTGGCCCGGCCCGCCCTGGCGGCGGTCGAGGAAATGATCTTCAAGGAAACGGAAATCCTCTTTCCCATGAGCGAACAGACGCTCACCGGGGACGAGTGGGGCGAAGTCTGGAATCAGAGTCCGGAGTACGGCTACTGCCTGATTGAGCCGGGCGAGGGCTACCTTCCTCCCGAGCAGGCCCGGCCGGAAAAGCTGGCCCGGATCGGAACCGGTGAAGCGATCGTTTTCGAAACCGGCAGCCTCACCTTGGACCAGCTCCGCGGGCTATTTTCCACCCTGCCGGTGGACGTCACTTTCGTGGACGACCAGGACCGGGTGGCTTATTTCTCCGAGGGCGGTAAGCGGATTTTCAGCCGCAGCAAGGCGATAATCGGCCGTAAGGTGCAGCACTGCCACCCGCCCAGGAGCGTCCACATCGTGGAGCAAATCGTGAGCGATTTCCGTTCCGGCCGCCGGGACGTCGCCGATTTCTGGATTCAGAGCCAGGGCCGTTTCATCCAGATTCGCTATTTCGCGGTCCGCGACCGGGGCGGCAAGTACCTCGGCACCCTCGAAGTCACCCAGGACGTCACCGAAATCCGCCAGCTCGATGGCGAGCGGCGGCTTCTTTCCTATGACAAATAACCGAGGTGAAGCATGGGAGATAAGCCGGACATCAACCCGGAAACCAAGGTGGCCGACTTGCTGGAGGCCTGGCCCGAGCTGGAGCCGGTGCTGATCGAGCAGGCGCCGATGTTCAGGAAGATCCAGAACCCGGTGCTGCGCAAAACCGTGGCCCGCGTCGCCACGCTCGGAAAAGCCGCGGCGATGGCGGGAATCGATGCGGCCGAGCTGGTGAGAGTCCTGCGCCAGGCGGCCGGGCTGCCGGATTACCGGGCTTCCGCCGCAGAAAAAGAAAAGTTCGCTAAAGTCGCGGCAATGGACCCTTCCGCACCTTCATGGGTGAGACCGGAGCGGGTGGTGGAAACCATCGAGGCCGACCAGATGCTCGCCCAGGGCGTTCACCCGCTTAACAAAGTGAGCAGCCTGGCAGCCAGGCTCGCCCCGGGCGAGCTGATCCGGATCGAAAGTTCTTTCCCGCCCATTCCGCTGGTCGAGGCGATGAAAAGCCACGGACATGACGCCTGGACCAGGAGCATCGGCGGCGGAAAATTCGAAACGTTCGTGATCGGGAGTAAAGAGTGAGCTTGCGGAGTGGGCCGTTCGAGGTCTATTTCAGCCCCGCTTCAGCGCCTCGGCCAGATATGGATGAGATTGGGCGCTAAGGCCGGTGGGAGTGGCTGTCCGGATTTCGTGGCAGAGCGATATCGAGGGCCGCGCCTCGGCGATCCCAAAACCGTCGCCGGCGAGGATATTTTCATAGCTGACAGTATGCAGGTCGGTGAATCCTTGCGAAAACTCGACCTCGCTGCCGTCGACCGAAATCGAGCGGTGGGTGGCCCGGCCCTCGACCGCCGGATCGAACGGCAGGTCGGCCTGATCGATTGAAAGAAACCAGCGCACCCGGGCTTTTTTCAGTTCGAGCAGTCCGGCCGTCCTGACCGGGCTTTCATAGTGCACCTGGCTGGCCTCGACCTCCCCGAAAAGCCAGATCAGCAGGTCGAAGAGGTGGATGCCGATATTAGTCGCCAGCCCTCCGGACTTCTCGCGAACCCCTTTCCACGAATAATGATACCATCTGCCCCTGGCGGTCACATAGCACAGCTCGACTTCGTGCTTTCCCGCGGATAATTCCGCGTCGAGCTTTTCCTTGAGCCGTTGCAGGGCGGGATGCAGGCGTAACTGCAAAATGGCGTAGATCCTGTTTCCGCTTTCCGCCTCGAGCTCCGCCAGGGCCTCGCAGTTCCAGGGATTGAGCACCAGGGGCTTTTCACAGATTGCCTGGGCGCCCACTCTCAGGGCAAAGCGGATGTGGGCATCGTGCAGGTGGTTGGGCGAACAGATACTCACGTAATGCACCCGGTCATTTTCCGGGCCCCGGCGCAGCTTCTCCACGTGCCGGTCGAACCGCTCGAATTCGGTGAAGAAGCTCACGTTCTCGAAATAACTATCGAGGATTCCCACTGAATCGTGAGGGTCGACCGCGGCAACCAGCCGGTTGCCCGTTTCCCGGATCGCCTTGAGGTGCCGGGGGGCGACGTAGCCGGCCACGCCGGCCAGAGCGAAGTTTTTCTGCATTGAATTACCGGCTTCCTGGTGTTCCCGGGTGGTTCCGGCCATGACTGGCGCTGGAATTACCCGAATAAATGACTGACTTTCGCCGGCGAATCTGCGCCGATTCAGACAGACCCTGTCGTTACATCATTTTTATTTCGCAAATGACGTGCCATCTTCAGCCTGAACGACAGCCCGCATTCTGCTGCGCATTCGCGCCGGGATTACACAGATACCCGGCAGATCGAGTAATCGGCTTGCCGGACGGAGGCTCGCAGTCGGTATGGCACTATTATTGCTTCTCTACGGGAATATCTTTATCGAAGACAATATTGCCGCCCTGCTTGACCAAGAGCAATATATTTAAGCACGCTGAAATCTTCAACCGCAACTCGGAAAGACAGGCATGATAGATAGAATTCTGGCGGGCGAAATATTCCTGCAAGTGTCAATCCTGTGGACTCAGCAAACTTTGTTTTATGGTTTGGTATCTGACTTCTGACATCCAGCCGGGCTCAACCAATTTTTTTTGGATTTTTTTCAATACATAATTGATATCGTACCCTGATTTAGTCTGCCAATGCGAGGTTCCAATTGGAGGGAAATGCTCGTCTTTTTTTAAAGCAAAGCCCCAATCTAATATCCGAAACTCTGGCAGGTAAGATAATCTCCGGTCAAAATATTTCAGACCGGCGAATCTTTTGAAAAGGGGTTTCGCCGTTCGTAAAGATAATCTAACCACAAAGGAGAATAGCCTTACAATTGGATGATTTGTTTCATAGTGCAGCTCGTCTATCACGTCAAATCCATTCATTGTTATTAACTGGTTAATTATTGCACGATTCAAAAACCGATAATGGTGGCCTTCTGATAAAACGGTTCCTGTATATAAATAATGTATCCAATGTTTATAACTGGAACTGTTGGGTGTGGTGAGTAAAAATATTCCGTTTGGCTTCAAGGCTGTATTGACTATAGAAAAGAATGAGTCTAAATCAGTTATATGTTCTATTGATTCAGTCGAAATCGCAATATCAAATCTGTTTGTATATTTAAGAGGCAGGGTGTTTATATCACAACCATCGTATGAAAAAGATTCATTGCCAAGTGATTTTGCGTAATCTGTGGCAGCTTTTATAAAATCTGCGGCAACGCAAGAGCATTGCCATTTATTATAAATAACTTCAATCATTTCACAAGCCGAACAATTGAAGTCTATTACTCTACTTTCGGCAGTAACTGGAAAATTTCTTTCAATTAAAGTAAGGATTCTGACAAACCATTCTTTGTCATAATCCCTATGATCCATTCGCGTCTGCCAACATCTATTTTCGTAGCTTTTGCTACCCATAGTAGGTTCCTCCAATTGCTTGTCCAATGAGTGTGCAAATTGCGGCTGAAATAAACTTACCGAATTAGAAATTGGAAATCACATGAGCGATTAAGTAGCACAAATTGGGCCTGGATAAATTATAACTCTCAAAGAAATATTTCAAGACGTAACGGAAGATATCGGTAGTAAAGAAATTCCTGAAAATTGACTATCCCCGGAGCAAGCTCAGAGGAATTCTTTGCGATTAAAAGCTGTCTCCGGCTTAATAAGCGTGCTGCATGGTGCGATTTTTACTCGGTTAGATGGCACGGTCTGGAAACCTCAGCTATCAGAATCGCGGTCATCCGGGAATTCGCCGATCTGGAGAAGAGGCATCCTGCATAAGATCATACTTCTTGGTATATAATGCGGGAGAAAAGCCCTTTGTTTCGAGTTTCGATTAAAAAACCTTTTGGCTGCCGAAGAAAACAAATAATTATTCTACGTGAAAAATCCCTTGCTCCAAGTCGTAAATGACGAAATATTTCACTCAGAATCGAAAAGTAAAGCTGTCCTTACGCATTTCAACTTCGATATGGAAAATACCGATTAACCATCTTCCCATACTGCAGGGAGTTTTATATGCTCAAATTGGCAATCAAAACGCTCTTATTTAAATGGCGCGATCATTTGACTTATGGATTAATCGCGGCGATAAGTGGCTTCCTGATGAGCTACACGGAATGCCTATTGTACCAATCTTTAACTGTAGAACCGGTTTTTTTCAAGTTTAGCATTTATTATATGATATTCGTCGTTCTCATATTTTTTCTGGCGGGATTATTTCTCTCATTGAGACCTTTGATTTAATGGGTTGGATGGCTTTTCTGATTTTTGAAGTGTCTTTTTGGGGCTGTTAAGTTTTTAGCTCAAAAAATATTTCCTTTTCTTGAACAG
>Ga0214473_10000412_pt1 | contig 60327 bp, 56 predicted proteins | sample RVTome_7_FD_203509 | JGI IMG/M metagenome (GOLD analysis project Ga0214473, IMG submission 203509) | Soil microbial communities from uranium-contaminated site in the Upper Colorado River Basin, Wyoming, United States - RVT98D197 | ecosystem: Environmental > Terrestrial > Soil > Contaminated >... | reverse complement strand
GAGTTAATGCGACGCCTGATCAAATCCGTCAGTTCATGAATCTCGCCGATCTGCGGTCCATCTATCTCAACGCGCCATTGCAGCTTTACATGAATCAGACTCGGCCCATCATTGGCGTGTCGCGTCTCCGCACAGATGCGGCGTTGACGGCGCAAAATCATGGCCTGCCCTTCTCCGGCCGAGGCGTCACCATCGCAATTAATGATTCGGGAATTGATGGCAGTCATGCTGACGTGAAATTCGATCCTACTAATCCCATGAATGGTAAGACGATTCAGAACGTCATCGTCAATCCAAACGATCAGGATGGGCTAGTCGTTCGGACAGATGCTCTCGGAAACGTGCTCGCGGGGATTTTGCCTACAACCTATGTCGAGAATGTGATCAATACCGACACTCATGTTGGCCATGGCACGCATTGCGCCGGCACCGCAGCCGGTTTGGGAACACTCAGTGGCGGGCTCTATGCTGGTGTTGCGCCGGGAGCGAAACTTGTCGGCTTGGGTTCAGGCGGAGTCCTATTCGTGTTGGGCCAGGTGGCCGCCTTCGATTATGCCTTCACAAATCAGTTCGCCTACAACATCCGAGTGGTGAGTAATTCGTGGGGTAACTCGGCGGTTGCAACTGATCCGGACCATCCCGTGAATGTCGCGTCAAAGATGCTACATGACTTTGCCAATATTGTTGTAGTTTTTGCTAACGGCAACGACGGCCCACATCCCAATTCACAAAACCGGTGGGCGTCATTTCCGTGGTTAATTACGGCGGGGGCCTCGACCAAGGATTGGAAAGTCGCGAGCTTTTCCTCGCGCGGCATTTTTGGCGATCCGGTCATTCACCCAACAGTGCTGACGCCGGGAACCGGCGGCTCGACCAATGCCGGTTTCACTTCTGCTGTTGTATCCGTACGTTCAACTTCAAATCTGGTAGCAAATGGCCTAAATGAAGATACGCAGATTCCGCCAGCCTATTTGCCCTACTATACACAGATCAGCGGCACTTCGATGGCCTGTCCGCATTTGGCGGGAATCGTCGCGACGATTCTGGAAGCAAATCCATCCTTGACGGCCGATGAGGTGAAGGCGATCGTCGAGCAGACGGCAACTCCGCTTGCTACATACGATGAGTTTGAAGATGGTACCGGCATGGCCAACGTTCACGCCGCCGTCGACCTCGCCCTGAATCGATCCAAGCCTTATGGCAATTTTGGCTTCACCGGCAAGGGACTGACGCTACAGCCGCAGGCCGAGCAAAACTACTCGGGAACGGTGCCCGGTCAGGGCAGCACTTCAGTTACCTTTACAGTACCGGCTAATGCACGATTCGCGTTTGTTCAACTCGATTGGGGCGCAGTCGCGGGAGAAGACGGTGTTATTGTCGACAACACCAGCCTCGTGGCGCAGGACCTCGCTCTATCCGTTGAAAAAGCGGGTCAGCCTACAGGGTCTTCTGACAACATAAACCTGATCGGTTTCTTTGGCGCGCGCGAAGCAGTAAAGCTCGAATTCCCGTCTCCAGGAACCTATACAGCCACAGTCAGCGCTTCGTTGGCCGGCCTAGGCGCGCCCGCCGATCAGCCCTTTACTGTTACTGTTGATAACTATACTTACGACCCGTCGCAGGTGGCTGACATCAGCGGGCTCGATTCGGCAACGAAGCAGAACGTGCTGCGGCTGGTCTACGATCGCGTCATGTTGGCCAATAACAATCAGTTTCGACCAACCAATTACTTGACACGGATTGAATTAGGGCGGGCCCTGATGTTCAGCGCGCACGTGATGCAGTATCTACCAAACTCCCCGAGCTTCAGCGACGTCGCTTCAAACAGCCCTGAACAACTGATCGCCGAATCATTGAAGCGGGAAGGCGTAATGGGACAGGACAGCGGGATCTTCTTCGGACCAAACAATCAAGTAAGCCGATTGGATGAAGCCGTTGCGCTTGTGCGCGCGTTGCGGTTAGATTCGCAGGCTCGAGCGCTCGCTAATACCAATGTTACATATGGCGGTCAAACGCTGACGGATAATTCCCAAATTCCCGGTGCGCTGCGTGGATACGTGCAAATTGCGCTCGACAAGGGACTGCTGATCGCCTTCCCTGCGGAAGTTAAACAAGATTCGCAAGGCCACTTCATTGCGATCCCTGGTCCGCGATTCGAGCCGGCAACAGCGGTGACGCGCGCGGACTTTGTTGCTCCGGCGACCCGTTTGCTCTCACTGATGTTCGGCGAATGAGAACTCACGATCCACGAAATTACGCGAAGTAACACAAAATTTCATTCGGTGTTAATTAGTGTGATTTAGTGGATCGTAAATAACCAACAGAACACGGATTCTTTACATTGCCGGATACTTCTTCAATTCACCAAACCGATAACCGTCATTAATCCTGATTTTTGCGTTTGACCGCAGGTCGTTCAACGCTGCAGCGAGTTTTGCCCCTAGCAGTTGGTTCAACAGTGCATGTTTGATTGCAGGACTTGCTTCAGCAAGCGTTTGGGCGCGCGCCGGCTCGTGGGCCCAAACTTTGATCAAGTGAAAGCCGAATTCAGTCTGCACAACTTCGCTAATTGCCCCCGGCCGTAAGGAGAAAGCCGCGTAATCAAATGCGCGAGCATGCGAGCCAAGAGTGAACTTGCCCAGCTCGCCGCCACGTTCCTTCGTCGCCATGTCCTCAGAAAACTCATGCGCTAACTTTGCAAAGTCAGCGCCGCGACTGGCTATCCTACGCAATTCCGCCGCCCGCTGTCTCCTTCGCTCTACCTCATCGCGCACCGCGGCGGCGAGGCTGTCACCACTCAACCCTTTTTCCTGCTGTAATTGCTGTGATACTAGGGCCGGACGTGCCGCAATCAAAAGATGTGACGCCGTCACAGATTCAGGGATTTGCAGGGCCTCATCCTTGTGATGTGATTCGTAATAAGACCTCATTGCTTCTTCAGACACAGTGAGGCCTTTACTCAACTCGCTTCGCATTAGCTCACCATAAACCTCGGTCTTTATCACTTCCCGATATTCGCCGCGCGTGAACTGGTTCTCAACTAGGTACGCATCGTACTTTTCTGTGCCTCCCAGCCGATCGATCGTTCGGGACTCGGCGGCGTTCATTTGGTCAGCCGTGATTTGTAACCCCCGTCGTTCTGCGTCCTGGCGGATCAGGGTCCGCTCGATCAACTCAATAACGATTCCCTCGCGCAGCTTTTCGAGCTTCTGCTTACCATCGGCTGTCTCCGGATCGACGCCGAGTGCCTCCTGACCGTTTCTAAGATACATGTCATAAAGTCTCACCGGAATTGGCTGATTATTGACAAGAGCCAGCACGGCAGAATTGGAGAGAGTTGTCTCACCTGAACACGCTAAGATTGTCAGTGAACAAAGGACGACAATCAGAAGTTTTGTTCCACTGATTGAATTCATGCGGATTTACGTGAAGGTTATCAGTTCAGGTATAAACGAGTTTAGCGACCCGCTCTGGACTCATCTCTTTCGACTAAAGATCAAAGCGACGATGAGAAAGAGTGCTCCACAGCTACAAGGCCTGCCCGCCGTTCGTTCACGAATGCGGCGAGGAAGAATGCGGCGGAGCCAAGAATCCAGATTACTGCAATCACTCGATTTGAGACTCTAATCTTCACGGAGAGCCCTGCTCGACCCGAGTTGCTCAATGTGCTCGAGAGAACTGGCCGTTGGAACACGAAGCCGCGCAGCTTCAAGGTGAAAAAGGCTATCAACTAAAGATGGTTCGCCAATTGCAGTCGCCGCTATTGTTTGTCGTAGACAGCAGTCGTGGTGTATCTCTTACCGGTCGGGTCGGTTCCCCGCGTCGTGACGGTCCGAGTCCGGCCATCGCGCGAAACGGCTATGCGACCCGTTATCGTTACCTTGCCGCCTTTTTTACCAGTTAGCGACAGTGTGCGGTTGTTTATCTGCCTGTATGCCCGGGTCTCCGACGTCGGATCGCCAGTTACGGGGTAATACTTCCCGTCGAATTTGCCGGTCCACTCATTGTGCGTCGGATTGCCGTCGGCATCGACACCATCAACTATGACCTTCACGCTATCGCCGGCAGGCTCATAGACTACGGTGTGATTTCTTGCCGACCGTTGGGTGAATTTCGACTTTGCCTCATTCAACTTCCATGTGCCCATATTCGGGTTGTCGGCTAAGACCACGAGGGCTGTCGCAAAAATAGTGACAAGAGCAGCCAAAATGATTCTTACTTTCATAGGTTCTCCTTCTGGGGGTGCAGAATAATATAGCTGGTTGGTGCGCGCATTCTAATGCTGGCTCTGGCGCTAGGCAAATCGGAGAGAGGAGGTGTTTGGCCCCGGCTCCTTGTTGGTGTAATGCTGAGACTGGTTGTGTCACAAGCGAGACTCCTAATTACCGTGCGGCGTTGATAGAGCTCAACTTTCATATCCAGGAATCGTTTCTCAAGTTATCGTGGTTTAGACATGTGCTTCTCGGAGCTAGCGTAAAATTAAGAGCATGAAGCGCCCGTGACAAGGTACCGAAAAGTTACTCCCGTTAATGCTCCTTCGCAACTGACTAAGGGGATTTCTTAACTACGAACCACGTCGTTACAGTCGGTCAGGCAGGTCGCCGGCGCTCGTCTCTTTCTATTGGTCCGTTCTCTTTAACCTCCCTGTAAACAGATGTGCTAAAGTCGCCAAGTATGAAAATAGATCGTCGTAGTTTCCTTGCAGCATCGTCTTCGGCATTGGTGTTATCGAAAACCGGACTTTCGACGGCGGAACCTGTGCAACCCTCTGCAGACTCGGAGCCGTTTTCGCTTGAAGGGAGAGAGATTGCAGTCTATACCACCGCCGACAATAGTAATTACCGCCTGTCGGTTACTGACAATCTGACCTTCAAACATCTGGGCCAGCCGCTGGAAAGCCAGACATGCGTGTTTGTGGATCCTGCCAGGAAGTTTCAAACAATTCTCGGCGTTGGCGGCGCACTTACTGACGCCGCCGCCGAGACATATGCCAAATTGCCGACAGCTAAACAGCAAGAAATTCTGGAAGCCTATTTTGATGATAAGAAAGGCATCGGATACACACTGGCGAGAACCAATATTCATAGTTGCGATTTCTCGAGTGGCAGTTATACCTATATAAACGATGGCGACAAAGAGTTGCGATCCTTCAGCGTCACTCACGACCAGGAGTTTCGCATTCCCTTTATCAAACAGGTGCAGGAAACTGCCAGAGGGAAACTAATCATATTCGCCAGCCCTTGGAGTCCGCCAGCTTTCATGAAGAGCAATAACAACATGCTGCACGGCGGAAAATTGAAGCCAGAGTTTTATCAAACCTGGGCAAACTACTTCACGAAGTTCATCAAAGCCTATCAGCGCGAAGGAATACCAATCTGGGGCATCACGATTCAAAACGAACCAATGGCCACGCAAACCTGGGAGTCGTGCATTTACTCAGCGGAGGAAGAGCGAGACTTTTTGAAAGACTATCTCGGCCCGACCATGAAAAAAGAAGGGCTGGGTGATAGGAAGATTATTGCCTGGGATCACAACCGCGACCTAATCTACCAAAGAGCCAGCACCATTTTGAGTGACCCTAAAGCAGCGCAATATGTTTGGGGCATTGGATATCACTGGTACGAATCCTGGAGCGGTGGCGAGCCAATGTTCGACAACGTTAAGCTGGTTCACGAATCCTTCCCTGGTACGAACCTGATCTTCACTGAGGGTTGTTCCGATTCGTTCAACGTTCAAAGGCTTACCGATTGGAGACTCGGCGAACTCTATGGCCGCTCAATGATCAATGACTTCAACAACGGCGCCGTCGGATGGACGGATTGGAACATATTGCTTGATGAAACAGGCGGGCCAAATCACGTGAAGAATTTCTGCTTCGCTCCAGTGCACGCCAACACAAAAACTGGTGAGCTGATTTACACAAATTCTTACTTTTACATCGGACACTTTTCAAAGTTCGTCCGCCCTGGAGCGAAGCGGATCGCTTGTTCATCCAGCAGAAGCCGGCTTCTTTCAGCGGGTTTTATCACTCCTGACGGAAAAGTTTCTGTGGTGGTAATGAATCCAAGCGATCAGAGGATTTCCTATTACCTTTGGCTCGGAGGTAACGCCGCGGAGGTCAGCAGCTTGCCGCGGTCTATTCAGACCCTTGTATTCTGACTCTCTTTTGGACTCCCGTCCCAACTCGCCCATCTGCCGGTACGAGATCTTGAGCGGGAGTGTTGATTGAGAATCCGGCCGGACCAGCTAAAGCAGTCGACTTTCGGCCGAGCGAAACCAATTGAACAAATCGCTACTGCTAATCATTTTCCTGCTGTCGCTGCTAGCCTTCAGTTGGCGGAGCAGCCGCGCGCAGATGCAGCCGCCGGCGCAAGCCCAGGGAGATACAGGCCTGCCAGATTTCTCTGGTTTCAATTTGATCGATAGCTTTGCGAGGCTGCCCCCAGAGCGAACCAAACTAAGCACCCTCTGTGATGTCAGGCTCGCCTCGATCAATGAAGTTACGAACAACATTGCTGGCGCGCTACAGGTTGTAGATGAATCTGCCGATCCAGCCGCTGCGGTACGGCTTCACAATGCAATGGGCGTTGTCGACCTTTACAAGGGCGAGGTCGCAGGCTCCATTGCCCACTTTGAGGAGGCTCTCCGCATCGCGCATCAGCATGCGACCGCGAACCCGAAGTTTGCGGCCATGGAGAGCATCGATCTTGCGGCGCTTGGGATCGCCCAAATGCGCCGCGGCGAGGTTGAGAATTGCGCGATTCGTCACACCGCAGACATGTGCATCTTTCCGCTCTCGATCGCTGCCCGCCATACTCTGCGGTCGGGCTCTCAGCAGGCGATTGCGTATTTCGAGCGCTATCTCCAGCGCGAACCGGCGAGCCTGGAGATACGATGGCTCCTCAACGTTACTTACCAGACGCTCGGTGAATATCCGGACAAGGTACCGAAAGCCTACCTGATCCCGCCTTCGGCTTTCGAGTCGAAGGAGAACATAGGCCGGTTCGTCGATGTTGCTCCGGCGCTTGGTCTCGACCAGGTTGGGGCCGCCGGGGGTTCAATCGTCGACGACTTCGACAACGACGGGTTTCTAGACATTATCGAAACCAGTTTCGATCCGTGTCAGCCGATGCGAGCGTTTCACAACAACGGTGATGGTACGTTTGCAGACGTGTCAGAGCGCTCACATCTGGCCACACAGCTTGGCGGGATCAACATCGTCCAGACCGACTTTAACAACGATGGATGGCTTGACGTCTTCGTGATGCGCGGCGGATGGGAATGGCCCATGCGTAACTCGCTATTACGCAATGATCGCGACGGCACCTTTACTGATGTCACCCTTGAGAGCGGCCTTCTGAGCGTGGACTATCCTACACATTCGGCGGCCTGGGCAGATTACGATAACGACGGTTGGGTTGATCTCTACGTCGGTCACGAGCACACGCCAAGTCAACTCTTCCATAATCAAGGTAACGGAACATTTCAGGACGTGTCGGCAAAGGCAGGTATTAATCGCGTGGCGTTCACGAAAGGCGTCGCCTGGGGAGATTATGATGAGGACGACTACCCCGATCTCTACGTCTCAAACTATGGAGAGGACAACTTTCTCTATCATAACCGGGGCGATGGATCGTTTGCGGAAGTCGCGAACCAGCTGGGTGTGGCGAAACCCAAGTGGAGCTTCCCAACGTGGTTCTGGGATTACGACAATGACGGGCATCTCGACCTGTTCGTCGCAAGCTACTACTTTGCCAATGGCGAGTGGGTACGACCCTACCTCGGACTACCTCGGCAAGGCGATTCCATGAAGCTCTACCGCAATATCGGCAAAGGAACGTTTGCCGATGTCACAAGTGAAACAGGTCTCGATCGCTCAGTTGCGGCGATGGGAGCGAATTTCGGAGACGTAGACAACGACGGATTTCTTGACTTCTATCTCGGTACCGGGGCCCCGACTTACACGGCTTTGATGCCGAATCTTCTTTACCGTAATCACGATGGAAAATATTTTGTCGACATAAGCGCCTCAAGTGGAACCGGACATCTACAGAAAGGGCACGGGGTTTCATTCGCGGATCTGGACAACGACGGCAATGAAGATCTGTTCGAAAATCTGGGTGGCGCTGTGCCTGGCGACAAGTACAACAGCGTGCTCTTTATGAATCCCGGCCATTCAAACCGTTGGATCGCCATCAAACTAATCGGCGTGAAGAGTAACAGAGCAGCCATTGGAGCCAGAATCAAGTTGACGCTTGCCGGCTCTGGGACAGAGAGCTCGATTCGCTATCGCCAAGTTTCCAGCGGCGGCTCATTCGGCTCATCACCGCTGATGCAACATATAGGCATCGGCAAGGCGACCAGGATCGCTTCCATCGAAGTGACATGGCCTGCCAGCGGAACACGACAGCTGTTCAAGGACGTCAAGCCGAATCAATCTATTGAAATCAAAGAATTCGAGAAATCCTATACCAGGCGAACCACTCGGCAAGTCTACTTTAAACGAGCGGGCGTCACTGATCAGCGTACGCCGCACGTCCACCCGAATAGGGAGTAGTCGAACGAGCGGTTGGAGAAATCGAAAGTTTGCGGGCGTCGCTCTTCTTAATCCCGACGAAGTCCTTCTGCTCAATTAGTCCTTTGCCTTCTTTGATCGTCAAAAGCCTATTAACAGCAAGGCCGGTTATGGTATCCATTGCGCCGCTGGGCCAGCGCACTTCAATGAGGTCGACTGCGGTTCGCATCCCAAGGCCGAAGTGTAACCGCAGATCATTCTGCGAGAGATAGCTGCCGCCACTGCGCACTTCGTCTACTTGTATCAGGCTGTCCGAGACAACCTTCACGCGCGCACCAATGCCGTTCCGGTTGCTCTTCACGCCAATCACTTTCACTAACACTGAGTTGTGCCGGTTTCCACCGTCATTGCGCAATAGTTGTGGCGACCCATCCAGATCGTTGACGATGACATCGCCATCACCATCGTTGTCGATATCACCAAAGGCGGTTCCTCTGCCGGCACGATCTTCTGCCAGGGCGTTGCCGCACTGCATAGCGATCTCCGAAAAGGTCCCATCGCCATTGTTTCTGTGCAACAACTTGCGCTGGCGATAGTGATCTCGCTGTGGGTAAGCGTGGCCATTGGCAATAAGCAGATCGATCCAACCGTCGTTGTCGTAATCGAAAAACTTAGTCCCCCAACCTACATAAGGAAGGCTCACTGTAGCGACTGCGGCATTGAAGGAAACATCCGTGAAGGAGTTTTGTATAACGTTGCGGTAAAGGACGTTATATTCATCATCGAAGTTGGTAATGAACATATCCAGCCTTCCGTCATGATCATAGTCACCCAAAGTGACACCCATGCACCCCTGCTCAGCGCCGGTTCCGTTGACAGCCACGCCCGCTTCGAATCCGATTTCGCTAAACGTGCCGTTGCCATTGTTATGGTAGAGATAATTCGGCGTCGAGTCGTTGGCGACGAAAATATCTAGACGGCCGTCCCCATCAAAATCACTCCCGACAACATCGAGTCCGTAGTAACCGATAGCGTCGGCAACGCCGGCCCTTTTTGAAACGTCGGTGAACGTTCCGTCGCCATTATTGTGGTAAAGACTGTCACCCGCTCCCGGCAGCCCCCTCGGACCACACTGCACCGCAACACCCTTGAACTGGCACGTCGGGCCCTCGCCGAACGAAGGCAGATGGTTAAGATCAAAGCCCACATAATTCGTTACGAACAGATCGAGCTTGCCGTCATTATCATAGTCCAGGAACGCGACTCCGGTGGACCATCGTGGGTCGCCAACTCCGGCTTTTGAAGTGACGTCAGTAAAGGTACCATTGCCGTTGTTCTTCAAAAGATGGTTCGGACCGAAGCAGGTGACGTAGAGGTCGTCGAAGCCGTCGTTATTGTAATCGCCGACCGCCACACCCATACCCCACCCGATATCAGCCACTCCCGCTCGGTCGGTGACGTCGGTAAATGTGCCGTTACGATTGTTGTGATAAATCGCGCTCCTGGTTCGCTTGTTCGACTTGAGTAGTTCCACTGTCAGGGAGTTAACCAGGAAGATGTCCAGATAACCATCGTTATCATAATCAAAGAGCGCTACTCCTCCGCTCATCGACTCAACTATATATCTCTTTTCCGGTGACCAAACATGTTTGAAGGTGATGCCAGCCGGGACCGTGATATCGATGAACTGAATCGCATCCGTCTGGGCGTAGATCATCCTGTAGGGCAAGATCATCAGCAGCGCGATGAGCGCTGCGACTAGAGACTTCTTCTGTACCAGTCGCATATATGCTTTGAGTCAGTGATCTTTCTGGCCACCCACAGACTTTCTGAGTTGATTAAAGATTTCATTGTGTCGCCTGCCGTCGTCGCGACGTCCGGCGGCAGCGTAGGCTCTGCCCAATTCATAGTGAACCAGCGGATTTTGAGGATCGAGCCTTGCAGCAGCTTCCAGGTTGTCCACGGCCTCCTGTATGGTCTCCTGCTCAAGTAGCGCCCTGCCCAACTCATAGCGCGCGTCCGCAAAATCGGGTCTAGCCTTTACGACTTCACGCATCGCCTGGACGCCGCGCGCAAGCTCGTGCCGCATTAAGAGCGCCTGCGCAAGCTGGTACTTAGCTTCAACGTCATTGGGGTTGAGACTGAGCTCTGCTTCAAATTCACGACTTGCCTCGTCAAGTCTCTTCAGCTTCGAATAGACCAATCCTTTGTAGTGATGGGCCTGTCGTGTCCGTCCATCTAACGACACAGCGGCCGTAAGTTCAGCCAGTGCTCGATCGTCATTACCCTGAGCGTAATACTGCTGTCCAAGCAGAACGTGCAGTTGTGGCGAATCGCCGGTAACCCTGGACATTTGCTGAATTGCCTGACCGGCGAGCTCGAACTTGCCCAGGTTAATTAGAGAAGAAGCGAGCGCGTAAGAGAGTTCGATATTGGTTAATTCGGAAGTGCTTACATCAGTCAGTAGTTCGGACGCCCTTGGAAAATCTGAGATCTTGAAGTAGCTCAAGCCTAACAGCCAACGAGCGCGAGTATTTTGTGGATGAGTCTTTACTTCTGTTTTCAGTAGCGCCACTGCGTCCTGGTAGGATTCTGCCCGAAAATACGCCAGACCCAGGTTGTAATCAATGTCCTGATGCTGTGGGTTCCAATTTGCCGCCAGGCGAAACTGTTCCGCCGCTGCACGGAAGTCTCCTCGATCTGCTCGCAGTAATCCAACACTGCTGTGAACCGCCGCCAGAAGCTTTGCGTAATAACCTTCGGCTCGCTCCAACTCTCGTGTCGCTCTTTCGTCAGCGTTCGACGAAGTTGTCGGGTTGTCGACTGGAACTGTCGGGAGCTTGTCCTCTTCCTCCGGCAGTAGAGAAGAGCCCATGGTGGAGGGTCCGGTGCTTAGAGTTTGCGCCATCTTGAAGGCTTCGGCCTTCAGTTTCGCCGCCACCTCCAACTCTTTTTTCCCCGCCTCCAACTGGCCGATTTTGAGCAAACACTGGGCGAGCCGATAATGGGCGGTCGTCACCTGGAATTTGTTGTGGGCCAGGTCCGGATTTAGGGCTATCGCCTTCTTGAGCGCCTCTATCGCCTGATCGTATTTCTCTAGTTCCTGATAAGCCTGGCCGAGTTGAAAATATGGGTCGGGATTGTCGGCCTGAACTTGCGAGGCTTTCATTAGAAAGCCGATGGCAAGCTCCCACTTTCTTTGGAAGATATAAACGATGCCGAGATAATAGTTGGCGAAGAATTCGTCCGGGTTTGACAGCAACTCAGTTTTGAACTCTCGCTCCGCGTCTGCTAAACGGGAGGCGCCTTCATTCATGAGATAGGCGAGCGCCAGATTGTCATGAACGCGCGGCAGACCAGGGTTCAGGGCTATTGCTTTCTTAAACTCATCTATGGCCTCGGGCAGACGGCCAGCGACTCGAAATGCGCGACCAATCACAACATGAAGCTCAGGCTGGTTGCCCAGGTGCTGCAGCATTCCATCAAAGACTTGCCTCGCCTCAGTAAACCGACGTAGCTGCAAGTATGCGATCGCTAGCGTGAAGCTGGTATCAAAATCATTCGAACCAAACTCGACGGCCGCTTTAAGTTCCGGAACAGCCTTTTCGTATTCGCGGAGCAAGAAATGAGTCTTGCCCAGCATGCCATGGGCCTTTGGACTTTTTGGGTTGACCGCAACGGCTTTATTTAGCGGTTCAAGAGCTTTATCAAAAAGCCCTGCTTTGTAGTAACCGATTGCGAGATCTAACAGAACCTCTTCGGAAGGGGGCTGATAAAGAGACGAGGCCTCGACCGCCGCGATTGCCTGTTTGTGCTTTTTCTGCGCCAGGTAGATTCTTCCGACAGCATGGTATCCTTCGGCCAGAATCGCAGTATATTCGGTCTCCGCCTCAGCGAGTTTGCCCGCGCGGGCTTGCGCTTGCGCAGCCTCGTAATGTTGTTGGAGGCTATCCTGCGGCGATTGGAAGACGCGAGATAGTAGTAGAAGCGAGAGAAATATCGGACCTACGTTCATCGTCCTGGTCTCTTGGTGAAGCCGATACTCGATCCGCGGTTCAACGATGTGAATAACACCGCCCATCCACTGCGGAGAAATCACAGGGAACCCACTTCCTCATTTGCCGCTCAGACTATCACGATCTGCTTCTTACGCTACAGCCGGAAAAGCCGCTGCAAATATTCAACTCAAGGCACCAGTTTGTTGTGCGAACCATAAGCATGGCAGTGCAATACACCGATATTCCCGGGTTGCAGCTCTCTGTCAGAAACTTATGCTTGGAGTATTTAAACTAAAGAATAGCCAGCCCCGAAAGGACGGGAGTTGAGGCGAGTGACTTAGTCGTGTCTCGTTTGCGACCATTCTTTGTACATCATCTGACGAAACCGGCGAGTTGCCGATCGACGAGCCGAAGGCGATCTGACGCTATCAACAACAACACCACGGATCGGTCTTCTGTCAGCGGCTTGATCCTCTGGATGCCACGCGTTAATGAAGGCCCAACGTGATGCATCAAGAGCAGCTGCCTCTCGGCTAACCATCACGTCGACGCCGTGATGAGCTGCTGCGAGCTGAGGAGGAGCAGCAGGCCTCTTAGAGCGCCTATTTCGGGAAAGCCAACGAATGCCTATCCACAACGTGAGGGCTAAAGTCTCAAGCACAGTGATTAGGATAATGATTTTCATAGTGTTTGAATCATAGGGGCCTCACCGCGGGCGTAAAGCCCTAGCCCGGGCTATTGGACGGTACGAGAAGAACTGAGAAGGAGTAAGCGAAACTCGCGTTCAACAGTCACTCTGTGCTAGTTATGGATATATGTCAAATGTAGAATATATGTTATAGACATAATATTTTCCATATACTAGATAGCCGGCACATTCAGTTGTGTGATGAATTGAAAGTTCGGTTTATAGAAAAACATATCGCATATGTGGTGTGGCGCACGGACGGCTCTATTTGGCTGGCCTACTCTGGAGACTCATATTGTTATCAAAATCAAACGAACGCATAGATAAGGAATCGCCATGAAGAACCGCATTCACCTGAGTGTGTTGCTCGCTCTAGCTACTACTAGTGCGACACTCGGAATCGCCCGTTATGCTAACGCAACACCGCAGCGCATCTTCGCGCACAACGGAAAGGTCGAGACCAGTTACGATTCGGTTAAAGACATCACCATTGTGCAGCTGAATCCAATGCAAGTTTATGGTGAGTCTCTCGGTTCTTCAGACTATGTCGGCGGTGATGAAGCGAGATTTAGTGCGTCGTTTACCTACCCGGGACGAATATTGAGAGCTCACCCCGAAAGGATACTTCTTTCGCTCATCTCGACCTCGGAAGACTGGAAGTACACAGACTTCCGCAAACTGACTGCTTCAGTCGATGGAAAACTCTTAAGATTGGGTGCGCTAGAGCATGTTCCGTCATTCACCGTAAATGCACCGGCAAACGTGAATACAGACGACTACATTAGTCAGCGACTAGCCATCTCCCTGCCCTATAAGACATTTCAGTGGATTGCGAATGGAAAGAAAGTGCGGATCCGGATGGGACCTAGGGCATTTGAGTTGGATGAAAACCATCTCGAGGCCCTCCGCGACCTCGCTACTTGGATGGTTCCATGATGGGTTGCCATAAAACTATACCGGTAAGCTGTAAGGCTGGTGGCACGGGCAGTGTACTCGCAATTGTGGTCTGCTCAAATTAGTTATCGGTTTTTATTGGGGAGACTGACAAACCCGGGCGGGCGTGCAAATGTCGTTGCGCAAGCATCAAGCTAAATGCGCGACTTCTCCCTTCAGATACAGGCGGGCGCTTTCTTCTCGGGCAGCCATCAGCTTGACTTTTTTAAGTTCCCTTCCCTTCATCCCAAAAAATGTGGCCATCTGGACAATTTGGTTTGAGCTTACGAAATCATTCGGGTTTGAGCAGAATCTCTCGATGCCAGGGCCAAACTCGCGGCAACTCATCCCCTTCGGTATCTGCAGCCCGAGCTTACATTCGCCTCGCTGATAATGCGAACACAACTCACAGATTATCATTCTTCCCCCTGCCCTTCAATGCACTCCCACTGCATGTTTCCCAACAGATTATAGTCCGTGTAAGCCACAAATCATCCGAGTAATCTTATGCCAACCAATTCGTATATGTCAACTACACAATATATCTCTTATGGACAATATTTCTTGTATATGGTAAATGCTAGAGGGATGTTAACACAAGCACGGAGGGAGAGACATTGTGATTGCCATCCGAGTTGACAAATTACTGGAAGAGCACGGGCGAACTTTCTATTGGTTGGCTAAGGTAACGGGCATTAGTCACACGACGCTTTGGCGCTTGAAGAAGGGTAAGGCACTCGGAATTAATTTTGATACCCTGGTAAAGCTATGCCTGGCGCTTGACTGTCAACCCGGAGACGTGCTGGGGCTGGCGCGCACGACGAATACCGGTAAACGCCGAGCGACGAAAAGCAAGCATAAAAACAGTTAGGATCCTTCGTGCGGCGGCAGGTACCCAATATCGAGAGAGGGCTGAGCCACTCTACGGCGCCACTGACAACGCGCTGGGTATCGCTTCACAGCTGACGTTTTCCATGGTCCTTTCGATCAAACGGTCCACGATGGCTTTAACGTCGCCTGTCTCACGCCAAACTCGAAGCTGCTCGTCAGCTGAAGTGCCCCGCGCAAGGATTGTGTAGACGTGTTCGATCTCTTCTCGTGAGTTAAGCTCATCAATCACATCGTCGACGAATTCCAGCAGCTCGCGAATGAGGTTACGCGTCGGAACCTCCTTGCCCTTGCCAAAATCGATCATGTTTCCGTCGAGCCCGTAGCGTACGGCGCGCCACTTGTTCTCCTCGATTAGCATTTTGTGATGGAGCCGGAAGGTAATATTTTGATCAAGAAGCTTGTTGATCTTTGCGACTAAGGCCTGGAAAAGCGCCGCTATTGCGACCGTGTCATCAACCCGGGTGGGAATATCGCAGATTCGAAACTCCAGCGTTGGAAAGAACGGGTGGGGGCGCACATCCCAATAGATCTTTTTACCATTGTCGATACAGCCGGTTTCGATAAGCAATTGGACATAGCGTTGAAACGAGCTGTACGACTCGAAGTGGTCAGGAATGCCTGTGCGCGGAAACCTTGTGAAAACCTCCGAGCGGTAAGATTTCAATCCAGTGTGAACGCCCAGCCAGAAAGGTGATGAAGTCGAGAGCGCTAAGACTTGCGGCAGCGAGTAGCGCACGGCGTTCATGATGTGGATTGCCCGATCAGGATCCGCGACACCTACATGGACGTGGAGACCGAACGTAAGCAAAGAACGGGCGATCATCTGATTCTCTTCGATGATCAACTCATATCTTGCATTCTCGAAGATCTTCTGATCCTGCCAATGCGAGAACGGATGTGTGCCGGCTGCGACTATCTGCAGGCCTTTCTCTTTAACTAGCCGGTAGATGATGTTACGAAGATTTGTGATATCGGTGCGAACTTCTTTTACATCTTTGCAGATTCCCGTCCCTACCTCGATCATCGATTGAAACATTTCTGGTTTGACTTGCTCCCCGAGAAGCGTCTTGCCTTCTTCGAGAATTTCTGAAACATGGGAACACAACTCGCGGCTGCCGGGATCGACAATCTGAAACTCTTCTTCAATGCCAAGTGTGAATTGTTCGAACGTGGTCATTACAATTTTACCGGCGCGAATCGGTGATCAACCGCCGCACCCACGTGATCTTCATGTTGGAATGCATTCTGCTCTCGAATTGACCTCAAGTCGTGAAGCAATTGCTCCATCTGCGCGCGCCGTTCGCGATCATTGCGAGTTAAGTTATCCAGCATGAGCTCACTCTTTAGATTTACCTTGTAATCCTCCTCCGCGGCGAAGCGGTCTCTTTCCGTGGCTCGGTTCTGCGACATCAATATCACCGGCGCCTATTTGCTGGACGTCCTCATCGTGAACCCAAATTCGGACCGCGCCGCTCTCAACCACGTAGAGAGCATCACCTTGATCGTGCTCGTGAAAGATCGGCTCATCTGACTTGAAGAAGACCTGGTCAACCTCCTCAGACAACTTCGCCAATTCATGATCGTCAAGCTGACCGAACAGCGGCACTAAAGCAAGGTGCCGCGCTTGGTCGCTTAGTTTTGTTTTGCTGCTCATGGTTTGGTCACGGTCCACGTGCTTGTCAGTCGTGCCTCTCTTGCGACCATTTTTTGAAGATGAGCTGGTGCGACCGCCGAGCGAAGGCTCGTTGCGCAGATGGTGTTCTACTGCTGCCCGTTACAGAGCCGTTCATCGGGATTCTGTCATCGGCCTGACCCTCCGTGAGCCATGGGTTTGCCAGCGCCCAACTTATCGGATCAAACGGTGCCGGTGTCACCAAATTCACGTTCGAAGCTTTTTTCATCATGGATTGCGCGAACCTCCAATGTTTTCCTGCGACTTCAAGCACACTTTGCGTACTTGCCTCTTTCATCCTCCCAATTCTCAGTTGCCTTAATGTCATTTTGAGGAAGGGTGGTAAGCATAGGTATGTGGAACGTATTTCCAGTCCATGGGACCATCTCCAGTTCGATTGGACTATGCATCAGCAGGGCAAGTTGTGCGTGCTCTACCAAGCGCCCACGGTTCAGGCTGACTAACGGGTCCTTCACCAACCAAAACTCCACGTCATGTGCGCCGCCTACGGGTACCATTTCCTTGAGCAAGCGAGCATCGAGCGCCACCGGTTTGAAAAGCAGCATTCCAAAGTTACGCATACGGGCCATCATGGCGTCGTGGCTGCTAAGAAACAGTGGCACACGAAACCGTCCGCGATCGTCAAGGGCGAACCAGTCACCATTGGCGCGTTGCATGGCATAGATATCACTCATCAACATTCCTCCAAGCATTTCAGATGTTTTGCTTTACACAACAAAACGTTAGCCTAAGCAATGTGAAGCTGTCTGTGCGCTAGGCCGCATATAGTTGTGAGTTTTCGCCTGTTTAAACGAAGGATTTTTCCCTCATATGTGTGTTGTCGCACGGAAGGCCAAACGTTGCTCGTTGTACATTTGAGCACGCGCAAAAGACAGGAGACGCAGAACCGGGACATGATAAAAGAGCAAGACAAAGTTATTAACTGGAATACCACCGTATTCATGGTGCTTTTTCATCTTGGAGCTGTGGCGGCTCTCTTTTTCTTTAGTTGGCAGGCGGCGTTAGCCGCGCTCGCGCTCTGGTGGGTAGCCGGAAGCTTAGGGGTGGGAATCGGCTTTCATAGACTCTTGACACATCGAGGCTACAAGACACCCAAGCTGGTCGAGTATTTTCTGACGGTCTGTGGAACCCTCGCTCTCGAAGGCGGTCCCATCTACTGGGTGGTAACGCATCGCATCCATCACGCCCATGCAGATGCCTTCGGTGATCCACACACACCTCGCGATGGCGGCTGGTGGTCACACATGGGATGGATTCTAAGGGGCACTGCCCAACAGTATGACCGCGCGGTTGTGGCGCATTATTGCCCTGACCTCATAAAGGACAGATTTCATCTGTGGCTCAACCGCCTGTATTGGCTGCCGCTCGTGCTCCTGGGCATAGCGTTACTGTTCCTGGGGGGTTGGTCATATTTGATGTGGGGCATTTTCTTCCGCGTTACCTTCTATTTACATGCGACATGGTTAGTTAATTCGGCCACGCACATGTGGGGCACACGCCGATTCGCAACACGCGATGATTCAAGGAACAACTGGTGGGTCGCGCTGCTGACCTTTGGCGAAGGCTGGCACAATAACCATCATGCGCACCCAACCTCCGCGCGCCATGGCCTTGCGTGGTACGAGATTGACGTCAATTGGTGGGGCATTCGCGTCATGCAATTTCTGGGATTGGCGAAAGCGATCAAACTAGTCAGCATCACCCGGCGAACGAATGCTTAACTGGGAAAGTTGTGCTCCCTGACCTTGAAAACCGGATGCCTTAACGGAAATGAACAAGAAGTTTATGAACAGAGACGCTGACATAGGCCCGGTCATTCTAGTAGTAGAGGATGTCGCAGAGACCCGCGACGGTATTGAAAAGCTTCTGAAAGCAGACCGTTATTGCGTGACAGTAGCCAGAGATGAACGAGACGCAATAGAGGCCGCCCAGCGAAGACGTCCCGACCTGATTCTGGTGAGTCTGGCCGGATCACCCAGCGAAGTTATCTTAGCCGCACGTCGCATTCGCGAAGATGCGGAAGTAGGAGAGAACGTGCCGGTTGTCATCTTTTGCATGGAAGAGATTGGTGAGGGGGATGAAGTCGCGATCGGCCAAAATTTATATGTTACCCGTCCCGACAACTTCAATCAATTAAGAAGCCTTATGACTCGCCTGTTACGCAAGATTCCAAAGGCGGCTTGAGTGCAAAAACGCGATCCGGCAAAACACAAGAGAAATTCATGAGCACCAAAAGCATTATAGAGAAGCCTCTCGTCCTCCGATTCATAGATGCACCATCAACCGTTCTTTTAGAGTTGACGAATGTAACTGAGACGACGCTAAGGTCGATCGAGATTCTGACTGTCTTTCTGAAGGATGAAATAACTCCCGGCGGAGGTCCTTCACAAGCTCATATTAGATTCGACGCCATAAAGTCTATGCAACCAAAAGAGAAAGCCGTTCTGTCTCACAGAACCTGGATTAATGGGCGGCCGGCTGATGCTGACTGTGACCAGCTGGGACGACTTAAAGTCATAGCAGGTGAGGTCTGCCCTTATGTGCTGGACATTTCCTGGGAGGATGCAGAAGGCAAGACGCGTTTTCAACGGATACCGGTCGGCCACTAATCAGGTATTGTTTGATGCTGAATCCCGAAATGGAACAGAAACTTCAGCACGCCAAGCACGCTCTGAAAGGAGCGACAAGCGCAAACATCATTGAGCTTTGCAAGCGATATCTCATACTGCTGGCCGAATATCGCAGTCAGCTTTATGAACTGCGGGGAACGTCTGGCATTCCTTCTGCAGCGAATAAGGACGGCATTGACACACGGAAAGCTATCCGCGCAGCGATAGAAAATACCACGCAAGAGCGCAACAGAACTCAGCTGCTCCTGCTCTCGTTTACTACTGTTAGCGGCTACGAGGCAGTGGAGATATTCAACAGGCGCAGGTATGAGGGTCATGACGATTGGGAACTACGGGCAAGCGGGGTTAGGTCTAGCGGGAACTCCGGTCGCAATCCAATGACAATCCAACAAGCCGTTGAGGCTGCCAGCCTGCTTCGACGGGAAGAACACATCGCGCAAAATGCGGCCCACGCGCACAAAGAAGCTCAAGTTTGATGGATCGCATGAGAAAAGCAGCCGGCATTATTTTGTAACGGTGTCACGGTTTTAGCAGTCTTAATTTCTGCAACAATGAGTGCTGAAGGCCAGAAGGCTGTAACCTAGCCCGGTTTGCTAGCAGCGGTCATTATCAAGTTCACTCCAGGGAAGATCCGCGGTTCAACAGATGCGCAAAATGGTTGCGCGCCTCTTGGTCATAAACGCGAAGTTCGCGCACCTTCCCAAAGACCAAACGAGACATCTCTTCAGCCGTTGGCTGTTGGAACCCCTTCGGGTCCTCGAGACAGCCGTTCGCCTCCCTTACAAGGATCGGCTTCATCTGCTCCGCCACCTCGGGACGGGATGAGTTATTAGCTTCCACTCCTCGATCTCCGTCTAACTCACTTGTGTACGGTCATCAAGCAAAGTCTGAAAGAGACCAAAGGCCTCACGTTCCACCTCTCAAAGACCGCTTACCCTCCAACAAACAATCAGCTTCTTCCGAGCAGCTCATAAAACTTTGGTAACTGATTACGCTTCACAGCTAACACAAAAGAAGTGAACGGGTTCGTCTATGCTCCATAACACTACGGGTTCGACTGCTTCGCGACGTTCTAGTTGCCGTCCAGCCCGTCGTTATAACCGTTCTCGTATCCCTGACGGTAGTATCGTTTGTACAGTTCACGGTCGCCGAGACGTGAGCTGTAGTCTTTTGTGGCGTTCCGGTAGGCGCTATTGTTGCGGTAGTCCGTCCGTCTGGCCCTCCCGCGGTCCTTGCGGCCTTCCTTGATGCCTTCGTTGTAGCCAGCATTCAGAGCGGTCTGCCGCAGCGCGAAAGAGCCGCCGTAGTTGTCGTAACGATCCCAGTTGCGGCCGCGACGATTTCGATCACCATTGTCGTTGCGGTCTCTGTCTCTGTAGCGATCATCACGATCACTACGACCTTGAGCATAACTTTCGGCGTTGTATCCGTTCTCGTACGCCTCACGGAAGTACCGCCGGTACAGCTCGCGGTCGCCCAGACGGGAGTTGTAGCCTTTCGTGGCGTTCCGATAGGCACCCCGGTTACGGTAGTCCGAGTAGTTACGCGAGTTGCGGTCATCGCGGGCTTGCTTGATGCCTTCGTTGTAGCCCGCGTTCAGAGCCGTTTGACGCAGCTCGGAGGAGCCACCGTAGCTACCGTAACGATCCCAGTTACGACCCCGGCGATTCTGGTCACCGTTGTCGTTGCGGTCCCGGTCTTGAGTATAACGACCATCTGGATTCTGTGCTTGAGCCGCCGTGCTCAAAATGATTCCTATTCCAAACAGCAACGAAAACGCCAGGATGGCGCCCCCGATTCTGCTTCGTGATTGATTTGATTTCATAACAAACTCCTTGTTGTATGGTCTCTGTAAACTGTGGTCTTTGCTATAGGGGCTCTATAATCTGCTAAAATGCGCGCTTCACCCTCCTGTGTCTTTGTTTGCCGGAGCCGTGGCTGTCCACGTAATAGCGCAATCAAATGCAGGGCATCTAACAGACTGCCTTGGTATTGCTTTCGAGTTTGACTGCCAGGACTGTTGACTATTAGAGACTACACGGTCGTGTTTGTATGTGCCCTAACACACATATAGACTTCGGTACTTCTAGAGGTGAGAGGCTGGAAGAGACGGTCAGCTTGGGATGGGCTGATTACCTAGCTAGGCAGCGGCGCATTCCGAAGAGGAAACGAACTGCGCGATACTTCCGACCAGACTGTCAAGGTCGGGCTTAATCACGTAAGCATTGGCTCCTGCATCAAGGCCTCGCTTCTTATCAGCGTCATAAGCAGCGCCGGAAAAGAAAAGAATCGGCGTATGGGGATCGAAGTGGCGCATCCGGCGACACAGTTCAAAACCGTCAAGATCAGGCAACCATGCATCAAGCAAATATAGATCGAAGCGTTCTTCTTGCATCAACGATAAGGCTTGAACTGCTGTTCCGACTGCCTTGGCTTCAATCCGCGAGATTCTCAGAAGAGTTCTTAGCATTTCACGAGCGTCTTCATCGTCGTCTACGCAGAGAACTCGGGGGCGGGGGTTCGATTTCAAAGTAACCTCCTGATCACTTTCTATGCCGCGTTGGGTTGCGCTTTCCCAAAATCAGCCATACCCTGGCGGTCCTGTGTGCGGTGGAAGCGGCTAATGGTTTCTGATCCCAGTGTATGTCCAGCGCTCCGGGGTAAAACTCATGGACTTGAAGAGGGCGAAAAGCTGCAATATTGTGTATCGCAGACCCCTCTCCATCACCTCAGGCGACTGTCCGAGCTTTCTGGCGATCTCAAGGTGAGTCATCTCAGAAAAGAAGGTCAATTCAATGATCCGTAGCTGCAAGGGAGGGATTGCATCCAGTGCTGCGCGAATGAATCGCCGTTGTTCTGATATGTTTATGAACGAACCGGGAAGATTCATTGTTTGAGGTTTGGCACCAAGCCCGCGCGCTTCCTACTTAGCGCCTAGATCGTGCGTTTACCGGACACCAGATTGATGACCAGCACAATCACGGCTACTACGAGCAAGATATGAATCAGTCCACCGCCAATATGCCCGATGAATCCGAGTAGCCACAAGATCAGCACTATTACAAATATGGTCCACAACATTTTATTGATTCCTTTCTCTAAGTCCCCACTCGTTTCTTCAGCTCGCCTGAGAAATGCGCAAGCTCTATCAGACTAGATGTCAATTTGCGCGCCCCGCTCTGGCAGTGCTTTGAACAGACTGTCGAAGGCTGGGAGCGATTCGCTGCTACGGTGCTTCTGAAATTCAGTGACCCACGACAGGACGGCTTGTGACCATTTGTTCGGCCCGGCAGCAAATTCGGGGCCGGCCGGAATCTCCGGAGCCTGGCGTTGCTCTTTCTTGATGAGTCTGATTAAAGGTTTCCTGTTCATGGTCTTCTATTTACTAGGGATGCGTGCGGACGAAGGGCACTCGGGGATGTCCTTATACGGCTGCTCACTTCTGCAACTACCGGCCAGGCGCGCTCGCCCGAATCGTTACTTCTGTACCGCTGGGAAGTTCAAGATCATCCTTCCCCTGAACGTAAACTGAGCCGGCGCCACCTGCCGCGCCCACTACCGCTCCGATCACCGCGCCTTTTACCCCTCCGGCAATCGCGCCGATGATTGCGCCGACAGCCGTGCCTATGGCCCCACGCTCGACCGTTTTCTTCGTTTGACTGTCCCCTTCTGCCATGCCACCTTCATTGTCAACTTGCACGGTGTCCCCGTTCACCGTTCGCAAGCTCTCGATAATTCCCGCGAACCTGTAGGTCTGACCGTTACGCAGCCGGATCGTCTCGAAGTTAAGCGATATCTCGGACCGGCCGGAAATGCGTCCACCTCGATCGACGCTCGCAACCGTGCCTTCGATAACGGCGCCTTCGTACTCGGCCGGCTGCCGCACCGTCATCGCGAACCGGTCACCCGGCTTCGCCTGCTTAGTGGTCAGATCAGTAATGAGAACTGTCACGACAGTCTCTCCATCTCGCACAATGAAATCGCCGCTCGTGGAAGTTGTGGTCGGATAGGTTTCCGAACCGCTAAAGACATTCCACTGCGCAGCATCTGATGTTCGGTCATAGACGCTATTGACAACGATTGGCTGGTCTAGTCGATCTGAGTAAATCTCGCGCCTCACGCGCAGCCGGCGGCCTTCTTCGATCGGCTCGAAATTGACGTTGAAATCAGACTCTCTGTAGCCGGTCATGCTGACCAGTAACTCCTCCCCGCGAAACGTCGCCGTTACCCGGGCCGACCTGCCATTGGAAAGTTGTTCCTCGTGCTCGCGTCCGTCGGCTTCAAATGTTAATTGCGGAGCGCGCGAGGAGGCGATCGTCACAGTCGAGTCGCGGCGCTCGATTGCCAGCATCTCGGGCGATTCAAGGCGCGCCAGGATGCGATCATTGACGCTCTGTCGGTCGTTGTCAGGAAGGTTCCGAGTGGCGCGGTCTGCAACGTCACGGGGGTTGTCGCTGCGAGATGAATCCAATCTAAACGTTCCGGTCAGACGACTATTTGCGTTATATCCCGTTTGCGGATACGGGTTATTTTGCCAATCCGACGAAAAGTTAAACGCGCTGGCCAGCGCGTTCAGATCGCCACGCAAAGTCGACCAATCCTTCTGTGCGCGGTCGGTAAGCTGGTTGTCACGCATGAACCTGTCGATTGCCGTAGCCTGTCCGAGCACGCGTTCGACATCGCCGGCAACCGATTGCCTGGTGTCAAAGTGATTGCGCAATTGATCCGTCGAGTTCTTGAAGTTACGAACTGATTCATTCGTAATGGCTTCGCTTCTTGTCTGATCGTAGGGAGTCCGGTCAAAAGCGTCCGAGAGACTTGAACGGAACGTGTCGCCACCAGTTTCAATCCGCCGAATTAGCTGATCGAGTTGGCTATCGGACAGCCGATACGACTGGCTTGTACTCACGGGAAGAGTCTGCTGTTTCCACCGCCAGCTAATGCCATAGGCATTCGCCAGCGCATTCAGGTCAGTTCCAACCGCTGCCCAATCGGTCTGCACTTGCGAGCTCAAGCGATAGCGATTCATGAAATCGTCGATGCGCGATGCCCGCTGCAGGACGTTTTGAACATCGGCAGAGGTCGCGCGACGCCGATTGAATCGATTGTTCAACTGATTTCTGGCGTTTTCAAAATCTCTTTCGATCGAGTTGATGTCGCTTCGGGTTTCGTCGCTGCGGCCCTGATCAAGTGCATCATTGAGACTATTCCGGAACCGATCTGAACTCTGTGCGAGTCGTCGAAGTATATTACTGACCTGGCGGGTATTGACGCGCGAAGATTGCTGCTGCGCTTTTGCGCTCAGGCCGATGCTTGAGAGCGTGACTAAGAGGAACATAGAAAGGATACGTTTTGAATTACTCATTTTCTTCCTTCTGCTCATTTGAGCTACTGATACCGTTGTGCAAATACACTCCCAGCAGGGCAACAGCCGAGCCGGAAGATTCTGTCAACTGGTTGGGTCTTGTGGACGCCAACTTCACAGGCTTCCTCTCTTCAGTCGTCTCTCAGAAAACACAGACGGTTTGCTAGTCGGGTTCCCGTGTCGAAGGTGAATTGTCCAAGTTAGAGAACAACTTAAGGTATGAATACCACTGGAGGCAGGGACTGTCTGTGCGCCAACACACATACCCCTAGGCACTAAGGCGGGAAACCAGACCAGATTAAGGTGTCTATATGTGCGTTGGCACACATAGAAGTGCTATAATGCAATCTGGATTCTGAGTGGTCGTTGTCCTGAAGGACTCCGGTTCCACCTTTGAAACAGAGCAAGGGGTTTCTCAAACGCTGTCTGTGCTGAATTACCGTGCGTCGGCTAAGGGAAACAACTCATGTCCGTACTCCCGATCCCGGATGAGGGACTTAAAAATCATCTGCTCGCCGGTCTCTCTGCTGAGGAATTCGCACGCCTCCGGCCTAAACTTAGGACCCTCTCACTTTCCCTCGGCGAGGTCATCTATGAATCGGGCGAGCAAATGGACTACGTCTATTTCCCGACGACCGCGATCATTTCTTTGCTCTACATAATGAAAAACGGCGCCACTGCTGAAATCGGAGTGGTGGGCAACGATGGGCTGGTGGGCATTGCCCTCTTCATGGGCGGTGAGACCACACCCAACCGCGCGATCGTCCAGAGCGCCGGTCGTGCCGTGAGGATGAAGGCAAAGGTGCTGCAAAACGAGTTTGCGCAAGGCGGAAAATTCCAACACTTGCTGCTGCGGTATACGCAAGCATTGATAACTCAGATCTCACAGACGGCCGTTTGCAACCGTCTTCACTCAGTAGAGCAGCAACTTTGCCGCTGGCTCCTGTTGAGTCACGACCGTTTGCCGTCAAACAGACTGATTATGACGCATGAGCTAATTGCCAACATGTTAGGCGTACGTCGCGAGGGCATTACTCACGCTGCCAAGCAACTCCAAGATGCCGGGTTGATTAGCTACGTTCGCGGCGACATGACTATCCTCGATCGTCAAGGGTTGGAAGCAACTGTCTGTGAGTGTTACCAGGTGGTCAAAGACGAGTACGGCCGCCTGCTCGGATAGGAAATCCTTTCATCCCTTCTTCACTGCCATCGGCTTTGGGTAGTGGGTTAGTTTGATGTCCGACAAGCTTTAGCTTGTCGCTTTTCGGCGACGAACTGAAGTTTGTCGTACATTCGTTCGCAAACCGACCCATTACCCGGCTTTGTGTGTTAGCGCACAGACCGCCATCCTCTTAAGTCGTATACGCCATTGGGATTTGTTGGCGGCAGTGTTGTCAGTCTTTCGCGCGAGCTTTGCTCCCCGAACATTAACGGTCCGAGACGAGTCCAGCAGTATGTGTGCTGGCGCACATACAAGACGGAAGTTGCAATGTAGCATATGTAGCATATAAAGCACCTTACCCCCGCGCAGCCAACGCAGCAGTACATGTCAGGAGGAGAAGTATGGAGCCGAATGAAAAAATAGAGCAAAGGCGTGTCGTGGTCCTAGCCCCGGCCAACGAAGCGAGGTAGTCACCGAAAGAACACAAACAGCGCCGCGAGAATCTGGGCTCTCGACGGGCACGATTGCCATCATCGCTATTCTGGCGCTAATGGCTGTCGGCATCATATTCTATTTAGTGAGTAATAGAAACGCGAACATAGATGTGGCCAGTCAGGCGAACAGAGAGCAGCCGCCTGTGATCATGCAGCAGCCGGCTCCGGCCCAGCAGGCGCCCGTGATTATTCAGCAACCTGCACAAACGAGCCAGAGAGACAGCGCGAGTGACGACGCAAACATGCAGGAGGTTGCCACAAAGAGGCTGAGCGAGGAGCTGGATATGATTGCAGTTTCTGTAACCATCGCGCTGTGGAGGAAGGCGGGAGCCGGCGGCATGCGGAAGCCGGGCTCAAAGAACGCACAGCACGAGTGGAGAGTTTAAACATCCGACCCCTCGCTCCCGGTGATCGTGAGCGCTTCGTAGATTCGTGGCGCAGGATCCAGGCCCGGTTCGTTGATGGCCCCGGAGGCGCGGTCACGGAGGCCGATCAACTTCTAGGAGATGTGATGTCTACACGCGGATATCCGGTGAGTGATTTTGAACAGCGGGCGGCAGATATCTCGGTGGACCATCCATTGGTTCTGGAAAATTACCGGACGGCCCACGAAATCGCGGTTCGTCAAACGCAGGGCCAAGCCAACACCGAAGACTTGCGCCAGGCAATGATTCATTACCGGACGCTTTTTGAGGAACTGGTTGGCGAGCCAGAGTTGGTCCGTGCGATGGCTGGGTGCTGAACTCGAGTTGGCACAAAAGCAAGGGCATGTTGGACCCCAGAAGTTCTTTTGACAAATTCACCATTCGACATCGGGACTGGTTTCCAGAGACTTCTTCTTGTGCCGTTTGTTGTCTTTGCACCACAACCGGAACAAGGAGACACTCGATGCCACCAACCACAAGAAAACACGCCCCGCCTGCTAACAACCTTCTCGCCGCCCTCCCAAGAAGAGAATATCAGCGGCTGCTCCCCACCTTGGAAGAGATCTCTTTGCCTTTCGAGAAGGTCCTCTACGAAGCTGGCGATCTCATCCAGAACGTCTATTTTCCCACTAGCGGCATTGTGTCTTTGCTCGCTGCTGTCGGGAGCCGGGCCTCGCTCGAAGTGGGTCTCGTAGGCAGAGAAGGCATGGTTGGCGTGCCCGTATTCATGGGGGTGAAAGTATCGCGTAATCGCGCGGTGGTCCAAGGTGTGGGCGACGCCATGAGAATGAAGGCAACCGCCTTTCGAAAGGAGTGCGACAATGGTAGTTCGTTGCCGCGCTTGCTGCGACGCTACAGCCACTCGCTGTTGACGCAGATCTCTCAGGCCGCCTTCTGCAACCGTTTCCATCCCATAGACGCGCGTCTTGCCCGGTGGCTTCTGATGACGAGTGACCGGATGGAGACCGAAGAGTTTGCACTCACGCAGGAATTCCTGTCTAACATGCTGGGCGTACGGCGCGAGGGCGTAAACAAGGCTGCTACCACGCTCCAGAAACAGCACCTCATCATGTACAGTCGCGGCACTGTCACGATTCTAAATCGAGCAGGTCTGGAGGCAGTCGCGTGCCAATGCTACGCAATCATCAGAGAGGAATATATGGCCTAGCGCCCACCGCCCTCCATTTTGCTCAGCCCACCTCCAAGTACGGACACAAGCGTATCGAGGGGAAGAAGCTTCAAACCAGCTGAACTGCGGATAGTAACTTAATATGAATCTACGTTGATATTTTTCGGAAGGGACAAGTCAATATGAAACGGAAGGTAATGCGACTCTTGACGGTAGCGTCGCTAGGGCTAACCTTACTCTTCACCCTGGCACCTGTGAATGCCCAGGAGAACGCTAACACCAGTAAAGGGGAGATAAAGGAAAGCGGCCGGGAGGTTAAGCGGGCGGGTACGAGCATGGGCCGCAACATGAAGCATGGCAGGGTGGTACGCGCCGGCAAGCGCTTCGGTAAGCACGTAGGGCGTGCCGGTAAACACTTCGGGCGGGGAACTAAGAAGGCGATCAAGCACGCGACATCATGAGTCCGGTGCTCTGAACCTTAACTCTAAGTGCAAGTATTTAAGGTGCGGACGACAAAGAGGAAACCCGCGCCTTAGAAGTCGATCTCGAGCTTGCCGCGCACGGACGCACCAAGACTGTTGAAAAACTGACCGAGTCGCGGGCTTGTAACGTTATTTTGCACGTCTGTGGGGTTGAAGTGATTAGTAGCGTTAAGAACGGCGAACCCGATGCGCGCTCGTCGTCCTTCAATCCGGGGGACAAACTTTGGTATGGCGAAGCCTTTCGTAACTTGCACTGCGACCGACAGAAATGCGGGGAAGCGTCCCGCCCGGTTGTGTGGACCCACAAAATCCAATCGCTCATCAACGAAGGAGAAAGGGAATCCTGATCGAATCTCGACCAGGGGCGAGACATTGATATCGTAGCGCATCCGCAACTGGCCATAGGCGAGGAACCGTTGCGGCGTGTCAAAGGCCTGTGGCCCGTACTCGTTCGGCCGCACGACGAACGCTGGAAAATCGCCGAGAAAGTTATCAATAGTGTTGAGATCGCCCCGTGCGTTGGACCATACGTATGAAGCGTTCCACGTTCCCGTGCGAGGGTTGTCATAGACTGCGAGCAGTTGCAACTCACGGTAACGCGAGCGGCCGTGATTGCTGAGCACAAGGGCGCCTTGGCCTGATCCGTCAATGCTGTCGACGATAAAATCGTCGGTCGTTGAGCGGTGAAGATAGCCAATGCGTCCCGTCAGCTTATTCGTTATAGGGAAATCAATTTGCAAGCTCGACCGCACGCTGCGGGGGTTGTGCAAACGGCCGTCGACTATGCTGGCGTAGTGCCGCGGGTCCTCAGTTATCGAGATGCCGTCTTCGGCAAACGTGGTAACGGTACGCTCGGGAAGCTGCCTGAAGTAGCTGACGCTTAGCGGGGTGCGGTCATAGAAGAGACCAATTCCGCCGCGTATGATCGTGGCGTGGTTTCTAAGCGGCAAGTACAAAAACGAAAGGCGCGGCGCTATGGCGTTCTGCCGGGCCAGCCCGTCACGGTCGAAGCGTAAGCCAGCGTCGACTGTAAGCTTTTTATTGACAACCCACCGATCTTGCAAGAAAACACTGGATTCGCGCAGACTTTCCGAAAGCCTCACCGCAGTTCCAAACTCTATCCGCCGGACAAGGGTTTTGTCTTGACGCCTGATCAAGATCGAGTTTTCCCGGTACACACACGTCACGCGCGAGTAATCAACTTCGCCGCCGAGTTTAAATGAATGCTGACCGTGAAATTCAAGCCCGTGCGCGTAGTAAATCTCCCGCCACTGAAGCCGTTGCGACTGCCTGCGAATGTCGGCGAAGTAGTTACCGGTGTTGCCTTCCGGCAATAACTCAAGCGGACGCATCCCCTGCCCGAAGACGTCAACTTCAAAGGTCTTGTAACTCAACGTCGAAGAGAGAAACGACGCATTCTTGAAGATTGCCTGCTCGGAGAGGGAGACGAGCGAGCCTCGCTGCTTCGTATTCGGCGTCGTCGGCTGCGGATTGAACGTGTTGAGCCCCGCGAAGCGTACTTTCTGCGGAAAGAATGCGGCGACAAATTTAGCGCTGTTGGTCTTGTTGATGTTGAAATCGAGCTGCGTGAATGAGCTGAAGGTCTCGGATGTTGAGTTGTCGCCCGGAGCTTCGAGGCTCGGCACGCGAGTGCGCGTGAAGCGGTACTCGAGAGACTGCAGGAAGAAAAACCGGTCGCGGGCGATCGGGCCGCTCATGGTGACGCGCGGGCGAAATGAATCAATTGCACCGGTAAATATATTGCGAAAAGTTGGAAAGAAGCGCGCGGCTGAGACCTTGAATTTGTTGCCGCCGCCTTTGGTTTCGAGATCGGTTGCGCCGCCGGTAAGCCGGCCAAACACCGCCGAGAACGGGTTCTCTTCAGTTCTCACGTTTGCAGCCGCTTCCAGCGGCATGTCGAAGGCAAGGTTCCCCGTAACGGGATCCGTGACGTCCACACCGTTGACCGTGTAGGCGCTCTGGCCTGCCCGGGCCCCCTTCTGGTGGTCTACTCCGTCCATTCCGTGCACAACACCTGGAGTCAGCAACGGCGCGCTCTGATAGTTCTCGGCGCGCAGGGGCACGTCCTTCAAGGTTTGTGAGCGAACGGTATTGCTGGTGGTTGTTTCGGCTGCGCTGAGCAGCCCCTCTTCCTCACGAATGGTAACCGATTCCGAAATCGTAGCTTTCATCACGATTTCAACGGTCAGCGCTACACCCGACGCCAGACTGATTTCACGTCTCACTGGGGCCAATCCATCAGCCTCAATCGTCAGCACATACGTCGCCGCCGGCAGATCGGTGAAGATAAAATTGCCCACATCGTCTGTGACTACTTTGAAAAATTGCTCCGTTAAGGCACGATTGACAATCGTAAGCCGCGCCCCGACAAGCGAAGCCGGAGGCGCATCTGTGGCTCCAGTCGTGACCTTAACAGTACCCTTGATGCGGCCAGTCAAGTGTTGCGCCAGTGCGTTGGGGACCGCGACCACCAGACTGAATATGGCGGTGCATAACAGGCCGGAGTAGAGGAATTGGCAATCGGCCCATAGAGTCGAGGCGGGACTTTTCAGCTTTCCGTTCATTCCAACGTCTTCGAACTTACCCACAAAAGGTTTTTGCTATCGTGCCTTACCACCCGTAAAGAGAGCAATGTCGACCACCCGTTGTTTCCGACCAGCCCCGTCGCGGTGGCCGCGCAGTCAACCATGGTGTAGAGCAAATAGACATGGAACTCGTTGGGAAATAGACCTATTTCATCTGAAAATCCTAACTCCTGAGCTGCACGGACTGTGGGTTTAATCCGATCACCTCGCCATGCCAGGTGGGATGACAGAATTATATACCTCTATGTGTGTCAGCGCACAGAGCGGAAATACTGCTTCCCTTACACTCCTTTCGCCGGGTGCTGAATGCGTCTGGCTCAACTAAAGCGGCGAGGAAGGTGAGGATCCGGCAATATGGCACTACCCTTCCATACCGCAGCGACTGAACGCAATATTGGGAGACGCTGGCTGAAAGAGATTGAAAGCCTGCCTGAGGTCTTGAAAGGTTATGCAGGTACTATCGCGCACATCGCGGACAGGTCAAATGGATTTCCAGAGGTTGGTTAAGCAAGGCACGAGTGAGATTTCACAGCACTGGCTGGAAGCCATGCGCGTAGATGAACCGTCTTTAACAACCGAGAGAGTCAAGGAGCCAATGCTGCTGGACTCTTTACCCCTGGTGCTGGACGAAATCCTCTGTTTCGTCGAATCACACGATAGCCAGATCGATCTGGCTAAGATTTGCCGCGCCGTTACCCGAAATCGAAGTCAGGTCCACGAAGACTTCGATGTCAGGGAGCTCGTGCGCGAATCCCAGGTTCTGCGTGAGTCCATCTTTCTTTACCTACATGGGCATGTCGCACAATTTGCGAGACGCGATCGGGGCGACATGACGATCTACCGACGCGCCGGTATCGCTATGGACCAGGCAATGCGCGAAACAATCAACGCCATCGTCGAGGATCACACGGGGCAGTTACGTCACCTGTCGCGCACCGATAGTCTGACTGGCTTGTATAATCACCGCACCTTTTACGAACGCTTAGGTGAGGAGCTCAAACGTGCAAAGCGTTACCAGAGCCCACTTTCAATAGTGCTCATTGATCTCGATAAGTTCAAAGCTGTTAACGACACCAAGGGACACCAGTTCGGCGACCATCTACTGGTAAAGTGCGCCCAGTGGTTACATGGCGAGTTACGTGAGACGGATATCATCTGCCGCTACGGTGGGGATGAGTTTGGTGTCATCCTACCTGAAACAACAGGCGAACACGCCCGCCTGATGATGGTACGCGTAGCTGCTGAATTCAGGAAGTTCGGCGCGCAAGAAGGAGCACCGGCGTCCTTTGGCCTGAGTTTCGGGTTGGCTGCCCACCCTGAAGATGACGGCACTGTGATGCGTATGGTAAAGGTCGCGGACGAGCGGTTGCTTATGAACAAGCACGAGTCGAGAGCTTTCCTATACGCTGAAACGCCAAACACGTGAGGGCTAATAACATTTCATGAGAGTCTTCAGCGTCGTCTAGGCAAGAACCCGTGTTCGGAGTTAAATAGCATTGTTGCCATCATCATTGGGCGCTGACTACTGCCCAGCGTCGTCAGCATCTTCACTGCCTCGCCTTTGTGTGCTGACGCACAGACCGCCAATCTCTCGAACTGTATATTTGTAGTAGTCGTTCTTTAGACAAATCACTCTCGCACCCGAGACCAGGCCATCAACCTCTTTCTTGTGCGCCGTTTGTTCTTGCCAGAGACGGCCGAAAAACTGCTAACATAAGGAGAAGATGCAATGTTAGGAATGAAAGGTGATACCTTGAATCGCATGCTGCTGGCTATTGTAATGACTGCGGTGGCGGCAGTGGGAATGAGCATACCGACCAAGGCGCAGGAACAAGACCGGCAGCACAAGCAAAAACAGGAAAAGCAACAAAAGGGGCAACGGCCCGCAAGGCAACAACCGCAACAGCAAAAGTCCGCACAGCGAGAGCAACAACAACAGCCCCCGGAGCGAAAGCAGCGCGCACAACGACAGCAGCGGCAACAGCAAGCCGCGCAGCAACAGCAGGCCGCACAGCAACAGCAGCGTGCACAACAACAGCAGCGTGCACAGCAACAGCTGCGACAGCGAACCCAGCGACAACAGCAGCGCACAATAACAACCACTGCGCGCCCAGGAGAACAACAGGAGCAACGGTTCTCACAACAGCGTCAGCGGCTTAATACCGAGCAGCAACAACGTCTGGTGCAGTATCGCCAACAATTGCAAAGCCAAGACCGTCTCTGGACACAGCGTTCAGCACTGCTACAGCAACAAAAGCGGACGGCGCAGTATCGCTTTCAGCAGGCTTATCTAGAACGCCGCCGTCAGCAGATACTGGATCAGAACGCGCGATTCTATGATTACAAAAATGATCCGAACTTCTATTCGGCCGCAAATTATCGTTACTCCCGCAGAGGCAGGGTCTACCAAACAAATCAATACGGTGCAGACTTACTCCGGCAGGCTGTGAACTACGGCTATGAGGAGGGGTTCCAGGCAGGGCAGGCAGACCAGGAGGACCGCTGGGGCGCCACCAGCTATCAAGGCTCCTATGCTTACCAGGACGCGAACTATGGTTACAATGGCTACTACGTAACCCAGACCGAATACAGCTATTACTTCCGCGAGGGCTTCCGTCGAGGCTATGAAGACGGCTACAACAGTCGCTCGCAATATGGCAGTTATTCTAACGGCAACAATTCGATTTTGTCAGCCGTCTTGTCGCAAATCCTTAATTTGTCACTCTTCTAGAAGATTAAGAAGGGTGCTGTCCAAAACAAGTCCCCGGCTCCACTGATTATCTTCAGTCAAGTGTAGCCGGGTGCTCCTTTCTCAACTCCGCGTTGAGCCTGGTAAGAGCCTGGTGGCGGTGCTTCAGCTTTGTATGCTGGCGCACAGACCACGAGTCTCTTGAGTGGTAGACAATTAGTCTTTGTGACTTGTCTGAAAGATTGTGCGCAAAAGTCCACATCTTAGCGTTTCGCTTCTAAGTGCGAGTGCGGTAACCGCTGCTGATATCTCTTAGAAACAGGCCTTTTGCTCCAATATTAAAGAACTCGCGCCAACCTCCCCAAAATCGGAAATTAGTGGTACGGAGCTTGTAATACTGACACCGGAGGTTGCAGTGGGGGGGAAAAAGACTAAGTGCGGCAATCACCGTGACGCTGGTGAGGGTAATTGCTTGCCAGCCGCAGCACCGAGAAGCAACTGCTATCGCAATGAATAAGAGCAGAAAAGGGTGAACAACATGTCGACCCAAACCATAAAAGAACGTCCGCTTGTGAGTGGATTAAGCGGCGGAAAGGGTGAGAACTGGATAGAGCTGAGCTGGAAAAAACTGCTCAGCCGAAAGAAGCAACTCATGCTGGGTGGCGCCGGCGTAGTAGTCCTCGGACTGGCGGCCTTTTACTTTTGGGGGAACCAGGCCAGCGCTACTCAATACCAGACAGCCAGGGTTGAGCGGGGAAATCTGCGCAACACAGTTACGGCAACCGGAACACTTCAGGCCGTAACGACCGTGCAGGTTGGCAGTCAGGCTTCGGGGACAATCTCTGCTCTCTACGTCGATTTCAACTCGGTAGTCAAAAAAGGGCAGATCGTCGCGCAACTCGATCCGGCTGTCTTCAAAGCGCAGGTCGATCAGGCTCGCGCCAATTTCCAACAAGCCGTCGCCAGTCTGCAGCAAGCGCGCGCCGCCGTCGAGAATTCGCGCGCAGGTGTCAGCGATGCGCAGGCCAGAGGTCTCGCCGCCAATTCAACGGCGCAAAATAATCAGGCCGGGGTCTCCGCTGCTCAAGCGAATCTGGCGGTCTTAAAAGCGCAGCAGGACGATGCGCTCAGTTATCTCAAGCAGCAGGAGGCTCTGCTCAAGAGCGGCGTGGTTCCCCAACGTGAGTACGATATCGCGCAAACGGCTTACAGGACCGCGGAAGCTCGCTATAACCAAGCCGCTGCTCAACTGAACCAGGCAGTACTGAGTCAGCAGTCGGCCTCTGGCGCCGGCATCGCCCAGTCACAAGCACAGGTGCAACAGTCGCAGGCGCAGGTGCAACAGTCGCAGGCGCAGGTGAAGCAAGCTCAGGCACAGATCCAGCAGGCCGAAGCGGCGCTTCGTTTGGCTGAAGTGAACCTCGCCCATACGACGATCGCTTCGCCGATCGACGGCGTAGTAGTTTCTCGGGACGTGGACGTCGGCCAGACGGTTGCTGCCAGCCTTTCAGCGCCAACGCTTTTCACGATTGCCAACGACCTGACTCAGATGCAAGTCATCGCCAATATCGACCAGGCAGATATCGGTCTGGTGGACCAGGCAAAGTCAGTCAAGTTTTCGGTGGACGCGTTTCGGGGGAAGGATTTCGACGGAGAGATTCAGCAGATACGGCTAAATCCGCAAAATGTGCAGAACGTGGTGACTTATAACGTCGTGATCGACGTTAGCAACCCCGAAAAGAAATTGAAGCCTGGCATGACGGCCAATCTCATGATCACTATCGACGAACGTAACAACGTGCTCAAGGTTCCGAACGCCGCGCTGCGGTTCGTTCCTCAGGACGTGACCGGACAAGGGAGCAGTGGGGGAAACGCGAACGGTCAAGGCCGCAGGCGACAGGCCGAAAATGCGAATAGCTCCGACAACTCTTCATCGCAGCAAAGTGGCGAAAGTCGGTTTGCACCGCCAACGGCGCCGGTACTGGCTGGTCAGACGCGTCTAGTCTGGGTGCTTGGCGCGAATGGCAAGCCGCAGTCGAGACGGATCAAGGTTGGTCTCACCGATGGGGTATCCACTGAGGTTGGCGAAGGCAACTTACAGGAAGGTGAAATGGTCGTCACGGGTCAAACCATATCCAGCGCGAGTGCCCAAAACAGTCCGACGCCTGCTTCGGCTCTCGGAGGAGCACCGCGCACCGGTGTACCCCGCGGCGGGAGATGAAACTAACGTTTTCAGATATGTAGCCCTTAGGATTTCAGATGGTGGCTTTGTTACCAGGAACGATTAGCAGAGAGTCGTAAGAAAATGTCCGCGACGTTAGCAGTCGAATCACTAGACTTTCAGGCGAATGCTTTGGTATCGCAGTTACAATCTGAAGCTCTGCCTTTGATTCAGTTGGATCAGATTCATAAGACCTACTCGATGGGCGATGTTGAAGTCCGCGCGTTGCGTGGAGTCTCACTCAACATTAGAGAAGGCGAGTTTGTAGCCATCATGGGTGCCTCGGGTTCAGGCAAGTCAACGATAATGAATATCATCGGCTGTCTGGATCGTCCCACCCACGGCACTTACATACTTGACGGTCAGGACCTCTCCGGGCTGTCCAAGGACGAGCGCGCTGACATTCGCTGCCAGAAGATCGGCTTTGTGTTTCAGGGCTTCAATCTGCTTTCGCGCACGTCTGCCCTGGAGAACGTTGAGTTGCCAATGATTTATCTGGGAATCCCAACCCATGAGCGCCATAAGCGTGCGATGGAAGCGCTAGCTGCGGTCGGACTGGCGGGTCGCGAGGAAAACCACCCCAATCAATTGTCCGGCGGGCAGCAGCAACGCGTCGCCGTGGCGCGCTCACTAGTTAACAACCCCGCCTTGATTCTAGCCGATGAGCCGACTGGTAATCTCGACTCACGCACATCAGCCGAAGTGATGGAGATTTTCCAAAGGCTGAACCGGGAACGAGGAATCACAATCGTTCTCGTGACGCACGAACAGGATATCGCTCACTATGCGCAGCGCGCCGTGGTCTTCAAGGATGGAGAAATCAAGAAGGATTATCAGATTGACGAGCAACGCGATGCGGCTGAGGAGTTGAGAAAATCTTCCGGCCAAGTCGAACAAAGACGAGCAGGATTGAGAACAATGAACCTGACCATGATCATCCGCGTGGCCTTTCGCGCTCTGCTGCGCAACAAGGTGCGCGCCGCGTTGACCATGCTGGGAATTATCATTGGCGTATCGGCCGTGATTGCCATGGTCAGCATTGGCCAGGGCGCTTCGGCCTCGGTGCAGGCCCAGATCCAAAGCATCGGCACTAATCTTCTCTTCGTGAGTGCCGGGGCCCAGAACGTAGGCGGCGTGCGCACTGGCACCGGCGACACCGGCACTAATACTCTTACAATCGAGGATCTCGAAGCAATCAAGCGCGAGGTGCCGAGCGTTTCAATGGTTACGCCCACCGTCAACTCAAGGCAGCAGCTCGTTTCCGGAAACGCGAACTGGAATACCTCGGTCCAGGGTGTGAGCGAGCAGTATCCCGACATTCGCAAGTGGATGGTGCAAAGTGGCGAGTTCTTTACTGAGGCAGATGTGCGATCGGCCGCCCGCGTCATCGTGGTCGGGCAAACTATTGGAGACAATCTCTTCGCCGGCATGGACCTCGTCGGGCAGACGGTTCGGGTCAAGAACCTGCCTTTTCGCGTCGTCGGTGTAATGGCAAAAAAAGGGCAAGACGCTCAGGGCCGCGATCAGGATGATATTGCTTTCGCTCCGTACACGACCGTGCAAAAAAAGATCCTGGGAAGCCCGCGGCTCCAGATAGCCTATGTCTCAGCCATCTCGCAGGATGCCACGTACACGGCGCAATCGCAGATTACCGACCTGCTCCGCCAGCGTCACGAGCTTTCGGCGAATGAATCAAACGATTTCACGGTTCGCAACATGACGGATATCGCGGAGGCGGCCAATGAAACTAGTAACACGATGACCATTCTGCTGGCCTGCATAGCCGGCGTCTCGCTCCTCGTCGGTGGCATCGGCATCATGAACATCATGCTCGTGTCGGTAACAGAGCGCACACGAGAGATTGGCATTCGCATGGCTATCGGAGCGCGCTCATCCGCTGTGCGCAGTCAATTCCTGATTGAGTCCATCGTGCTCAGTCTAACGGGTGGCTTGTTTGGTATCGTGCTCGGAATCATTGTCTCTCTCGCGATACCGAAGATGCTGGGCTGGCCGACTCTCGTGTCCACAATGGCTATTATCGGTTCAGTCGTGTTCTCGGCAGCCGTCGGAATATTCTTTGGTTATTATCCTGCTCGCAAGGCCGCAGCGTTGGACCCGATAGAAGCCTTGCGTTATGAGTAATCCGAAGGTCGAGCGTTGACGCTCGATCTGGCTAGGCCAGGGCGGTTTCTGCACAGGAAATGAACTGCGTGATATTTTTTATAAGGCCATCAACGTCGGGCTTAACCACGTAAGCGTTAGCGCCAGCATCGATCCCTCGCTGTTTTTCAATGTCAAGGGTTGCCCCTGAAAAGAAGATGATCGGCGTGTGCGCGTCAAAGCTGCGCATCCGGCGACATAATTCAACGCCATCGAGATCAGGCAACCATGCATCCAGCAAATACAGGTCGAAGCGTTCTGATTGAATCAACGATAAGCCTTGGGCTGCAGTGCCGACAGCCGTGGTTTCAATCCGCCACAACTTGAGTAGTATGGGTAACAACTCACGAGACTCTTGATCGTCGTCTACATAGAGAACTCTGGGTTGGGGGGCCAATGGCGTAATTGCCTCCTAATTCAGGGGATAGTTGTAACTTGCTACTCCTTCAACTCAATAGTGGGACGGCATTGAAACTCAAGTTGCACCAATGTGCGCTATCGCTCATTGCAACAAACATGCCGCCGAATCCCTATGTTCCGGCGGAGTGTTTTCTTGGGTGGCTAACGGGCGAGCCACAAACGATGGGTAATTTCACTAATCTCAGTTGCGGAATTTTACGTGCCCGAGATGCCTTGCGCTATGAGTTATCGGGCAAGCAATGCCACCTTCCAGAGCTGTATCGTGATTCACGAAGACCGAGCTCTGCCAAGCCCGGCTTACTCAATCGTTGCGCAGCCAGCCGCCCGCAAAACCTGCGCGGCGAAGTCCGTCGATGATGTAGGGGCAGCGGCGCATTAGCCGCCAAAGAAGTCCTGACCTGTAGTTCTCAATCATCAAAACTATCGGGCCTTGATCCAGACCGTAGTAGCCTTTTGAGATCCATTCCTTGCCTGAAGCTCCGGAAAATGTCGGATTGAAACTGCACTTGAATCCATACTTGCTAGTCATCTCGGGAAAGGTGTCGTCGAAATAGCGGATCGCCGGCAACACAATCTCGGGCGCAAACGGTAGTGAAGCGATCACGGCCCACGGGGCCAGGGTGCCGTCGTCCGGCCCGTTTGGGACGCCCCGCGCCGCGTAGTCGTAGAATCGGAGCAATTTGCCTCCGACCTTCCTGCTTACTGGTCCTGGACCATCGCTCGCGGTGAGACCCCAAATGTATTCACCATACCCTTTGAAGCCTCGCGGATTGCGAATCGCGTACTGCTGCTGAACATACGTAGCGCGGCGGCTATTCTCAAAATAATCGATCGCATGGTTTCGCATGTACTCGTCCTGAATGCCGCGAAAGTCAATCCACATGTGGGAAAGCTGATGGACGAAGAGCGGCCCGGCGTAAAGAAACTCGTGCCCGTAAAATCGCCTCCACGCGTAAGTTCTGGTCCAAGCCTGGTAGCTCTTTTCGGGCAATCGGTGCGTTGGCGAGGCGAGACCGAGCACGTAAAGAATCAGGGCTTCGTTGTAGCCCTGCCAACGATACTTAATGAACCCGCTTTCAGGTCTCCATCCGTGCGTGACCGCGTCCGCTCCAGCTGGTTTCGCACCCCGGCCGACTCGGCGGTTCTGCGCCCATTGCCAGTCGGCCCGGGTGTAGATGGCGTCGGCAAGGGTGCGGATCTCGTGCTCGTCTTCCTGGTCGCGATTGAAATACTGCGCGGCCGTCAATGCTCCCGCGATCAAGAACGTCGAATCGATTGTTGACAGCTCGCAGTTCCAAACCCGGCGCCCGGTCTTCATGTCGAGGAAGTGATAGTAGAAACCCTTGTATCCGGTCGTGTCTCGTTCCGGTCCCTGCGAACTATTCCAAAAGAAGCGTAGTGTCGTGAGGGTTCGCCGAACGCCCTCGTTGCGCGAGATGAATCCCCGCTCGACGCCAACGGGGTAAGCGGCAAGTGCAAATCCGGTGGGAGCGATGCTGCACGGCGCTCCCTGGCGCGTGCTGTCCGGCACTAAGCCATTCTGCGGATTTGTCTGCTTCAGGAAATAGTCAAAGGTACGGCGCTGGAGCACCTCGAGCTTCTTGACAGAAAAGGACTGTTGTCTCGGCTTCAACGCAAACCTTGCAATTCGGAACTACAGGAAGCTCTGATTAAGTTAAGCATATAGATCTCTTCAACCCGCGCAGCCGGTGACAGCATAAAGCTTCGTGGCTCCGTGTTGAAATTGCTGAGAAAAAGATCCACCACGGCGAACACTGAGAATCTTTTTCCGACAGACTCTTTCACTGGCTCGAAAATTGACGTTTGAACCTGGGTTCCGTTGCGCTCCACCCCGAACTTTATGCTCGCGCCCGCCTCCGCGGGCTAAGGCAAAGCTAACTCTTGGTGAACTTGATCACAGCTTGAATTCGATTGCTGCCACGCTGTTCGAAGGAAGCATGACTTCCAGCTCAACTCTTCCCTTGATGTATCCGAATTCAAGCGGCTCGCGCTCTAGCTTTGATGCGTCCTGGAGTTCGTCCAACTGTGCTGTGCTCAGATATTCCGGTGCGCCCATCCTCTTCCATAACCGTCGGGGGTTCGCATGGTCCCCGTCGATTCGCTGCACCTCCGCCGTCACCGCTTCAGGCGCATTGTTTAGCTGAATCTTAACGCGCTCCTTCCCAAGGTGGTGTCGCGGCAAAGCATGGTTTGTTAGCAGCACAGTAATCTTCCGGACTCCCCGAACGACCCAGGCATCGACCGTCTCATGCACGCCGTCAACCAGCAAGCTCTCGTTTCCCAACGCGTGCAGCAACCCAAAAGCGCGGTAGGTCGGTTTCGGAATCCCGTGAAGACTTAGCAGTCCAAACCCTCCGTGAAACGGCTTCGATGGAAAGTAGTTCTCTTCAAAGATGTCTGAGAAAGTCCAGTAGCTGTAGCCTTCGACCAGCCCATTTGCTTCCATAATCGTCTTCACAACAAACGCGGCTGAATAGGATTCATCATGCAGCGTATCGCGTGGATTCGACGAGGCATTCCACTCGGTGTAGTAAAGAGGCTTCCCCCGCGCGAAGCGTTTTGCGTCCTGGGCCTGCTCACGGAGGATGCTTCGCTGGCTGTTGGCTAATTGCGTGCTTGTGTCATCCCCTATCTGGCCCATCGCATCGGTGGGATAGTGGTGGGTGCTGACAAAATCGACGGGTAGCTTGCTGGTTTGACAGAAGTCGAGGAATTCCTCAATCCACGCATTCGCCGCCGTCGCTGGACCCCCCACCCGAAGTGATGGATCAATCTGCTTGATGGCTGCGACGGTGTATCGATAGAGCTCGAAGTAATCCTTTCGAGTTCCGCTCCAAAACGCTTTCAGATTTGGCTCGTTCCAAACTTCAAAGAACCACTCTTTTACCTCACTCACACCGTATCGCTCAACCCAATGACGCACCATTGTAGTAATGAGTTTGCCCCAACGCTTATAGTCGCGCGGCGGAGTTATGTTCCCGCGGTAATGAAACACGGTTTTGTTTCCTGACGATAGCGCATTTGGCATAAAGCTCAACTCAACGAACGGCCTCATGCCAATTGAAAGCAGGAAGTCGAAGATCTGGTCGGCATTGAAGAATGAGTAGAGAGGCTTGTCCTGATTAGTGATGAACGTTCCCATGTCGTCGGAAAGCAAGCCATGGAACCGCACATGTTGGAAGCCCAGCTCTTGGTGGCAACGCCGGAGTTGGGTCTGCCAGTCGGTGCGTAGCGCGACCGTCGCATGATCGCTTCCCACCATCTGCTCCCAGAAATGTGGGAGCGGGACCCCGGACTCGGAAAGGTTACAGAAGAACTCGATCACGTTTACTTGCTAAAGCGCCCGACGAGCGGTGCTCCGAACGACCTCTGCCGTCACGCCAAACACCAGATGTGAGGCAAGCGCATAAGCATGCGTTGAAATCGGATAAGCGGCTGGGCCTTTTGCGAGCCCAAGCAGAAACAAGGCTCCTTCGTCCACGACCATCCAGAACGCCGCGCCAAACGGGACTCCCGCCAGGGTGGTGACCTTGGGTTCGTACTCCGCCGCAAGCCCGTACACCGCCCCAGCGGTCGTGCCCACCGCATAATGAACAATGGGCCCTGCGATCTCTTTTTCTCGAGGAGTAAGACTGTGACCAAAGACTCCTTCCGAGATTGCGGAAGCAGTCCTTACTGTCGCCGGTTCCTCCCGGTTGGCTATCTCACTCGGTGCTTGCTGGAGCTCTCGCTCATCGCCTCCGCCAAAAGACAGCCACCAGTACTGAAATCGGTCCATGGTCCAGGACGCAACCACACCTCCAACGACGCCTGCCGCCAGTCCCTTCCATGCGTTGCGACTGCTCTGCTCATTCATTCCCGCCTCCCTGCCCTTAAGCGCGCATGTAGCTCAATCGTTTTGGCTTAGTCTTTGCTCATCGTCGAACTACCGTAATTAGTAGCGGTGGGCATTATACGACGGTCCACAGTCGTGGTGTCACTCTCTGAGGTCCTTCTTTTCAGAGTCAAGAACTCAGGTTTTTGTACAGGTTTCGAACATATGTGTGTTAGCGCACAGATAGCCTGTCCTCGCGTGTGTTAAGAATTCAGGGCTCGAGATAGACATTGAGCTAGCCAACTTCTTGTGCTTCTGTCGACTTTCATCGACGACCTGACTAAACCAGAACTTCCCGATGCAATCCCCAAGACGAGTTATGCCAGTTGAAATCCGTATGGTCGGCGCCCTGACCCAAGAGACCAATAACATTACCGAGCCCAGGCGGGGGCAAGAAGGGTTGCGGACTTCAGAAATTCGTTACCGGCGGCTCTTCGAGTCTGCAAGAGACGGGATACTTATTCTTAATGCCGCTACTCTAAAAATCACCGACGCGAATCCATTTATGACGGAGTTATTGGGTTATTCACGCGACGAATTTCTGGGGAAGGAGCTTTGGGAAATCGGTCTGTTCAGTGATAAGGAGGCGAGCCAACAGGCGTTCCGAGAGTTGCAGTTGAAAGGCTATCTCCGTTACGAAGACTTGCCACTCCAAACCACAGAGGGAAAGATCCGCGAAGTGGAGTTTGTCAGCAACGTCTATGAAGAAGATGACCATCACGTTATTCAATGCAACATCCGCGACATCACTGACCGCAAGGAAGCGGAGGAAGAACGCAGACTGTTTTTGGCGAGCGCGGAGGCGGCACGCGCAGAAGCTGATACAGCTAACGGAATCAAGGATGAGTTTCTCGCCACACTGTCACATGAATTGCGTACGCCCCTAACCTCGATTCTCGGATGGTCACAGTTGCTCACCGATGGCGTTCTCGACGAGCAAGGGTCAAAACGTGCAATTGAGACCATCGTGCGCAACGCTCGCGCGCAGAGACAACTCATTGACGATCTACTCGATATCTCGCGCATCATCACCGGCAAGCTCCGGCTCGATGTGCGCCCGGTCGAACTAGCGCCAACAATCGAGGCAGTCGTTGACGGCGTGCGCCCAGCGGCAGATGCCAGAAACATTTATCTCCAGACGGCACTTGATCCACGTGTAGGTCCGATCTCGGGTGACCATGACCGACTCCAGCAAATTATCTGGAATCTCTTATCTAACGCGATCAAGTTCACACCCGAAGGCGGGAGCGTGCAGATTCGGCTGCAATACACCGAATCTGCGGGGTCCAAAGCCCGGGGTCACCAGACTAACAGCTCGGGGTTCCCGGCCGAGCGTCTCAGCTGCGGCGCCACGCGCGCTTGGGTGGACGAGGGGCAGCTCGCTCTCAGTTCTGGGTCCCAGTCCCACGTCGAGATCACCGTCAGCGATACAGGGCAAGGCATCGCTCCGGAACTTCTGCTCCACGTCTTTGACCGCTTCCGCCAGTCCGACCCCTCGAACACACTGAAGCATGGCGGGCTTGGACTCGGCCTCTCAATTGTGCGCCAGTTGGTTGAACTGCACGGCGGAACGGTGGCAGCTGAAAGTCCGGGTGAAGGATCGGGTACTACATTCAAAGTCATACTCCCGGTGAGGAGCTTAAATCATAAGACGAGCAACGTGGCAAAGACGCGGCCGATGATCGCTGGTAACCCTTCGACCGAGCGGCAGCCATCACTTAATGGGCTTCGGGTGCTCGTCGTCGATGATGAACCAGACTCGTGCGAGCTTGTGGCTGCAGTGCTAACGGGGCGCGGGGCCGAGGTGGTCTCTTTCGGATCAGCCATTAAAGCACTGGAAGAATTGGAGCGACAACCATTCGACGTGTTGGTAAGCGACATTAGGATGCCGGAGATGGACGGCTATGCGCTGATCAGCAAAGTACGCCAGCTTCCTGCAGAGCGCGGAGGAAGAATTCCAGCCGCGGCATTAACGGCTTATGCCGGAATCAAAGACCGGCGGCGCGTGCTCTCGGCCGGTTACCAGATGCACATTCCGAAGCCGGTCGAGCCAGCCGAGTTGACAACCGTTGTCGCCAGTCTTGCCGCGCAATACGGCAAGCCCGTAGCTATCTATTGAAGGCCAGGACACCGAGCGGGTTCTCATGAGATAAATTCTTATTCTAAAGGGGCCAGTGATGAGCGAAGACGTGGAGCAAGACGTGGACACGAGTTCTGCGAAGTTCAAAGAAGGGGTTAAAGCCGCACTAAATTCCGCAGAAGACACTAAAAACTGGAAAGCCGGTAATGAATTGGGCCAAGAGCTGAAAGCGGAAGGTGAAACAAAAGAGCCGTCCCTTTTCAACGAACCTTCGGTGCCGCTTTTTATGAGAGATAGCACAGAAGGCCAGAAGGGAAACGCCCAGGATGAGAAAGATCAAACGAAAGAGTAGCTACTCTTATTTCAGTTTAGCTAACTCTTTCATCAACTGCGTCAACAAGGCGTGGTTCCTGGACAAATCTACCCTTAGAGACTAAAACCACCCTCGTAAAGGCGTAAAAGTTGCCGGCTGCGGGGGGTCCTAGCGAAGCCCAACGGTGCTTCTGGTCGCTTATTAGTTGATCTTGAATACCCCATCTTCCCGCCTGCTGCCGCTCCTCTCAACCTGTTCAACTTTCTTGAGCACTTCTTTCGGAAAATTCCCTTCGTGGACTTCGCTGCTTTCAAACCACTGACAAACTACATCGCCATCTGAAACCAGACCGTGGACCGTCATCTTGGGTCCGCCAGACCGCAGCTCAACTACATCGCCAATTTCGAAGTCTTCCATAACTGCCACTTCATAAACGAGTGGCTCAACTGATGTCAATAGCAATCATTTGCGCTGTGCGCTGTTTTCGATCTTTGGAGACTGGCTGTTTGCCCAAGTTGGAGCGATGTTATACACGCTACCGAGCCCTTCTAGATCACTACGCAGAGTAGACCAATCGTTCTGAGCCCGGTCTGTAAGCTTGTTATTGCGCATGTATGCGTCGATCGGGATGGCCTGTTCGAGCAGGTGGTCGACGTCGCCCGCAACCGACTGCCTTGCGTCGAAGCGATTGCGCAATTGATCCGTAGCATGCTTGAAACTCCTGACGGAGTCATTCATTTTTCCTTCGCTTCTCGTCGGATCGTAGCGACTTAGGTCAAAAGCATCCGTGAGACTTGAACGGAATGTGTCACCGCCATCTTCAATCCGCCGAATTAGCTGATCAAGTTCTCTATCGGAGAGTCGAAACGACCGGCTTGTACTTGTCGGCGGTAGAGTTTGCGGGTTCCACTGCCAGTCAAGGGAATAGGCACTCGCCAACGCCTCCAGGTTCGATCGAACCGACGCCCAATCGTTCTGCGCCTGTGCATCAAACCGTCGGCGATCGATGAAATCATTGATAAGTGAGGCCTTTTCGAGGACGTTCCGAACATCGGCGGCGGCCGCACGGCGCCGTTTAAACCGATCGTTCAACTGATTCATGGCGTTTTCTAAATCACGCTCAAACGAGTTGATATCATTCTCTGGGCGTCCGTCAGCGCGGCTCTGCTCAACGGCGGCATTGAGCGTATTGCGGAACCGATTTGAACTGTGCGCGAGGCGTTGGAGTATGTGGCTAACCTGGCGGGCACTCACGCGAAAGGTTTGCGGTTGCGCGCTTGCGCTGACGCCGATGCTTGAAAGTGTGATTAAAAGTAACAGCGAAACGATCCGTTTTGTTTTCATTTCTTACTTCTGCTCGTTGAGCTATCAATACGTGTGCAAATCCCCCAGGCATCGGGCGAGGCGGAAGGCCCCATCAAGAGTCGCGTTTTGGACGCAACCTCAGATTCTTCTCTCCGGCCGTCCCAGGTTGTAAGCAAACGGCACAAAGAGTTCTCTGTTTCCTGGGTGTCGATGGTGATTGTGTTAAAGAACAACCAGGCTAGGAATACCACGAGGACGCAGGAACTGTCCGTGCGCTAACACACATATTCCTACAGGTGTTAAGAAAGGATGAGTTACTATCCGAGCAACCGATCAAACTCGTCTCTGACCACCCTGTAACACTCGCACACGGTCTCTTCCAATTTCTGGCGGTCGAGGATCTTAATGTGACCGCGGACGTAGCTGATTGCTCCGGCATCCTGGAGTCGACCGGCAGCCACAGTGACGCCTTCGCGCCGCACGCCCAACATGTCGGCAATCAGTTCCTGAGTCATGATCAAGTCGTCTGCTTTCACCCGGTCATGGCTTAGCAATAGCCAACGGCAAAGTTGCTGCTCCACCGAGTGAAGACGGTTGCAAACAGCCGTCTGTGATATCTGGGTGATTAGTGCTTGGGTATAGCGCAGCAGCAGGTGCTGGAATTTTCCGCCCAGCGCGAATTCATCTTGCAGTACCTTAGCCTTCATCCTCAGGGCGTCGCCGGCGCTCTGGACAACGGCACGATTGGGCATTGTGCCGCCTCCCATGAAGAGGGCGATCCCCACCACACCATCATTACCAGTCAACCCCATTTCAGCGCTCGAGCCGTTTTCCATGGTGTAGAGCAACGAAACAATTGCTGTGGTAGGAAAATAGACATAATCCAGATGTCCACCGAATTCGTAGACCACTTCACCGAGAGAAAAGGAGACCTCCTGCAGGCGGGGAAGCAGGCGTTCATACTCCTCAGCAGGAAGCGCAGCCAGCAACCGGTTCTCCGTGGGATTGGTACTTCTTACAGATGCCGACATAAGAAATTCTCGATGCGTCGCCACCCAAACAGGATGATTGGCGATAGAAGAACCTCAAATTTCAATTAGAGGGGGGGGCCTCAGGAACAAGCAAAAGCGCTGGTAGAAAGGATATCACGTATGTGGCCTAACGCACAGACGGATCTAACACTTTGGTCCACTCTGGCAATACAAAGGGATCCCTAAGGGTCACACAGGTTTACGAGATAAGGAGATACGATCATGTTGTGGACAATTCTTGTAGTATTGCTGCTCCTCTGGTTGATTGGGTTTTATGGCGGGTTTGTCACCACGAACCTGATTCACCTATTACTTGTAGGAGCGGTCGTCGTTCTGGGGCTTAATCTTTTCAGGCCTCGAAACCCGGCATAAGCTGCCACAAAGAGAAGCTCACACGAATCAAGACCGTTGGGAGGAAAGCGAAGCAGCGGCTGTTTTCGCCGTTCGATGCCAAGCAAAAAGACAAAGGAGATCTGAATCACTTACCGTTGTCCAAATTGTGGGTACCTCGATTCTTATGCCAAATGAGTCAAGTGACTATGGCAAGCTGATTCTAGCGAGGACGGCGGGCGAAGTAGAGGTCTATTAGTCGCTCGAGCACAGTTCAAGGGCGAATGCTGAGAATTTCAAACCCCAAAACAACTACACACAACTTTTTAGAGAGACATTTCGGAGGAGACTGAGAAATAAGGTTATGACTTCGAATATCCAACCACTGAAAGATCGCGTGATTTTGAAACGTATTGATAAGGGAGAAGAATAAAAGATTATGGCAAAGCAAATAGTTCTAGGCGGAGAATCGCGCGCGGCAATTCTGCGTGGTGTCAATAAACTCGCCGACACAGTGAAAATTACGTTAGGTCCGAAAGGACGCAATGTCGTACTCGACAAGAAATATGGCAGCCCCACCATCACCAAAGACGGCGTTACAGTGGCGAAAGAGATCGAACTCAAAGATTCACTGGAAAACATGGGCGCGCAAATGGTGCGTGAAGTAGCCTCGAAGACCAGCGACGTCGCCGGAGACGGCACTACCACTGCGACCTTGCTGGCGCAGGCCATTTTCCGCGAGGGCGTGAAAACCGTGGCGGCGGGTGCGAACCCGATGGCTCTGAAACGGGGTATTGACAAAGCGGTCGAGCGTGCGACTCGAGAGATCCATAAGATGGCTAAGCCTGTGACAGGAGACATGATCGCCCAGGTTGGCACGATCTCGGCCAATGGTGACGACACCATTGGCAAGTTGATTGCCGAAGCGATGCAAAAGGTTGGCAAAGATGGCGTCATCACCGTTGAAGAATCAAAGACGATGGAAACTGCTTTGGAATTTGTGGAAGGGATGCAGTTTGATCGCGGTTACCTTTCGCCTTACTTCTTCACCGATGCGGAAACCATGAAAGCTGTACTTGAGAATCCAGTCATTCTCCTAAGCGAGAAAAAGATTTCCTCGATGAGAGATATGCTGCCCATTCTTGAGCAAGTCGCCAAGTTGGGTAGACCGATCTTGATTATCGCGGAAGACGTGGAGGGCGAAGCGTTGGCGACCCTCGTTGTCAACAAATTGCGAGGCACGCTAAACGTGGCAGCGGTGAAGGCGCCGGGCTTTGGCGATCGTCGCAAGGCAATGCTCGAAGACATTGCGGTTCTTACGGGTGGAAAAGTCATTAGCGAAGAGCTGGGGATCAAACTTGAGAACGTCAAACTTGAAGACCTGGGCAGCGCCAAGAAAGTAGTCATTGACAAGGAGAACACGACAATCATTGATGGCGGTGGCAACACCAAAGACTTGCAAGGTCGCGTGAAAACGCTAAAAACTCAAATCGAAGACTCTACGTCTGATTATGACCGTGAAAAACTGCAGGAGCGGCTGGCGAAACTCGTGGGTGGGGTCGCGATAATCCGCGTCGGGGCAGCAACGGAAACGGAACTGAAAGAGAAGAAGGCGCGCGTTGAAGACGCGATGCATGCGACCCGCGCGGCGGTTGAAGAAGGCATCGTGCCGGGTGGCGGTGTGGTTTTGATTCGCGCCGCGAAAGCGCTCGACAAATTCAAGCTGTTCAAGACCAACGGTGACGGCGATTTGATCGGCGATGAAGATGAGCAAATTGGCGTCAATATCGTCAAGCGGGCGCTTGAGGAACCCCTCCGTCAGATCGTCTCTAATGCCGGCAAAGAAGGCGCCGTCATAGTCGAGCAGGTTCGCTCGGAGAAGAACGCAAACATTGGCTACAACGTCCTTACCGAGAAGTTCGAAGACCTCGTGGCTACAGGCATTATTGATCCCGCCAAAGTGGTGAGGGCCGCGCTGCAAAACGCCGCGTCGATCGCTGGTTTGATGCTAACAACTGAAGTCCTAATTTCAGAGATTCAGGAAGGCAACAAGCCTGGCGCGGTGACTGGCGGCGGGGACATGTAATAAACCTTCGTACTGTGAACTGTGCATAACTCCCCGGAACATCGCCGAAGCTGAAATCAACGACGGCTGCTACGCCACAAATAGGAATAGCAGCCATGGATAACATCGTAATGCTAGCTGGTGAGTAGCGAAACAATGCGTCGACATGAAGAGTGGTGGCCTCATCAGTCAGAATTGCGCGCCGTAGACCTAACAAATTCGAAACAAAGTCTTGAGTGAGCAGCAGCTCGTCTTAGTCCCGCCGATCCCCGCACATTAGAAGCCATCGTGAATCGTTCCCTTTCGTCGTGTTGGCGGTTGCAGGAGAACGCTTCCAAACCCCAACTCGCTGGTCTTTGATTGAGTTGTGGTCACCTTGAGTAGCTGCAGGCTCAGGATTCTTCTTGGTGCAAGTCGCGTCTGAAAAACATATGGCACAAGTAAGAAGGACGTAACGCGCAAATCCCGATATCGTATGTGGGCGGGTTCTAAGAGCTGCTAACAACTTGCTAATGTAGTCTTGGTGCCGGTCTGAAGCTTAAGTGTTTTTCCTTTAACTTACGGATGACCACGCTAAGCGAATGTCATACAATCTGTGCATGCTTTCGTCGGTTAAGTAGAATGAATCCATTCTGACTCTTTGGCGTATTTATCATATACGAAAAATAGTGTTTATGTGAAAGATATTCTACACTTGACATATATCAGCAGTTAGCATAAGGTGCTCGCGAATCGAGCCTAGCTTACTCTCTTCTCAGCTCCTCTGGAATCTTCCAGATTACCTGAAGTCAACAGCCTAATCATTGAGGAGCAAAACAATGTTTGGAAGACAAGTTACTATGAAGCTCAAGACCAATTCGGCCTCAGAGCTTACCCGCATCTTAGACAATGACATTATCCCCATTCTGCGCAAACAGAAGGGATTCCGCGATGAGACCACATTTATCGCCCCCGAACGTTCGGAAGTCATTGCCAACAGCTTCTGGGACACGAAAGAAGATGCCGAGGCCTATAACGGCTCGAGCTATCCCGAAGTGTTGAAGTCTCTCGCGAATGTGATTGATGGAACGCCGTCGGTAAAGAACTTCGAGTTCGCCAATTCAACCTTCCACAAGGCTGCTACTGCCAGGCTGGCCTGAAGCAGATAGATCTTCTAACCGCGACAGGGCGGATCCATGTCCGCCCTTGCTTCGGTCCACAAATAAGGAGAAATAGAACTGATGAAACATCTCTTAGCAGTAGCTCTTTTGATTCTGACAACGACAATGACGGCCTTCGGTCAATGCAGCGATGCTGACAAGAAAAAGCTGGAGGCATTCGACCGAGCATGGGGTGAAGCCGGCCAACGGGGCGACAGCGCATTTTTGCAGAACGTTTTTGCTGACAATTACGTTGGGTTGAGCCCGGCAGGCACGCTGACTAAAACTCAGGCAATTGATGCCGCAGTCAAACAAGCAGAACGCGACCGGGCACAGCCGCAAAATGCCGATAAGGTTGCGCACGATTATTACATGATCTCTTGCACGCCTGTTTCAGCCACCATCACGCACCGCAATGTAATTACGGGAAAGACCGATGGTAAGGAATGGACTTTCTATACTCGGAGCGTTCACTTTCTGGAGCGCAGTGGTGATAACTGGGTGGTTGTAAGCAATGCTGGCCAGCCGCTCAATGATGAAGGCATCTTGCTCTACATGGAGCAGGAGTGGAACGACGCGAGTAAGGCGGGCGATGTTGCATGGTTTGAACGAAACTATGCGCACGATGCTACAGATATAAGTAGCCGCACTGGCGCGGTTCACAGCAAAACGGCAGAGATTGCCTCCATGAAGGGAGACAAACAAGTCCTCGATTCGCTAGAACTTTCAGATCTCAATGTGCGAGTTGAAGGGAATGCCGCGATTGTGACGGGGGTAAATCGCGTGAAGGGTCGTGATTCGAAGGGGCAGGCCTTTGATCGCAAAGCCAGTTTCACCGACACCTACGTTAAACGCGATGGGCGTTGGCAAGTTTGGGCAACTCAAGGAACCTCAGTTACCCCGTAGAGGCCTCCAGGCTATCCGGAGAGGAGCATTGAGCACCTCTCCGGCATGTGCCAGTTGTGGTCTTGCATTGAAGAGCTCGATGAGGATGTCGCGATCGGAAAAAGTGTAGCTGTCACGCATCCCGACAAGGTCAATCAATCATGAAGCCTTATGACTCGCTTGATGCGCAAGATTCCATAGGCCACTTGAGTGCCAAAAACGCGATCCGGCAAAACACAAGAGAAATTCATGAGCACCAACAGCAATATAGAGAAACCTCTGATCTTCAGATTCATAGATGCACCAACAAGCGTTCTATTAGAGTTGACGAATGTAACCGAAACGGCGCTAAGGTCGATCGAGATTCTGACTGTCTTTCTGAAAGATGAAATGACTCCCGGCGGAGGTCCTTCACAAGCTCATATTAGATTCGACGCCATAAAGTCTATGCAGCCGAAAGAGAAAGCCGTTCTGTATCACAGAACCTGGATTGATGGGCGGCCGGCTAATGCTGACTCCGACCAGTTGGGACGACTTAAAGTAATAGCAGGCGAAGTTTGCCCTTATGTGCTGGATATTTCCTGGGAGGATGCAGAAGGCAAGGCGCGTTTTCAAAGGATACCGGTCGGTCACTAATCAAGTCTCCCGGAACTAAAGAAACTTCATCACGCCAGGTGCGCCGTGAACGAGGAGGAGCGTAAAGTTTACTTAGGCCTGTGTGCCGGCCCTTCGCGCTGATGCCGAAGTTGTGAATTGCTGGACAGCAGCCCGATTTCAGTTGCACCACGGTCGAATCGTCTTTGAGGGTCCGGACGAATTATTCTGGCAAGCGAACAATCCATTCATCCGGCAGTTTCTGGAATTCGATACAGCCCGTCACGGCCGGGTTGATGGTCATGCCGCTTGATCGGCAGGGTCAGTGTGGATCATCGTTGTGTTATTCTGATCCCACCTGTAATGCCTCTCCAAGAGTAAAGCGGCCTTCGTATAAGGCCTTACCAACGATCACACTGTCGACGCCAGACTTCTTCAACTGATTAAGGCGCTTGATGTCTTCCACCGATGAAACGCCACCCGAAGCGGTCACTTTGAGACCGGATTCGCGGGCGATCCGCACAGTTTGGTCAATGTTGAGGCCGGCAAGCATGCCATCGCGCGCTACATCTGTATAGATGATTCGTTCTATTCCCGCTTTGGCGACAGTGCGTGCCAGGTCGACGGCTTTGATCTTTCCTCCGCGCTCCCACCCTCGCGCCATGACTTCGCCATCTTTGGCGTCAATCGAGACGGCAACGCGATCGCCACCAAATATATCAACCAGTTCTTTCAACGTTTCTGGTGATTCCACTGCTAGTGTGCCAATGATTGCTCTCTTCACTCCAAGGTCGATCACTTCTTTGACGTCGTCAGAATTGCGCAACCCGCCGCCAAACTGCACAGGTATTTGAATTGCTCGAATGATCTCCAGAAGCAGCGGCCGGTTAGGTGAGGGCCCATCTGAAAAAGCGGCGTCGAGGTCAACGATGTGAAGCAACTGCGCGCCGGCAAGCTCAAAGTCTTTTGCCACTTGGATCGGATCGCGATCGTAGACGGTCGCGGCCTCCTTCCGTCCCTGCGTCAGCCGCACGCATTTTCCCTTGTGAAGATCGATTGCGGGAATAATCAGCATTGACTCTTGTCGGCTTTCCTGATCGCGGCCATCACTGACTCGAACAGCGCTCCATTAGTCGAGATTGCGTTGCCGCCATGGATTGTTCTCCGTCCCTGCCAGTCAGTAAATGTGCCGCCCGCTTCTTCAACAATAGGCAACAGTGCGGCACAGTCCCAGACGTTCATGATCGGATCGAGCATGATTTCGGCACGGCCAGTGGCGACCAGAACATGTCCATAGGCATCGCCCCAGGTCCGACATGCATTGACCTGTCGCCGAAGGTTCTCCGCCACTTGACCAAATCCGTACTGCTCACACGTGCCAAAATCCGTAGTGAGTAGCAAGGCCTCATTAAGAGATTCAGTCCCAGAGACGTGCGCCGTGACATCATTCCAAAAACAGCCAAGACCACGCGCGGCGTAAACAAGCTCACCCAGTGCCGGAAGACTGACGACTCCGAGCATTGCCTCATGATCGATCTCCAAACCAATTAATACTCCGTACAGTGGCACTCCATGCACAAATGAATAGGTGCCGTCGATTGGGTCGAGAATCCAACGGCGATCTGATTTACCTGGCTTTTCGCCTTCTTCTTCGCCGAGAATGGCATCGTCGGGAAAAGCCTCTTCGATGCTGGCGCGCAGAAATCTTTCTGCCTCGCGATCCGCCACCGTCACAAAAGAATTGTCCTCCTTGCGTTCGGCGACGAATGTTCCTTTAAAGTGTCGGTGAGTAATCGCGCCGGCATTGCCTGCAAGCTCGACGGCAAAATTCAGAAGTGTCCTAAGCTCTGGCGCGTCGGGTATCACTGCTCCTCATTCCTTCTCTTTCGGCGGCTTACCAACTCACCGCGAATCTGCTCAAGGCTGACACGGCGCTCAACCAGAAGTACGATCAAGTGATAGAGAAGATCAGTCGCTTCCCTGGCGAGTACTTCCGTGTCTTGATTCTTTGCGGCAATAATAGTCTCGCTTGATTCCTCGCCGACCTTTTTCAGTATCTTGTCGAGACCCTGATCGAACAGATAACTGGTGTATGAGCCTGCCGGGCGGTCACGCTTTCTCGATTCAATCAAAGCGTAGAGATCTCTTAGCACAGCGCCAAGATCAGACCCGCGATCAGCGATCTCCTCTTGCGTGCTGACCGCCTCTTGAAGTTCATTGTGAAAGCAGGATTGGGCGCCCGTGTGGCAAGCAGGACCGTTAGGTACAACGAGAACCCTCAGCGCGTCGTTATCACAATCGACTAGAATGTCCGCCACGCGCTGAGTGTGGCCGGAACTCTCACCCTTGTGCCACAAACTCGAACGCGAACGAGACCAGAACCAGGCCTCCTTCGTGTCGATAGTCCGTTTTAGGCTCTCAGCATTCATGTAAGCAAGTGTCAATACCTGAAACGTGTTGGCATCCTGAACAATGGCCGGAACCAGACCTCGCTCATCAAATTTCACTTCCTCGATCGTAATTTTCATCTCACAACCACTCCTCGCTCGCGCAAGTAACCCTTAACATCCGCAATCCTGTATTGCCCAAAATGAAAGAGTGAGGCAGCCAGCACTGCGCTGGCCCCACCTTCGGTCAAGCCTTCATAAAAGTGTTCCAGCTTCCCTGCTCCACCGGACGCAATCACCGGAATTCGAACGCTATTAGAAACTGTGCGGGTCAGTTCTATGTCGTATCCATCCTTTGTCCCGTCGCGATCCATACTGGTCAAGAGAATTTCTCCAGCCCCGAGTCTCTCAGCCCGCACTGCCCACTCAGGCGCATCAAGCCCCGTCCTGCATCTTCCGCCATGCGTATAGACGTCCCAGCCGCGGCTCGCGTCGTCCGCAGTGCGCCGTCGAGCGTCGATTGACACAACCATGCACTGCGAGCCGAAAGTCTCAGCGCCTTCTCTGATTAGATCCGGCTGCTCAATCGCTGCCGTGTTGAGCGAAACTTTATCGGCGCCCGAGCGCAGCACCGCTCGAATATCTTCCAACGACCGCAAGCCTCCGCCCACTGTAAAAGGAATAAAGACCTCATCGGCCACACGCCGGACAAGTTCAGCGACAATGTCACGCTTGTCTGAAGACGCAGTGATGTCCAGAAATGTGAGTTCGTCAGCCCCCTCGGCGTCGTACCTAACGGCTTGCTCAACCGGATTGCCCGCATCGACAAGAGAGACAAAACGAATACCCTTCACCACGCGGCCGCAATCTACATCCAGACACGGTATGATTCGTTTGGCCAACATCTCTAATCAGCAACGTGCAAAGTTTGACAACAATTGCAGGCCCACGGTCTGACTCTTCTCGGGATGAAATTGCACCCCAGAGAGATTTTTGCGCGCAACCAAAGATGCATAAGCCAGGCCATAATCCGTTTCGCCCAGAATCACTTCCCGTTCCACGGGTTCGCAATAATATGAATGAACGAAATAGAAGAAGTCAGCATCTTTGATTCCTTCAAGCAGAGAATGCGGTCTCCGGTGCCGGATCTGGTTCCACCCAACCTGCGGCACCAGCAGATCTCCTTGAAAGCGACGAACGCAGCCGCGCAAGAGTCCCAGACCTGGCGTTGGGCCAAACTCTTCCGACTCCTCAAAGAGCATTTGCATGCCAACACAGACGCCGAGCAGGGGAGTTCCGGCGGCGACACGGTCGCGCACCAATCTATCGAATCCGCGTTCATTAAGAGCGTTCATGCATGCGCCGAAGGCGCCCACTCCCGGCAGCACCAAACGGTCCGCTTGGCGCAACACACTTTCCTCGCAACTCACAACTGCTGTGCAACCCGTCGCAGCAAATGCTTTCTCTACTGAACGCAGATTGCCGACTCCATAATCGATGATGGCGACATCAGGCACGACTCTAAAGAACTCCTTTCGTGCTCAACACGCCGGCGATCCGCGGCTCACGGTCGACAGCCTGGCGCAATGCGCGGGCTGTAGCTTTGAAGGTGCCTTCGAGAATGTGGTGCGTGTTGCGACCACGCAAGCAGTCGATATGCAAGTTGAATCTTGCCGTCTCAGCAAAAGATCGCCAAAAGTGTTCCGCCAGCTCAATCGAAAATGTTCCAATCTTCTGCCGGCGTGTTGCCACTTCATAAACCAGATAGAAACGGCCTGAGAGATCGATTACCGAACGACATAAAGCTTCATCCATCGGCACGATTGCTTCGCCATAGCGCTTGATGCCTGCTTTGTCGCCAAGCGCCTCAGTCAGGGCTTGACCAAGTGTTATCGCGATATCTTCAACCGAATGATGGTCGTCGATTTCTAAATCCCCCTTGCAAATAACCTCAAGATTGAACAGCCCATGTTTCGCAAACAGCTCGAGCATGTGATCAAGAAAGGGCAGGCCGGTGCTGATGCGTGAATGGCCATCGCCTTCGAGGTTAAACTTGACGCGCACATCCGTCTCTTTGGTTTTACGTTCGACTCGCGCCTCGCGTACTGGATTTCGTTGTTTCACTTTCATAGCCATCTTGTCGATTGGGATTTGAGCTGGTCGCCTCAGCGAGCTTCAAAGATCTCATGAAGCGCGCTCAACAAGAGATCGTTCTCCTCAGGAGTGCCCACACTCAAACGGAAGTAATTGCTCAACATTGGATAGCCGCTAACATCGCGAATCAAAATATCTCGCTTGATCAGTTCCGCGAAGACCTGCTTCGGATCGATGGACGACTGCACAACCATAAAGTTAGCAAGGGAGCGCACCGGCATCAGCCCTTCGATCAACGCTAGCTCAGCATACAGTCGCTCGCGTTCGCTGATTATCTGTCGCACCAGCGGACGCAACTCCTCTTCGTACAGCTCGACGGCTACTTCGGCGGCCGTCTGCGAGATAGCATTAAGATTGTAGGGCAGAACTGCCTTGCTGATTTCTGCTGCGAGTTCTGGCGCGGTCAGCAGATATCCCACCCGCAATGCCGCCATCGCCATGGCCTTTGAAAACGTTCGCAGGACCACAAAGTTTTTGTGATCGGGGAGGAGTGGCACAACTGAATGCTCGGCGAATTCATGGTACGCCTCGTCGACCACAACAATGCCACTTGTTGATTCAAGCAGCGCGCACAAATCCTGATCGTTTAACCGGCAGCCTGTCGGATTGTTTGGTGAGCAGACGATGGTTACATCCGGCTGAAAATCGGCCACTCTGTTTTGCAGGGCGTTCCTGTCGTAGCTCAACTCGGGAGTCAGGCTGACACTTATGACTTCGCCACCGAGCACGGTAGCTATCTGCCGGTACAAAGCAAACGTTGGTTCAGAGATCAGCACGCGCTTACCTGGTCCAATCGTAACCATCAGCAATGCCTGAATCAATTCGTTCGATCCATTTCCAGCGATAATGCCGTCCGGTCGCCAGTTTGAAAACTCCGCCAGGCACGCGTTCAGGCTCTCCGGGACGAAACTCGGATAGCGCGACCACTTGCGCGTTTCCAGTCGTCGCAGCGTCGCTTCTTTGATCCGAGTCGGAGCGTCCCACGGGTTCTCATTCTGGTTGAGTTTGACGCGTGTGCGCTGCGGCGAAAGCGAGTATGCGCGCAGGGCGCGTACCTGGGGCTTGATTCTGTCCAATGGGTTTCTCATTGCTAACTCCGACTAATCCAACCTTATCGTCGCCGATCGCGCGTGAGCATCCAGCCCTTCAGCTTTTGCAAGCGTCGAAATCTTTTCTGCCGAGTGGGTCAGTGCTTCGCGCGAATAACGCAGTAGATTGGTCCGTCTTACGAAATCGAAAACACCCAGCGCTGACGAGAATCGCGCTGCTCCGGCTGTCGGCAACACATGGTTGGGGCCGGCGAAGTAATCGCCCACCACTTCTGGGGTGTAGGACCCGAAGAATATTGCTCCCGCATGAAGAATCTGCGACACCACCCTATCGTCGTCGCGGGTGACAATCTCCAAGTGCTCCGGCGCCATGTTGTTGACAATCGAGCATGCCTCGTCGAGATCCGCGACCAACAATATGGCGCCATACCGCGCCAATGATCTTTCAACTACAGCCCGGCGGGTCAACGATTGCGCCTGCCGCGAAACTTCCGCGGCCACTTCGTTCGCAAGGCGCCGGCTGGTAGTAACCAGGATGGCAGACGCATCTTCGGCGTGTTCCGCCTGTGCCAGCAAATCCGCTGCGACGAATTTAGCGCGCGCCGTATCGTCGGCAATAATCGCAACTTCGCTTGGTCCGGCAATCGAGTCGATTCCAACTGCGCCAAACACGAGCTTCTTTGCTGCAGCCACGTAACGGTTGCCTGGCCCGGTTATCTTATCCACCCGTGGCACGGTTTCGGTGCCATAGGCCAGTGCGGCAATCGCTTGCGCGCCGCCAACTGCATAAACTTCATTGATCCCGAGCTGCAAAAGCGTGGCAGCCACAGCCGGATTCTCGCGTAGCGAAAGCGGCGGGGTGACAACCACGATACGTTTGACGCCGGCGACTTGTGCCGGCACGACATTCATCACCACTGATGATGGATAGCTTGCCGTTCCGCCCGGAACGTACAATCCTACGCTTTCGAGCGGTGTGATGCGTTGGCCCAGGCGAACGCCGTATTCACTTTCAATCTCCCACGACTCCAGCCGCTCATGCTCATGAAAACGCCTGACGTTACCAATCGCCTCGTGCAGCGGTTCAAGTAGGGGATTGTCTACGTCCGCGGCAATCCGGCGCAGTTGCTCCTCGCCAACCCGAAGCTCGGACGTTTGCATGGAACAATGATCGAATCGCGCGGCGTAGTCGATCAGCGCCTTGTCACCATGAACGCGAACTTCATCAATGATCGATCCAACCTCTTTCATCAAACCGGCGTCGAGGACAACGCTACGCTCTCGGACGCGCTCTAGCGCCGCCGCCAGTCGATCTTGGTCATGACTGCCGATGACTTCAATCATTGCTCATTCGCCTTTTTTATTGTTTCTTCAAGAGATCTGATGAGTTGACTAACAGCTTCCGGCTTCAGTTGATAACTGGCTCGATTCACGACAAAGCGCGCCGATGACTCGGTGATCACCTCAATAATGCTAAGGCCATTTTCCTGAAGCGTCTTGCCGGTCTCTACCAGGTCAACTATGCAATCTGCTAGTCCCAGAACACTCGCCAACTCGACGGAGCCTGATAATTGGATCAAGTCAACGGCAATACCGCGCGCTCCAAAGTGGCCCGCAGCAATTCGTGGGTATTTCGTCGCCACTCTCAGCATCCCTAATTGCCGTGCCGGCGTATCGCTTCTGGCGGCGACGACGATACGACAGGCGCCGATGTTAAGGCTGAGCGGCTGCAACAGATCAGCGTCTGACTCGAGCAGTACGTCACGACCCACAATGCCGCAATCCGCGATTCCATGTTCGACATAGACGGGAACGTCTGCCGGCTTTACGAAAATCAAGCGATAGCGTCCGGAGTCGTCCTCAACCGCGAGGCGACGCGACGACAGCGTTTCACCTGAAAGGCCGACCCCGGCCCTCATTAACAGGTTGAGTGTTTCGGCCTGCAATCTTCCCTTTGCGATGGCGATCGTTAATCCCGTCATGGCATTACCTCGCCTGAATTGATCACGACGCGTTCACCGAGCGTCCTTTTCTTTCTGGCCGTGACGAAAAGGTCGCGCAGACTTTCGCCTGTGAGTTGTGTCGCTTCGGCTGATCCGGGGATTAGACCAGGGATTAGACCGGATTCGTACGTGCGTCGCAGCAGCACCTCAGTCAGCGCATCAAGTTCGAACACGAATCCGACTGCCGGCTCCGCGTTACCAAAACTAGCGGTAAGCTGGTCATAGCGCCCGCCGCTTCCGACCCGTGTTCCGGCGCCGCGGACATAGATTTTGAAGGTAAGACCTGTGTAGTAATCGAGCCGCGACACATCACCAAGGTCGATCTCGAATCGCTCGGCCAGTTGAACCGACTCAATAACAGACCACAAACGCTCGAGCCGATCCAGCGCGAACCGCGAGCGGGGGTTTGTAATCAACCGGCGCGCCTCACTCAGGATCTTCCGCTTTCCCGGCAGTCGAATGAGTTTGACGAAAGCCTGCGAGTCTGCCGCAGACGAATAATCAGCGAGAAAACGTTCCAGGTCAGCGGTGTTGCGCTTATCGACAAGGTCGCGCATTTCGTCCCGTGAATCCGGGCGAAGCTGCATCTGTTCGGC
>Ga0214473_10000411_pt1 | contig 60409 bp, 74 predicted proteins | sample RVTome_7_FD_203509 | JGI IMG/M metagenome (GOLD analysis project Ga0214473, IMG submission 203509) | Soil microbial communities from uranium-contaminated site in the Upper Colorado River Basin, Wyoming, United States - RVT98D197 | ecosystem: Environmental > Terrestrial > Soil > Contaminated >... | reverse complement strand
CGGTGGGGAGTCCGTCCGGGCCGGACTATCCGTGGGGGCTGGAAATCAACCTGGACGAAGCGGCCATCAAAAAGCTTGGCATCAGCGAGCTGCCGGACGCGACGACAGAATGCAGCATCCATGCGGTCGGGAAGGTAACGCGTGTGGCGCAGTCTGCCGGCGAGAAGTCAAAGGACCGCTCAATCACCATCCAGATTACCAAGTTGGCGATCAGCCAGCAGGACGAAGAGGCCGACGACCAACTGCGGCGCGGCTACAAGAAGGGCAAGGGGCCGAAGGTCGGCGACTGATGGAAGCGGTCGCGCACATGGCGGGCGAGGTCAAGGAGAAGAAGACCGCGCGCCAGCGCGCCGACGAAGCCGAGCAGCAAAAGCATGACGAGGAGACGAGGATACAGCGTCTGGACGCCCTGGCCGTCTCGTTGCTGGCCAAGCGCAAGTCGGCCATCGATGGCCGCGCGCAGTCTGGCATCGAGCAGATTTGGCTGGAGGACGAGGACGCCTTCGACGGTATCGACGACCTGAACCGGAATCAGGAGGGGGCGCAGGGTAGCAGGCATCGCTACACCAAGAGCGCATCGTCGGCCGGGACGTACACCAAGGATGACGGCAGGCCGGACCCGAACGCCTGCATCCTGTTGCCGAACATCACCGGCCCGTATGTCGAGGCGGGGGCTGCCGCAATCGCAGATATTCTATTGCCGCTGGATGACTGGCCGTTCGGTGTCGGGACGACGCCGATACCGGAACTGACTGGCCTGGTGGAGCAAATCAAGGGATTTCCGGATGACCAGATGGTTCAGACGCCGGAAATGTCCGCCCCACACCCGGCTGGGCACATCCGACGCCGCGCCGACGAGGAAATGGAGCGCGCGAAGAAGTGTGCGGAGAAGGCGGAGAAACGGATCAGAGATTGGCTGACCGAGTGCCAGTGGCACGGCACATCGCGTCGCCAGATCGACGATTCAGCCAGGGTGGGCTCAGGGATCACCAAGGGTCCGATCCCGAAGTTGAAGAAGGTCTACATGTGGCACGAGGTCGACGGCGTGCAACAGTTGGAGATCAAGGAAGAGACGAAGCCGATCACGGAAGCGGTCGACTACTGGAACCTGTTTCCGGACTACCCGGCGTGCGGGGAGAACATCCACAAGGGCTCGTTTATCTGGGAGCGCGGGGAAATCACGAAGAAAACGCTCGCCGACCTGCGCGGCCAGGAAGGCTACATCGACAGCCAGATCGAACTGTGCCTGCGGGAGGGGCCGAAGAAGTTTGCCGTTGACGCCGGCAAGCAGGTGCAGGACAAGGATGGCGCGTTCGAGATTTGGTGGATGCACGGCTCTCTGGAGCGCGAGGACGCCGAGGCGGCGGGGTGCGACTGCACCGGCGAGAAAGAGGGGTACATCGCGGTGCCGGCGGTGATCACAGTGGTCAATGACCGCGTGATTCGCGGCGCGCTGAACCACATGGACAAGGGGACCTTCCCCTACGATATCCTGACGTGGAGGCGTAGGGCTGGAATGCCGTGGGGCCAGGGCATTGCGCGGCAGATCAGGCCGGCGCAGCAGGGCATCACCGGGTGTTTTCGCGCGATGATGGAGAATGCCGGGCTTTCGGCCAAGCCGATGCTGGCGGTGTTGAGGAAATACCTGAGCCCGACGGACGGCACCTGGGATTTGTTCGGCGGAAAGGTGTTCGAAGTCGACGAAGACGCCGACATGCGCGATGTCAAGGCCGCGATCACGTCGATCATGATCGACAGCCGCCAGGCCGAATTGCTGGCGATCATCAATTTCCTGCTCAAACTCGCCGAGGACATCACCGGCCAGCCGTTGTTGTTGCAGGGGCAGTCGACGAACGCGCCGGACACGGTGGGCGGAATGACGATCATCAACAACAACGCGAGCGTGGTGAAGCGGCGTATTGCGCGCCAGTTTGACGACCAGAAGATCGAGCCGGAGGTTACCCGGTACTACGACTACCTGATGCAGTACGGGGAGGATGAGGAAGAAAAGGGCCTGTATGTCATCGACGCGCGCGCCTCCAGCGTGCTGGTCGAGCGCGACATCCAGAACAAAGGAATGATCCAGCTGCTCGGGGCATCCGTGAACCCGGCATACGGCGCCGACCCGCGCAAGGTCTACGCCGAGGCGGCGAAGGCCATGAAGATCGACCCGACGCGCCTGCAGTACGACGAGAAGACGTGGACGGAAATGCAGAGCAAGCCCGGGGCCCCGGCGCCGCAGGTACAGGTGGCGCAGATCCGCGCCGAGGCCGATGCCAAGGTCACCGCCGCGGAGATTGCCAGCAAGGAGCGCATCGCGCAGCTCGAGTCCGAGACCGACAGAATCGTGGCCGCCATCAATGAGCGCCTGAATTCGGCCGAGTTGACCAGCGCCGAGCGCCAGAACCTGGAGAAGATCAAGGGCACGCTCGGGAAGACCGTAATCGAGGTGAATGCGCAGAAGGAATTGAGTCGGGAAAATATGGCCGTGAAGTCGCTCCAGCCGGCGGTGGAGCCGGTTGGGCGGGCCGAGGATGGACAGGCGTTCGCGCAATGAGCCGACCGGCGACGCTGACAGAGGCGATTGACCGCATCGATCGACTGGAGTTGGCGCTGAACAGGATCGCGGCATGGCCGGAGGGCGTGGTGACGGGATCGTTCGACGAGCCGAACGCGGCGAGGATTGCGCGCGAGGCGCTGAATCTGCCGACATTTGGCACGGTTACCCACGAACCAACAGGAGAGCTGCTGTGAGCCAGGAACAAGGGCTGTTGATTATCTACAAGTCGAACGACGATTGCAAAACCTTTGACCCGGTGAAGACTGAAGATGTCCCGGAATGGGTGAAAGACCCGGATGTGATCGCCCATATGGTCGATGGCGAAGCCGTTATCAACCATGAGCCAACCGACAACTTGACGGCGACGTACTACATCGCCAAGCGCGTGCTCCTGCCGGTAGACCACGAAGCCATGGCCGCGGCCGAGAAGAAGCGCATCCGCCGGGCGCAGAAACGCATCAGGCTGTTGCATTGATGGACTCGCAAGAACCCGTCCTGCTGCCGCACGAACTGGAGTCGTCGGCCTGGAAAAAGATCAAGGCTCACTTGGAAGTCGAGCTGGCCGAACGCCGCGCGTACAACGACGGCGAGACGCTTGGCGAACGCGAAACCGCGATCGTGCGCGGCGAGATCAAGCGCATCAAGAAGATGCTGAGAATCGTGAAAGAAAGAGGGCCTGGCAAGTAGGTTGCCAGCCTAAATCAGAGGCCCACTTCGGTGGGCCTTTTTTATTTCGACGGAGGTGTTTGTGAGCGAACAGGCGCAGGAAAGCACGGTTGATGAATCAACGCCGGACCAGGAAGCGCAGGAGGCGAGCGCGGCCCTGAATGCCGGTTACAACAAGGCCCGCGGCATCGAGCCGCCGACCGACGTTGACGACGCTGGAGAGCAGGCGCCCGGGAGCGACGAACAGCCAGGCGAGAAGAAGGAAGCCCAGGAAGGCGCCGCACAAGAGGCCGCGCCCGATCCGTGGGAGGGTGTCCCGAAGATCGTCCGGGATTCCATCGAAAGAGTGAGCGTCACCGCCAACCAAGTCGGCGCGGCGCAAAGGCACATCAAGGTGCTGGAAGGGCATATTGACGCGTTGAGGCAGGCAGGCGAGGCCGCGAAAGCCGCCGCACCCGCTGGGACCGATGCGCCGACTGCACGCCAGATCCAGGCCGCCGCCGCAAGCGGTGAGAAGTGGAACCAGATCAAGGAAGACTTCCCGGAATGGGCGGAAGCGATGGACGAGCGCCTTGCGGCCCTCAGTCCACAGACCGCGGCCATCGACATGGAAGCCATCCAGAAGCAGCTTGCGCAGAGCACCCAGGCACAAATTTCTGGGGCGATCGACGCAGCCGAAGAACGCGCATTTGTCAGGCTCAAGTACCCCGACTGGAAGACAACCGTTGCGACGGATGGCTTCGAGGCGTGGAAGAGCGCGCAGGCCCCTGAAATCCAGGCGCTTGCCGACAGTGAGCTTGCCGACGACGCGATCCGTCTGCTCAATGCATACGCCGAGCACCAGAAGGCCGCCACCAAGGCCGCCGATCAAGCCGCAGCGAGAGCCGCGGCGGAAGCAAAAAACAAGCGTCGACTCGCAGCAAATGCGGCCCCGGAAACGGCGGCCAGCGGCGGGCCGTCAATCTTACCGGACGAAGCGGGCCTTTCAGTCGGATACAACCGCATAAAGAGGCGCGCGCAGCAATAAGGAGTTTCAATCATGCCCCTCCAACAATACTCGACCTCCGCCGGTCGGATCAACGAGATCAAAGGCGAAATGCTCGCAATGGCCGAGCCGACCATGGTCCTGGCCATGGGTTGCGAAATGAAGTCGGTCCCGAAAAACAAGGGCGACAACATCAGCTACCGTCGGGTGATCCCGACCGGCGGCGCCACGACCAACGCCAACACCATCAACCGCTGGAGCGTGACCGCGGTTGCGCACCTGCTGCAGGAAGGCGTCACGCCGGCCGCTGAAACGCTGACGGATCAATACGTCAACGTGCAACTGGCGGAATATGGCGCCATCTACGGCTGGACGAACAAGACGGCCGACCTGCACGAAGACGACATCCCTGGTGATATGAAGTCGCTGCTCGCCAAGCGCGTGGGCCTGGTGCAGGAAATGATCCGCTACGGGTCGATGAAAGCTTGCACCAACGTCCACTATGCGGGCGGAACGACGCGCGCGACGACCGACGAGGCGATCAGCCTCCCGGTGCTACGCCGCGCCGCACGGTCATTGCTGGCGAACCACGCCGGCAAGAAGACCAAGGTCATCGCGCCGGGACCGGACTACGACACGTCGGCGATCGAGGACGCGTTCCTGGTCTTCGTGCATACCGATGCAGCGCCGGACATTCGCGATCTGCCGAACTTCGTTCCGGTGGCGAAATACGCCGGCATGAAGCCGATCAGCCCGAAAGAGATCGGCAGCTGCGAGGAATTCCGCTTCATCCTCAGCTCCGAACTGGCGAGCTACCCGGATGTCGGCGGCGCGAACTCTGCGCTGTACGCAACCACAAGCGCCGCAGCGAACATCGATGTCTACCCGTTCATCATCTGCGGGGAAAACGCCGTGTTCGACATCGCGCTCAAAGGCGCGGATTCGTTCAATCTGTCCGTCATTCCGCACACGCAGAAAGACAAGTACGACATCCTCGGCCAGCGTGGTTACGTCGGCGCGTCCTTCTGGTCCGCTGTGCTCGTTGCCAACAACGGCTGGATGGCCGTGGTCGAGGCGGGTGTGGATGATCTGATCTAACCCTTAACCAGAAATAGCCCCGCTTAGCCGGGGCTTCCCCTTTTTTAGGAGCATCACCATGACTCAAAGAACCGAAGTTTTCAGCCTTCCGGTAACCGTTCTGGACTCCGGGGCAACCACCCTGTCAACCACGAATGCAATTACCGGAAAACTCAACAGCAAGATGATCTCGCACGCAGCGATGACAAACCACGCGAACGTGACGACCGACGTGAATACCGAGGCGGCATTTACCCGCCTCGGCACGAGCGAAGGCGGCGTGTTCGTGCTGGGTCTCGCGGCAAACGGTGATCTGAAGGTGGCCCAGGGCGAAATTCTGGCGCTGGACGACGCCGAAGCTTTCAAGGACGACGCCCCGGCGTTCCCGTTCATCCCGGACACGATGATGCCTTTCGCATACGTGATCGTGAAGGCGGGGGACAACGCAGCCGCGAAAGCGACCGGCTGGCTGTGGGGTACGAGCAACCATACCGGCGTGACCGGCGTCACCACCGCTCTGGTGGATGTCGCTGAATTGCCGGATCGGCCGCAGATCGCGTAATTCAACCGTAGCACCATCAAGCGGGCCGCCTTCTGGTGGCCCGTTTTATTTCGGAGGGTTATATGCCAAGAGTCGCCGCAGGAAAGACTTCCAACGCCGCAAAGAAACCGAGAACCGCCGCGCAGCTGGCGAATGACGAGAGGCTGAAGAACCGAGGGAGGGTTCATCCGGTATCCGTGCGGAAAATGACGGAATCCCAGGAGCAGCAGGTCGGCCAGGACGGCGTGCGCGAGTTCGACAAGAACAATGAACTGCCGCAAATCCAGGTGGCGCCGCCGGAAGGCAAGAGCGCCAAGTGGATGGAGGACATGGCCTTTGCCAACGAAATGGTGACCGTCATGGTCCACGAATCCACAGACAAGAACGCGAACCCGTTCCCGGAAATCTGGGTGAATGGCCGCGCACAGCGGTTTGTGCGCGGCCATGAGCAGCAGGTGCGCCGCTGCTACGTCGAAAAGCTCGCGCGGCTGAAGCTCACCACCTACGACAACCTAAAAACCAAAGATGTAGACGGCGAGGATGTCTACCGATATCCGACCCATACAGGTTTGCTCTACCCGTTCGTATGCATTAATGATTCTGAAAAGGGCAAGCAATGGTTGAAGTCCGTACTTAGCGAGGTGTAATTTGCGTCTTGTTGGTTCGTGTCTTCGCAATATTTGCTAAGTGCTCTGGTGATTTAGGGACGCCCTTGAATTGAGCGGAAACCCTGGCGCGCTGTTCTGGACTACGAAGGGAGGCTAGCCGTTTTGCGGTTGCTGATGGTGTGTTTAGATTCGCAATCGTATTGTTTTTCAGCGCGACTTGAGCAAGTTTGTCCCTGTGTTCCTGACTTCTGTGTTTCGCTGCGAAAGATATTTTGGCGCGCGTTTCTGGAGATCGCTTGAGCCCTTTGAGGGCCGCAGACAGTTTGGCGCTGAATTCAGGCCCGAATTGTCTGTTCGTCATGGACGCATGAATGGCAGCGCGAGTGTTTGGGTGCATCTTGCGGCCTTTGGCGCGTTCCGAAAGTATGGCGCGGTGATCGAGTGAAAGCGGGCCGCGTTTCCGCGAGCTTTGAATTTGAGACAGTTTTTCTTTTGTCTCATCGCTATGAGCAAAACCAAGCATGGTTCTGGCGTTCGGACGAAGGTTGAAGTTCGGTCTTGTGGCGGCGTTGAGCGTGTCTATCCAGTGTTGCTCGCGTTGTACTAGGTTGTTGCGGTCATCGACGACCTCAAGAACGGAAAACACGAAAGCGTCGGCACCGTATTTATTCCACGCGTTTTGAAGGCGCCTGTTTTCGTGTGCGCTTCTGCGCAGTTTGGCTTTGTGCTCGTTCCATCTGTTTTCGATGCGTACCGCGCTGCCGACATACACGCGCCCGCTGGCGGTGTGCTCGATCTTGTAGATGCCACTGCGCCTCATAGTTTGAGCTTCTTTAGGGCGGCATCGACGGCCCGACGGATGAACTCTGACATTGGCATCCCTGTTTTCTCGGACGCCTTTTTGAGCCGCTGAAGCATGGCCTCAGGGAAGTAAAAGTTTGTTCGTTTCATGTGCCGATGGTATCACATCATTGGCACATGCACAAGAGCAGTACGTAGCAAGCAGCACCCGCCTTCGGGCGGTCTTCCCATACCAAGCGGGCAACCGCATTTAATTAGGAGAATTATCATGCTCTGGAGACGATTTACCAACGCTATTGTCGAGAAGGTCTTGCTGCTCAAGAAGGGCGCCGTACTCAAGACGACCGGAACGGACGGCGTTGTGACGGAAGTCACAGCAGAAGACCTAGCTGCCGCTGCAAATCTGTCCGGCCTCACCGCGACGGTTGCGGAATTGAACTCGGTTTGCGACGCCAATACGGCGACCGCAGCTGAGATTACCCGCGTCGCCGACGCCTCGACGCGCGTTGTCCACACCACGGCGACCTCCCTTTCGCTCACGGTGACGCAGCACGCCGACCGAGTTGTGTTGCTGGACGCATCGAGCACGACCAACATTTTCACCTTGCCGGCGGCGGGTGGCACGGGCGAAAAGTTCACCATCGTCAACGCATTCCCGCAGACGCAAGGTACTGTGGTGGTATCGGCCGCCAGCACCGCCGATGTCATGAGCGGCATTGCGGTCAATGTGGACGCGACGGGCGCGGGATCATCGAAGGCGTTTTGGACGACAGCCACCGACCGCGTTGTCACCCTCAACCTGACGACCACCGGCGGCCCGGTCGGCGGTGACATGGTGGAAGCCTGGGACTCGGCGGCTGGCGTCTGGACCGTGAAGGTGTTGCAAATCAGTTCCGGCAGCCTCGCCACGCCATTCTCGGCAACGTAATAACAACAATCGTTCGACTGCGTAAGCAGCTATCACCCGGGGCCGGCAACCGGGGAGCGAAAGCCGGCACCCCTTTTTCTCCTTCTGATAGAGGACACACATGGAACGCAGTTTGTTGATCGGTTGTGGCAAGAACCACGCCAAGCAGTTACAGTACGGCGGCAAGGCGGAATGGACGGGCGAACTGACGACGCTCGACATGAACCCGGATTGCGGCGCTGACATCGTGTTCGACATGGAGCGAATAACGGCGGCTCGCCATCCGGCAATTTGGATGAGCAACTTTCCGGTATTGCCGTTCGACAACGATGCGTTCGACGAGATCGGCGCCTACAACTGCCTTGAGCATTGGGGCCGTCAAGGTGACTGGCGCGGCTGGTTCGCCGAGATGGCCGAATATCACCGCATCCTCAAGCCGGGCGGGACGATGGGCATTCTCGTCCCCATCGGGCCGGATGCTTTGGCCGACCCCGGACATACCAGGTTCTTCCAGCAGAACTACTTCGGCTTTCTGAGCCAGAAGTTCTACGAGATGAACGAGGTCAAGCAAACCTGTTTTACCGATTATCGGTGGTTTTGGAAGCTCGACTTCGACATCCTCTACATGGAGGAGGCCGGCGGGCACCATCTGGCCGTGGTGCTGAGGAAAGCATGACGACGACCCAGGACATCAAACCCAGCGGCGTTGACGTGACGCTGGAAGGCCTATCGGTCATGGTCGGCATGCCAACCCACCGGGACATTCCGCCCAAGACGACGGCCTCGCTGTGGGCAACCAAAGAGCGTTGTGACCGGCTCTCGATTCCCTGCGACCTGGGGATGATCGTTGCCGGTCTGATCGACGGCAGAAACGGCGTCCTGGACGACTTCCTGCGGAGCAAGGCAAACCGCCTGTTCTGGATCGACTCAGACCAGACGTGGCGGCCGGCGCAGTTCATCCGGCTACTGGCGCTATCAAAGCTCGTCCCCATCGTGGGCGCGACCTACCCGGCGAAGATGGACCGACCGACGTTTTACGTTCGCCATGACGAAAAGACGGGCTTGGTCAGGAACGACATGGGTTTGTGCGAAGTGCAGGGCATGGGCCTTGGCTTCACCGTCATTACCCGCGGGCCGCTCGAGCGCCTGGCCGCATCCAAGCCCCGGGTGTTCGATGAAATCAGCGGGCGCGACATGGCCGACGTGTTCCGATGGGGCAAGATAGACGGCAAGCGGCAAGGAGAGGACATGGCCTTTTTCGCCGATCTGCGGGCGCTTGGCTACAAAGTAATGCTCGACCCGTTGACCGACATCGGCCACATCGGCGCGAAGGAATACACCGGCACCATCCGCGACGCAATGCGGAATTAACCAGGAGTAAAACATGGACAGATTTCAAATTACCGGCGTTTCGGTTGCGCTCGATGCGGCCGGCCTTGCGGACGGCATAGCCTACGTTGATCCGGGCTATGTGCTCACGGCAAACGACGCAGGCGACGACCTCGCGCATCTGATTACGATCCTCGGCAACGCGGCGACGAATCATTCCGCAAAAACCTTCACGATTACCGGGACCGGCCCCAACGGCTTTGCGCAGACAGAAGAACTCGCCGGCCCGAACGGCAATGTCACAGTCACATCAGTCAAGTATTTCAAGACGGTAACGAGCGTGACGGTCGATTCTACGACCGGCGCCGATACCTTCGACATCGGCTGGACGGCAAACAGCGTATCGGGGTGGGTTTTCCCGCAGCCTTCCGGGCCCGTTTTCAACATCGGCTTCGCCTGCATCAAGGACAGCGGCAGCCCGACCTACGGCGTGCAGCAGACCTATGACAACGGCGTCACGGCCTTCAACCACGCCTCAGTGACCAACGAAACCACCAGCCAGGAGGGCACCTACACATCGCCCGTCCAAGGTTACCGCCTGAACTGGACGGCGGCCGGCGGCGTGACGCTGTGGGCCTATCAAGTCGCGCTGAAGTAGTCCATGACGACCTACCTGCAGGGCGTGAAGGATTTGCGCCAGGAAACCACGGACAGCGGCACCGGGCCCAGCACGGTAGCCAGTCAGACCGGCGAACTCGGGCGGCTGTGTAAATGGTACAAGGATGCCTGGACGTCCTTGCAGCAGGAAAAGGACGACTGGCTGTGGATGCGCAAATCGTTCATCGTGAGCACCACGGAGAGCGACGGTGAATACGCCTACACCGACTGCAATGACACCGTGACGGAAACGGCGATTGCGCGTTTCGCGTTCTGGTACAAGCACGCTTTCAAGTGCTACCTGACCTCGGGCGGCGTTGGCGGGGAATACCCGCTCATCTGGATGCCGTGGGAGGCCTTTCGCCGCCGCTATCGGTACGGGACGCAAAACGACGGTCCGCCGTGCCATGTGAGCGTTGATCCGCTGCAGCAATTCTGTCTTGGTCCGAAGCCGAACGGCATTTACGTTGTCGGCGGGGACTACCAGCTCGGGCCGCAGATCCTTGCGGCCGATGACGACGCGCCGGAAATGCCGTCGCGGTTCCACGACCTGATCATGTTCCACGCGATGCTGAAGTACGGCGGCAGCCGGGTCGCGCCCGAGGCGATGCTGCGCGCGGCAACTGAGGCCGCGCCGCTGCGCGCCGCGCTGACGCGCGACCAGCGCCCATCGATCGGGCTAGGCGGGTCGATTGCATGATTTCTGCAAAAGCCCTGTCAAGGGCGATCGGGAACATCGGCCGGGCTGAACCAAGGCCGACAATGGTCCGTTTTGCGGGTGGGCTTGACCTCGAGACGCCCCCGCTGCTGGTGCCGCCTGGGTTTTTGCGATCATCGAGCAATCACGAATGCGATGTGAACGACGGCTATGGCCGCATTCTCGGCTATGAGTGCGTGGATGGGCGGCCGGCGCCCTCTGCCGCGGTGGCCTATGTCCTAGACATTACGCTGACCGGCGCAATTTCTGCGGGCGATACGGTGACCGGGGTCGATTCGTCTGCGACGGCGGTCGTCATCGCGGTGGCGTCCGGGCATATCGCCATCACGAAGATCGTCGGGACGTTCGTTTCAGGTGAAGTGCTCAACGTCGGCGGCAGTCCGCAGGCGACCACGACATCCGCGGCCAAGGGCGCATCCACGGCTCTGCTGCGCGCGCAATACAAGAACCTGGCCGCAGACAGCTACCGGGACGACATTGCCGCGCCTACCGGCTCAGGAAGCAACCGTGGCGGGGTCAAGTTCGGCGGCGTGCTCTACACGTTTCGCAACAACGCTGGAGGGACGGCGGTCGACGTGTGGAAATCCAGCGCAACCGGCTGGCAGCAGGTGACGCTGTACAACGAAATCAGCTTTACCGCTGGTGGCGCCGCAGAGCCGGACGAGGGCGAGACGCTGACGCAGGGGGGGGTGACGGCCACGGTCAAGCGAGTGGTGGCTACAACGGCCTCTGCGACGTGGGGGACGAGTTCCGCTGCCGGGCGGCTGATCATCACAACCCCGTCTGGCGGCAATTTCGCGTCAGGCGCCGCGACGTTCTCTGGCGGCGCGACCTGCACGCTTTCTGGAGTTGAGTCTGCGATCACGCTGCTCCCGGATGGGCGTTTTGAGTTCGTGGTGTCCAATTTCGGCGGGTCGGTAGCCACGAAACGGATATATGGCTGCGATGGCGTCAATCGAGGCTTTGAGTTCGACGGCAACGTGCTGGTGCCGATCACGACCGGGATGGCGACAGATGCGCCAGACCATGTTTATGCGCACCAGTTGCAGCTGTTTTTCTCGTTCGGGGCGTCAACGCAGCACTCGGCGCCAAGCACGCCCTACATCTGGAACGTGATCCTGGGCGCGTCCGAGATAGGCATGGGCGACACGGTGACGGGATACCAGACGCAACCGGGCAGTGAGTCAAACGGCGCGCTGGCCATCTTCACCCGCAACAGGACCGACATTCTTTACGGGACCGGCGTAGCTAACTGGCAAAAGATCAATTACCGAGACGAGCTTGGCGCCTACGCTTATTCGATTCAGGATGTTGGCTACACGATGTTCCTGGATGACCAGGGCGTGACGAACCTGCAGACCGCGCAGGTGTTCGGCAACTTCTCGCATGAGGCATTGAGCGCGCGCATCAAGAAGTGGGTGAACGGGAAGCGTACAAAAATCACGGCGTCCTGCGTCGTCAGGGACAAGAGCCAGTATCGGCTGTTCTTTTCCGATAATTACGCGCTCTTCGCCACGTTCAACAAGAAGAAAGTCGTCGGCATGATGCCGGTGAAGTTGGACCATGCGGCGACCTGGGCCTGGTCGTCGGAAGAATCGGACGGCTCCGAGACGGTCTATTTCGGCGCGACCAACGGCATGGTGTATCAGATGGAACGCGGTACGTCGTTCGACGGCGAAGCCATCGCGCATCACCTGAGTCTAGCCTGGGATTTTCTCGGAACGCCGAACCTGATCAAGCGATTCCACGGCGCGAACCTGGAGGTTTCGGGGACGGGTTATGCCGAGTTCGAATTCACCTACAAGCTCGGATACGCATCGACCCTGATTGCCCAGCCAGGCACGCAGACGGATGAGCTGTCGTTTTCTCAAGGAACCTGGGACGCTGGGCTGACATGGGATTCCGGGATCAAGTGGGACGGTCAAACGCTGTCGCCGTCAATGATGGAAATGGGCGGCGAGGGCGAAAACGTCTCACTCACGATTCGGGGCAGTTCTGACTATCACGAAGCCATCCGGTTTTCCGGGGCCATGATCCATCACGCGCCAAGGCGTTATTTGCGGTAACGGAGAAAGACGATGCCAGACTTCTATGCAAATTCAAACGATCCGGCCGACGAATCGGACCTTGACTCATCGGTAATTCGCGCGGAATTCGCCGCGATTGCGCTGGGGTTCACGAAGATCGCCGGATACTCCAGCGCGGCGAACCGGATTCCACACATCAATGCCGGCGCGACATCCCAAACGACCACCGCCGGGTTTGAGTTCGACGGAACGACGCTCACGGCGCCGAACCTTACCGTCACGACGGACGCCACAGTAGGCGGCACGCTTGATGTCACCGGCGTCACAACGCTGACCGCGCAACCGATTCTGTCCAGCCTTACCGCCTCGCAAGCGGTGTTCACAGATGGATCGAAGGGGCTGGTATCGAATGCGATTACCGGCACTGGAAATGTCGTAATGTCCGCCAGCCCGACGCTGACTGGCACAATCAACGCAGCAGCGCTGACCCTATCCGGCAACCTGACGGTAGGCTCCCTCACCCCCGGCCGCATGCCGCGCGCCTCTACCGGCGGCCTCCTGCTCGACGACGCCAACAGTCCGACTTGCGATGCGAGCGGGAATGTGGCAGGCGCTGCTGCGGCTACTCTGAGCGGCTGGAAAGTCGGATCATTCGGCTCGGCAGGCAATCAAGGATCGGTCAAGATTCTCGGATCGACGAGCGGAACGGCTACGCTGACGACGGATGCGACGGTTACGACGGTTACGCTGGACAAACCATTTACTAGCACCAACTCCCTTTCCGTTACTGCGACGGAAGGCGTCAATGCGCAGCTTAATTTGTGGTCTGACGACGGGGACGACAACGCGGATAAGTGGGCGCTAATATCCGACGCGACGACTAATTTTCTTGCCATAAGGAACAGTGCTGTAGGTGGTTCAGGGGCTGTTGCAGTTTTCGACTATATTGGCAATCTGCAAATCGGCCTGTCAACCGATTTCACTACGCGTTCGACGACGCAGCCCACAAGGGCGCTCACGCTCTATAACGGCACAGCGCCGGTGGGGACGTTGACCAACGGCGTCACTTTCTATTCCGCATCCGGGGAAGCTCGTGTGATGGATGCGGCGGGTAACTCTACCCTGCTGTCGCCGCACAACACCGAGGGACGATGGATTTACGATTCAGTATCCCCTGTCACCGGCAAGCACCTGCGCGTTGACATGGAAATGTTGGTCAAGGCGGTCAATGATTTTATGGGCACTGATTTCGTTCACGAGAGTGAGATATAGCCATGACTTGCGAAATAGACACTGACGACGGTTTTGCGGCCCTTTCGGGTGATTTCAGTTATGGACTGCTGCACCATCTTGAGGGCGGCGGGCACGGCAAGGCGACGCTCGGCAGTTCATCTGTTTCGTCCGGGTCCGGCAGATTCGATTCTTACTCAATACTGGAACTGGTCCATCGACAGGGGATGCCCGACATAGATAACACTCAGACCAACGAGATTGATTGGATCGCGACCACGAACACGGTAGGCAATTACACAAATAAGAAAATTGCCGCTATAGAAGTATTTTTGGAGGGTGTGACAGCATTAGACCGTGGAGGAAAGTGGCACCTGAACACGAAACGAGATGGCGGCGTATTGGAGCTGGCACTTGAAATAGACAATAAACAGCGCACGTGCATCGGACAGCGGGGGACGGCTGCGGAGCCGACGCTGGTTAATTTCTTCCAGAAAACCACTGGGTTGTTCTGGATAGCGGATGGACCGAATTATTCAGTTGGTGTTTCCGTTGCCGGGGTGGAAAAGATGCGGGTGCGCACCGATGAAATAAAGTCGTCTGTGCCGCTCACCATAGCGCCGCTGGCAGGAATAGGTATCAGGCCAATAGGCGTTGATGCAAACGGTCAAATTGTCGTTTTATAGAGGTGAGTATGAACCTAGACGCAGATGCAATGCTGAAAGAATCCGCTGACTGTGCGCAAGAGATAGCTGCTGCATTTACAAGCAAGCGCGTACTGCTCGCCGGGCAACTCGGTGCGGCGGCAAAGATGCTCGAAGCCGCGAAGGAAGAAATTGAGGGACTGCAAAAGCAGTTGACGGACAAGGAGCCGAAAGATGGATGACATCCTGCGCGCCCCGTTAGACGCAGGGCTGCTCTACCCGCAAATCTGGCTCGCCGCTGCGTTGCTGGCGCTGAAGCTGTTCGACTGGTGGAGTACCCATTACATCGTCGTTCGGAAGGGCGGGACGGAAACCATGTCACTCGCCCGCTGGCTGATGGCAAAGCTCGGCCCGCGTCTTGGTCTCGCCGCCGACTTCGCGCTCGTCGCCATTGCAGGCTGGATCATGTACCCGCTGGAATGGTATCTGCTCGCTGGCGTTGTCATCTGGTACACATACTGGATGTCGTTGCAGTGGGGTGATGTGGAAGATAGCAGGTAATAACCGAAGCGGATGAGCTAAAAGCGCATTTTGCAAGCCGCCGCGAGCGGCTTTTTGTTGTCAACAAGGAGGTCGATAGTGAGCAATTCTGCAGAAACCATGGTCATCGAGACAACGGCCGGAGTGGTTGTCAAAGCGTATAGCGGGATAGTGAAGATGAACGAGGAGATCCGGCTTGGGCAGGAGTCGGCCTGGGCGGTGATGGGCGTGCTGCGCCGGCAAAAGCCGATCGTTGAGGACTTCGAGAAACGGCAGTTGAGGCTATACAAGGACGCTGGCTTCGTGGTTGGAATTAATAGCGGCATGCAGCTTGAGTTTGCCGCAAAAGGTCAGGACGAGACACTGGAAGCGTTCACGGAAAGGAAGGCTGCGCATATCAAGAAAATCGCGGAATTGAACGACGCATTTGATGAACTGCGCGATCAGCCGGTGTCAATCGAATGCAAGCCGCTGACGCGCGGCCTGTTTGATGACCAGCCGAACACGCCGGACGACAGGAAAATGAAATTTAATCCGAACTGGCTGGTTGACGCCGGCCCGTTCCTGGTCGACTGAGGAGATTGCCATGGCTGGACTGATCGCAAGTGTATTACCCAATCAGCAGAAGGTAATGACCGCCGGGACGAGCAACTATGACCCGACGAAGCGAACGGTCGCGGCCAACGAAACCGTATCCAGCCAGCTCGACAAAATCCTAGCGAAGGACAGCCCGATGGTGACGCGGAGCGTGGCGGGTTCGGTGCAGGCAGCGAACTCCCGCGGGCTGGTCAACAGCACGATGGCGGCGCAGGCCGGCGAGGCTGCGGCCATCGATGCGGCTCTGCCGATCGCCGCAGCGGACGCGGCCACCTACACCACCGCGTCGCGCGATAACCAGGCATTCGAGAATCAGGCAGGGCAGTTTAATGCCGGCGCAAAGAACACCGCGAACCTGAACGCGTCGGCCGCCGGGAATACATCGCTGATGTCAACACAGCAGGCTGGCGAGCAGACCGGGCTGATCCGCGTGCAGGGCGAGCAACAGCGGCAGACCCAAGCGCAGCAGATCGAGGGGCAGAAGACGCTCGCAAAAATGGACACGGAAAGCCGCGCGCAACTGCAGAAGATGCAGAACGACACCACGCTGTCCGTCGCCGAAAAGCAGGCGGCAACGTCAAAATTCAACGCCGAACTGGCCGCCAGTACGCAACGGGCGATACAGGCTGTCGACAACGCCTTCAAAACCGCCTATCAGACGGCCGACACCGCGGCGAAGGCGATGCTCCAGGAGGCGGACAACGCGACAAAAACAGAACTGGCCACGATCCAGGCGAACTACCAGACCTTGATGCAGACGAGCGCGAGCGCCACATCGATGTTCCAAAGCGGGATGTCGATGATTACGAACGCCGTTGCCGACAGCACGATTTCCGCTACCGACAAGGCCAAGCTGATCAACGGCTATCTAGGCTGGATGAAGCAGGGCATGAACGTGATCGGGAACGTGAACGGGGTGGATGTGTCCGACCTGCTGAATTTCTCCACGGTAAGCGCGTAGGCCATGACCAACTTTGAAAAACCGACGTTTATCCCGCCGAAAATCATAAACGGCGAATTTGGGGGTGAGGTCACCCCAGGAACGGGCGTTTGGGTGGTCGGGGACAAGCCGGCGGATTCGGTCTACGACATCTACAACATACCCCGCGCCGATTCGGGCGAGGACAATAAGTACGATTTCGTCAACTCGTTGATCGCGCAGGGCGCAACCTATGCGGACGGGACGCCACTCGACGGCACGGACCGGATGTGGGGGCAGCCGGTCTTTGTTCCAAAGGAGCGCAGCGACCCGGGTAAGATCGTGAATGCCGTTGACCTGAATCCGAAGGAAGAAGACGGGTGGCTGGGTCTAGGGGGGTTTGGAGACGCGCTTTTTCTCGGGGCCATGGTGACCGTCGCCGGCTGGGCGGCTGGTGCTTGGGGCGCGGGGGCGGCGGGCGGCGCAGGGGCGGGGGCCAGTACCGCGGGCGCCGGCTCGGCCCTGTCGGACATCGCCGCCTTTGAAGCGGCCTCCGCGACAGTGCCCGCGGCAACCGGCGGCGGGATCATCAATACTGCGCTTACCGGCGCGGGCAAGAGCGCGTTAATCAATAGCGGCGTGCAGCTCGCCACAACCGGGAAAATCGACCTCAAGAAAACCGCGGTCAGCGCAGCCGCTGGTGGTTTCGGAAGCGTGATCGGGGATTACGTCGGGAACACGCTCGAACTTGGCTCGACTGCTGGCCAACTGGCCGGCGCGGTTACGGGCGCCGTGGTCGGGGGTGCGCTTTCGGATACAGGCGCGGCAGTTTCCGGGGCGGTTGGCGCCGGCACGTCAACGGGCGCGTCGACCAACGCAACGTCGACCAACGCAACGCCTGCCGTCAACAACGCAGGGTTTGGCTTCGGCGATGTCTCGTTGAAATTCAAGCCGGTCGCGCGCGCAACGAATTGGTCAACGCCGCGCATGAATTGGTCGGCATAAAGGAGAAGCGTCATGGGATGGGAAGACGAAATGTATAGCGCCCCCGGCGCTTACGGTGCCGGGCAAACCGATCCGGGGCAAACCGATCCGGGATACATCGATCCCGGGTACGTAGAGCAAGATGCGACTGCGGCCTATGACACCGGCGAAGACGACATGTTTTCTGCGGCGTCGATGGCTGTGTTCGATTCGATTTTCAACAGCGCGGAATACCAGGCGCCCGCCGGAAATGCGGACACCGCGATTGCGCCGGAAACATCCGGCGCGGAAACAGACGGCAAGGCCAATGTGAAGGACGGTTGGCTCGATAAATTGCTCTACTCCGTGAAGAACGACATCAACTGGAAGAGCGACAAGGTGCAGGTCGCGGCCATGACGATCGGCGCCGGCGCGATTGCTGGAATCGGGAAGGGTATCGCCGACAAGGAAAAGATGAAACTGGAGGAGAGGAAGATCAATACCGCCGAAATGCTCGCCAAGTCCCAGGCCGACATCGCGGCCCAGCGGGCGCAGAACCAGAACTTCTCCAATTTCCAATTCAATGCGCCAACCGACGCCGCCGGGCAGCCGGTCGGCTTGATCAACAGGGCGGCGCGCGCGCGGCTTACGCCGGTAACCAAAAGGGTGCTCAGATGAAAAACCCGAGCGATCAAACCAACGTCCGCAAGGTGGTATTGGCCGGCAAGAAGCTGATGTTCAGCGAGAAGACCTGGCCGACGTTCAAGCAGGGCATGCAAAAAGACATGCCCATGCCGGAAAAACTCGCCACCGAGACTGTCGGGATCATGTCGCTGCTGCAAGACAAGGCGAACGGGTCGATTCCGCGCAGCGTGCTCATGCCGGCCGCGGCGATCCTGCTGCTGGAAATCGCAAAAGCCATCGCAGACGCAGGCTATGGCGAGCCGACGCCGCAGGACATCAAGGCGGCGGGGCCGATGTTAAAGCGGCTGATGCAGCAACAATTCCAAGGTTCGCAGGCGCCAGAGCAGGCGCCAGAGCAGGCGCCGGCGCCTGAAGTCGCGCAGCAACCGCCAGGGGGCGGCATCATCAACCAGGCGCAGCAAGGGGGTATGTGATGGGGCTCATTTCTTCCGTGATGGGCGGCGCGCTGCGTGGCGCTGGCGAGGCGGGCGTCAAACTCGGGCTGAACGAGCAGGAGGCGCTGATCCAGAAAGACCGCGACGCGCGGATTGCCGAGGCCGCGCAAGAACTTCAAGCACAGCGCCAGGCTGGCGCGGAAAGCCTGCAAAAGCAAGGAAACGAAGCCGCTGATTTGCGCCAGGGCAGAACCATCCAGGCGCAACAGGTGGAGGGCACGCTGAACCGCGAGCAGCGCGCGACGGAAATTGAGGCCAGCGGTGCGCGCGACGAGCGCCAGCACACGGAGCGCATGGCGGTCCTTGGTAAGCAAATATCGCAACAGGCGGCGCAAATCAAGATGGAGCAGTCGAAGGTTGATATGCTCCAGGCAACCCATAGCCTAGACGTGAAGCAGAAGAAAGCCATCGATACCGCGCGCGATGCCTACGTCAGCGAACCCGATCCGGAAAAGAAGATCGAGTTGGGCGCGCAGTATATGACCCTGCTGGGCAAGGTCGGCGAGCGGTACAAGCCAATCGAGAGCATGGACCCGACGACGATGGAGAAAAAGGTGACTGGATTTGTCGATACGCTGTCCGGCAAGGTCATTGGACCCCAGGGGAAGTCATCCAAGAAGGGAGCGTCAGCAGAGCCGCCACAGGCAGCGATTGATTTGCTCCGCAAGAACCCGAAGGTCGCGCCGCAATTCAAGGAAAAATATGGCGTTGATCCTGCGCAGTACCTGCAAGAATCTTCCGCTGCCGTATCTGTTCCTGGGCGCCCACTCTATAACGCCAAGAGCACAGATCTCACTCGATTGGCGTCGCGCCCGAAAGGAGTAAGCGTCGCACAAGCGCGAGAGGCGCAGGCGGAGCTTGACACAAGGAAGGGCGAAGCGCGGATGTCTGGGGGATAAGCAATGCCCAATGTGTTTGATCAGTTTGATCAGCTTGACCGAGCGCCGCTCGCTGATGCTTCAGGTGGAAACGTGTTCGACCAATTCGATACCGGGGTAAAGCCACCGGAACCATCTGGCGACACCTCCAAAGGCTTTAAACGCGCCTTCGCACAATTACCAGAACTCGCCTATGGTGCCGGGGCGCTCGCCTCCATGTCAGCCGAGAACCTGTTTGGCGAAGGTGGTCTATCTACCGCAGCCAAGAACTATTTCGGCGAGAAGTTCGCCGCCAAGCAGGCCGAGAATCAGCAATACGCGCCATCGGTCGAATTCACCGATGCTTGGGAAAACCTCAAATCAGGCGACCTCGGCAGCATGGTGGATTGGCTCCAGGACTCTGCGGGCTATGTGGCGGGGCAGGCGATCCAGACCGCTGTTACCGGTGGCATCGGCGCCGTCGTTGGCAAGGCGGGGCTTTCCGCTGCCACACAGAAGATGCTCGGCGGCGTCGTTGCCAAACAAGCCGCGAAGATCGCCGAGGAAACCGTTTCCAAGCAAGGCTTGACCGCTGCCGCCGCAGAGCTTGCCATCAAGTCCGTCCTCCCTGAAGCCACGAAGATCGCCGCGCAGCGCACCGCCCAGGCAATTGGTGCAGGTATCGCCCTGCAAGCGCAGAACCTTGGCATGGAAGCCGGGGACATCTACGGCGGGCTGATCGAGGAATCTGAAAAGACTGGCAAACCAATTACCGGGGACGACCTCCTGCGGGCATGGGGCGCTGCCGCCGTAGCTGCGGGAACGGAAACCGCGACGGACTTGCTTGGATTGGGGGCTGTCACAGGCCGCTTGAACATCGGCAAGATGACCGGACTAAGTGGCAGGGCCGCGAGGGGCGCGGCTGGTGCTGCTGTGGGTCTACCAATCGAAGCCGGGCAGGAATACGTGCAAACCGGCCTCGAGCAGTACGGCGCCGGGAAGCCGACCGATACCCCGGAAGCCGAACGCGAGCGCATCAACGCCGCCGCGGTAGGCGGTCTTGGTGGCACGGTTGTCGGCGGTGGTGCCGGCCTCATATCGTCGGCGCAACAGCAAGGCCAACTCGAGGATCACGCCCGCAACGAGGAGCGGGTCACCGCCGAGGGCTTGGAGAACATCGACGCCGCCCAGGACGCCAACTCAGCCATCCAGGCCGCCACAGAGGCCACCAGCCAGCCGGTAGGACCGGCAGTTGGCGCGAACATAACCGTCAACGATTCAGAATTGACGGGATTGATCGAAAGCGAGGCGCGCGATCAGAAGGCGCGTTTTGCCGAACAGCAGGTAGAACGCGCAAAGCAGGCGGAACTGGACGCGATCCAGGCAGGGACCGCGCCGAGCACGCCGCAACCGCAAACTGCCATGGCGATTGCCATGCAAGAGGCCCGGGCCCGCGCAAGGCAGCAAGAGCAGGACAGGATGGCCCAAGAGGCTGCCGCACAGGACCAGGCTGTTCAGGATGCCGCCAAAGCCGCAGAGCAGGCCAGGGCGCCGCAGCCGGAGGATCTGCCGATTTTGCAGCGCCTGATGAAACGCGAGCCGGTATCGGACACGGAAGGCCAGGCTGTGCTCGTCAAGGGCTTTGTCGCGCCCCGCGGAGACGGTACGCTGAAGGTCATCGAGAAAGGGCTGAAAGCCCGCAATTTTCTGCTTCGGCAGGCGACAAAAGAACAAGAGCAGGGTCAACCTGCCCAACAAACACCGGCGATTGCGCCGAAAACCGTCGCAGGCGTAGCCGTAGACCAGCACAGCGACGCGCAGCTGCAGACCCTTGCCACGGATGCCATGGCGCCGGCGAACACGCGCCACGCGGCCGCTGCGGCACTACAGGCGCGGAAACAGAACCCGGAAGACCAAAGCAGCCAGCCTGTAGCTGAAAGCCAAGCCCTCGCCCCGGAAGCGAGTGATACCGGCGTAGCGCCCGGTCAGGCGGCTACTTTGCCGGAACAACAAGAAGCCGCGCCCGCCGCCCAGGCGGAGCCGGCCGCCCCCATTCAAGCCGAAGTCGAACGCTTCCAGGGCCAATACGGGAAGGGCATGAACATCACCCCCGCCCGTGTAGCCCTGAAAGAGCGCGCCGCCAAACAGCCCGATCTGACCTGGACCATCGAAAAGTCAACGATTCCAGAGTTTCCGGACCGCTTCGACGTGGTTGGCCGGAAGCCCGCAGAAGCCGCTACAGCCGCACAACCGGCCGCCCCTGCCCAACCTACCGCCGGACCAGAGAAAGCCGCGCCGGCGCCCGCCTCACAAGCAGAACCGGCCAAAGCGCCGCCTGTCCGCATCAACGGCCAACTTCCCGCTGAAATGAGCGTTACCGCCCTGCAGCTGGCGGCCGAGAACGCCCCCTATTTCGACCAGAAAGCCGCCGCCACCGCCGAGCTCAAGACGCGGGACAGGAAGGGCGAGACGATTTTCGGCATGACCGTGGACCAGCTCAGCGATAAGCAACTGGCGATTGCGGCCAGCAAGGGCAAAAAGGGCGTCAAGCCGCTTGCCCGGGCAGAGATCGCGAAGCGTACCGCAGATGCCGAGCAGCTTGCCGAGCGGATAAAGGAGCCGGGGACGGCCGAAACGCTCAAGTCGCTGGCAGATCAGGCAGGCTGGGCCGAGCGCGGCGGTCACATGATTCGCACCAAAACTGGTGAAGCCGCCGGCGAGGAAGTCATCAGCCGCACGAAATGGATACCTCGCGCCGAATGGTGGCCGACCCGCCCCGTCCAAGAGAATGAGGGCTACTACCGCGCCGCCGTCGACAAGGCTATTGCCGGCGACAAACTGACCGGGAAGCAGGCCCAGGTCGTCCGGTTCCTGCTCGATCTGGCGCAGTACGAGGGCGAGGATGTTCCACATGAAACAACCCAGGCCGAAGCCGAGCAGGCGCAAGACTTTGTGGATTCGTCAGAGCAAGCCACGGACTCATGGTCTACAATGACTGAGGAGCAGAAAGAAGATGAACTCGACAGCCTTTTCGGAAAAAGCACGCGCCCTGCCGCTGAAGGTGAGAAAGCTCGCGCGCCAGCTGCTCAAGGCGAAGTGGGACAGGCAGAGCGCCCCGCCCTCGACCTCGCCCGGCAAACAGAAGACGACCTAAAGGCCAAGGCCGCCAAGGAAGAAGCAGCGGCAAAGGCGAAAGCCGACGCCGAGAAAAAAGCCGCGGCCGACGACCAGCGCGGCGGATTCACGCTTACCGGATCTGACCGGCCCGCCGATGTGGGTGCCGCAGCCGGCCAGGCGGACATTTTCGCCCAGCCAGCCAAACCCGCCGCCGAAATGTCCGCCGCCGACCTCCTGCGTGCTGCGGCAGCGAAGATGGATGAGGCGGCCAGTGGTAAGATGCCCGCCATGGCCCAGGACAAATCCGCTGCGGCCGATCAGCCGACTCCTGCCGCAGCGGGCGAATCCGGGGTAAGCGCGGACCAACTTGCTCGGATATTTGACGAAAACCGGTGGCTTGATCGCGGGTTGAAGATTGGAACCAAAACAAAACTTTATCGCGGAGAGGATCAGAATACAGGGCGGCGCGTTGGAGGCGAAGGGCGCGGGCTATACACCACCACCGACAAAGACCAAGCCAAAGGCTACGGCGCCATCAAGGAAATGTCCCATGGTGATCTTCCGAAAAACCCAATTCGATTTCGAGATGTCGCATTCTTTGGTGAGTGGCGCCGCTTTGTTGTGCGCGAACTCGGGTTTGAGCGCGAATCTGAATTTGAAAAAGCCTACAGTCCTCATGCTGATGTCTGGATACGCCAATTAGACAGTAGCATTGACGGCGTTCAAATCGGAACAGGCCACGGCGCTTTCTTCGTCAAATTTCCGAATGAGCCCTCCGCTGGCATTTCTTCGCCAGTTGCCCCAAATCGTAGCGAAACTACGACCAAGCCCGCCGATCTAGTCGGCCAGATGGTCAAATTCAAGATCACCGCACCAAGCGGCGAGACCAGCGCAGCGGGGCGCGTACTCAGTGTGCGGCCGGATGGCAAACTCGACATCAGGCTGCAGCAAGGCGGATACGTCCAACTTGCCGCCGATGAAGTAACGCCGTTTGCCTCGATCACGGCAGAAAAAGAGGGTGGGATTGCTGACAAGAACATTCAGGATTTCGGCGAACGCATCGCGGGCGCCCGGAAGGACTACGCCGCCAAGCTCGCCGAAGCCAAGAGCGCGGACATTGCCGCCGTCCCGCTATCGCAATCTTGGCCCGAGCCGGATTACCAGAAGTTGTTCGATGGCGGCTCGAACGCATGGGCCGTTGCCTTTATGCACGCGGCCCGGGACGAAGTGCCGACGAAGCCAAGCCAATCGTGGAAGTTGCAGCGATGGGTTGCGATGGTCGAAAAACTGCGCGACACATCCCTTGAACTCGCTGCCGGCAACCTGAGCGTTGAGCGTGCGCGCGAACTGCTTGCGGGCAATAAGGGCCTCAACACGGTCGCCGATCGCGTTGACCTCTACCAAGAAGTTGGTCACGCCAAGAGCCTGAGAGGCATCAGGATCAGCGAGGGCGTCTATTCGATGTACGACCGCGTGGCCTACGATCCGCCGAAAGTAATCTGGTCCGTCGAAATGAAGGCCGCCAACACCGCCATGAGCCGCTGGCCGAAGATGATTGCGACTGGCGGCACGCGCGCCGAAGCTATCGCCGCCTTCAAGAAGTCATGGCTTGAGACAACCCCAGAGCAGGACGCCACCAAGGCGATCGACTTCCAGATTTACAGCAAGCGCGGCTCAAAGGAAATCTTCATCGGCAAGAAGATTGGTTCGAACGTTGCCGAATTGAAAGGCGGATTCGCCAATGCCAAAGAAGCGCGCGCATGGAAGGCAGAGAATCAGGCGGAGTTGTTGCGACTGCTGGAAAAATACAAGGATGTGCCCTACGAGCGTAATGAGACGAACTCGCCCAGGGTTGGGATTGACCACAGGAACGGAGCCGATGTCACGCCGGAGCGGTTCACGGAAGCCTTCGGTTTCCGCGGGGTCCAATTCGGGAACTACGTCGAAGACGCCAAGCGCCAGCAGGATCTAAACGAGGCATACGATGCCCTCATGGACCTGGCAGGCGTGCTCGGCATTCCGTCGAAAGCGCTATCCCTGAATGGTGAGCTTGGCCTTGCCTTCGGCGCTCGTGGTACTGGCGGGAAGCACGCGCCGTCCGCGCATTATGAGCCCGTCCAAGTCGTCATCAATCTGACCAAGGCGCGCGGCGCCGGCAGTTTGGCGCACGAGTGGTTCCACGGCGTCGATAACTACTTCGCTCGCATGGGTGGGAAGCCAGCCGGCTACCTGTCAGAATCGACCACGGCAGGGGCACCCGTTCGCCCGGAGATGGTTGAAGCCTTCAAGAAAATCAGGGAAGCGATTCGCAAGACCGACCTGATCAAGCGTTCGCAACGCCTCGACCAAACTCGATCCAAGCCATATTGGGCGACCGGCCTTGAGATGGCGGCCCGCTCGTTCGAGTCATACATCGTCGCAAAACTCCAAGATCAGAACGCCTCGAACGATTACCTTGCAAACATCGTTTCAGAGGACTATTGGAAGGCAGCTACCGCGCTCGGCGTTGAGAAAGACAACACGTTCCCCTATCCAACGGCCGACGAAATGGCAGTTGTCCGCGCGGCATTCGATCATTTCTTCCAGACGATCGAGACCCGCGAAACCGACAAGGGCGTGGCGCTCTATAGCCGCACCCCAAAAGGCGCCCCGGTTTCTACGGGAATCACCACCCCCGAAATCCAAGCCCTGAATGACAAAATGGCCGAAGACCTCGGCGACCCAAAATGGAGAAACGCATATGCCTTGGCTCAGCCCGGAACTGCACGTACTAATATCGCCGCCGCTATCAAAGCGGCTTTTGGCAAAGATACGGTCTTTATCGCGCATCAGATTCCTGAAGGCTCAGGATTCGAGGGGATTTCCTACGGCGGAAGAATCTACGTCAACATTGCCAACGAGCAACATGGATTCGTCAACATCCTCGGACACGAATTGCTTCACCAAATCAAAGAAGATTACCCGGAAGTCTATGAATGGTTCGCCGGAGAAGCAGCCAATTACTATCGTCCCGGTGCCACAGAGCGTTATGGACGCAATCTCGAAAAGACTGGCGCGGAAAACTTCGACGCGCAAGAAGAACTCTTAGCAGATTTCACCGGGGACGCGCTGGCCGACCCTGAGTTTCTGAAGGTTTTGGCAAACCACGATCCGTCAAAGTTCAAACAACTGTTAGACGCGGTTGTAACGTGGCTGAAGCGAGTCGCCACCAAACTCTACGGGAAGGGCTTTCGGTCATCGGAATATTTCACTGATACCAATAAACTACGCGGCTACTTAGCGGGAATTTTGGACGCCTACGCAGAGCAAAACAAGCCGAGCGCGATTGACGGGGCAGCGCCGCCGAGGTTCAGCCGCGCCACCGCGCGCGGCGGCATCGCCAGGCGCGACCTCCAGGCCGTCATCGACACCGCGCGGCGCAGTTTCAAGAACCTGCCGAAAATCGTCATCGTCGACGAAAAGACGGACATCCCGGAAGGGCTCGCCGCGGCAATGGAGGGCGTTGATGCGGTAGAGAATATCGAGGCGGCGCTGCATGACGGCGTGATCTATATGTTCCGCTGGAACACCCGCAGCATGGCGCGCGCCGAGCACACCCTGCTGTCCCATGAATTGCGGCACTACGGCCTGCGCGGCACGTTGGGCCCGAATTTGGACCCGATACTGCGCAACCTGTACCTGAACAACCGGGCGCTGCGCCAGCGCGCGGACGCCATCCGGAAGAAATTCGGCCTGTCCTCGATCGCCGAGGCGACAGAGGAGGCGCTGGTGGAGACGCCCCAGGCCGAGCTGGTGAAGCTGACCGGGTGGCGCAAGTTCGTGCTGTATGTCCGCGACGCGCTGCGCCGGCTGGGCCTGACGCGCCTGGCCGACGCGATCGACGCGCGCCTTGACGACCAGCAGGACCGGCTTTCGTCGATCGAGATCAGCCGGATACTGAATGTTGCCGAGGAGTGGGTGAAAAACGGCAGGGCACCGCCGAAAGACTGGATGGAAGGGACGCGGTTCGGGGATGCGATGTCGCGCAGCGGGCTGTTATCCAAAGCCAGGCTGCACGCCTACGCAACCGACCACGAAAACCGCCCGCTGATCCAGCTTGGTGTCATGTCGCTGGCGGAACCCGAGCAATGGTCGAAACAGGGCGATGTCACGAACTACGAGCACGTTGTTGTTTCCAAGGGCGACGAAGTGGGTATTGTGTCGCTGGGCTGGAGGGGCGATCAGGCGGTGCAGTTGCACAACATCCGCACTTTCTCGGGTGGGCGCGAGAATGGGTACGGCACGCGGATACTGGACACGATCTTGACTAACAACGACCCAAATACTACTCTTTGGATTAGACACGTCACGCCCGAGGCCCGCCAATGGTGGATCAATCGCGGCGCGCAGATTTTCAGAACAGAGGAAGGTGAAGATGCGACCCTTACCAAAGCAGATTTCGACGCAGCCCACGCCGACCAACAAACAGATAGACGAACTGCGGGCGAAGCAAGCCAAGCGCGAGCCGAAACCGCTGTCGGAGAAGGCGAAAACGGAAGTGGCGACACTGGAAGGCAGCCGGGCGACGAAACAGTAGCCAGGTTCAGCCGCACGCCGACGGCTCCAGATTGGGTGAAGAAGCAGCCGACCGACACGCAGGAAGCCCTGCGCAAGGCCGGGGTATGGCACGCCCCGCCGACCCTCAAGGCCCGCGTCAAAGAATGGTCGAAGGACTGGCAGAAGCGCATGAAGCAAGGCGTAGTTGACCAGTTCGACCCCATCAAGGAGTACGACTACCACGCCTACATGCTGGCCCGCATGGCGCGCGGCGCCGACAATGCACTGGACGGCCTGCTCAACTACGGCACGGTCTACCTCGACAACGACGGCGCCGTGGACGTGAATTTCGAGCGCGGCGGGTTCCTCGGCATCATGTCCAAACTAGCGGGCGAGCATGACCGCTTCCTCGCATGGGTGATCGGCAACCGGGCCGGAAGGCTGCTGGCCGAAGGACGGGAGCACAACTTCACCGCGCAGGACATCTCCCGCCTGAAAGCCTTGAACCAAGGCCAAATGGCCGGCGGCGCGTCAAGGGCGCAGGAATACGCCCGTGTCAGGGCCGATCTGGACCGCTACAACAAGGCGGTGCTCGACATCGCCGAGAAATCCGGGCTGATCGACGCCGCCGGCCGGGTGGCGTGGGAAAAGGACTTCTACGTTCCGTTTTACAGACTCATGGAAGACGAGGCCGGCAAGCAGCAAGGACCGATCCCGAGCAAGGGGCTGGTGAACCAGTACGCCTTCAAGGTACTCAAGGGCGGTGAACAGGCTTTGGGCGACCCGATGGAAAACGTCCTCAAGAACTGGTCGCACTTGCTGGACGCCAGCCTGAATAACCAAGCCGCGCGGGAATCCCTGCTAGCCGCGCAGCGCGTGGGAGCTGTTGTGGAAGGAGACGAGGCAACCGTGCGGCAGATGGCGAAAGCGGCCGGCCTCAAAGAGGCTGTGGTGTCGTTCACCGACCAGGGCGAACAGCGTTGGTTCATGGTGGAAGACCCGTTCCTGCTCGACGCCATGAAAGCGATCGGCTTCACCGGGTTCCAGGGCGCCGGCATGAAGGTCATGCAGAAATTCAAAAAGTGGCTGACGATTGGCGTCACAGTCTCACCGACGTTCAGAATCCGCAACGTGATCCGCGACTCTCTGCAGATGATAGGGGCCAACCCGGCGAGCTACAACGTCCTGGGCAACGTCCTGACAGGATGGAAGGCGACGAAAGCCGACTCCCCGGAGTACGCCTCGATTCTGGTCGGTGGTGGCGTGATGCGCTTCGGAACCATCCTGGACGGCAACCGCGCTGAGCACGTAAAACGCCTTATCGAGTCCGGGGTAGACGACCAGACCATCCTGACAACTCCGCAGCGGGTCAAGGACGCCATGCAGCAGGCGTGGGACTGGTGGCAGACCGTTGGGGACCGGGCAGAGAACGTGAACCGCGCCGCGCTCTACAAGAAACTGCTGGCGGATGGGAAAACCCATCTTGAGGCGTCATTCGCGGCTCGGGACACGATGGACTTCTCGATGCAGGGCACTTGGGCGGCCGTCCGATTCCTGTCGCAGACGGTTCCGTTTTTTAATGCCAGGCTCCAGGGGTTATACAAACTCAGCCGCGGCGCTGCGGAAGATCCGCGCCGGTTCGGTATCGTGGTCGGCGGGGCAGCCTTGGCATCCATTGCGCTGCTACTTGCCTACCGGGATGACGACGAGTGGCAAAAACGTGAGGCGTGGGACCGTGAAACTTATTGGGCATTCCGGGTTGGCGATACGATGTTCCGCATCCCGAAGCCTTTCGAGATCGGCGCCATCGCCACCATCGCGGAGCGCGGCCTCGAAGCCATGATCTCGGACGAACTTACCGGCAAGCAATTCGCCGAGCGGGTATTCAGCATCGTGAGCCAGCAGCTTTCCATGAACCCGGTGCCACAGCTCGCCATGCCACTGATCGAGCTCTACGCGAACCGGGACAGTTTTACCGACCGTCCGATTGAGGGCATGGGCATGGAACGCCTGTCGAAGCCAATGCGCGCCGGCCCGTACACATCAGCCACCGCGCAACTACTCGGCAAAAACGGGCTCATTTCCCCCGTGCAGATCGACCACCTGGTAAGCGGGTACTTTGGATGGCTGGGCTCGCACATCGTCTCCACCGCAGACCTTGCTTTGCGCCCCGCGATGGATCTGCCGGGGAAGCCGGCCTACCGCGTGGATGACGTGCTGGTGGCGGGCGATTTCGCCAAGAACCTTCCGTCCTACCAGTCCAAGTACGTCACGCGCCTCTACGACCAAATGAAGGAAGTCCAGCAAGCGATGGCGGACCTCAGGGAACTGCAGAAGGTCGGAGCCATCGAGGAAGCCAAGGAACTGATCGAGGACAAGGGCGACAAAATCCGCCTCTACTGGCTCTACACGAACGCCCAAAAGCAAATGACGAACGTGAACCGGCAGATCAAGATGGTGCCGTACCGCGCCGGAACGGCTGCAGAGAAACGCGAGCGACTGGACGCGCTCTACAAGATCAAAAACAGGATTGCCGAGACTACCGAGAGATCAGCCAGATCGCTTCAGCGATAAGCGCAAGGGTCGCAAGCGTGGCCGCCGGCCGCGCCCATGAGTGGAGCCGCTCCACGTTAGAGCCAATCAGCCAGACCGCGCCGAGGACTATGAAGCCGACGAGGAAAGGGTAGTCCATGCCCGAAGTCTATGCCGGCCTGCGCCGGCAGGCAAGCGCAGCGCGGGTACTCGATGCTGGTGGGCGTTGAATGGGCCGCGTCGCTGGCTAAGTAGATTTTCCCCCGCGCTTCCCCCTACCTGGGCCGTTTTCGGGTGTTTCAGGCCGGTCAATTTATAGACTTCCAGATTTTTCCTTTGCAAATCAGCAAAAGTCGCTTGGTTTGTGATTCCGGTTGTCGTGGGTTCGAGCCCCATCAGCCACCCCAATTCAATGGGTTAGCTGCTGCGTTTTGCGAAATCTATAATACATAAATCGGCAATTATAGATTTCAACGCAGCGGCCGGACCTTCACCGGCGCCCGCTGATAGGTGCCGCGTGTCATCGCCGAACTCGCGTGGTCGAGCAATTCCTGCGCGTGCGCTGTCGGCAAGTCGCTCGCCGTCTTGGCCCGGATGTCGTTCTCCCTGAACGGCGCGCCGCCGGCCTTGAGGTAAGGTTCCATCGCCCGAGCCCACGCCGACTTGAAGCCGCGGCCGGTCAATGTCCCGCCGTTGCGCGCCGGGAATAGCGCGATCTTCACCACCTTTCCGTGCAACTTCAGCGCGGCCTCAACAGTTGCGCGCAGCGCCCAGGACCAGCGGACAATCTTCGTCCGCCCCGTTTTTGATATACCGATTTGCAGACCTCTATCGGTGATATTCGCCCTAGTGAGCGCGAGCAATTCCCCCTGCCGAGATCCCGTCAAGCGCTTCAGCAGCACATACGCCCGGAGCCTGTCCGGCGCCGTCATTTTCCACTTCGCCAGTTCGGATGTTTCGATGTACCGGCGCCGCGGCCTCTCCGTGTTCCGGCGCACCCCGTAGCAGGGGTTCTCGTTGATGTCCCAATCCCGCAATCCCATAGCCCAGGCGAAGGCTGAGGAAAGCAACGCGGCCTCGCGGTTAGCGCGCACGGGGGCCGGCTTTCCGTCCTTGTCGGTGCGCTCGCGCAGGTAACGCGCGACGTGCTGCCGCTTCACCGCCGACACCGGCATCTGCCCGAACACCATCCGCAGCGTCTTGGCTTCCTGCTCGTTGTCGTCCAGAGTGCGCATCGCCTTCGTGCCGGCGCGAACCTCTGCCTCGCGGTGCTTCAAGAAAGCGTCCAGAAGGGCGCTGACGGTCTGCGGTGGCGCGGCGCCCCTAGATAGCCGGTCGAACTCCGCGCGCGCCTCCCTGCCCCACTCCCGCCCCAAGGTGTGCCATTTGTTCGCCTGATCCAGATAGCGGTAGCGGCCATCCTTGAAATAGACGCGCGTGGGCAGGTGAAGATCGGTCAGGCGACGTCTGGACATGGGCGGCTATCTTACGCCCGATGCTGGAAAACGGTAAAGTCCGGCTCCGGCGCCGGCGGCTGGCCTAAACCAAGTCGGTGATCTACATGCGCGCGGGCGACGATGATCCTACCGAGCGCGTTCACTTCGTGCTTATAGCCCTTGGCTTTGAGCCAGGCAAGTTGATCCTTGCGCCTAGCCCGCCCGGTCAACTCGCGCAGTTCGTCAGCACTCAGGAACACCAACGCACCCAAGGAACGGCTCAAGCGGTTCTTTCCTCATCCGGCCAAATTCATCGACACGGATCAACGTCAACAACCAGCCGAGCAAGGCCAATTCAATGCCAAAATGAGCAAGCGTCTGGAGTTTGTGCGCGGTGAGTCTGCTGTTGATTTCGGCCTCAAACAGCGTCAACTTGCGGCGCCAATGGTCGATAGCATAGGCGTCCGGTATCAGCGGCATTATCCTCTTGAATGCGCGGTAATCGAGATCAGCGTCCTCTAGTGCTTCAGGTACGACAGAATCGCTAATGACCGCCCAAGCTACCTTATGGAAGGATTTCGAGACGGCATTGTGATTGCCATTCACAATCTTGGATATGATCTCTCCGTGTGTTTTCTTCGACAGGCAGCGTGGGTTATCCGGAACGCGCTTTCGATTCCATACCTTCGTGATCGTGGCCGCAGCGTTGGCTGCCACATACCGTTCCAGTTCCTCCGGCGCGATGAAACGAAGCGACCGGATGCGGGTGAAGATGATACGCCCGTCCCGCTCCTCGCGTTCAAGTGTCCGGACGGAGACCCCGCCAAGCTGGCGCGCGGCATCTTTCAGGGGGATCAGATCAGACACGGACAGGCGGCTCGGCGGCGAGGGTGAGGGAGTCTATGCGGGCGCGTGGGGTCATGGTTTCTCCTTATAGCTGCAAACTCGCGAATACAGGGGCCGAGCTGCGGGGCGCAGTATTATCTCTGCCTCGTGCCGGTCAATCAGAATAGCGAGGGCGTCTGTCTGCGCGTGCTTATTGCATAGCCGCTTGCCGTCGATTAGCACCTTGGCAATGAACGGGCAGCGCAGGTCAACCTTGTTGTCCCGCTTCCAACTTGTTTCAAAGGTAGTCGCCTCGCAACGGTCGCCATCTGTTTCAGCGGGCAGCTCGTGGCCACGCGTACTCATGCTCCCTCCTTCCCGCCGTCAGTCGGCGTGTCGTCGTGTAGTATGCCGGGAGAAGTGATTGGTACTGGCCGGTAAGGGTGCGCGCATCCAGCCGGCTCAGCGATTAACTGACCTATCCTGAATGTAGCTGGCCCAATATTAAACCTTGCTCCGCAGGCGGTGTTAGCGCAGGCAATATTCGTACACATACCTCCGCGCGGCCCTTCAAGAAATTCCTTTCTTTTACAGAAAGGACATTCACGCCTGTCATATAGGCTGTCTTTTTCATTTTCAGTTAGATCACGCATTATTTTCTCCGTCAGTCGGCTTGGCGTCTGCGAGCATGGCGCGTAAATCAAACCAGCTATTGTCACCAACGTCATTACAGATAACTCGGTAATTATCAATATCAACAGCCCATATTAATTCCCACAACTGGTTATATTGATCTCTCGGCACCATCACCGTCTCACTGTCCTGCGGCGCTGGAGTAAGGTCCGCAGCGGAGCACTCTGCACACATGCTTGCAATGCGATTGTGCTTGCAATAGGTGGGACCGGTAGCAGGGTCTGACCCAGGAAATGCGACCCCATTCGTCTGGCCAGCGTCATAGATGTTTGGCGTCCCGCTCTGCTCAGTCATCATCGCTTCTCCACGCTTTTGATTGTGCCATCAGGATAAAACTCGATCTTGTAGATGGCAGGGCATTCCCGCACGCCGCCTTGATGTGGAAGGCAACCGCAGTACGGACATAGTTCAGGTTTGACTGCTGTGCTGTCGTATGGATTACTCATGTTCCTGCTCCCTGATTTTTTCCACTTCTGAATCTCGGCCGCAGTCGCCGGCGCGATCGGCGAGCGCATCATTTATCTCGCCTAGAATGTGGCATAGCGCATCTTCCATAGCGCGCTCGTTTGTACTGTGATTCCAGTATTCGGCCCAATGCTCTAACTGCTCCCTCGGCACCCTCACCGTCTCACTGTCCTGCGGAGGGGCGGTGTAGAGGGTGGTTCCGTGTGGAAGCGGCTTATCAATTAACCAGCGCACCCCGTAGTCCATCGTTGACGGGCTATTTAGTGCTACTGCCACCGGCTGCTGCGCTTTCTTCGCCTTGATGATTTCCATGCGCGCCGTTGCATTGGCGCATGCCGTGTCTAAATCATCCTCTTGCGCTGGCGTAGGGTCCGCAGCATTGCGATCTAAGCCTTTTGCGGCTACCTCGCATTGACGCACGACTGTATCTATCTGACCATCAATTTTGCATTTGCCAGAATCCATGCATTGGGTATCGCGGCACCAGCCGTCAATGTTGTAGTTGCAGGCCGGATGGCCTAGCACGGATGGCGTAGGGTCCGCAGTAGGCTTATCCTCCCACGAGTGCGGACCTTTGTGTTTAGGAGGAAACCCGCATAGAAGTCCGCTTCTGCCGGCTGCGCCACAGATACCGAGTGAATGGTCCGCAAACAGGACAGGACGGGACTCTGGCGCTTCGGGCGTCCCCTCGGCGTTGCACAATTGCCCATTTTCCTGCCCCGCTGCGGATTCGGTTGCACCTTGCGCTAGCTGCGTGAGGGCGGCTTCTAGTGCTTCTGCATCATCCGCGGTAAGCAAGGTAACGTCCTTTTGCAGCACGGCGCGCACCGCCTGATCAAGCGCGGTGAGTCTGTCCTGTGTGTCCCGCAATTCGTTCGATGTCTCTGCGAATATGTCAAAGCGCCGCTCGGATTCATTGCGCTTCGCTTCGAGTTCAGCCTGCGCTGCCTCTAATTCTTTGCGCAGATACCCTGTTCGTATTTCAGCGTCAGCCTGCGCGGTGGCGAGTTCTTTTTCCAGATCGTGCAAAGCCAGGAACGTCGCAGCTTTATAATTGACTCTTACATGGTCAACCCGATCCTTGCTGTCTGTAAGCTCAGTCTCGCCATCACTCCACTCTATGAGCCACGCATGCCACTGGTTTCTGTTCTTCGGCGTCTCGCTCTTGTCAGTCATGGTCAGGCTCCTTGCTAGCGGCGCGTTGTTCGTAATCCGAGAATTGCTGCATCCTCGCTTTATACATTGCCACATCGTCAACGCGGGCGGCAATCGCTGTCCATGTTTCAAAGTATTCCGGCCAGTCGGACTCTACACAAACGCATTCCAACGGCGTTTTCCCAGCTTCGCGGCGTCCAGCGTCCACCTTTTTGACAAGCTCGATTAACGCTATCTGATCGTCTACCGTCAAGTAATTCACCATGTCTTTGTACTTCACCACCACAGCGGCGTCTATCCTATGTGCCTGCGCGATACTGCGAGCGCCTGCTTTTTCAGCACGCTCTGCATTACCGCGGCAAACCGTCTCGCACTTCCTCACATCCTCCCGCCGCTTGGCTTCGGCTGCTACTAATTTGGTATGCTGCATACCATTTTCCTTACGCATAATTTCCACTGAGGCTTCCAGCACACGGATCGCGGCGGCAGCTTCTTTACATTCGCAATCCTGCCCCGTCAAGTGATTTTGTTCGCGTAGCGCGTTCTCTACGCGCTTGTCCAGCCGCGCCTTCAGGTCGTCGTATTCGCTCATCATTCGTCTCCTAGAAGTTCGCGTAGATGCGGTGGCTCTGGTAACTCCATCCAGTGAGAAGGGTTGCATTGCGACGGCGTAATCCTCGAATTACTGACCACCGTCCATCCATCCCCATGAATGGACCTGTAGCCGACATATGGAACGTGCGACGGCTCCCACAGCAGCAAGATTCCGTTCTCTGGCGCTGTGTCGATCGGTTGCCAATCGCTCATAGTATGTCCTCGTGGCACAGCCAAATGCCTTCAATAAAGCCAACAAAGATAAAAAGGGGAATTATATACTTGACTCCCATGATTAAAAATTCTCACTTTCCCCATTGTTCGGCCATCGCTGCCGCTATCCCGGCGAGCGTGCGGCTTCGTTCTTTCCAGCGATCTGGGCCTGGGGCCATCTTGTGAACCCGCGCCTCGCGCCCGGCCACGATGTTTGTCGGTATCAGTTTCGGCAGGTTCTTGAGCCAGAGACAGATAGCCTTTACCTCGCCGTGCCCGAACTGCCACGGCTGGATAATCTGCGTTGGCTTTCCGAGAATCGACCGGGTGCTCAGAATACTGACCGGGTTTTCGATAGCTATCCGAAAAACGCCTGCATTCCAGAGCTTTTCTACAAACTGGATGGCGTCAGCCTGTTCCTGTCGCTTGTCCTTGAACCACCTTGCGCCGGAAACGGCCAAGTGAGTGCAGGGGGGGTGAGCTATCAGCAAGTCCCACTTAGGGGCTTGGTCTTCCAAGGCCATTGTCCGGTACGTCCTACCTCCGGGCAGCAGTTCAAAAATGCTGCATTGGTAGTGCTGCTGTTTGTTGGAAAGCTGATGGCCTGGCGGGTAGTGATCTGGATGCCAATATCCAAGCGGCTTGCCTTCACTCGGCAGCAGATCACACGACCAAGCATCATGCCCGAGCGCGGTGAAGGCATCTCGGACAACGCCAGAAAATTCACAGGCAATAAGGACGTGCATCTTACTTCTGCGCCTTGTTCCGACGCCTCGCACGTTTCCGCGCTGGCTTGCTTTTCGGCTTCGGACGGTAGGCCAGAACGCGGTCAACGATGGCATCTAGGGCGGCTGGTGGCTTCTTCATGCGATCAAGTCCTGATAGGTGATGCGACGGCCAACAGTCGCGGTAATCATGCTGTTAAGGCGGTCAAGAGTCTGCCGCTTCACGTTCCCGTCATTGAGTCGGAAAGTGAACTCATTGACGTACCGGCCAAGGTGTTTGTCGCTGGCGTGGTGATAGACGCCAGTCAGGCCACGTTTCAGGACGGCCCACACGCTTTCGATGCCGTTGGTGGTGACGCCATCGCGGACGTATTCCCCACCGCTATGGTTGACGGTGCCATGTTTGAAGAACAGTCCGACAAGCCCGCTGTAGGCTTTGGCTTCGTCGGTGTGCAGGGTCGAACCTGCCTCAATGTGCGTGTGAATCGCCGTGTGGATGTTCGCGGTATCCGCTGCGTCAATCGGCTTGGCAATCGTCCTGCCGCCACGTTCGCGCATACCCATGACCGCCGTCTTGCCCACGGAGCCGCGCCCCGCGTTCAGCTTCTTGCTGGCGTGTTTGTTGGCTTCCTTGCCGCCGATGTAGGTTTCGTCAATCTCGACAATGCCGCTCAGGATGGTGGGGTCATTGCCGCAGGCTTCGCGGAGCCGGTGCAGGACGAACCAAGCCGACTTTTGCGTGATGCCGATTTCCTTGCTCAATTGCAGGCTGCTGATGCCCTTGCGCGCCGTAACCAGCAGATACATGGCATAGAGCCATTTGTGGAGCGGAACATGCGACCGCTCAAAAATGGTGCCGGTGCGGACGGTGAAATCTTCCTTGCATTGGTTGCAACGGTAGAAGCCGCCAGCGCGGACGGTGATCCTGTCGCTCAATCCGCAGATCGGGCAACGCGCGCCTTGCGGCCACAGCCTACCCTCAAGATATATCCGCGCCGACTCCTGGTCGGGGAACATCTTGAACAACTCAAAGGTGCTTATCGTGATCTTGTCATTCATGGTTTTCTCCTTGGACTATGCCTTAAATATAGCGCAAAGTCACGAGGGAGTCAAGTATATAATTCCCATAAAAAGCAATATCCAGATCATCATTCGCCTCCTAGAAAGTCGCGCAGGGCTTTCATCTTCGCGGTAAAGTCTGGCGGCCTTTCAGAGACGGCTCTCGCCAGCCGCTCCAACTCCAAAAACGCCGTGGCCAGCACGAGGTTATCCCGGTTGTACGCCTTTGGTGACGCGACGATCTTCTGCGCGCGGGACTTTGCTGCTGCGAAGTCGGTCATGGCTTCTCCTCAATCATCGCAAGCACATCAGGCGCATACCGTAGGCAGTCCATTGGAAAGTCCCCGCATTCTGCGCAATTGCAGTTCTCGCCGCACGGTTCCGTTACCTGAACACGCACCAGCAATCCGAGTGCTTCTGCCGCGTCCTGAATCCATCCTCCATCCAGATCGCCAAAATCTACCCGGCTTTCCGCAAGGCAGGCGAGCGCGAACTTTTCCAGTGCCGTAGGACTTCCAGCCGCAGCGCCGGTGCCAGGAGAGCCGGGGATCGGCTGCGCATCAGGCGAGGTCCGCGCTGGGCCGGAAGTCGGTTTGATCGTCATGCCTGCGCCTTCGCCTTGCGCGCCTTGACTGCCCGAACGATGTGGCAGCGGTTGCAGATGCGCACTGCGGTATTGAGGCGATCCGATTGCCATTCTTTCCTGCGCAGCTTGCGCCACTTGTGCCCGCGCAGAAACAGACATGCAGCTTTCCCTCGTAGGCGGATCATGCGGTTTCCCTGGTCTCGTTGCGTATTGATATGGCCTCATCCCATCCTGACCAGTTATCCACGCCAGCTTCCTCAAGGCAGCACAGCCAGTCTTCGCGTTCGAGTAGGCGCTCATATTCGGATTTAGGGATGGTCACCATTGGAACGGGTGCAGCAAGCGGCGCCGGGTGGACGATTCCATAGCGTCGTTCGTCAGGACAGGCTGGATCATTGCATGGTGCAGCAGCAGACGCAGGTTGCACAGTCGTTTCTACCTGGCTTCCACCTACCCGCGCCGCTGACTGCTCTTTAGCGAGCCGATCGGCCTGAGCCTCTGCCGATAAACGCAATTCGACAGCCCGCGCTGCCTGTTCATCGGCAAGTTGTTTCGCCCGGTCTTTCTCGGCCTGCTCGCGCGCCAGCTTTGCCGCTTCCTCGGCCCGGATGCGCTCGCGCTCGGCCTCCAGTTTCTTCGCCTCTGCCGCGGTATGCTCGGCAATCCGCATCTTGACCAGCGCCGTCAAGTCGTCATTCTCTTTCAGCACGATCTGCGCGGTATCGGAGAACAGGAAGGTGTAATCCGAGGCGAGATCGCGCAGCGTGCTGAGGTTGATCTGCACGCGATCGGCGACGGCATTTGAATCGATCTTGGCGCGCGCAAGTGCAGAATCAACGGCGTCATGCAAACTGGCTACCGACTTTTTCCCTTTTATCCATGCGCCAAAATCAGGAACAGGCAGATTGATGTAAGGCTTTCCAATCCGCTTATTCAGCATCGCAATGTGCGCGGCGAATGCGTCCCGGCCGGCGCCGACTATCTCGACCCGGATAGACTCCTTGCGGTCCTTGACCAGCTTGGTCAGCATCAACCGGCAATTGCGCGCCTGGTCCGCGTACAGCGCCACGGTGCGCGTCATTTCGTCGATGCTGGCAGTCTGGGCAAGGGCGCTCGACTTCGCGCCCTCAAGCGCATCCTCGCCCCTTTGCAGTTCCTTGATCGCTGCCTCGGCGTCGGCAAATGCCTGATCGTCGGCCGGCTTGAGATTTAGCCCGGAAATGAAAGACTCAAGGCGCTCACCGAACACCTTGAGATTATCGACCAGGGCTATAGAGCCGGTGACCTGGATGGACAACGCGGGGAGCTGCATCGTCGGCGCGGCGACGGCGGCCGGCAGGACCTCGGCGGGCTGGTAGGCGGCGAGGTCGAGCGCGAACTGCTTCCAGCCAGCAACGATGCGCTTTTGCCAAGCCTTGTCCGGTTCGACGAACATATGCACGCAGTTCTCCGGCGTTCCGTCGCTCACCATGAATAGCACCCGCTCGGCGCCGGTAACGAGCATAGTTTGCTGACATTGCGGCTGGTGTTCGTCTGGCAGTTCTCCGCGTTCGACGGCTGCAGCAAGAGCTTTCGCCCATTGCTTGTGCTCAAACGCGGTCACGCCGTCCATGGTCAGGCCGTCTGTGGACGCCGAAAGGCGACCGTATGAATACGTGGCTGGGTACAGTTTCTCGTCTAGAATTTCCTCGGCCATCGGCCGCGCCAGCGCCTCGACTTCGTGCCCGCGGTCAAGGATGCGCGTCTGCACAAAATCGCTGAACTCATTGGCGATGCCGGTATGCTTGGCGCGCAGCAATTCGGTCCGCGTTACCGGGCCAGGCAGGCCAAGCGCAGCCCGCGCCTCGCTGGCGCCGTCGTGATTGAGGCGGAAGGCGTGCCACTCGGGACTGCCTTGGACTAGATCGTGCAGGATGCGTTCGGCGCTCATTCCTGTTCCTTCTTTATCCAGTCGTTGGCTTCGGCCCATGCGGCAAGTTGATCGTCAGCGAAAACTTCTTGCGGTTCCAAGTTTTCGCTGATCCATGCGACGGTTGGATCAAGCATGGCGCTTCCGAATAAATTGTCTTGATGCGCAGTTGTGCTCATTTCCCGCCCTCCAGTTCAGCCGTTTCCATGTCGCGCACAAACTCGGCATCCACCGGCTGCGCTTCCTCTTTCTTGAGCGCGAGGATTTCCGCTTTCTGCTCGGCAGACGGCGCGACCTTGCTCCTGACCATCGTCAGTATCGCCTCGGGCGTTTTCTTGCCGGTAGCGACCAGCTTGGCGAATTTCTTGATGTCCACCTGGAAGTCGGCGTCCACGTAGGGGGGTGGGCCGGTCGGCTTTGGCGGCGCGGCTTGTTCGATTACCACGCCCTCATCCAGCGGCTTGCCTTCCATTTCGTCGGCAGTCGGGCCGGCCCCGGTCGCCTCGGGGAATGCGATACGCAACGCCTGCGCTTGCGTACACTTTGCAAGCTGCCCGTAAATGCGCTTGTTCCACATCGCATTCGGGGCGACTGATTTTTCCTTGCCGCCCTTCACCGCGTAGTTTTCTTTCCAGAATTCGCGCGCCGTGAATTCGGCAATGGTTCCGTTTTCGAGTTGGCGCTTAACCGTGACTCGGCACCATTGCGGGTAAGTGACCGACACGCCGCCGATTGTTTCCGTAACGTCTGGGCCGAACTCGGGCTCTGTCATGCCGGCAAATTGCCCGGTGCGCGCGGCCTGGGTGCGATACAAGCCGACTCCAGGCATGATCACGTCGCGCATCTGGCCGGCTTTGCTATCCCACATCGGGACGATATGCGCCGGCTTCTGCATTGGATCGTACCCGGCTGCCTTGCAGTAGCCGAGCACCATCTTGATGGACGGCAGCGATGCGCCTGGGTACAGGCTGTTTTGCAGGACGGTAATCAATTCATGCTCGCTCATTGCCAGCGCAGGGACGTTGACCGTAGCGACTGCGTTTCGTTCTGGTGCGTTCATTTCCTTCTCCCGGTTGCGATGGCCGCGACCTTTGCGCGGTCCCATCGTGTTTGTTGTCCGACGCTTCGGCGGCCGGATTCGGCCATCTTCTTAATCTCGTTCCTGGCCGCCCACGCGCGCAGCTGGATGATGATGCGATAGCCAAGGCTCATGGCGGCGGTATCCGCTTTGCGTAGTCGCAGTGGAGCGTCTGGATGCTGTCGCTGCGCGCGTAGTAGCTGGAGACGAGCGGGCGGCCAAGGATGTCGTTTGCCCGGCAGCGCGAGTCGGGCAGCGGCGCGCTTGACGCGGGCCTCCGTTGCGTCTCTTGCGCTACCGCGTCGTCATAGTCTCGGTTGGATATGGCGCCGATGGCTACCAGAACCACGGCCACCCAAAGAGAGTCGCGCAGTTTGCAGTTCATCGCCGCCCACATCCAGGAATGTGTTCCGGCTGCTGGTTGTGTTCCCAGCTGCGCCAGTCGCTTGTCGGGTAGACCTTGCGGCCCGGGTCGCCGCGGTCTCGGAAATCGTGAACGATGACAGGCCGCGGATAGTCCGGGTGCGCGCAGCCGGACCGGCTGGCCCAAAGGCATGGCGATTCAATGCAGGAGTCGTACTGCTTGCCCACACATTTGTCGCGCAGAAAGAGATCGAGTGCATTCATACGAGGCGCTTTGCTGCCGTCAGGATCGCCACCAGCAGCGCAAACGCGACAAGCGGCGGGTTATAGGTGGCCGTCTTTTTGACCATATTCCAAAAGCGCAACATGTCCATCTAAGCCGCCTCCGGATCAGTACCAGCAGCATCCGCAGCAGGGAGTGCGGGATGAAGGCCCGACCCGGACAAGCCGGGAGACTGCGGAGCCGCTGGTTCGTAAATGTAATTCCCGCGTTTCGTCTGGATGATGCGCAGCCCCTCGCGGTGGCAGATTTCAAGCGCCGCGGCATGGGACAAATTGGGGTGCGCCAGGATCAGCGCGTTCGGGTAGGGGGCGCGGACGCTCATCCGAACACCCCGGCGTTCAGCAAGAACGCGCCTATGGCTATCGCCAAACACGCCCACAGCACAGTGAAAACCCGGGCGCGGATCATGTCTGCGCCCCAGGAGCCCATTCTTCTCCGCGCAGCCCAAATGTTGAGGCAACAGCGTTGCGCGCGGTAACTGCCTGGGGCGATCCCTTCGTCCCATCGGCGTGCAGCGGCCTGCACTCGGGATCAACTCGCAGGAAATACTCCTTGAACCGCGGCTGCTCAAGCTTCGCCGCAAAGCCGATGCGAACCATCTCCGACAGGTTGCCGTCAACAACTGCGTCGCCGAACACCTTGCGCGCCTCGGCCTCTGAAAGCTGGCCGTCCTGCTCCGGCGTAGGATTGAGCACGCGCACCATCACGAGCGGTTCATCGTCGGCGAGTTCCTTGCGATAGAGCTTGCCACATTCGTCCTCGTGCACCAGCATCGCGCCCGAGTCGCGCAGGAACCTCTCCTGGCCGAAGCGCTCCAGCATCACGCGCCGAACCTCGGAGTTTTGCTCGGACTCGATCTGCGGGACGGTGAGCGTTTCCGGCTGATCGATCACGCGCTGCGGCACGGAAACGCCGTGGTGATGCCACAGGCTCCAGCCGTCGCGGTAGCGGATGCTCGGGCCGGCTGGATTGTGCAGTCGGCCTTGATCGTCGCGGTGTAGCGCTTCTGGCCGGTCGCTGATCGCCAACACATTCTCGTGCCACCAGACCCAGCCGCAGGATTTGGTGAGCGCCTCGTCGATCTCAAATTTATCTAGTATTGGATCTTGCCAGCCGAGCACATCGCGCATGAATGAAACGTAGCCGCACCAGGACGCCCAGAACGCGCCGCCGCGGTCGTTATAAATTCCCGACTCCACCTGCGACCCCACCTGCGACCCCACCTGCGACCCCACCTGCGACCGCACCTGCGACCCCACCTGCGACCACACCTGCGACCGCACCTGCGACTCCACCTGCGACCACACCTGCGACCACACCTGCGACCACACCTGCGACCACACCTGCGACCGCACCTGCGACCACACCTGCGACCACACCTGCGACCACACCTGCGACTCCACCTGCGACCGCACCTGCGACCGCACCTGCGACCACACCTGCGACTCCACCTGCGACCACACCTGCGACTCCACCTGCGACCACACCTGCGACCGCACCTGCGACTCCACCTGCGACCACACCTGCGACCGCACCTGCGACCGCACCTGCGACCGCACCTGCGACCCCACCTGCGACCCCACCTGCGACTCCACCTGCGACCACACCTGCGACCGCACCTGCGACCCCACCTGCGACCGCACCTGCGACCGCACCTGCGACCCCACCTGCGACTCCACCTTTGGTGATGGGTGTTTGCCGAGTTCTTTCAGCATCGCCCAGGCAATGATTCCGCCAAGCGTCGCAGTGTACGGGCTACCCATACGCAGGATCACCATCGGTCGCTTGAGATTGCAGAGCTTGTAGGCTTTCAGCGCCGCTTCCGTCGCCGCGTCGAAATCGGCCGGCTCGGTCGATAGCCCGATCTCCAGCCATTTCTTCGTCCACTCCGGCATGCGCGCCGCCTGCGCGGGCGTCATTGTGTCGATGCTCATGGCGGCTCAGTCGGCGACGTTACGAATAGCGTCGGGTGAGTATTCGCGCTGCTGGCCGATCTTGTAGATACCGGGCGGCAGCGTGATCGCGGCGTGCTCCTCGTGGCGCAGCGCCGTCGTCTCGACGACCTGCAGGAAACGCTCGGCGCCGGCATCCCACATGCGCGCTTTACCCGCCGGTGCGACCTTGGTCAACGGCTCGTGCACCGCGTGCGCGTGGCCAGTAACCTCGCCGTGCGCGAGCACGATCCGGTCATTCGGCGTCACGTCCTTAGCGCCTTTCGGCAGCGCGGCGACCAGCGTCAGTAGCACATCGCCCTGACGAACCATTTTCATGTGTGCTTTCACGTAATTCTCCTTTGTCGTTGTGATCGGAAATCCCCGCCGCGCTTGTCCCGGAAAGACGCTGCGAATAACGGCGAGTTGGGGGATTATAGGCACACCTAAAACAGAAAAGCAATAGGCACGCCTAAAATAAATTGCAGCAAGGGGCGTCGCGGCCTAAACGCTGGCTTACTTCTGGGAATCGAGCAGGGCTTTTGCAGCGGCCAGGAGCGCCGCCTTGTTCTGTGGCTTCAGCGCGCCAGCCGTGGCCATCAACTGTTCGTCGATATCGCTCGGCTGCTCCGCTGCCATGATGGCCGCCAATGGCACCCCGAGGGCCGCGGCTACCTTACGCAAAGTTTCAAACTTCGGCATTTTCGTCTCCCCGTTTTCCAGCGCCCATACGGTCGGGGATGAAAGACCCGCCTTGCGCGCCAGTTCGGATTGATTCAGGCCGCGCGCACCCCGCAGGGCGACGATCTTTTCGGGGGAGTGAGGAAGCATAGTTGAATTGTCCGGCAGGGCGCAATAGGCGTGGCTAAAATATTTCTTGCAATTTGGTTTTAGGTATGCCTAAAATGACGCCTATGAATTATTCAGACCTATTTGATCATTTCGGTTCACAGGGCGCCATCGCCCGCGCCGTCGGGCTCAGCCAGCCGTCCGTTTGGGAGTGGCAAAAGAACGGAGTCCCAGAGGATCGGCAGCTTGAATTCCAGAAAATCACTGGCGGCGCGTTGAAGGCAGATCCCGCCATCATTGAAAAATACCGGGCGCTGTTTGGCTCGCCGGTTGTCGAGAACAAGGCGAGCGCCGCATGAGCCTTTCTCTCTTTGACATCCTCAACCCGCCGCAGCAAATATCTCCAATGGGCGCGCGGATGGTTCACGGAAAGGCGACTACTGATGTTGACGACTTTACCGACGAAGACCTTGCTGGCGTAGGTGCAACGCGGGAGTCGGGAGAATGGACGCCGCGCCCTTGCCCAAGGTGTGCGAAACCGATGCACAAGTGGGGGCGGACGTGTATCGATTGCTACCGCGCCGCGCATAATATGGCAGAGCGGAAGCCCCACTTGAGTCCAAAAGAACTCAGGCAACAATATCTTGCTCGGAAAGAGCGGCGCCGCCAAATTGACGCTCGGCGCGCGAAAGCCGCGCAAGCCGTGTCCAAGGCTGTTCGGCAAGGCGCGCTGCGTCCGGCGCGCGAACTTACCTGCGTGGATTGCGGTGTCCAGGCGTTCTGTTACGACCACCGCGACTACTCCAAGCCTCTTGACGTTGACCCCGTATGCAAGCGGTGTGACTGCTTGCGCGGGGCTGCCGCGCCATATGACGGCTTCGACGGCCGCTGGCTGCGCAGAATGCAAGCAACAGCGAAACGGCTTGCTGAGCGCGCCACCGAAGGCCAAGTCACCCGCCACGTTCTCCGCCCTGACATCTTCGGCCCCGCCCCCGCATCGCGCGCCGCCTAGCCATGACTCACGGCCTGATCGGTATGCACTTGCCGCACAAATCGTCAGTAATGGCGACGCCTACCGCTATCAGCGGCACGTATGCGCAGCCTGAGAGCGCGAGGATCAGCAGAAGGGTGGCCGCATGAGTGACGAAGAGCGCGCCGACCGCGTAGAGCTGATCGACTACCGCACCAAGGTAGACGAAACCACCCGCAGCGTATTGGACGCGGTTGCACGCGCTACAGGCGAGGACATGGCCGCGATTGGCCGCGACGTGCTTGCTCAATGGGCGAAGAAAAAGATTCATGAAGCCAGCCTAATTCAGCGCATGACAAAGGGCGAGGGAAACAAGAGGGAAAGTCGAGGGAATGGCGGGGATTCGTGAAATGACCCGCGCATCCGCCCGCTTTTTCGTCCGCTGCGTCTCGTTGGATTTGACGGTATGAGGCCCTTGGCAATTGATCTCTATTGTGGTCTAGGGGGCTGGACTTCCGGCTTGCTTGCCGAAGGCTACTACGTTGTCGGCTTCGACATAGAGCGCCACGACTACGGGACCGGCGGCTATCCGGCGCATCTTGTCCTGCAAAGCGTTTTGACCTTGCACGGCAGGCAGTTCAAGGATGCCGCGCTTATCGTCGCATCGCCGCCCTGCCAAGAGTTCAGCTACATGGCGATGCCGTGGTCGAAGGCGAAAGAAAAGCGTCGGAAGATTCTCGCTGATCCTGCCGAGCAAAAGCGCCTTACCGCGCTGTTCGATGCCTGCTTTCGGATTCAGCGCGAGGCCATCGAAGCCGCAGGCCACTTTATCCCGCTAGTAGTCGAGAACGTGCGCGGCGCGAATGAATGGGTAGGCCGGTCGCGCTGGAACTTCGGCAGCTTTCACTTTTGGGGCGACGTGCCGGCGCTGATGCCGATGACGAAATCATTGAAGCTGAAAACTATCGGCCCGGTAACTCAAGCGCAAGCGGATCAACACAACTGCCACATCAACGAAATGCGCGATGCGTTCAAAGTTCCCGGCTTCCGCTTCGACGGCAGCGGCAAGTCGTTTCAGACGGCGAGCGTTGAGGGCGCGAAACAGCGCGGTTCCGGTCGCGCTTGGTTCGCGGACGAAGGGGAGATTTCGCGCGAGACAAGCAGCGGTAGCAAAGCCCGCAAAGCCGCCTCTGCCGCAATCGCCAAGATACCGCTGCCGCTGGCGAGGCACATTGCGCGGTATTGGATGCCAAAGGAGTTGGCCGCATGACCCTGCCCCTCCACCTATCCGCCGCCGTCGAGCAGATCAACGAGGCCTATCTCGCGGACAAGCCGCGCACCTGGTCTAGCCGGTATCCGCAAGACCGAGCCTGTACTGGTGCCGATCCCAAGTGGATAGGGTACGAGGCTGCCAAGGCCGCGTGGCAGGCTGCAAACCCGGAGGCGACGCCGGCAGAGTACACCGCGGCCATGCGCCGCCTGTCGAACGAATGCGAGGTATAAAAAATGCAGCTTCAGCAACATCCCCTATCCGCTATTTTCCCATCACTGCCGGACGATGAACTAAAGGCGCTGGCAGCCGACATCAAAACGCACGGCTTACATTCTGCGATCACGATCTACAAAGGCGAAGTGCTGGACGGTTGGCATAGATACCGCGCCTGCGCGATGGTCGGCGTTAATCCGCGCACGATGGAATACAAGGGCAGCGACCCGGTAGCCTTCGTCAAATCGGCCAACTGGCACCGCAGACACCTAACCGCGAGCCAACGAGGATTCACCGAAACAGGACTGGTGCAATGGAAGCCGTCCGGTGACCCAAAAGGGGGAGGGGTGCAAAATTGCACCCCTGCCAAATCAGTAGCAGAAATGGCCGAAGATTCGGGTACGAGCGAACGCACGATTCAGCAGTCAAAAGTGGTGCATACCAACGGAACGGACACGCTAAAAGAGGCCGTAAAAGAAGGAAAGATTGCCGTATCGAAAGCCGCCAAGATCGCCAAGTTGCCGAAAGAAAAACAAGCCAAGGCGATGGCCGAGCCGAAGAAAAAGAAAGCCAAGCCAGCCAAACCGGCGCCAGATGAAGACTACTCAGCGGACTTGGCGAAAGAGCTTGAGTCGGCTGCTACTCAAATCACCAATCTACAGGCTGTGGTTGAGTCACTGAAAAAATCGGACCTGGCCGCTGAAGTGCTCAAGTGGAAAGACAAATTCGAGCGGCTGGATGGTCGCTTGCAGCAATGCGTTACGTCGAAAAACGAAGCCGAGAAACAGGCGCGATATTCTACTGGCTTGCTCGCAAAAATTCGCGCCGCGCTGAAGGTCGAAAAGAACTCAGAAATATTGGCGGCGATCAGGCAGTAGCGTGGACATCACACTCTACGGCTTTCAGGATGAAAGCGTCAACGCGCTACGGGAGAATATCCGGGCCGGAGTGCGCAATCAAATCCTTTCCGCGGCAACCGGATCAGGCAAGACTGTGATCGCAGCGTACCTGTTGCGCGAATGCCACGCCAAGTCACGCCGGGCAATCTTCGTTGCTGACCGGATCAACCTGATCGACCAAACAAGCGCAACGCTAGACCTGTATGGCATCCCGCACGGCGTAATTCAGGCGCAGCACTATCGTTGGCGCCCTTGGGAGCGCATCCAAGTTGCCAGTGCCGCAACACTTGAGCGCCGGTCCTGGCCGGAGGATACCGACCTCATCATTGTTGACGAGGCACACTGCATTCGGAAACAGGTTGTATCCCGCATCGACAAGCGCGACTGCATCACCATCGGGCTTACCGCGACCCCGTTTACGAAGGGGCTGGGCAAGCATTACGACGCTATCGTGACCGTGACCACGACGAACAAACTGATAGCTGAAAATTATCTGTCAAGTTTTCGTATCTTCGCCGCAAGCGAGCCCGACATGACCGGCGCCAAGGTGGTTGCCGGCGAGTGGACGGACGAAGCCGCCGCCGAGCGTGCGATGCCGATCATTGGGGACTGTGTTGCGGAGTATCTGAAGCACGGCGACAACAGGAAGTTTATCGCGTTCGGCGTGAACGTAGCGCACTGCGAGGAAATGCAGCGGCAGATGTTGGCAGCCGGGATTCAGTGCTCTCTTTATACCTACCGGACTGGCGACGATGAGCGTACAGAAATGGTGCGCGAGTTTCGGAAACCTGATTCGTACATTCGCGGGCTGATCTCTGTCGCAGCACTTTCCAAAGGCTTCGACGTGTCCGATGTGGAAGTCATCATCATGGCGCGGCCGTTGAAGTCGAGCCTATCAGAGCATATCCAGATCCTCGGACGCGGGTTGCGCTCCCATGAGGGCAAGACCGTTTGCACCATCCTTGACCACGCCGGGAACTGCGACCGGTTTTGGAACTCGATGCACGACTTTTTCGAGAATGGCGCATCGGTGCTTGACGACGGCAAGCGCAAGGAAAAAAAGAAAGCCGCGAAGCACGAAAAGAAACCAATGAAGTGCCCAAAGTGTGCCGCCGTTCACGCGCCGCGCCCCTCGTGCCCGGCGTGCGGATTTGTCTATCCAAAGTTCAGCAACGTCGAACACGAGGCCGGCGAATTGAAAGAAGTGGCTGGAGGGCAGGCGATGCGCACCGAGGATAAGCGACATCTTTACGCTGAACTGAAAACCATCGCCGTCGAAAGGAACTGGAGCGACGGCAGGCTGGCCCATGTGTTCAAGGACATTGCCGGGACGTGGCCGAACAATTACCGGGACGAACCGCCGGCCGAGCCATCGCAGACAACGCGCAACAAGGTTATCTCGCTGACGATTCGATTCGTTAAAAGCAAAGCGGGTAGAGAATGGGCCGCGCAGAAAAATAGAGCGGACAAGGTTGACCGCGATAACGGAGCGCCGGCATGAACAGCTTCGCTGATTTTGTTCGTGGCGCCGGTCTAATACCAGGAGACATTCTTCAGGACGGAAAGTGGCGACGTTGCGCGACAGTTACACACGAACGCAAAAAAAACGGCTCCTACAAACTTGCTCAGGATGGCCTTGTCGGGTGGTGTCAAGCCTTCGACGGCGGTGAGCTGCTGACCTGGCGACCGGACAAGGCGGATGCGCCGGCTAAGATTGACTTCGCCGCGATTGCGCGCAGGCGCGAAGCGGCGCGTCGAGAGTCCGTGCGGGCCACCCTGGCGGCGCGCAAGTTCTACGCTGAATGTGAGCCGCTGCGTGACGGCCACGAATACCTAGCAAGCCATGATTTGGCAATGGCCGGCTGCCTCGGGCTGAGGATCGACGCGACCGGCTGGCTGGTTGTGCCGATGCTACTCGACCGCGCCTTGATGAGCGTGCAGCGGATCAGCCCAAAAGGCGACAAGCTATTTTGGCCCGGTGCCTCGGTCAAGGGAGCGTCCTACCTGATTGATCGCCGCGGCGCATCCGTTGCGGTGCTGTGCGAGGGCATGGCTACCGGGCTGGCAATCTTCGCCGCGGTGCCGCTGGTTCGGGTAATTGTTGCGTTTAACGCCGGAAACATGGCGAGGGTGCGGATACCGCGCCAAGGAATGGCCGTAGTGGCGTCAGACAACGACCACGCGACAGCGGCGAAGCTAGGACACAACCCCGGCATCGAAGCGGCTACAGAAGCCGCTGAGGCCATTGGATGCGGTATTGCGGTGCCGACCGGGATGTTCGGTAGCGACTGGTGCGACTGGCGAAATGAGCGTGTCGCATGGATGCTGGCCGAGCGCGTCAAAGAGCGCGAAGGCAATATCCGGCGCGCTGTGGATGCCGAGATCACGGCGGAGATCATGCGAAACGCGACCTTCTTGCGCGGCAGGGTGGCGGCATGAAAAAACCCGACCTTTGGATGCCGTGGTACATCGGGGATTATCTCGCCGATACGACCCACCTCAGTAATGCAGAACACGGTTCCTACATGCTAATGCTCGCCCATGCGTGGATGAATAAAGGTCTTTTGCCGCTGGACGAAAACAGGCTTTGCCGGTTGGCGCACATGACGCGAGAAGATTGGGCTGAGTCACGCGATGTAATCATGGACTTCTGGACGGCGACGGAAAACGGGTACACGCAAACGCGACTGAGCAAGGAATTGGAAAAAGCGAAAAACATGCAGCAGCAACGAATTGATGCCGGGAAAGCATCGGCCGAAGCGCGGTGGGGTAACGAGCGCATTAACGGAAAAGGTAACGGAAAAGTAACGAGCGCTATAACGACCGTTGCAACGCGCCCGGAACGGGAAAATACACCGTCACCGTCACCATCACCGTCACCGCCACGAAGTTCAAAAGCCCGACATAGAACCAAACAAGGCACCCCAGTGATTAATAGTAGAGCCAGGACATGACCGAAAATCCCGAACCGGCGAAAACATGCCAGGACTGCGCCCACGCCTCCGACGCCGCCAAGGACAAGATGCCCGGCTGGCTGACCTGCGCCTGGGCGGAAAAGTGGACATACATCCCGCCGCAGTCCGTGTGCGTATTTAATCCGGTGCGCTGGCAGCCGAAGGTAGCGAAATGATCCACTACCTCACCGCCAGCTGCCGATCCCGCATAGTCTCGTGCGCGCAGTCCTGTCGGCGCTGCTTGTGGTGGCGTGCGGGTACTTTTGGATGGTGATGCAATGAGCCTTACCGATAAGACGCGGCATCAGATCGCGTCCGCATTTGCCCGCCAGTGGCGACAAGCATCGTCTGATAGCGCGCTAGTGAAGTGCTGCGAGTGCCCGGTAACGACGCATATCAAATCCCTATATCGCTGCCTGTACTGCGGCCTATGGCGCTGCCAATCATGCGCAGAACGGCATTTCGGGAAAACGCGCCAACAATATCTTGAGAGTCAATCATGACCGCCAATCGCGCCATCCCCATCGACGCCGACGAACTGGCGCGGCTGCGTGCGAGCCATGCGCGGATTGGGGCTGCGCTACTTGCATACATGGACGATCACAACATTGCGCATGACGCAGCTAACGACGATGAGCCGAACACAAGGCGCTGCCCTTGTGACTACTGCAAGCAGGCCCGCGCCGCCCTCGCCAGCGCAGCCGCAATCGAGGATGCCGCCCGCATGGCCGCTGGCTTCGGTGAGGCGCTGGAACTGACGCGCAGGGCGGTGGAGCCATGAGCAACGTCGTTCTCACCATCAACATGGACGCGAAGTGCGCCGAATGCCGGCGCGCTGGCACGACCCCGAGCGGGATCTGCATGAAGTGCGCGACAAAGGCGATGAAGCCAGACGCGGCGATGAAGTCCGCGCAAGGGAAGGCCGCGCAGGCGCGCTACCGCGACATGTTCAACGGCATGCGAAAGCGCATTGAGGATTGCGACAATGGCTGAAATTACAGGTATCGCGTGGACCGATTCTACGTTCAATCCGTGGATTGGCTGCACCAAGGTCGGCCCCGGGTGTGATCACTGCTATGCCGAGGTTCAGGATAGCCGTAAGCGCTGGGGCGGCACAACGCACTGGGGCGCCGGCGTGGCGCGGTATCGCACCAGCGCATCGAACTGGGCGCAGCCGATCGCCTGGGACAAGAAGGCCGCAGCCAGCGGCAAACCGTGGCGCGTGTTCTGCGCTTCTCTGGCAGACGTGTTCGATGGCGACGTAGATCAGGCATGGCGCGATGATCTGTGGCATCTGATCTTCCAGACGCAGCACTTGTCTTGGCTGCTGGTGACAAAGCGAGTCGGAAACGTCAGGCGCATGGTCCCGGCACAGTGGATGAATGAAAAGTTCCCGAACAACATCCGCCTACTAATCACCGTCTGCAACCAGGAGGAAGCCGACCGAGACATCCCGAAGCTGCTGGCGCTGCCGTGCAAGAACGGAATTTCGTATGAGCCGGCTTTGGGTCCGGTAAATTTTTGGTTGTATTTGCGGCCAACAACGCATGCTAAAAAAACGCCTGCGCAAATTGCGTATGCAAAAAGCACAGATGACGAATGGGTGTGGAAGGCTCGATTTATTGATTGGATTATCGCAGGCGGCGAGAGCGGCAGCAAGGCGCGGCCGTTCGTACTTGGATGGGGCAAAGACACTATCCGGCAATGCCAGGCCGCCGGCGTCCCGGTGTTTTTCAAACAGGCCGGCAGCAACGCCACGAACCGCGAAGGCGTCAAACACCCGTTCAAAGACCGCGCCGGCGCCGACCCAGCCGAGTGGCCACCCGATCTCAGAATCCGGGAGTTTCCCAAATGAAGCGCGCGCCCTTCATCACGCGCACGATACGGCTGATCGGACCGCAGCAGCGCGAGACAGCCTTGGCTGTGATCGGCGCTGCGCCGCTTGACCCGGATAAGCCGCTGGAAATGATCGTGCGCGAGGAGAAGAAGGGCCGGAAGCTGGATCAGAACGCAGCTATGTGGAGCGGGCCGTTGCGCGACATCGAGGAGCAGGCATGGGTGGAAGGCCGCCGCTACGCGGCCGAGACGTGGCACGAACTGTTCAAGCGGATGTATCTGCCAGAGGACGACGCGCCAGACCTTGGCGCCCTAGTGAAGGACGGATACAGGAAATGGGACATCGACCCGTCCGGCGAGCGCGTGCTGATCGGCAGCACCACGCAGCTGACTGTGCGCGGCATGGCGATCTACATGGAGCAGATTTGCGCGCACGGCGCAAAGCTGGGTGTTGTGTATCACGCGGTAGAGAGGGCAGCGTGACAAAAGACGAAGCCAAATATCAGGCCGACGTGCGCGAACTGGGCTGCATTATCTGCTACCTGCAGGGGCATCCTGGGACGCCGTGCGCGATTCATCACCTGATCGCTGGCGGTCGCAGGATCGGCGAAAAGAGTGTGCTGGGTCTGTGCGACCCGGGGCACCACCAAAATCCGCAGAAAGGCTCGGGCAAGATCGCTCGCCATCCTACCAAGGCGCAGTTTGAGAAAGCCTACGGAACAGAGGGCGACCTTTTGCGGATCACGCAGAGCATTGTCGAGAGATTGAATGAAACAGTGTAAAAAGTGCGGCGCCCCGTTTGACACGCGCAATTGCAATGTGTGTGCTAGGGCGCGCATGGAAATAAAGGAGTGGGGGCGCGAAGCCTTGGCGCGCGGGGAGATCGGAAGCGCGTATGGATGTCGCTTCATTGTGAGCGACCAGGTTCCATTCAAATGAGCACAATGCGCTTCCTTACAGAGCAACAACTGCTGGATCACCAGAAGCGCCTCGGAAAGGCGCGCAAGGTAACGCTGCTGGCAGCGACGCGAAAGGGGTCAAAGCACCGGTCCGTCAAGACCGTTGTTGACGGCATCGAGTTCGACAGCAAGCTAGAGGCCGAGCAGTACCAACTCCACCAGTTGCGCCAGAAGGCGGGCGATATTGCCGGTCTGCGGCGTCAGGTGAAGTTCAGCTTGTTCGGGAAAGGCGGCGAGCACATCGGCGTCTACAGGGCCGATCTGGTATTCGACGAGCGCCAGAAGGATGGCGCTTGGCTGCGGATCGTCGCGGATGTGAAGTCGAGCCACACGAAGAAACTGGCCGCATGGGCGCGCACGAAGAAGCTGTTGCGCGCCTGCCACGGCATTGAGGTGAGGGAACTGCCGTAATGGACGCGAATCAGGTTTTGACGCTGCGCTACGCGGAAAGCATGCGGGTGTTCGCGGACGGAGACCCCACATTCATTTTTGGGCAATGGCGCGCGTGGAAAGCGGCGTGCGAGCGCGGGGGGCGGATGATTCCGCCTGCGGAATTCAAGGGCGCGCAAGGGGTGCTGGCTGGTAGCTAACCATGATCACAGCGGGGCAGGCAATGATAAGACCAATAACATTCCGGCGCACAAAAGAGGAGGCGGGCACGTCAACGGGGTCCGGGAGGATGACCGACGAGCGCCTGGACTGGCACCTGTGGAACTGGAGTCGGTGGATGCGCTCCGGGACTGAGGTCGAGGGACTGCCACGAGCAGCGGTCGGGCTATCGTCCGGCGGCGGTCAGGCGCATTTCGATGACATGGCCGACGCAGCGGAGCGCCGCGTCGCAATAGCGTGCGATGCCCTTATCCGGGGCACTCCGCCGGACTACCGCGGCCTGCCGCAATCGCAGCAACTGGCGCTATCGAACAAGCACCTGTACGCCGTCTTCCGGTTCAACCGTGGCGACGAGGCCGAGCACCTGGCTGCCGCCCGCGAGGCGGTACGCGAGGGGCTGGAGCGGCGGGGGATTTGGTAGTCATGGCCGACCGAGCGGTTGCCGTAATGGTGGCGCATTGCATTTAGGGCGCAATATGTCGTACATGGGCTTGACATTCGATTTGGTTCTGGTATCATTTCTCGCGAGGACGGCTTCTTCCTATGGGGAATCGCCTCTTGATAGAGCCCGGAGAAATCCGGGCTTTTGCTTTGGTGCGGCGTGGAAAGCAGACACGCCTGTTATTCGACGGTTACGACAGCACGGTGCGCGAGGGCTATAGACCAGACGCATCGGAACCAAGGACACGGCTGATTCTGTATCGCGTGTAGAGGCTGATCTAGCTAATTAGCTGAAGCTGCGAGGGACTGAAGGAGAAGCTAAACCGCTGTACGCAGGAGTAGCGCCCTGCCACCAAAGCAAAAGCAGTACATCCGCGCCGGATGTGGCCGTAAGGCAGGCGACGAAGCGCAGTCTGTCGATGCTGCCGGTAGCTTGTTGGCGGGATGCGGATTGCGGAGTGGGATACCTGGCGATGGGCGGACCCGCGGCCCGGAAGCAGCCACCACGTAAATAGCAGATAGGGACAAAGGTGTGTCGTGGATGTCGGCGACTGGAAGGTGTTGCACAGAGATATGTTCGGCTCTGCGCCTTCAACAGGCGGCACGATTCGCCCCACCCAAGAGCAGTTAGTGCGGAGCCCTCGGGCGCATTACCGCTGCCGGATGCACTACCCGGCAAGATTTGCAAGTCGCCTACGTCTACTCGACACCCAAAGAGGCGCACAGCAAAGGCCTGGCCGCCCTAAGCGGCCGACTGTCATCGCGCGCATATCGACCAAAGTTATGACCGCTGGAGCCGGCGGGCGCCAAGGCCAGTTATCAGTCGCGGTGTGGAGCAGCGGTCTAGCTCGCCTGCCCCATAAGCAGGAGGTCGGCCGTTCGAATCGGTCCGCCGCTACCAATTCGTTGCCGTAGAGTCTCCTCCCTCCGGCGTTTCATCGCCGGTTCGCCGCGCGGTCCATCAGGGCCGTCGCGGCTTTTTATTTGGCGAGGCGCCAATGGACAAGGACGATGAACTTGCGGAAGCCATCAGGTGTGCGAAATGGATGCTCCTGGCTATCGCGCTTATTTTCCTGGGCCTGGTGTTCTCGTAAAAACAGGTCCGAACCGACCGCGGAGAATGGAAATGCCGGAAAAAGACCCCACCAGCTACGGCTTCATCACCTACGGCTGGGTGTTCGCCCTGTCGATCCTGGGCGGCGCCGCCTCGTTTTTTGGTAAGGTCAAATCCGGCGTGGCGCGCTGGTTCAACATCGCCGAGTTTATGGGCGAACTGTTCATCAGCGCGTTCGCCGGTGTGGTGACGTTCTATCTGTGCGAGTGGTCGGGGTTCAGCCCGCTCCTGACCGCGGTGCTCGTGGCCGTGGCCGGGCACATGGGCACCCGGGCGATTTTCGTGCTGGAACGGTTTTTCGAGCAGAGAATTCTGGGGCAGACGCCCGCAATGTATCCGCCGCGAGACGAACCAAAACACGGCGACGCGGCGGACGGATCATGAAACGCGCCGCGCTCCTCGCCATCGTGCTCCTCGCCGGCTGCGCCAGCGCGCCGCCGCTGCCGCCGTGCGCGAACGTCGACCTGTCCGCGGTCGAGACGCCGCAGGGCACGCTCTTCGTGTTCACCACGCCGCAGATGGCGGCGCTCGCGCGCGCGCTGCCGGCGGGCATGTGCCGGCTGGAGATGACGAACTGGGTGCAGAGCACGCAGATCGAGCATCCCTACGGCTGGGTGGCGATCGATCTGGAGTACATCGCGTGATCACTTTCGAAGATCTCAGGCGGATCTGCCCGCAGGCCTCCAGCCGGCGCCTGGACCGGGTCGTCAAGCCGCTCAACGCCGCGATGGACGAATTTCGCATCGTCGAAAACGTCGGGCGCGAAACCGCGTTCCTCGCCCAACTGGCGCACGAGTCCGCGGGCTTTCATTATCTGCGCGAGCTGGCGTCCGGCAAAGCCTACGAGGGGCGCGAAGATCTGGGCAACACCGAACCGGGCGACGGCGTGATGTTCAAGGGCTGGGGCTGGATGCAGACGACCGGCCGCAAGAACACGCGCAACGTCAGCCTGCGCCTCTTCGGTGACGAGCGGCTGATAGAGGACCCGGAGCTGATCGACCCGCCGTCGCTCGAGCTCGCCGCGCGCGCCGCCGGCGACTTCTGGACCATCGGCGCCGGCGAGAACCTGTCCAGGCGCGCGATCGCCGCCGGCGCGCAGCCCGGCGTCAACCTCAACGATCTCGCCGACCGTGGCGAGTTTACGTTGATCACGCTATGCATCAACGGCGGCATGAACGGCTACGCCGACAGAGTGGCCTATTGGGAGCGCGCCAAGGATGTGCTCGCATGAACCACCAGCGCGGCGTCATCGCAACCGGCTGGCTGTATCTGGCCGGGGCCCTGCTCGTTCTCGGCGCGATCTGGGGCATCACCGCGACCGTGTCCGGTTACCTCAGCAGCGTGCGCGCCGAGGCGGCCAAGGCCGGCAGGGACGCGTGCGACGCTGCCTACAAGCTGCGCGACAACGCGCAACTGCGCGATGCGATGGACCGCGTGAAAGCGCTGGAGGAGGCCGCGCGCAAGACCGAAGGCGAGCACGCCGCGGCGCTCACCGAGATCACCGTCAAATTGGCGAAGGAGAAAGCACATGGGCGCGCTGCTGAAAAGCGGATTCTGGCTGATATTGCTAGCGGCAAGCTTCGGGTGCGCGCAGGCGCCTTTTACACCCCCGCCTGCCCCGCCGTCGATAGTGGAAGTGCCGCAGGCCCGCCTGGCGCCGGCGCCGGCGGAAGTGATGCGCCCGAGGCCTGCGACCTTTCTGCAGCGGCTAGAAGCGATCTTCTGGCAATCGGGCGAGACGCCGACGACACCGCCCGCCAGCTCGCCGCCGCCCAGGCCTTGATTATCGAGGACCGCCGCGTGTGCGGCGTAAAGGAGCCATCGCGATGAGCAACGACAGCCGCACGCGTGACAGCGAATGACGACCTACAACAGCGACGACGCGATCCGGGACGTTGAGGGGGCGGATTACGCCACGCTCAAGGCCAAGTTCAAGGACCTGGCCGCGGTGGTCGATATCCTGCACGCTGAGCGCAAGGCCGCGTTCGACGAAATTAGGAAACGCGAGAAGGAAGTGGCGATCAAGCTGCGCCTAGGCACGCTGAGCGAAGCGGACAAGGTGCTGTATCGCGATGTCATCAATTCGCCGACGTTCTCGCGAAACTGAAAGGAAAATCATGGGCATATCCGTAAAGATCGAAGTGGACGACGCCGGAGCCGTTACCGTTGGCGAGGACAAGACCGACACCGATGCGCAGGCGGCGGCAGCTCCGGAAGGCGGCGCGCCCGAAGTCCAGGAGGACGCTGGGATGCAGCAGGTTGGCAGCGTGGACGAAGCCCTCGTCATTGCCAAGCAGTTGCTGACGCAGGGCCCGGCCAGTGCCGAGCAGCAGCAGGTGGCTACCGGCTACGCCCGCGCCAAGGGTGGGCAGATGGGTGGGCAGATGGGGGGAATGTAGGCCGTGGCTACGAAAAAGAAGCCGGCGGTGGGAAAAAGTGTCAAGCGTCCGCTGGCGCCGAAGGCAGAAAGTGGGAAGAAGCAAGCCAAGGCGGGGCGGGTGAATGTAGATCGGTTCTATGTGTACTCGTTGGTTGACCCCCGCACCGGGGAGACATTTTACGTCGGGAAGGGTTGTGGCGGTCGGGTTAAGCAGCACGTAAAGGAAGCAAGGTGTTCTGGCGCTGGCTGTAATTTGCTGAAAGTGGCCAAGATTCGTAGCATTTTGGCAGACGGATTGGATGTTACCGAGGTCATTATTCAAGACGGATTGAGTGAACATGAGGCGCTTCGAGTTGAGCGTGGATACATCACGGCGTTACGCGACAGCCTGACAAACATAGCAAGCGGGGGTGTTCCGCAAACAAGGGAGGCAAAGAATCAAGCCTTCTTCTCATGGTGCGCCGAAAGGTTGACGGCGCTTGTTCCTTATGACGAATGGCTGCGCAAAGAAAAAAGGTCCGACCAGGACCGCGAGATATACCGCTTCGTTAAGGAAAGTATGCAGCGCATGGCGAAACGCTGGAATGGGGCAGTTGGAGCGGAGACGTGACCAAGCTCAGACCGCAGCAGGAGCGTTTCGCGCAGGTTCTTGCGTCCGGGAGATCTCAGGCCGAGGCATACCGGGAGGCGTACCCGAAAAGCAAGAAATGGGCTGACAGTGCAATTTACGCTCAATCGAGCCGTCTCGCGGCAAATAGTAAGGTTCGCGCAAGGGTTGCGGAAATACAGGCACCAATCCTTGAGAACGTAAAACTTACGCTCGGGTCCCATTTGCAAGAACTAGATCGATTGAAGCAAGTTGCCGAGAAAGGTGATCAGATTACGGCGGCGATCAGGGCAGAGGAGTTGCGCGGGAAGGCGTCGAATTTATACATCGACCGCAAGGAGGTTGGCGAGCCTGGCGCATTCGATCGAATGGACGACGATGAACTTACAAGAGCCGAACGGGAAACCGATGCCGCAATCGCTAACGCCAGAGCTTCGGCGGCTGCTGATCAGAAAGCTGGAGATTCGGGCAGAGCGGAAGCGACGCGATCTAAGGCGTAAGTTTTTCAGCTACTACCCGGATACCGGGCCGCTGCGGCGGGAACTGTATAAGCAGCATCTGGAGTTCTTTCGGCTTGGCGAAACGCATTCGATTCGCGGCTTCATGGCAGCGAACCGGGTGGGAAAAACAGAGGGTGGCGGCGGCTACGAAATGACCGCACACCTGACGGGCCGCTATCCGGACTGGTGGGAGGGTGCCAGATTCACCGAGGGCGTGCGCGCATGGGCGGCTGGCGACACCAGGCAGACGACAAAGGAAATCATCCAGCAGAAGCTCCTTGGCGACTGGGGGCGCTTTGGCACCGGGTTGATACCGTTCGAGGACATCCTGAAGACGACGCCGCTGCAGGGCGTGCCGGAGGCCGTTGGAACCGTCTGGGTGCAGCACCGCGACCAGCACGGGAAGAAGGACGGCGTATCGCGGCTGGGGTTCAAGTCGTTCGACCAGGGCCGCGAAGCATTCCAGGGCACCGAGCAAGAGGTTATCTGGCTCGACGAGGAATCCGACGATGGGATACGCAACGAATGCACTCTGCGCCTGATGACCACGAACGGGCTGCTGATTGAAACATTCACGCCGCTCAAGGGGCTGACGAAGGTGGTCATGCAGTACCTGCCGGCGGGTTACGAGGAAGGCATGGCGCGAGTAATCACTGGAAACCGGGCGATGGTCATGGCCGGCTGGGATGATGTGCCACACCTGAGCGAGGCGCAGAAGCGGCTGATGCTGGAGGAAACCCCGCCGCACCTGATCGAGGCGCGGTCCAAGGGCATTCCGAGTATAGGCGCGGGCGCGATCTACCCGCTTGCCGAGTCTGAATTTTTGGTCGATGACCGCCCGATCCCGGCAAACTGGCCGCGCGCCTACGCGATGGACGTTGGCTGGAAGCGCACCGCCGTGCTGTGGGGCGCGCGCGATCCCGCAACGAATGTCGTCTACCTGTATGCCGAGTATTACCGCGGGCAGGCCGAACCCGCTATTCACGCCCACGCCATCAAGGCGCGAGGCGAGTGGATACCCGGTGTGATTGATCCCGCATCGTCTGGATCAGGGCAGCGTGACGGCAAGAAGCTCGCCGAGATATACGGCAAAGGCTCTCACGGCCTCGGGCTTGACCTGGTGTTTGCGGACAACGACGTGGATGCAGGGGTCGGCGCAGTCTGGAACGGCCTGTCAACAGGCGGCATTAAGGTTTTCCGGTCACTTCAAAACTGGCGCATGGAATACCGCATGTATCACCGCAACGAGAAGGGCGTGATTGTGAAGGAAAACGATCACCTGATGGATGACACACGCTACCTGATTTTGTCGGGGATGAAGCGCGCCTGCACCGAGTCGCCAAAGAACCGCATTCCGCCAGCCCTGCCCAGGGCGCGCGGACAAGGAACAGGACTGTAACGAGAGGAATGCCATGGACAAGATGACCGATATGAAGCTGTCGAAGTCGGACAGGAAGAAAATGAGCCCGATTACGGTGGGGAGTCCGTCCGGGCCGGACTATCCGTGGGGGCTGGAAATCAACCTGGACGAAGCGGCCATCAAAAAGCTTGGCATCAGCGAGCTGCCGGACGCGACGACAGAATGCAGCATCCATGCGGT
>Ga0214473_10000410_pt1 | contig 60455 bp, 54 predicted proteins | sample RVTome_7_FD_203509 | JGI IMG/M metagenome (GOLD analysis project Ga0214473, IMG submission 203509) | Soil microbial communities from uranium-contaminated site in the Upper Colorado River Basin, Wyoming, United States - RVT98D197 | ecosystem: Environmental > Terrestrial > Soil > Contaminated >... | reverse complement strand
AAAGGATACGTGGGCGAACACGGTGGACGAGGCTAAGATGAGGGCTGCAATGAGATACGAGAGCCACAACGCGGACCCCAACGAAAGGTCATCCCGCTGTCGGCGCCCATCAAGGTCGCGCTCCAGCTTCACTGCTCTGGCAACCACAATCACGGGATTGGCGTTCGTGGCCTTTCTGCTGGTTCCCACCGGGCAACTGAACTCCCGGAGTCTCGTGCAGGTCAACGGCTTCACGTTTTCCCTGCCCCCGGCTACACCCGTCAGCGCGATCGCCCAGGTGTCGGCCCTTCTTGCCCAGCCCGGATCGAGCCTTGATCTCACCGGCGACGTGGTCGCGCTGGGAGAGGGCACGCCCGCGAAACGGGACATCAACGGCGCGCCGCTGATCGGCGACCCAGTCCTGGGCGACGGCTCGTTGGTGCTGGTGCGCCACGGTGAGCACCGGCTCGAGGCGATCAAGAGGAAGACCGAGACCGTACCGTTCGATACGACCTTCAAGGGCAGCGGGGCCATTGTCAGCCTGGCCCGTGCAGGCACGGCGGGCCGGCGCGAGATCTACAACGGGACGTCCAGCGGTAAGCAGGCGGCGGTCTTCGTAGTGACGGCACCCCAGAACGCCGTGGTGCAACGGACCACGACCGCCACGCCCGGACAGAAACTGGCGGCCCTTACCTTCGATGACGGCCCCGGCACGTTTACGCAAGCGGTACTCGACTCCCTCGCCGGCAAACATGTGCCGGCTACCTTCTTCGTTCTGGGCGGCAGTGCCGCGGGAAACCAGGGCATGATCAAGAAGATTAGGGCCGCCGGCCACGAGGTGGAGAACCACTCTTGGAGCCACCCGATCCTGACTCAGTTGAGCCCCGAGCAGATACGCAGTGAGATCTCCCGCACCAACAACGTCATCGGCGGCAGCCATTTCCTGAGACCGCCGTATGGCACTTACAACGCCGTTGTGGCGGCGCAGGCCAAAGCCATGGGGATACGGCTGGTGCTGTGGACCGTCGACACTCTAGATTGGAAGTATCCGAGCGTCGACTCGATCATGTCCTACGTTAGAACTGAGACCAAACCCGGCGCCATCATCCTTATGCACGACGGCGGCAAGAACCGCTCGCAGACCGTGGCGGCCATACCGGTGATAGTGGACTGGCTGTTCGCGAACGGCTACTCCTTGACCACAGTGGAAGAGCTCCTCTGACGCTCCGCCGTCACCGGACTGCGATGGGGTCGTGTTTATCGTGTTTAGCATGCGGCCGCAAGGGTACTTGCGACACGTTGGCGGAAACCGTACCGGTTCGGTGGCCATGGATGTAACAGTTACCAAGCTCGGAGAGACGCTGCTTCTCGAGACCACGGGAGATATCGATCGCAACGTGTGCGGCCCCGTCGAGGAGGCTCTCAACGAGGCCATCGCGGACGGCACCGACACCGTGCTCCTCGATCTCCGTCAAGTCACTTACATCGACAGCGGTGGGCTCTCTGTCATCCTCTCTGGGGTACGCCGGCTGAGGGAGCGCGGTTGGCTGGGAGTCATCGGCCCAAACTCCAATGTGAGACGGCTCTTGGAGATCGTGGGCCTGCTGGTCGACCCGAATTTCCGCGTCTTCGAGGACGAAGAGGCGGCACGAACGGCTCTTGGCGATCGAGTGACGACATGACGGACCTGGCAGATCAGGGCTTCCACCGTGTCATTCGGGTCAAGGCAGAGACCGCCCGGCTGGCGGAGATCCGGCGATTTGTTGAAGAGGCGGCTCTCGAGGCAGCTCTGGACCTGGAACGGGTGTTCGATCTCAAGGTGGCCGTCTCGGAAGCCTGTGCCAACGCCGTGGAGCATGCCGGTTGTGAAGAGGTGCCCCTGGAAGTCTGCGCCCGGCTCCAGGCGCGGCGTCTCACCTTCATCGTCACCGACACCGGGCTGTTCCGTCCACCCTCCCCGCCGCGGGAGAGCTTCCACAACAGAGGCCTCGGTTTGCCCCTCATGGTGGCGCTCATGGACGAGGTCAGCTTTGCCCGCTCCCCCGGCGGCGGCACAACCGTCAGCCTATCGGTGCTGCTCGATCGGGGAGCTGCGATACCCGTGTGATCTAGCCGCCGGCCTCCGCGGCCCCACGCACGCTCAGCAAAGCTCCCCCGGCGGTTAGAATCTTCCCGATCAGGGCGACAGCCGAAGTATTCCGCTCAGTCAACTCCCGCAGCACCTCCGGGACCCTCCCTGCCGGCACTGCCATGAGGAGGCCGCCGGATGTCTGCGCATCCGCGCACAGGAGCCGCTGCCAGGGCTCCAGCGCAGGGTCGAAGCTCGTCCAGGCCTCAACGTACTCCAGGTTGCGCTTCGTTCCCCCGGGGATGACGCCCTCGCGCGCCAGCGCCGCAGTCTCGGGCAACAAAGGCAGGCGGTCAAACCATACCTCGGCCGCCACTCCGCTGGCACGGCACATCTCGCTCAGATGGCCGAGCAACCCAAAGCCGGTGACATCGGTGAGGGCCCGCACCCCGCAGTTACGCGCCACTTCAGCCCCGTCTCGGTTGAGGGCCGCCATGGACGCGGTGGCGGTGGCGACGACGGAGCCCGACGCCTTGCCCTGCTTGATGGCCGTGGCGATGATACCGGTCCCAAGCGGTTTGGTCAGAACAAGCGCGTCTCCGGGCATGGCCGCGGCATTCGTGAGTTCGTCCCCGGGCTTGAGCACCCCTGTTACGGCCAGGCCGTACTTCGGCTCCGGATCGTCGATGGTGTGGCCACCCACGATCGTGGCTCCGGCCAGTCGCGCGATCTCGGCACCGCCTTGAAGGATACGACCCAGATATTCGAGCGGCAGGATCTTCGACGGGAAGCAGACGATATTCAAAGCCGTCAGCGGTCGCCCGCCCATGGCATAGATGTCGGAGAAAGCGTTGGCGGCCGCGATCCGGCCGAAATCGTAGGGATCATCGACCACCGGGGTGAAGAAATCCACGGTCTGTACCAGGGCGATTTCGTCGTTCAGACGGTAGACGGCCGCGTCGTCAAGCGTGTCGGCCCCCACCAACAAGGCGGGATCATCGACCATCGGCAGCATACCCATGACCTGCCCCAAGTCCTTAGGGCCCAGCTTGCACGCTCAGCCGGAGCCGTGCGACAGGGTGGTCAGCCTCGGGATCTCCTTCATCGGCCATCACCTCCTTCCAGGTCACGCGAGATTCTCCCGGCACAGTGGTTGACAGCGCCGGCACGACACTAGCAGACATACGGGCCGGCGGCCACTGCCCGGCCGCGGCCACGACTGAGCCGCGTCAAACTATTGACACCTCTGCGCTATTGCGGTAGATTCGCAACTGCGATGACCCACCACGCCACCCGCACCCTCCAGGATATGGGCTACAGACTGACTCCGCAACGTACCCTCGTGTGGGACGTCTTGCGCCAGCAAGACTCTCATATGAGTGCCGAAGACGTCTGTGCCCGTGTGCAGCAGCAATTCCCTCACATCAACATGTCCACGGTCTATCGCACCCTCGAGTTGCTCGTTGCTCTCGGGCTGGTGAGAGAGACACATCTGGGCCCTACCCGGCGTTTCTTCGAGGTGGAAGAGGAGATCCCTCACCACCATTTGGTGTGCGACCGGTGCGGGGAGGTGGCCCACCTGCACGATGAAGATCTCGGAACTCTGGACCCGCTGCTCCGCCACGAACGCGGCTTCGCCGTGCGGGAACTGACCGTGTTCGGCCGATGTAGAAATTGTCAGGACGACCCTGACCGGCCGAAAGGAGACCAACAATGCACATCCCCGATGGCTTCGTAGATGTCCCTACGGCCGTGGCCACTGGCGCGGTCTCGCTAGGCGTAGTGGCCTGCGCCGTGCGCAAGACCAGCAAGAACCTGGGCGAGCGTACGATACCGCTCTTGGGTGCGACCGCGGCCTTCATTTTTGCCGCCCAAATGCTCAACTTCCCCGTGGCCGGGGGCACCAGCGGTCATTTTCTGGGGGCGATACTTGCCGTCGCTCTGCTGGGGCCGTGGGCGGCCTCGATAGTCATGACAGTCGTCCTCGTCGTTCAGGCGTTGGGCATGGCCGACGGCGGTGTCACTGCGATAGGCGCCAACGTATTCAACATGGGTGTGCTCGCGGTCTTCGCGGGCTTCGGCCTCTTCTATCTGCTCAAAAAGGTCCTCCCCCGCACGCGCAGCGGGTACTTGATCTCATTTGCCGTGGCCTCCTGGGTGTCCGTCATCCTGGCGTCGGCCGCCGCGTCGTTGGAACTGGCGATCTCGGGCACGGTGCCTTTGAGTGTGGCGCTCCCGGCCATGGTCTCGGTGCACATGATCATCGGGCTCGGGGAGGCCGTCATCGCCACAGCCTTAGTCGCGGCGGTGCTTGCAGCCCGGCCCGACCTGGTAAAGAGCTTCGACCTGCCGCTTGAGACCGTGCGACGCGCGCCGGGCCAGTTGGGCATGCGCCTTTCCGGGAGGGCTCGTTTCTGGTCGTTCGTGGTAGGAGCGCTGGTGGTGGCGCTCGCCTTGGCAGTATTCGTCTCGCCCTTCGCTTCCGGCTCCCCGGACGGCCTTGAGCGAGTAGCTGCGGACAAAGGCTTTGAAACAGCCGCTACCGAGCAACCCGTGTGGCGTTTCTCCCCCCTGGGCGACTACCAGTTGCCCGGGCTCGGCAACGAGAAGGGAGCTACCGCCGTGGCCGGGCTCGTCGGCACCGTCGTCCTCTTTGCCCTGGTGGTGCTTGTAGGCCGGGTGCTCGGCCGCCGGCGGGTGGCAGCCGCGCCTCAGACGGCAGGAGCACGGCCCATCCCCCCGCCTGGGCGCCCGTCCGACCGCTCCGGCACATCATAATGGCCTGTCTGCCCAGGATGGCTGTAAGCTAGATGGCATGCGCCGGGACCGCCCCGTTTCTCACCGAGACCCGCACGGGCGGCAGTCTTGTGCACCGGCTGGATGCCCGCGCCAAGATCCTTGGTTTCATCGGGTTCACCGTGGTGGTCGTGACCACACCGGCGCGGGCTGTGTGGGCGTTTGTTCTCTACGCCGTGGTGCTCGCGTTCCTCATCGGCTTGGCCCGGCTGCCGCTCATGTACGTGTTGAAGCGCGCCCTGGTCGTCGTACCCTTCGTGCTGGTAGTGGCCATCTTCCTGCCTTTCTTTCACAAAGCAGGCGCCGGCGGCTACAGCCTGGGGGGCATGAGGGTGAGCGGCGAAGGGCTGCTGGTACTCTGGAACGCCGGGGCCAAGGCGGTGCTGGGGGTCCTCAGCATGATCGTACTGGGCTCGACCACGACCTTCCCCGATATGGTCTCCGGCTTCGAGCGTCTCCGTGCGCCTAAGGTGTTCATACTCATCGTGAGCTTCATGTACCGCTACAGCTTCGTTTTCGTGGAGGAGCTGCGGCGCATGCAGCGGGCCATGGCCTCGCGCAACTACCGCGCCCGCTGGCTCTGGAACGTCCCCACCCTGGGCCACATGCTGAGCGCCCTGTTCCTGCGCAGCTACGGCCGGGGAGAGCGCGTCTACGTGGCCATGCTCAGTCGTGGCTACGAGGGCACGGTGCGAGTGCTCGGCGGGGGTCGATTCGGCGCAGCCGACGTCGCCTTTCTGTTTGTCCTCCTGGGAGCGGTGGTGGTGATCCGCGTGGTTTCGTCACTCTAGGAGCTGGGTGGCTCGGCGACCATACACGGTGATCGAGGGCGGGCCCTTGCTCTCTGAGCGTCCGCCGGCTGTCGAGGCGGCCGGGCTGCGCTTCAGCTACCCCGACGGCACCGAGGTGCTGCGTGGGGTCGACTTCGTAGTCGAGCAAGGGGAATCGGTGGCCATCATCGGGCCGAACGGAGCGGGCAAGAGTACCCTGCTTCTGCACCTCAACGGCATTTTGCGGGGCACCGGCGACCTCCGCATTCTTGGCCTACCCCTCGAAGCCAAGAACCTGCGTGAGATCCGGCGCAGGGTGGGCGTGGTCTTCCAGGATCCCGAAGACCAGTTGTTCCTCACCAGCGTGGCCCAAGATGTGGCCTTCGGCCCGGCCAACATGGGCCTCGACAGAGACGAGATCGAGACCAGGGTCAGAGAGGCGCTTGCGGCCGTGGGCATGCAGGGTTTCGAGGACCGTCCCGCCCACCACCTCTCCTTCGGCCAAAAGAAACGGGTCGCCACCGCTACCGTGCTCGCCATGCGCCCCGAGGTGCTGGTGCTGGACGAACCGTCGTCTAACTTGGATCCCAAGGCGCGCCGCCACCTCATCGACATCCTGCAGGATCTGCCGGTGACCAAGATCATTGTCACCCACGACCTGCCGGTGGCTTACGAGCTGTGTGAAAGCGCTCTGATACTGTCGGAGGGCCGCATCGTCGCGGATGGACCCATCGAGGCCATTCTCCTGGACGACATGTTGCTGGCCGCCCACAACCTCGAGCTTCCCTATGGGTTCGCCCCACCCTCCTCGCTAGCGCGCAAGCGGGCCCGGAGATTGTAGAGGCATGATCACCCAGAGGATGATGTAGAGAAGAAGCCCCGCCCCACCCAGCAGAGTGATGAGCACCCACAGAATCCGGACGATGGTGGGGTCGATATTGAAATACTCCGCCAGCCCCCCGCACACCCCGCCGATCATCTTCTCGGTCCGGGACCGCTGCAAACGTTTCTCCACGTGAGTCCTCCTTGCTACTCGTTTCACAACGAGCTCTTAGCCGCGACGGGTCGCTCTCCCCGGCCCGCCGGCGGTCAGCGGTCGGTGCGATCGGCGATCTGTTCCCGGTAGAGATCGGTCTTGAACATCACGCACTCGCCGTTAACGCAGAACCATATCCTATAGGTGCTGCATTCACCCGTGGATAGGCTGGCCCCGGTGCCGGTGCGTTCCTCTTCCTCCACCCGGTCGGCAAGGGGCTTGCCGCAGTTGATGCAGGTCTTGATTTCGTCCCCCACCTGACCTTCCTTTCTACCCGCGCTGTCGGCCCAACCGGCGGCCGATGTCCTCCGCAACCGCTCGAGCCGAGGGTTGCTCCAGTATCTCGCCCTTCGCGTCCACTCCCGGGCACAACAACTCGCCGGCGGGTGACACCTCCAGTACGTGCCAAAGGTTACGCACCACTTGCCGGCTACCATCGAAGACGTGTGTGAATGTGGTCCCGGAGCAACTGAGGAACGCGCCCAGCCTCTCCGGACACCCGGGTTCGGTGACCGTCCGCTTGAGCCGGTACTTGAGGGCCCAAAACGGTTGGCAGCGGTCGATCATCATCTTTGGGACCGCGGGAATGCCCATGGAGTACACGGGAGCAGCCAGCACGATGGAGTCTGCCGCCTGCAGATGCGGGTACAAAATCTGCATATCGTCTCTCTGGATGCACGGTCCTTCTCGCCAGCAGGCGTCGCAGGCCCGGCAACCGTGGAGATCGAGGTCGCACAACCGGAATTTGAGGACCTCGGCCCCTTCCTCGCGGGCCGCGTCCAGACACCAGTCGAGCAGGGTCTCGGTGTTCCCTCCGCGGCGGGCGCTGCCCGCCAGACCGAGCACGGTGACGGCCACGGTCCTACGCCCCGCCGGCCTTGACTCTGCGGGCTACCTGGCGCCCCAACTCCACGCATTCCCAGTTCGGGCGTCGTCTCACTCGGTCACGCCCTCGTCACAGTAGTAGCTCATGGTGAGGCCGTAGTCCGAATAATTCTGGCAGTCGCCGCAGATACAGCCCCGGCGGCGCACCGACCCGGGGCTCTTGCCCTTGGCGCAGTAGAAAGCTAGGTTGTCTTGCGGTTTCGACGGGCAATCCCCACAGATACATCTCGCCAGGTTCTCTGGGGTGTCTGCTACTTTGCCCACATCGGCCTCCTTGATCGAAACGCTTCGGCTTACCATGGCCTGCCCGCTCCCGGGCTTTCATAAACCTGAGCACGGCCCTAGGGCCGAGGCCGCCTGCCCAGGATAAGCTGGGCTCCGCTCGTTTGCAGGTCCAGCACCTCCACCTCCCCAAAGCCGGCGTCGGCCAACCACCCCCGGTACTCGGCCTCGGTCCACACTCCGCCTTCTTCCGTGGCCTGTAGCATGTTCACCGCGAAAAGCGCCGCTCGGGGGCTCCGCCCCCACACGTGGTCCTGGATGGCGATAGTCCCTCCCGCGGACAGGATGGAGAAGACCTCCCGCGTAACACGGGCGTTCGTTGTGGGACCGTAGATGTGGTAGACGTTGCCCAGATACACCAGATCAAAAGGCCCGCCCGGCAGGGACTGGGTGTAGTCGCCACCTACCAGCGCGATATCGGCTACCTCGCTCCCGAGGAACTCCCGGGCCACCGGCAGGACGTTCTCCCGGTCGAACAATGTGGCCCGCGCCCCGCAATGAGAGAAGTGCCGGGCAACATGGCCGACGGCGCCACCCACATCGAGCATGGTCCGGATAGGTCCGGCATAGGCAAGGCACCGTTCCAGGATCTCGTCGAGCACACCTGTGTCCCGCTCGCCCATCGCCGAGACGAAGCTGTGCAGGTCGTGTGTGGCGGGATCCCGGGGGAGCGGCCGCCCGGTGCGGATGACCTCGGGCAACTCCAGCCAGCCCCGGAGCTTGTTGACCTGATGGAGCAGGCCCGAACGCTCCAATTCGGGTCCCTCGTCCACCAGGTGCGCCCGTCCCAACGCGGAAAGGCGGTACCGAACGGCTGTTCCGGCGTCTATCGCGCCGCCCCCGCCCGCCGAGTCCACCGCGCCACCGACCGGGGGGCGGGCCCGGCCTTGGCGCGCGGCGACTTTCGCGGGATGAGACTCCGTCACTCGTTCGACCACGCCCTCCGCCACCAGGGCTTCCAGAACGATCCGGCTCGCCCGCGGGTCCGTCTCGGCCGCCCGAGCAGCCTCGTCGGCGGAAAAGGCATCACCCGCTGCCAGAGCGTCGATGAGACCGGCGCGCAGAGCGCCGGCCAGCAACAATAGTCGCTCTACCGAGCCTCTATCGACCAAAGGTGTCTTCATGCCCTCTCCACCCTCAGGCCGGCCCCCGTCCATTCCTCCAAGCCGCCGGCAAAATCGCGCACGTTCGTAAAACCGAGTTGTCGCAGCTTATCAGCCGCGAGGGCGCCCGCTTCGCAGGTGAAGCCTTTGCAGTACAGGACGATGGGCTCCTCGGTCTCGAAGCGGCGCCGGGCTTCTCCGGCCAAGACTCTGAAATCGATCCACTCCGACCCCGGAATATGGCCCTCATTCCAGTGCTCCTCGCCCAAGACGTCGACAAGGCGGAAGTGCTCCTTCTTGTCGATCATGGTCCGCAACTCATCCACGCTCACCGTGCCCACGCTCGGACGGCCGACCTCCGGGTCGTAGAAGACCATGTAGGCGGCCGCGCTGTAGTAGCCGGCCTTGCGAAAGATGCGGCGGCGGGCTGCCTCGGCCGCGTCGATGACCGCGGCCGGCCAGCGGCCGCCCCTGCCCACCGCGTCACCGGCCCAACGCAGCGCCAAGGCCAACTCCTCTTCGCCGGTGCTGGCGACGGCGAAATCGAGTAGCTCGTGCACGCCGTCTCCCCCGTCCTTTCGGGCGATCACGGCTACAGGAAGACCATGCTGTAGCACGACCCAGCTCTGCCCTTCCTGCGCGAGAGCTTCAAGTTCGGCGACGGCTGCGGCCGGTTCGAGCCGGCCATGGCTGTGCTCGGCCGTGCGGCCGGACGCGCCCCCACCCGCGACCAGCTTCCCAAGAACGGCGAGATGCTCCGCTGTGAGCGCGACCAGACCGATACCAGTCCGCTCCGAAGCGTCGCCCCCGGACTGAGGGGGCTGCCGGAACAGCGGAGACTCGGTCCCTTCTTCCGGCATCATGACCAAAGCCGTTACCTCGACCTGATGCCCCCGGGCAAGCAAGGTGGCGTTGAAACGACAATCGTCCGTTCGGGCCAGGTAGGCAGTCGGCCTGTGGCTATCCCTCACCAGATCGAGTACGTCCTCGTACCGGGTCTGGTAGGCCGCGGCGAGATGCAGCTCGATCAGGGTGACGTGCTTGTGCCCACCATGAAGCCGCTCGAGCAGCAACACGTATCCTACCGGAGACGGCGACTCACCGGTGACAACATCCTGGATGAGGAACGCCTCCGCCTCTTCTGCCAGGCGAGAATAGAATCCGGGCACGATGCTCAGCGGAGAGCCTCTCCGATGCTCCCCGCGTAGGGCAGCGATCTCCGCACGGTCTGCCCGCCTCAGCTCCATTCCTCGCTCCCTCGTTGGACGATTAGCTTTCCCTTTCCCCGCGCACCACAATCCCACGCCTGTGGACGTTTCCCCGTTTCCGGACTTATCATTGATCCCGGGTCAGCATTCCCACCACCTTTCTCGGCGCTGCTGAGGCGCCGGCTTCCCGGGAGGGAGCTATGCACGACTATGCCGAAGAAATCGTCGCTCTCGTCAAGGCCAAGAACCCGGCCGAACCGGAATTCCATCAAGCTGTCCTTGAGGTGGTGGAGTCGACGACTCTGGTCATCGAGCACCACCCCGAGTACCGTGCAGCCAAGATCATGGAGCGCCTGGTGGAGCCGGAGCGGGTGATCATCTTCCGGGTGCCCTGGGCGGACGACCAGGGTCAGATCCAGATCAACCGAGGCTTTCGCGTCCAGATGAGCTCGGCGATCGGCCCATACAAGGGCGGCCTGCGCTTTCACCCTTCCGTCAACCTGGGCATCCTCAAGTTCCTGGCCTTCGAGCAGGTGTTCAAGAACGCCCTCACCACGCTGCCCATGGGTGGCGGGAAGGGCGGCTCCGACTTCGATCCCAAAGGCAAGTCAGACGGCGAGGTCATGCGCTTCTGCCAAAGCTTCATGTGCGAGCTCTACCGCCATATCGGGGCCCATACCGACGTACCCGCCGGAGACATCGGGGTGGGTGGCCGCGAGATCGGTTACCTCTTCGGCATGTACAAGCGCCTCTCTAACGAGTTCACCGGCGTGCTCACCGGCAAAGGGGTCAACTGGGGCGGATCGCTCATACGGCCGGAGGCCACCGGCTACGGGGTTGTCTACTTCGCCGCCGAGATGCTGGCCACCAGGGGCGACACCCTTAGAGACAAGACCTGCCTCGTCTCCGGCTCGGGCAACGTGGCCCAATACGTACTTGAGAAGATCCTACAGTTGGGCGGCAGGCCGGTGACCGCTTCCGATTCGGGCGGGTTCATCTACGACGAGGCCGGCATCGACGCCTCCAAACTGGCCTTCCTCAAGGATCTCAAGAACCTACTCCGGGGCCGGATCAAAGAATATGCTGAAGCGTACCCGAGCGCCGTCTACACCGCCTTTGATCAGACCAGCGATCATTCGCCCCAGTGGGACATCAGAGCCGACTGCGCCTTCCCCTGCGCGACCCAGAACGAGGTCAACGCAAGAGATGCGCGCAATCTTCTCAAGAACGGTGTGTTCCTCGTGGTAGAAGGGGCCAACATGCCCACCAGCCCGGAGGGAGTGAACGTCTTCTTGGACGCCGGCATCCTGTACGCGCCCGGCAAGGCCGCCAACGCCGGTGGGGTAGCCACGTCCGGTTTGGAGATGGCCCAGAACAGCATGCGCATTTGCTGGCTCCGAGATGAGGTCGACGGGCGGCTGATGACTATCATGCAGAGCATCCACAGCGCCTGTGTGGAGGCCGCGTCTGCCTACGGCACTCCCGGCAACTACGTCAATGGCGCCAATATCGCCGGCTTCCTCAAGGTGGCGGACGCCATGATGGATCAAGGATTGGTATAGACGACCGCCCGGACGTCAGACCCGAGGCGATACCAAACAGCGCGCTCGCCGCGATCCGAGGGAAACATGCCGAACGCTCCACAATCGATCAAGCTGGAATGGAATCACGTCTTCGACTTCCAGCACCTGATGGCCCGGAGGGTGGAGAACATCATCCTGGTGTCGAGTACCTATGACACCTTCATCCTTCAGGAGGACGGCCAGTTGGGGGAGCTCCTGTTGGGCGAGTTCCTTGATCTGAACCTCCACCACACCACAGGACTCACTCATGTGGCCAGCGGCGGCGAGGCTATCGCTCTAGCTAAGGCTGAGAGCCGGTTCAACCTCATCGTTACAGCGGTCAACCTCGGCGATATGGACGCCGCTCAACTGGCCCGCGCGGTCAAGGAGGCCGGTCTCGACATCCCCGTGATCCTCCTGGCCTACGATGGCGGCGAGTTGGCCGAGTTCATGTCTCGAACCGACACCTCCGGCCTTGAGCGGATCTTCCTCTGGCAGGGCGATTCCCGCATCCTGTTGGCCATCACCAAGTACATGGAAGACAAGCTCAACGTAGCCTACGATACGGGCGTGGCCGGAGTCCAGGTGATCCTTCTCATCGAGGACAACATCCGCTACTACTCGTCCTTCTTGCCCATGATCTATACCGAGATCATCAACCACTCCCAGAGCCTCATCGCAGAGGGCATCAACATGGCTCATAAGATCCTGCGCATGCGGGCCCGCCCCAAGATCCTGCTGTGCGCCACCTACGAAGAGGCCTGGGGGTACTTCTCTCTCTATCAGGAGGATGTCCTGGGAGTGATCTCCGACATCGAGTTCCCCCAAGAAGGACGGTTGAACCCGGATGCGGGAGCGGAGTTCGCCCGGACGGTCAAGCGCGCCTGGCCCGATGTCCCCATCCTGCTCCAATCCAGCCGCCCGGAGAGCGAGGCTCTGGCCCGGGAGGTGGAAGCGGATTTCCTTCTCAAGGGCTCACCCACTCTCCTCACCGACCTGCGCAGGTTCATGGTGGATAACTTCGCGTTCGGAGACTTTGTCTTCCAACTTCCCGACGGCACCCCGCTCGGGCGTGCCAAAGACCTGAAAAGCCTACTCGCCATGCTCCGGACCGTCCCCGCCGAATCCATCACCTACCACGCCGAGCGCAACCACTTCTCCCGTTGGCTGAAAGCGCGAACCGAGTTCCATCTCGCCCATCACCTGCGCCCTCTCACGGCCGCCGATTTCGCTAGTCCAGAGGAACGGCGCGGGCACCTTGTCGATGAGATCGACGCGTACCGGCGCGAGCAGACCCGGGAGACGGTGACCGATTTCGATCCTGCCACGTTCGATGCAGAGAACAGCTTTGCCCGCATCGGGGAGGGCTCGCTCGGGGGCAAAGCTCGGGCGTTGGCATTCGCCCGTCACCTGCTGCGCGACTTTGGTGTGACGGAGGAGTTCGCAGGCGTGCAGATAGCGGTGCCTCCATCGCTGGTGCTGGGCACAGGTGTTTTCGACCGCTTTCTTGAGGACAACGACCTGCGCGCTTTCGCTATGCGGACCAACGACGACCAGGAGGTAGAGCGGCGCTTCATAGCGGGCGTCCTACCCCGCGAGACCGAGCAGAGACTGGCCGCATACCTGGAACTGATTGATTACCCACTAGCGGTGCGGTCGTCCAGCCTGCTTGAGGATTCCCAGTACCAGCCGCTGGCCGGGGTGTACGAGACCTACATGCTGGCCAACAACCATCCCGACGGTACAGTTCGCCTGCGCCACTTGGTGACAGCCGTCAAGAAGGTATTCGCTTCGACCTTTCTCACCTACGCCAAGAACTACTTTAAAGTGACCCCCTACCGCCTGGAAGAGGAGAAGATGGCGGTGATCATCCAGAAGTTGGTGGGGGCGAGACACGGAAGCCGCTTCTATCCTCATTTCGCCGGAGTGGCTCGCTCTCACAACTTCTATCCGTCCCCTCCAATGGCCCCCGACGACGGGGTCGCCGCGGTGGCATTGGGGCTGGGCCGTACGGTGGTCGACGGCGAACAGTCGCTGACGTTCTGCCCCAAGTACCCGCAGCACCTGCTGCAGTTCTCCACTGTGAAAGACATGATCGCCAACTCCCAACGGAGCTTTATCGCCTTGGAACTCGACAGCGAAAGCGACGGGGTCACCGAGCGCCATTATCCCCTCGCGGCAGCCGAGGCCGATGGTACGCTGGCCTCGTTGGCCTCGACGTACTCCCCTGAGAACGACGCCGTGTACGACGGCACCTCGCGACCGGGCGTTCGCCTAGTGAGCTTCGCCCCCATTCTCAAACAGCATACGTTTCCCCTCCCTGAGTTGCTGACGCGACTCATGGAGTTGGGGCGCTGGGGCATGAACACCGAGGTAGAACTCGAATTTGCGGTGGATCTCTCCGCTTCCGGGACCACGCCCCGGGAGTTCGGCTTCCTGCAGATGCGACCGCTGGCCATGTCGCGGGAGTCACAGGAGCTGGAAGTGAACGATGTACGGCCGGAAGAGGTGCTGTGCCGCTCGAGCAGCGTGCTGGGAAATGGGAAGCTGGCGCACATTCGCGACGTCGTAGCCATCGACTACGCTCGTTTCGAGCGGGCCAAGAGCCGGGAGATAGCGGCGGAGGTCGCCCGATTCAACGCGGAGCTCTTCGCGGAGGGACTCCCCTACATCTTGATAGGCCTGGGTCGGTGGGGCTCAGCCGACCCCTGGTTGGGGATCCCGGTCACCTGGGAGCAGATCTCCGCGGCCCGGGTGATCGTGGAGTCGGGGCTCAAGGACATCAAGGTCACGCCCTCGCAGGGCAGTCATTTCTTCCAGAACCTGACCTCGTTCCGAGTCGGGTATTTCACGGTCAACCCGGAAACGGGCGACGGCTTCCTCGACTGGGACTGGTTGGGCTCCCAACCGGCCGAGCGGGAAGGGGCGTTCGTGCGCCACCTTCGCTTCTCCGAGCCCCTTGTGGTCAAGATCAACGGAAAAGAGCAGCGCGGGGTGATCCTCAAGCCCGGCGCGGGCGCCGGCGAGCGCGGGTCAGTCGGCCGCCCTCAGAGTGGCATAGGAGTTGACGGCCGCTCCACCGCCGGGATGGATCTCGAAGTGTAGGTGGTTGACTCCGGCGGCGTTGCCGGTAGCTCCCACCCAGCCGATCGTCTGACCGGCGGACACCGACGCTCCCGCGTGGATGCCGGAGGCCAGGCCGTCCAAGTGGGCGTAGTAGTAACTGGTGCCGTTCTTGCCCCGCAGCCAGATAGTGATGCCTCCCAGTCCAGCGTCGCGCGGATTGGTGCGGGCGATGGTCCCGCTGACGCACGCCACCACCGGCGTGCCCCTTGGAGCCATGATGTCGGTGCCCTTGTGGGTGCGCCCGCCCGAACGGGGGGCGCCCCACGTGTTGGCATAGCTGTGCGGCCCGTCGACGGGGAAGACGAACGACCCCGACTGGACCGTCCCGCCGCTCTTGTTGGCCTTAGCCGCCTTGGCTGAGGCCGCCGCGGCGGCCGCCTTCGCCGCAGCCGCCGCTTCAGCCGCCTTGCGCGCGGCTTCTCGCAACGCCGCCACTTGCTTCTTCAGGCGTCGGTATTCGACGGCGGACGACTTCATCTTCTCGTCCATCTGACCCTGCAGGGCTTTCAACTCAGCCATCTGCACGTTCTGCGCCGCTTTCTTCTCGCTAAGCGTGGCCTCGAGGGCCTGGGACTTGTCCAGATGGTTCTGCACCTGGGTGAAGAGCTCCTGATCCTGGTCGGCCAGTTTGCCGAGCAGAGAGAACCGTCGAAGAACGCTGGTGAAATCACCCTCCTCGAACAAGACCTCCAGGTAGCGTGGAGTCGTTGAATGGTTACCCTTGTAGAGACTGACCACTCGCTCGGCCAACCGCGCCTGGGCGATGCCCAGATCCTTCTTCGACCGAGCGATGTCGTTCTCCGCCAGGGAGATGGCATCATCGATCTCAGCCAGTCGGGCCTCAGCCTTGCCGTACTTGTCGGCCAGTTCGTTGAGGGAATCCTGCAAGCGACCCAGTTGAGCCGAAGCTTCGCTCAGCTCCGCCTGCTTCTGCGACAAGGTTGACCCGAGGACAGGGGAGAAAAGAGGTAGAACGACCAGGAGGATGAGCGACACGGAGACGATGAAAGACGGAGAAACCCATCTCCCGATCCGCCGTGCTCGCGCTTCCGGTGTCCGGAGAGTGCTCATTCGGCTGCTGATTGTACCATTGGCCAGAGTGAAACACCCACAGGGAAGCCTGAGTTAGAGTACGTTCTTGCGTGAGACAACTTGAAGGCGCCAGGCGTATCATGACCCGAACGCGCGAAAGGACCTTCATGGAGCTCACTGTCTTGGGATGCGATGGATCATGGCCGGGGCCGGGCGGAACGGGCAGTTCCTACCTATTGGCCTCCGGCGGCTTCCATTTAGTTCTTGATCTTGGGGGAGGTGCTCTCGGGCGGCTCCAGGAGCATACTGGGATCGCAGACATCGGCGCGGTGTGCGTTTCCCATGCGCACCCCGACCACTACGCGGACCTGTTCCCCCTGTCAATCGCACGGTACTGGGGTGGGGAGGACGCGCCCCCTATTCAACTTCTCGTGCCTCTCGGGTTCTTTGAGCGTGTGTCCCACGCGCTGATGCCAGGGACCGAAGAGGCGTGGGCGAGCGCCTTTGACATGCGAACGCTGTCGGGAGGCGACGAGCATGCGGTCGGACCGTTCTCCATCGAGGCCTTTGACATGGCCCATGTGGGCGCCTCACTGGGATTCAGGGTGTCGGCGGACGGCACCGTGCTGGCCTACACGGGTGACACCGGCCCCTCTGACGTAGTGTTCGACCTTGCGGCCGACGCCGACATCCTCCTCGCGGAGGCAACGCACATCGACGGCGGCGAGCAGGAGTTCCACCTCACCGCTCGCCAAGCCGCTCGCTACGCGTCAGTGACCGGCGTCGGGTGCCTCGTACTCACCCACATCGAGCCCGGGGTAGATTCCGCGGTGTCGCTGGCACAGGCTCGCGAGGTCTTCGACGGCACGATCCTCGTCGCCCACCCGGGCCTGCGCATCGGGCAGCGTCACCTGAAGGGTGGCGCTATCTAGGTCGGCGACCCTTGACCAGGTCCCGCAGCAATAGCACTACGAACGCCGCCCCCACCGCGCCGAGCGTGATCGGTACCCAGGCGGCCACTCGACCCTGCGATGCGACTATCGCCGCGCCCAACAGCGCCGCCCCCGCGATGATTGCGAAGGCCAGCAATCGACCGGTCCGCGCAACGGCTGCTTCGAGCCGTTCCGCGCGGAAGTTGACCTGCAGCTTCGGCCCGGCCCGCGCGCCCGTGAGCCTTTCGAGGGACTCCACGAGTCGGGTGAAGCGCAGCTTGAACTTCTGTGCGTCATAGAACAGCTTCTGCACGTTCATCCGGCCGCGCACATTGGATGTGACCTGGTGTAAGAGATAGGAGCTCGCGACCTCGAATGGATCGAGATCGGGATCGAGTTCGGCGGTCGCTAGCTGCATCTGTGACATCGCCTTGCCGCTCAAGGTGAGCGATGCGGGAAGCGGCACTTCGTACCGCAGCGAGATCTCGGTCATCTCCTGCAGGATCGCGCCCATCTGCATTTCCTTCAATGAGAGGCCTTGATAGCGCGCCATGAGCAGGCCGAGCGCTTCACGGAATCCGCCGACGTCGACGTCGGGACGATTGCCCGCACCGGCCAGCGAGAGCGACACATCGGTGAGGAATGCCACATCTCGCTGCGAGAAGGCGAGCAAGAGCATCATGAGGTTCTCGCGCACGTCAGGACTGATCTCGCCGACCATGCCGAAGTCCAGAAAGTAGAGCGTGTCGTTCCACCACTTGAGGTTGCCGGGATGAGGGTCTGCGTGGAAGAAGCCTTCGGTCAAGAGCTGCTTGTAGTACGACTCTAGAAACTGCCGAGCGGCACGCTTTGTGGTCTCGTCGTGCGGCGCGTCGCGCAGGGACACTCCGCCGATCTCCTGCATGACCAGCAACGTCTGGCTCGAGAGCTCGTGATAGACCTCAGGCACGCCGAGCCCGGGATAGTCCACCAGGATCCCGCGCATGCGGTCGATGTTGGAGGCCTCCACGCGGAAGTCCAACTCCCGCCCGAGGGAAGTCGACAGATGTTCACTTATGGCGGCCAGGTCCACCATCTGACGCAGATCGGGTCGTCGCTTGCTCTTCTCCGCGAAGAGTTGAAGCAGCCCGAGGTCGCGCATGATGTCGTTCTTGGCACCGGGGCGCTGCACCTTCACGATGACCTTCGCTCCTCCGGCCAGGGTGGCCTTGTGGACCTGTGCGATGGTGCCTGCTGCCAGCGGTTGGGGGTCGATCGTGGCGAACACGTCTTCCCACGGCACTCCCAGGGCCTGCTCCATGACCTGAACGACCTCTGCCTCGGTGATCGGCGGGACATGATCCTGGAGTCTCGAGAGTTCCTCGATGAACACCGGCGGCAAGAGATCCGCGCGCGTCGAGAGCATCTGCCCGAGTTTGGAGAACGTGGGTCCCAGCTCTTCGAGTGCTTCGCGCAACCCCTTTGCCTGTCCGCGTTGGGTGGCTTCTGGGTCGTTCCTGTCGCGTGCGAACAGATGTTTGATGCCATGACGGGCCATAACCGAACCGATCTCGGTCGCACGCCCGAGCAGCTTGGGCGCGGGCTCCTCCATCACTTCGACGCTGGCGCCGGGCGCAGCAGGCACAGGTTTTGCGTTGTCATCCAGCAGGGTCGTGTTCACGATGATCACCGTGCAGCGCGCATTGTGCGAGATGCGGTTCGGAACGTTCCCCAGGAGGAACCCGGTGCGTTCCTGCATCCCGGAGTTGCCGACTATCAAGGTGTCGACCTTCTCTTCTTCCGTCGCGCGCAGAATCGCGCGGGCAGGATCGTCGTCGACCAACACGCGCGCCTCTCCCCGGGACCCGGCGAGTTCATACGCCTGTTTCCGAAGTTCGTCGGCGACCGCGGCAGTGCGGGTGGCTTCGGCCTGGCCGGCTTGGGTGGCCAAGGGGTTGAGGGGGAGCACAATCTGGATCAGCAAGAAGGGGGCGCCGTACAGGTTGGCGAGCGCGGCCGCCCAGCGAACCGCCCGCTCCGCCGAAGGCGATCGGTCGGTGGCCACGGCGACGCGGCCTACATTCGTGCGCTCATCCCGGTCTTCACTCATTGTTACTCCTCTTACAAAGGGTAGGAGAGACATGGCAGCGTCCCGTCAAGTCGTGCACGTCTATTGGCGTCGCTCACGGGCGACGGGACCCCCGACCGGCGCGAGGATTGGTGGCTCGCTGCATCTTCATCACGCGGCGTTCGAGCATGAACAATATGAAGCTCATCCCCATCCCCAGGAGGAACCGCTCGAACCTGCGCCCGCGCACCAGGGTCGGATTCATGCCGAAGGCCCGGTCGGGGCGGTGTTGGGGAGGATCCGATGGGTGTCAACCGGCTGATTGCGGCCCTTGACCTGTCGAGGGCCCGCGGGCTCCGACCTTATGGCGGCACCCGCCGCACGGATGGTGCTGGTCGTCGTCAGGATCTCGCCACCCAACGCTTCGCCCTGTAGACGGGAGGCTACGTTCACGGCGTCGCCGACCACCGTGTATTCAAGCCGGCCGGCGCCGCCGATCGTTCCGGCGATCACGGTGCCGGTGTTCACGCCGACGCCCATAAACAGGGGCGGTTCGTAGCGCATCGCGGCTTCCTCGTTGAGCACAAGTTGGCGCGCCTGCATCGCCAGGGCACAGAGCAGCGCGCGTTCGGCGTGGTCGGGTTGGGCCTGCGGGGCGCCGAACACCGCCATCACCGCATCCCCAGCGAACTTGTCCACCATGCCGCCGTGCTCCTGCACGACCTCCGCCATGGCGGAGAGATGGCGACCCACCACATCTGCGACGGCACGCGGACTCATCCGTTCCGCCAGAGTCGAGAAACCTCGGAGATCGGAGAACAGCACCGTTACGACGATTTCCTCCTGCATCTTCTCGCCCGCCTCACCCGAGGCGATCTTCTCGGCGAGCCCTTGGGGCACATACGCGCGAAGGGTGCGTGCAGAGGTCTCGCTCTTGACCACGGCCGAGTGCAGGCGCTTGAGCTCATCGACCGCGCCCGCGTCGCCGTGGTCCGCGCCCGATCCCAAACGAACGAAAAGAGCGGTGACTTGTCGATCGATGGCCTCCTGGGTCGTGCCCAAAGACTCCGCCATCTCGGCGTAGCCGGCCCCACGAGCCATGAAGTCCAAGATCACCCGCTCCTCTTCCCCGGTGTCTTTGCGGCCCGCGAGGCGCTCCGCAATCGTGGGGTCGACCAGCGACCCGCCCTCGTGCACTTGCGTGATCGCACGGGCAAGTTCGTCGCCTTGCGCTACCCGGTCTTTCAAGAGATAGGCCAGGCCGCTTTGCCCGCCACCGAGCAAGGCTAGGGCGTAGGCCTCGTCGTCGTGAGCGGACAACACCACGACGCCCGTGCCCGGGTGCTCGGCGCGGATCTGGTGCGCGCAATCGATGCCCTCGAGTTGGAAGTTGGGTGGCATCTTGATATCCGTGACGACTACATCGGGCCTGTGCTCAGCAGCCGCGGCCAACAGACTCGGTGCATCTTGGGCAACGCCGACGACCTCGATCCCATCGGTGGCCTCCAGTAGGGCGCGCACCCCTTCCCGCACGAAGACGTTGTCGTCGGCCAGCACCACCCGGATACTCACGCCACTGCCTCCATCGGTTCCATTGACTTCAGGGACAGAAGCTGTAGCATTGCCAAATGCGCATCGTATTCGCTGAAGATAATTACCTCGTCCGCGAAGGCACGGGGGCACTCTTGGAAACCGTCGACGGAGTGGAACTGGTGGCATCCGTGGAGGACGCGGAACAGTTGCTTGACGCCGTGGCGGAGCACAGCCCAGACGTGGTGCTGACCGACATCCGCATGCCCCCCACCTATACCGATGAGGGTATCCGAGCGGCCCGGCAGATCCGCGCCGAGCACCCCGCGATCGGCGTGGTGGTCCTCTCGCAATTCGTGGAGGAGACCTATGCGTATGACCTTCTTAAGGACGGCGCCGAGAAGCTCGGGTACATCCTCAAGGAGCGGATCGCCGACCTCGACGAATTGGTCCGCGCTCTGAAGGCTGTAAACGAGGGCGGCTCGTTCCTTGACCCCAGGGTTGTGGAGGCGCTGGTCGCCCGCAAGAGCGCGCTGGCCAACTCGCCGCTCGCAGCACTCACCGACCGGGAGCGCGACGTGCTGTCCGCGATGGCGACCGGCAAGAACAACTCCGCGATCGCCGCGAGCCTGTTCTTGTCGGAGCGGGCCGTCGAGAAGCACATCAACTCGCTCTTCCAGAAGCTCGGGCTTTCGAGCGAGCAGCAGGTGCATCGTCGGGTCATGGCGGTCCTGGCTTTCCTGCGCGAAGAGGGCGGACGTCCCTCGAACTGAGCGGGCGTGCTCGATTGCGCCTACCTTGAACCCTGCCTCGAACCGCTCACTCATCGTTCCACCTCTTGCGCGCTTTCCTGTAGAGGGATCGTGCCGGTCACGCGGGTTCCTGCCCCAGGGGTCGACTCCACGCGGAGCGTTCCTCCGACCGCGCCGAGACGGTCGTTCATGTTGGTGAACCCGACGCCAAGGGCGGCGGCTCTTGTATCGAATCCGGCTCCGTCATCGGTCACGGTGAAGATCACCGCATTGCCCTCTTCGCGCACCGATACGCTCACCCGCACACCCGCGCCAGCGTACTTCGCCGCGTTTTGAAAGGCCTCGAGACAGCAGAAGTAGGCCGTGGCTTCCACCACCCGGCTGTACCGCCGGATACCGACCGCCTCGACCTCGGTCGGCAAGACCGCCCGCCGAGCCGCCGAGGCGAGCGCTTCCAGGAGCCCTTTGTCGGCGAGCAACGGCGGGTAGATGCCGTGGGCCAGGTCGCGGAGTTCCTGCAGAGTGTCACTCAGATCTCCCCCCAGTGAATCCAACACTTCGGTGGCCTTCGCCGGGTTCTGGGTCTGCAGCTGCTTGATCAGGCGCACCTTGACGGCCAACGCCACCAGATGTTGCTGGACCCCGTCATGGATGTCCCGCTCGATCTGCCGACGCGCCGTATCGGCGGCCTCCACGATGCGTCCCCGCGACGCCTGAAGCTCTCGCGCCTGCCGTCGCACCTCGTCCAGCGAAGCCTGCAGCGCGGAGTCCAGTTTCGCGTTGTGCAACGTCAGACCGATCTGCCGTGCAAGCTCCCCGAGGGCGCTCTCTTCCTGATCGATGAACGCTTCCGCCCCGTTGGGCCGCTGCACCACAAGCATGCCGAGTAACTCCCCGGCATGAGCGATAGGCGCCGCCCGCACCATGGGTTCATCTCCCCGGTCCGCCAATAGTTCCGGTAGCCACACCCGCAACCAAGCGGGGCCCGAAACGCCAGAGCGCGCGACGCTGCCAGTCTCGGCGGCTCCCAGCGGGATCCGAGGACGCCGACGCTCTGGATCAGAGATCTTGAGCGACAGCGAATCTCCGACCACCACCCAAAGCTCCGCCGAAGTGAGTTCGAGTGATGTGCGCAGAGATTCCGCCGCCTGGAGGAACAGTTCATCCAGCGGCACCGAGCGAGAAGCGTGGCTCCCGAAGTGGCGAACGGTATCATCAGCCGCACCGCGATCGGAAAGCACCACGCGCCGGCCGAACGCTACCAAACTTCGGCGGACCGGGAACGCGAGCACCACGACGATAGCCGAGGCGGCCATCGACCAAAGCAGCAAACCGCGCTCCTCTTGGATCGGCACCCGGCCGATGACAAGCACGATCGCCGCGTACACCGCGGCGACAAGTCCCGCCAGGCCGAGCACGACGATAACGCCGGCGCCCAGTTTTTTCGCAACTCGGTGCTCTGCACTCATGACGTCACTCCGATCTCAAGGCGGTGGCGGGTTGGGTAGTGGCCGCGAGCCGGCCCGGAACGAGCGCGATCAGGTTCGCCAGCAGGAGCGTCACCGGTATGGCGATGAGCGCAGATCGCAGATCGACAACCGGCACGGGGAGCACGCCGACTTGGTTCGCGAAGAGGGTCCAACCCCATCTTCCAACCGCCACCCCCACCGGCAGACCGATCACCAGGGCGATACCGGCCATTGTGGTGGCCTGCCAGGCCACCGTGGCCGAGATCTGGCGACGAACGAAGCCGAGGGTCTTGAGCACCGCCAGATCACGGCGGCGGCGACGGACCGACGTGACGAGGGTGTGGGCGAGCGTCCCGATAGCGGCAAGCGCGAGGAGGCCCGAAAGCGCCAAGGGGACGCGTTGCGCCCCTGCGAGGTTACCGGCCGCGATGCCCGTACCCTGCGCGGCCTCGAGTTCCTCTGTGGTCCCTAGATCGGCGCCGAGCGCGGAGAACTTCGCGCTCAGCCGCGCGATCACGTCTTCGCCGTTGGCCCCCGGAGCAAAGTTCGCCAGGAACAGGTTCCGCTCATCTTGGGGGAAGAAGGCCTGCAGCTGCGAGAAGGTCATCCCGGCCCCTTCAGCCAGCCCCGGCCCGAAGCCGAAATCAGCGAAGACCGCCTTGCCGACCACCTTGAGGGGGACGACGGTATCGCCTGCGCGGACCTGCACGGTATCCCCGATGCGGGCACCTACCTGTCGCATGGTCTTGCCGCCGAGCGCCAACTCACCCTCGTTCACGGGCCAGGAGCCTTCCGCCATCACCGGTGCGATCGAACCTTTCAAGGTCTCCAGTCCCCACACATTGACCGTGACGGACCCTCCCGGCCCCTGCACGTCCACCGCCTCGCGGAAGTTGCCCACCACCACATCGGACAGGCCGGGATCGGCGACCATCGCCGCGATGGCCTCGTCAAACCCCCCCGAGAATGGGTTGTCTCCCCCCATCTCCATGAACTGGCCGTAGAGCCTCGGTGTCTCCAGAAGGTGGTGGAAACTGGCCGAGAACCCGAAGGCCGCCGTCAGCGCCACCACCGCCAAGGTGAGCCCCACGAGGGCGCTACGCACGGGGACCGTCGTGCGTCCGCGACCAGGCTCGAGGGCAAAGCGCACGCCGGTCGCGACGGAAGCCGGAAGACCCGAGCGGGCAACGAACGCCGCGATCGCCGAAGGGCGCCGGAACTCGGCGACGACTGCCGCGCCCTGCGCGTCACCGCGCGTTCGGGCTGCGCGCAGCGCCGGAACGACCGACAAGAGCAGCACGCCGAACGGTACGCACAGCGCGCCTACGACCGGGATCAGAGCGACATGCATGCCCGGCGTCGGCTCGACGATCCGGGCGAGACCGGTCGGGAACAACCCTGAACCCGCCGCCGCTCCAACGAATGCCACCACGCCCGCCGTGATCCCGATCAGCGCCGCGCGCACCATGGCCACGGCGAAGAGCTGACGGCGGGTCATGCCGAGGGCCGACAAGATGGGATTCTCCGTTGACTCCGTGAAGTTGAGCCGGGAGAGCGCCTGCCCGAAGATCATGAATCCCGCTAGAGTGGCGAGCAGGGCGAACAGCCACAGAGTGACCACCTGCACGTTGACCGCTCGTCGCACCACGGTGGCCTCGTCTTCTGAGGACGTAAAGTTGGCTTCTGGAGAGATCGCGAAGAGCCCCTTCTCGAACGCCGGAGCGTCCGCCTGCCCGTTCTTCAGCGTGACCAGCGCCACCTCAGCGGTGAGCGTGCTCGATTGGTACCGCTGCACGAACGTAGGCGTGACGTAGATGTCATGGGTCACATACCCCAACTCGCCTCCCCCGGCGCCAACGACCCTGCCCACGACCTTGACGGGGATCGGCGGCCCCAGGACCGCCTCGGGATCGGACCGCGCGCCCGCGAGCTCCTCTGCCCTGGCAGTCGCCTTCACCAGTCGCAGATCGATCGTGGATCCCACCGCCGCCTGCGCATCAAGCAGCTCCGTGTATCCGATGACGACCTCATCGCTGCGCGTTGGATCCGGCAGACGACCCTCCAGGACCTTCCAAGGCATGAAGGATTGCCCCTCGATCGTCGATGCTCCGATGATGTTGGTCTCGGCGTTGGGACGCCCGAAGAAGAGCTCCTTCCCATCGGCGCCCACGCCCTCACCGACGAAGGCGACCGCAGTGTGCACCGCCTCCACCTCGGGAAGAAGCTCCACCTTCGAGAAGTCCACATAGGGGCCCCACCATAACTCCGCCGCCGCGCCCTTCCCGGAACTGATCACCGAATCCGGGGCGTTCGTGGCAGCGCGGAATCGCTCATAAGCTGTATCCGTGCGCTGCGCGCCCGCCGCGGAGGCAAGCGCCACCGCGCTCGTCAGCCCGATGAGCACGGATACCACGATCGCCGAACGAATATGGCGGCGGAGATCGGAGCGGGCGCGTGTCCAGACGGCGCGCACCGCTAGGCCTCCTTGGCGACGAGGTCTCCGAACACCGGGTCACCGGACTCGGCGACGGCGTCATCGGTCCCCTGGTCGATGCGTCCATCCCGCATCCGCACGATCCGGTCGGCCGCTTCGGCCACCGCGTCCGCGTGGGTCACCAGCATGATCGTCTGCCCGCCCGCGCGCAGCCGACGAAGCAATTCCAGGATCTCGGCACCGCCCGCGGAGTCGAGAGACCCGGTGGGTTCGTCGGCGAGCAAGAGCGTGGGCTTGTTGGCCAACGCGCGTGCGATCGCCAGGCGCTGACGCTGCCCTCCGGAGAGCACGCCCGGAAGCTTCGAGGTCTTCTCGGAGATCCCGAGGAGGTCCAGCAGATCCTTGGCGCGCGCCTCTGCCGCCCTTCGAGAGGAGCCGGCGATGATAGAAGGGAGGGTGACGTTCTCCAGCACGCTCATGCCTTCGAGCAGATTGAAGAACTGGAACACGATACCGATGTGCTTGCGACGGAACCGAGCGCGTCCGTCCTCGCTTAGGTCGGTGACGACCTCGCCACCAACGCTGATCGTGCCTTCGGTCGGGCTGTCGAGCCCCGCCACCAGATTGAGCAGGGTCGACTTGCCACACCCCGACGGCCCCATGATGGCCACGAACTCGGCTTCGGCCACCGCCAGATCTATGCCGCGCAGGGCCCGCACGGGTATCCCGTCATCCTCACGCGAAGCAAACGTGCGACGAAGTCCACGAACCTCAAGTACGTTCACCATCATCCCTCTCCCCCGTCGTTACGGGTGCAGTCCTGAACATTCGCACCGCGCGTTCCCGATCCGGCCGCCTCCCACGCCCCGGCCAGTACCTCCGGATCGAAGGCCGACTTGGGGATGTAGGCAGCAGCCCCTACTCCCGCGGCTCGGGGGGCGTATTCCTCCGGCTCGTAGGTAGAAAGCACGAGTACCACGGGAGGAGTCGGCTCGGCCAGGATCTGCTCGGTAGCCTCGAGGCCGTTGATCCCGGGGAGATTCACGTCCATCAAGACCAGGTCGGGCCTCAGCACCCGCGCGCTGACGACCGAGTCTTCCCCGGTCACCACCTCGCCGACCACCTCGAAACCGTCGGTGAGTTCGACGACCATCCGGGCAACCGCCCGGAACGGTTCCTGGTCATCCACGATGAGTACGCGCACGGTCATCTCTTCCTCCTTGAACCTTCCTTCTCGAACCCGAGATTCCGGGGGGAGCCGGCAGTGGCCCGCACCCGGGTCGGTAGACGGGTTGCCGCGGGGCGGGCGAGAGCGTGGTCTCGCCCGCCCCGCCCGCCCTGCAAACCGGGGTCAGGCCGCCGGCTTCACGGCGAGTGACGGGCCGCGGCGCGCACCCAGGACCATGAGCACGATCAGGGCGATCGCTACGATCGGCACACCGAGGGTCCACCAGACCATCGAGCTCCCACCCAACGCCCCAACGGTGACAAGCGCAACAGCCACCCACGGGGACGTCCTTCTGAACGCAAACAAGCCGGCCGCGATGAGCACCGCGCCGGCTAGAAAGATGATGGCAACGAGCCCGCGGTGCGCGTCGGCGGGGCCAAACGCGGCTTCGTAGACACCGACGACCACGAAGCCGGCGATGAAGATCCACGCCAGCCACAAGGTGTACCTGGGCAGGGCGTGAGTTTGAGAAGTGGGTGCCAAGGCGGACATGATTTACCTCGCTTCATTTGGGAGTGCCGACCGGTCATAGGGTGTTTGCCAGTACTTCCCAAGACTGCCACCGTCGGCAATGGGTATCAATGGTGCAGGCACGACTTCTCGGAGCAAAGTCTGGGGGGCAGGCACCCCCCAAAGAGGGGTACCTCCACCGTCGGCGCCGAAGTCATGCGCGGTCCTCGTCAGAGTACATGCTCCACGCCGGGCGGCCTGCAGCGCGGGCCGCTCCGTGCCGCTTACCGCCGAACTGGGATCCCCCGGGCGGCCATATACTCCTTCGCCTCGTGGATGGTGAACTCACCGTAGTGGAAGATCGAGGCGGCCAGCACCGCGTCGGCTTTGCCTTCACGGATGACCTCCACCAGGTGTTCGAGCGTCCCCGCTCCCCCGCTGGCGATGACCGGTACGTTCACAGCCTCGGCTACGGCCCGAGTGAGTTCCAGATCATACCCGTCCTTGGTGCCGTCCTTGTCCATTGAAGTGAGAAGGATCTCTCCGGCGCCGAGAGACACGGCCCGCGCCGCCCACTCGACCGCGTCAAGCCCGGTGGGAACGCGCCCACCGTTCAAGTATGCCTCCCAGCGCGATGGCGCCCCCTCCGGACGCAGCGCCGTCGCGAGCCCTGGGTGCGGACCAGGCGCAGCCTCCGCGGCGGTAGACACTCGCTTGGCGTCTATGGCGAGTACCACGCATTGCGACCCGAACCGGCGCGCACATGCGGTGATGAGATCGGGGTCGCGGATGGCCGCGGAGTTGAGCGAGACCTTGTCCGCCCCGGCCCCCAGGAGCGCCCTCACGTCGTCTTCACTACGGATGCCGCCCCCGATGGTAAAAGGGATGAACAGTTCCTCCGCGCAGTGCCGGGCCAGCTCAAAGATCGTGTCACGCATTTCGTGTGAGGCGGTGATGTCGAGGAAGACCACCTCGTCGGCCCCTTCACGATCATAGCGTGAGGCCAACTCCACCGGATCGCCGGCGTCGCGGATGTCGACGAAGTTGGTCCCCTTGACCACCCTGCCTTTGTCGACGTCCAAGCAGGGGATGATGCGTTTGAGCAGCATCAGCGACCGCCCGCCGGTTCGACCGACGGGCCGGCGTCCGGACCGGCCCGGCCGGCCGCCGCGTCGCGATCCCCGACCGTGCCCGGCGTCGTACCATCCGCTTCATCCAATGCCGCCAGCGCCTCGGCGACCGTGAACCGTCCCTCATACAGCGCTCGTCCGACGATCACGCCGGTGACACCGAGGGGCTCGAGCGCCGCGAGCGCGCGTAGATCGTCCAAGCTAGTCACCCCGCCCGAGGCGATGATGTCCAGCCGGCTGTTTTGGGCCAGTTCGCGGATGCCCTCTAGGTTGACACTCTGCATCATGCCATCCCGGCTGATATCGGTATAGAGGATCTCGCGCACGCCTCCCTCCTCAAGGCGGTGCACCAACTCCAAGGCCCGGACGTCGCTCTGTTCCTGCCAGCCCTTTGTCTTCACGAAACCGTCCTCGACATCCACCGCCACGACGATCCGGTCCGGCCCCAACACCGCCAGGGCCCGCTCCAGAAAGGCCTCGTCCTCTACGGCGCTCGTTCCGATGACCGCCTTGGCCACCCGACTTCCTGCGACCAGGTCCAGGGTGGCTTGGGTCCGGATGCCGCCCCCGACCTCCACCGGGATTGGCACCGCCTCGGCGATGGCCCGCACCAGCCGGAAATTCCGCGGCACCCCCTCCCTCGCTCCGTCGAGGTCGACCACATGGAGGAAGCGTGCACCTTCGCGCACCCAGTGCTCGGCCATCGCTACAGAGTCGTCGCCGAACACCGTCTCGTCGGCGAAGTCGCCCCGGCGCAGACGGACACAGCGGCCTCCTTGGATGTCGATAGCAGGGATCAGCCGCATCAGGCAGTCGCCAGTCCCGCTCGCCGGGCAAAATTGCGGTAGAAGCGTAGGCCCAGAGCGCTCGACTTCTCAGGGTGGAACTGTACAGCCGCCACGTTGTCGACCTCGACGGCCGACACGAACGTCACTCCATCGTATTCGGTGATGGCCAGCACATCGCCGGGCGACCGCGGGACCACCGCGTACCCGTGCACGAAATAGAAGGCCGATCCGTCCGGAATATCGTCCATGAGATCGGAGCAGACACAGGTTTCCACCTGGTTCCAGCCGATATGTGGCACCTTGACCGTGGGCGGGAGCGCGCGCACGTCACCACGCACCAGCCCGAGTCCCCGCACCCCTGGATCCTCCTCGCTGCCCTCGAACAGCAATTGCAGGCCCAGGCACACCCCCAAGAAAGGCACTCCGGCCTCGATCCGCTCAAGAAGCGGGTCGACCAGGCCCTTCTCTTCCAGCTGCGTCATGGCTGCGCCGAAGGCGCCCACCCCGGGCAACACCAGGCCGGCCGCATCCGCCATCTCGCGTGGGTCAGAGCCCACAGCGGCATCCACGCCCACATGTTCAAACGCTTTCTGTACCGAGCGCAGGTTACCCGAGCCGTAGTCGACGATGTAGAGAGAGCCGGACCCGCCGCTCACAAGACCCCTTTGGTGGAGGGGATGCCGGTCGCCCGCGGGTCGAGGGAGACGGCCTGCCGCAACGCCTTGCCGAACGCCTTGAATACCGCCTCGATGGTGTGGTGGGCGTCGCCGCCGGCGAGTACGCGCACGTGCATGGTCATCTTCGCGTTGTTGACGACCGCCCTGAAGAACTCTGCCACCAAGCTCGCGTCGAATCCGGCAACGCTCTCCCCCACCGGCCCGCCTTCGTAGGCGAAGTAGGGGCGGCCGCTCAGATCGACAGCGACTAGGACCAGGGATTCATCCATGGGCACGAGCATGCTCCCGTAACGGCTGATCCCGTGCTTGTCCCCTACCCCCTTGGAGAGAGCCAGCCCCAGGCAGATGCCCACGTCTTCCACGGTGTGGTGCCCACCCGTCTGCAGATCGCCGCTGGCCTCCACTCGAATGTCGAAAAGACCGTGGCCTGCCACGAGTTCCAGCATGTGGTCGAAAAAGCCAAGCCCGGTGGCGATCTTCGCCTGACCGGAGCCATCCAGGCCGAGCGTGACGGCGACTTTGGTCTCGCGCGTTTCTCTCTCGATAGTGGCCGCCCGGGAAGCGGTGTCGAGAGGCCGCGTGGAGCTATCGGGCTGCATCGTCTCCTCCGTGGTCAGATGGGGACAAATCCTGGTGGCCGCTCTCTTCGCCGAGCGGGAAGCCGGGCTCCGAAGCGACGCCAGGAGGATAGCACAGAGGCCGGACGGGCCGGGCGTCGTGGGGGGTCGCCGCACCCTGGGCCGCGCCGACTGTGACCGCACCCTGCCGCGACATTGGGCTAGGCTGAGCCGGGCCGGGGCGCCACACCCGGCGTCGCGGGGCCGCTGCAGCCGGGGCCAGGGCCAGCCGGAGTCGAGACCGGCTCCATCGGGGCAGGCGGCGGCGAGAGCCGGAAGCCTCAGTCGACCTCCGCGGCGCGCAGCTCCGCCGAGATGCGGTGGAAGGCGAAACCCTCGCTGTCCGCCACCGCTGCCAGGTGTGGGGTGAGCGCCACGACCGCCTCGGCTGACATCTCTACGCACGATGACTTCCGCATGAAGGTGTCCACCGAAAGTGGCGATAAGAACCGGGCGGACCCTCCGGTAGGCAGCACATGGTTGCTTCCGGCGATGTAGTCGCCGAAAGCGGTGGGGGTACGGTGGCCGATGAAGATCGCCCCAGCCGAGCGCACTCGAGGCAGGAAACCGCGCGGGTCGGCCAGTTGGAGCTCCAGGTGCTCAGGGGCGTAGGAGTTGACCAGCGCGGCCGCCAACTCAAGGAAATCTTCGCCTGCTGCCGGATAGAAGGCCCGCAGCCGGGCATCGGCTGCGTCGGCGGCAACCGCCCCGGCGGTGCCTATTTCGGCCGCGGCCGGCCTACCGGTGCCCGCCATGGCAACCGGGGCGCCAGCCTTCCGAAGCTGGCCCAGCGCCTCCTCGACCTCGACACACAGCTCAAGCGAATCCGCCATCAAAACGGCCTGCGCCCCGCTCCCGTGCTCCTCCTGAGCAAGCATGTCGGCTGCGACCCAGGCAGGGCGGGCGGTGCGATCGGCGACCACCAGCACCTCGCTGGGGCCGGCCAGATTGTCGATGCCCACCGCGCCGTACACCTGGCGTTTCGCCTCCATCACGTACGCGTTACCGGGCCCACAGATCACGTCTACCCGGGGGATAGTCTCCGTCCCATACGCCATGGCTGTGATGGCCTGGGCACCGCCCACGCGGAACACCCGGTCGATCCCCATGAGCCGGGCGGCAGCCAGCACCGAGGGGTTGACGTTCCCATCGCGGCCCGGCGGAGTGCAGATGACCAACTCCTTCACCCCGGCGACCACGGCCGGCACGGCGTTCATGATCACCGTGGAGGCATAGGAGCCCATTCCGCCGGGCACGTACAGACCGGCGCGCTCCACCGGCAGGTGACGGATGCCCAGTCTTTGGCCTTGGGCCCCTTCATCCTCCCAGTCGGCAGTCAGTTCGTGCCGGTGGAAGAATGTGCAATTGTCGCGAGCCGTCTGCAGCGCCGCGATCAGTCGCCGATCCGCCGCGCCGTAGGCAGCCTCGATGTCGGCCGCGGGCACGGGAAGGGCGGCTGCGCTCGCTCCCTCCCAGTCAAAGCGAGCCGTCGCTTCGATAAGGGCGGCGTCGCCCCGCGCGCGGATGTCGGCGAGCAACCGAGCTACCACCTCGGCGACCTCCCGGCTGGATGAGTCCGGCGGGCGGAGCGCCGCGACCTCAGCGGCCACGGAGGCCAAGGTGAGCGCTTTGATCCTCACGTCGCGGCTGACGGCGTCCCGCCCACCAACCATGCCGCCAGGTCCGGGCCGGCGCCCCGGTGGAACGGCCTCGCGAAGGCCTCGGGGTATCTCGACCTGAGGCCCTCCAGGTCGGCCTTCTCCACCTGGGCCAGGAAGCCGCTGACTACCATCCCCACCGCATTCTTGGAGGTGGTGTTGCCGGGCACGATGGCGTTGATGTTGCCTCCTCGATCGATCTCGTCGGGGACGATGGGATCGTACTTGGCCCCGTGATCCATGCTGACCGCGCCAGGCAGGATCCGCTCGGTCACATAGGCCCCGGCCAGAACGGTCCCGCGCTCGTTGTAGATGGCGACCACGTCCCCGCCCTTGATGCCCCTTTCGCCGGCGTCTTTGGGATTGATCCACAACGGCTGGTACTGATAGCCATCGGGGCCCGTCACCTTGCAGGTGCCTATCTCCCGGAGCCAGCTGATGTCGTCGTGTTGGGCGTGCACCCCCCAGCGCGGGTGGTTCGATACCACCAGCAGCGGGTATTTCGTGGCCCGCTCGGTACCGATGGTCTCCTGGTGGGTCTCGCCGGAGGGGATCCATCGAGGAACAGGCGGCCGCTCCTTGTCTTCGGGGAAATGCTCGGCCAGACCGGTGGCGTAGAACTCGATCTTGCCCGTGGGGGTCGAGAGGGAGTGGCGCTCGGGATCCTGGTAGAAGTCGATGAGCCCAGCCGGCACCTTCTCCCAATCGGGATCGGTGGGGACCGCGAAATAACCCTTGTCTTTGAGTTGGTCCCAGGAGACCGAATCCCGGATTCCCGATGTCTCGTACCCAAAACGGATGAGGTCGTCGATCGACCGGCCGCCCGTGTACTCCTCCAGCACCCCCAACCGTTCGGCGATCTTGCAGACGATCTCGTAGTCGCTGAACGACTCACCCAACGGCTCCACGCATCGCTCCTCGGGAAACACCAGAATCGACTGACCGCTGTAGAGGTCGCTGTTGATGTCGTCTTCCTCGAGCTTGCTGCTGACAGGCAGGATCACGTCGGCCAATAGGCAGTCGTTCTCGAGCCAGGGGTGTTGGGCGAAGATGAACTCGATATCAGGGTGGCGCATGGCCCGCACGAAGCTGTTGCCGTCGTTCCAGCAAGTCATGAAGCAGGGAGAGTCGGTCCAAACCATGTGGATCTTGGAGCAGCCGTCGGCGGGATACTTGTAGTGGACGAACTGGTCCTCGCGGGGGGCCATCTCGTGCTCGTTTCCCCACCACTCGCACCCGCCTTCGAGGATGGCCTTGGGGAGAAGGGTCTTGGGTAGAAAGGCGTTGTTGGTCTCGGTCGAGGTACTGCCGGTATAGGCGGCCATGAGACTGGGGATCATGGCGGGCTGGGGACAACCGACCTGAGCCATGTCGTCCATGAAGCCCCAATCGAGCATCTTGGCCTGGTTGACCCCCGGCCGACCCAAGCCCTGCATGGCTAAGCAGAGCACTTGCAAGCGGGCCGGCTCGCTGGCATAGGGACCGCGGATTGCCGGGCCACCATTGCCGATGACCACGGTGGTTCGCTTAGAGGCCCACTCGCGGGCCAGCGCCTTGATGATGCGCGAGGGCACCCCGGTGATAGGTGCCGCCCACGCCGGGCTCTTGGGCACGCCGTCCTCCTCGCCTATCACGTAGGCTTCGAACTTGTCCACGCCGTAGGCGTGAGTCGCCAAGTACCCCTTGTCGTAGGTACCGTCCCTGAACCACTGATAGGTGACCGCCAGGTATAGGGCGGCATCGGTGTTGGGCAGGATGGGGATCCACCGATCGGCATGCACAGCCGCGGCGTAGTTGAGGTCAGGCGCGATGTAGATCTGCTTGATCCCCAGCTCGGTGTACCAGTAGCTCAGACGGCTGGGGAGCTGGCCCTGCCAGGCCCAGGTGGTCGTCTCTTGGTCGCATCCCCAGAAGAGCAGCAGCTCAGCATTCTTGGCGATGTCGTAGATGAGATTGCTCTGGGGCACCTGCTGGCCGACGGGCTCCATGCCCCACGCATGCTTGGCTCCCCACGACCAGCCTTCCCAGCTATCGGGCTGCCGGGCCTGGAGAGTGTAGCCCCCCAGGAGGTTGAGCAGCTTCCTACCACATCCATGAGGACCGTGCACCACCTTGTTCTCACCGTGCTGGTCGGACTGATAGAAGATGCCGGTCGGACCGTACCGCTCTCTCACCCGCAGCATCTCGCCGGTGATGATGTCGAGGGCTTCGTCCCAGGAGATGCGCACATACTTGCTGACGCCTCGGTTCTGGATGTTGCGCTCCCCTTTGGGATCGAAATCCACCCGCTTCATCGGGAACCTGATCCTGGCCGGGGATATGACCCGCTTCTTGTAGGCCAGACTGAAGGGAGGGATGAGGGTCTTCATACTGGGCGTGAAGCTCTTGCCCCGGGCCGTCATCACCCAGTGGCCCAGCTCGTCTCTACCGTACTTCCAGTCGTAGTGCAGGGGCCGGATGCGCACGATCTTGTCATCATTGACGTCGACCATGCAGGCGTTGGCGCCGTTGGCCACTCCGCAGAAGCTGATGTCTCGGATCAGCGTTCTTTCTGGACGACCATCTTGCGTCATGCGGTCACCTCTGCGGATAGTCCGGTGCCGATCCCTACATGGCCGCGGTGCCGCGCGGGCGTTGCGACCCGTGGCCGACACAGCCCTCGCCCAACAACTCCTTTAGCTCGGCGAAGAGACTGGCCTGGGGATCGACCCGGTAGCCGTCGCCAAACCGCAGGCGCCGGGCCTGGGCCCCCGAGCGCACGTACATGTCCACGGAGCACTGTCCGGGGAAGCGGGCCAGAATTCGTTTGAGGTCGTCGACCACGTCGCTCGGGAAGCTGTCGCCGTCGACGGACAGAGCCAGTGGCTCCAGCCCCGTTCTTGGCGTGAAGGCTTCGATCGCCAGAGGGATGAACTTGGTCTCGACATCTTCCTTGTGATCCACCCGGCCTTTGATCTTGAGCACCTTGTCCTCGACCAAGAGTTCCTTGTTCTCCTGATAGACGGCCGGGAAACACACTATCTCCACAGAACCTTCCAGGCCCTCGACAGTGACAAAGGCCATGGTCTCACCCGACTTCTTGGTGGTGATCTTCTTGACGGCGCCGACCATACCCACGATGGTAGTAACCGTGCCGTCGGGCACTTCGCTCAGTTGGGAGATGAGGTGCTCGGCCTCCCGGCGCACCTGGTGCCGGATGTCTTTGAGTGGATGTGAGCTCACGTACAGGCCCAGCGTCTCCTTCTCCAACGCCAGAAGCTCCTCCCGACTGTAGTCACCGCAAGGGATGTCGACCGGAGAAGATGCGTCGGTTCGGGATCCCCTGGCATGGGATCCGTTGCCCCGAGATACGTTGCTCGGTTTCGTCCCGGCCGCGGCCGGGGTTGCTTCCATCATCAAATCGAAGATGGAACCTTGGCCCCGGTCGGCGTCGGACCGGGTCTTCTTACCGTGAGCCATGGCCTGCGCGAGCACCATCAACATGCCCCGGCGCGAGGGACCGATGGAATCCAGCGCCCCCGATTTAACCAGACTCTCGATGGCCCTGCCGTTGACCACGCCTAGGTCCGCCCTCTCACAGAAATCGAACAGGTCACGGAAGGGGCCGTCCTCTTCCCGGGACTCGAGGATGTTGCGGATGGCCGTCTCTCCCACGTTCTTGACCGCGTTCAGCCCGAAGCGGATGCGCCCCTCCACCCCCCGGAAGTCGAGCGCCGACTCGTTGATGTCGGGAGGCAAGACCTCGATGCCCATCTCATTGGCCACCGTCACGTAAAAGGGCACCTTGTCCTTGGTGTCCATGACGCTGGAGATGAGCGCGGCCATGTACTGCACCGGGAAGTTGGCTTTGAGGTAGGCGGTGCGATAGGAGATGAGGGCATAGCAGGCGGCGTGCGACTTGTTGAAGGAGTAATCGCCGGCCTTCTCCATCAGCGACCACAGGCGGTCGATGACCCGGGGTGAGGTGCCCGAGGCCTCGGCTCCCTTCCGGAACTTGGGCTGCAGCAGATCCATCTTGGCCCGGATCTTCTTACCGATGGCCTTACGAAGATCATCGGCCTGAGACGGTGAGAAGCCGCCGATACGCTTGGAGATCTCCATGAGCTGCTCCTGGTAGATCGCCACGCCATAGGTAGGGCTGAGGATGGGCTCCAAGCGGTCGTCCTCGTATTTGATGCTCCCCGGGTCGCGCTTGTTGCGGGCGTATTGAGAGATGAACTCCATGGGGCCGGGCCGGTAGAGAGCCACCAAGGCGATAAGGTCGTCGAGCCTGGTGGGCTGGATGTCGCGCAAAGCTTCGCGCATGCCGCTCGATTCGAATTGGAAGACTCCCTCGGAGTCGCCCTTGGCGAGCATGCGATAGGTAGACGGGTCGTCCAGGGGAATGGTCTCGATGTCGAACTCAGGATGGCCACCGGCCCTGATGATCCCGACGGCGCTGTCGATGACGTCCAGGTTCCGGAGGCCCAGAAAGTCCATCTTGAGCAGGCCCAGCTTCTCCACATCGTTCATGGAGACCTGGGTGACCACTTCGGCGTCGCCCTTCTGCATGAGGGGCAGATGCTCGGTGAGCGGCCCTTTGGAGATGACCACCCCGGCGGCGTGGATGGAGTCCTGACGGATGAGTCCCTCCAGGGGCCGGGCCATGTCGATGACTTCCCGTACCGTCTCGTCCGCGTCGTAGGCGGCGCGCAGCTCCCCTTTGCCGTCGGCCAGGCAGGCATCAAGGGTGATGTTGAGCACCTCGGGCACCAGCTTGGCGATGCGATCGGCCTGGCCGTAGGGCACATCCATGACCCGGGCGGCGTCGCGGATGGCCTGGCGGGCTTTGATAGTCCCGAAAGTGGCGATCTGGGCCACCCGGTCGCGCCCGTACTTGTTGGCCACGTAGTCGATCACTCTCTCCCGGCCGCTGACCGAAAAGTCGATGTCGATATCCGGCATGCTGATGCGGTCGGGATTGAGGAAGCGCTCGAAGAGTAGGTCGTACGCTATGGGATCGAGGTCGGTGATGCCCAGCAGGTAGGAGACCAGCGAGCCCGCGGCCGAGCCCCTGCCCGGACCCACGGGGATGCCCGCCCCCTTGGCGTAGCTGACGAAGTCCCACACGATGAGGAAGTAGGGCGGAAAACCCATCTTCTCCACCACCGCCAACTCAGTCTCCAGGCGCTCGCGCACTTCGGGAGACACCTCCGCCCCATAGCGGCAAACCAAGCCCTTCTCGCACTGCTCGCGCAGATACGAGGCTTCGTCGTACCCTTCTGGTACCGGGAAGTGCGGGATGAGCATCTCGTCGAGTTTGATGTCGACGTTACATCGCTCCGCTACTTCCAGCGTGGCAGCTAAGGCCTGGGGACGATCCGCGAAGGCGGCCCGCATCTCGTCTCCACTCTTCAAGAAGAACTCTTCCGAAGAAAAGCGCAGGCGGTCCTCTTCGGAAAGACGGGAGCCGGTCTGGATGCACAACAACACATCGTGGGCGGTGGCGTCGGTCTCGCGCAGATAGTGGACGTCGTTGGTAGCCACCAATTTCAGTCCGGTCCGTTCCGCCAACTCCAACAGGCGTGGGTTCACTTCGGCCAGCTCGCGGATGCCGGTCTCCTGTATCTCCAGGTAGACGTTTTCCTTGCCGAAGATCCGCACCAGCCTCTCGACCTCAGCATCGGCGGCGGCGAACTGCCCGGATAGGAGGGCTCGGGAGAGGCGGCCGCTGGCGCAGCCGGACAGGCAGATGAGGCCCTCGGCGTACTCGCCGAGGGCGGCGTAGTCCATGCGGGGTTTGTAGTAGTAGCCCTCGAGGAAGGCCAGACTGCCCAGCTTGAGCAGGTTACGATAGCCGGTGTCGTCACGGGCCAGAAGGGTCAGATGCCAGCGCTCCTCGTTCTGACCTTCTTTGCGGAAGCGGTCTTCTACCACGTAGGCTTCCAGCCCGATGATCGGCTTGATGCCGGCCGTCCGACACTTCTGGTAGAACTGGATGACTCCGGACAAAACCCCGTGATCGGTGATGGCCAAGGCCGGCATGCCCAGCTCCGCGGCCCGGGCCACCAGGTCGTCCACTTTACAGGCCCCGTCGAGCGCCGAGTAGTGTGTGTGGACGTGCAGGTGGCAGAAGCCGCCCTTTGACGGAGCTATCCCTTCAGTGGCGGGCTGGGAGGAACCTGACAAGACCACGACTCTCCCTGGGGAACTCCCCGAAAAGGCTTCGGTGGGACATCGGACTACTGCTTGATTCTACCCGAAGGCCGGTGCCTCCTCAAGCTCTCGCGTCGGCTGGAGGTGAACAAAATCCGCTGAGAGCGGGTTTCACGCAAACGGCACCTCGACTCCATCGGGCTTCCTGCCAAGGTTCAGGCGGGCGACCTGCGTGGACCAGGCGGTCTCTGCCCCCGAGCTTGAGGTCAATCCAACACGTTGCGCACCGCGGTCGCGCTCATCGCCTCCTTGCAGTCGCCGGGAGTCAGCCACTCGAGGATGGGCCGGCCCACGATCTCCTCAGGGCGATCGTAGCCGAACATCGCAAGGAAATGGGAGTTCACGCAGATGGTGCGTCCTGCCTGCGACACGCTCGCGGCCATGGGCGCTCGCTCAATCAAGGCCCGAAACAGCGTTTCGGTCCCTCCTGAGGGAGGCAATCCGCCACTTTGGCCTGTATTCTCGGCCATCTCGCCCTTCCACCCTGGTCCAATACCGGGGTTCACCCTTCGGCACTCTCAGTGCGAGTCCTTGGAGGACTATCGGCTGGAAGAGGATCGTGGCTTAGGGCTCGTCAATCGACTCCACCTTCTGGGTCACCCCTTTCCGCCTCCACGCGGTTTGAGAGATAGCCCACGCCATCGATCTCAACCTCAACCTCATCTCCAGGGTGAAGCTCGCCCACTCCGGGGGGAGTCCCGAGCATGATCAGATCGCCGCGTTGGAGGGTCATAGCCTGGCTCACCAGCGAGATGATGGCGAACGGATCGCGGATCATATCCCGCACCTGGCCCTCCTGGCGCAGTTGTCCGTTGACCCGCGTGCGGATCCAGGCCTCGGGCTCCGGCGTCTCGGTCTCCAGATAGGGACCGGCCACAGCGAAGGTGTCGTAGCCTTTGGCGCGCCACCACTGCTTGTCCTGCCCCTGCAGGTCGCGCTCGGTGACGTCGTTGGCGCAGGTCCAGCCCAGCACGGCCTGCCGAGCCTCCTCGGGAGTGACCCTGCGGGTCTCGCGACCGATGACCACGGCCAACTCGCCCTCATACTCCACTCGGGTAGCATCCAAAGGATAGATGATCGCCTCCCGATGCCCAATGAGACTGGAGGCCGGCTTGAAAAAAAGGATGGGAGGCGGCACTTCTTCCGTGGGGGGCTCGGTAACCCGGTGCCCAGCGGAGGTCCGGTCGGCCATCTCTTTGATGTGGGCCGGGAAATTCCACCCCACTCCCAAGATCTTTCCCGGCGCCACGGGAGGCAGAAGGCTGGCTTCCTCCTCGGGGATGACGGTGCCGGCGGGAACCGGCCCGGACGCGGCGGCGAGCTCGACGCTGTAGCCGCTGCACGTCACCGTGGCGTTGTAGATATCTCCCTGGTACTGGATACGGGCAAGCTTCATTCCGCCTCCTCTGCTGTCGGCGGCTCGCTCGCGCCGGTCGCCTCTCCGCCGCGCGGGCGTAACAGCCCGTATGAGATGGAGTCGACCAGCGCCTCCCACGAAGCCTCCACCACGTTAACGCCCACCCCGACGCTGCCCCAACTGTCGCGCCCATCGGACGAGTCAATCAGCACCCTGGTGGTGGCCGCGGTGCCCTTGTTCTCGTCCAGTATCCGTACGCTGTAATTGACCAAACGGATGTCGTGCACCGAGGGGAACTTGCGCTCGATTGCCCTGCGCAGGGCCTTGTCTAGGGCATTGACCGGACCGTTTCCTTCGGCCGTCTCGATGAAGCGCTCGCCGTCGACATGCACCTTCACGGTGGCTTCGCTGACGGTTTCTCCGTCCTCGCGCTTCTCCACGATGATGCGGAAGGTCTCCAACTGGAAGAGCTCAACCTTGAGACCCATCTCGCTTCGCAACAGCAACTCGAAGGAGGCATCGGCGGCCTCATAGTGGTAGCCGGCGTGCTCCTGCTGCTTAACCCGCTTGAGCACTCGGGCAGCCAGCTGCTTCTCTTCGAGCGAGGGATAGCCCAGCTCTCGCACCCTCTGATTGATGGTAGCCAGCCCCGACAGCTCGGACACCAGCACGTGGGGAGAGTTTCCCACCAGAGCCGGGTCGATGTGCTCGAAGGTGCTGGGGTCGCGCTCGACCGCCGACACATGTAGCCCGCCTTTGTGCGCGAAGGCGTTGTGACCCACGTACGGTTGGTGCGGATCCGGCGAGACATTGCACAGCTCGGCCACGAAATGAGCCGTCTCGGTGAGCTTCGCCAGATTGCGGTTCGACAGGCAGTCGCCACCCATCTTGAGCTTGAGAGAAGGGATGATCGCGCAGAGATCGGCATTGCCGCACCGTTCCCCGTAGCCGTTGATGGTGCCCTGGACCACGTCTGCGCCGCTGCTTATAGCGATCAGGGAATTGGCCACCGCGCAGCCGGAGTCGTTGTGGGCGTGAATGCCCACCCTGCAGGTTCCCCCGAGGAGAGCGACCACGCTCTCGACGACCTCGGCCACCTGCATCGGCAAGGCCGCCCCGTTGGTGTCGCACAGGCAGACGGCCTCGGCTCCTGCCTCCGCGGCGGCGCGCAGACAAGCCAAAGCGTAGTCGGGATGGGCGGCGTAGGCGTCGAAGAAGTGCTCGGCATCGTAGAAGACCCGCTTGCCCTCGTCCCGCAGGAAGGTCACCGATTCTGCGATCATGCGCAGGTTCTCCTCGCGATCCACCCGAAGAACCTTCTCCACATGCAGGTCCCAGGTCTTCCCCACCAGGGCGGCTACCGGCGCCCAGCAATCGGCGAGGACTCGCAGCCCGGCGTCAGCGCCGGCCCCCACCCCTCGACCGCGGGTGGTGCCGAAGGCGGCCACCACCGCGCTCCCGAGCGGCTCCTTCTCCAGCTTGCGAAAGAACTCCTCGTCCTTGGGATTGGAGCCCGGGAATCCTCCTTCGATCACGTGCACCCCAAGATCGGCGATGCGGATGGCAATACGAACCTTCTCGTCCACCGAGACGCTCATGCCTTCCCGCTGCATGCCGTCACGCAGAGTGGTGTCGTACAGGAGGATGGGGCGCGCCGATGTCATCGTGCGCCCCCGGTCGATCGCGCGCCCCACGTCATGTGGCCACTCATGACCACTATCAGAGCTACCCGTTGACAGGGGTGCCGGTGTTCGAGGCATACTCGTGGAAACGGGCGATGATCTCCCGGGTCACCGGGCCAGGCACGCCTGCGCCGATAGCGCGTTTGTCCACTTCCACCACCGGCCCCACCTCGGCGGCAGTACCGGTGAGGAAGGCTTCGTCCGCCGTATACACGTCGTACAGGGTGTAGAAACCCTCCTCGACCTCCAGGCCCATGGCCGCTCCCAGCCTCATCACCACGGCCCGGGTGACGCCGCCCAAAGCGCCCAGCGACGGATGTGGCGTCATCAACTTGCGCCCCTTGATGAGGAAGAAGTTGTCGGCGGTGCACTCGCACACGTAGCCCGAGGTGGTGAGGAACAGCCCCTCGTTCACGGCCCGACCCCGCAGCTCCAGGGCACCGATGATGTTGTTGAGGTAGTTGAGACTCTTGATGGCCGGATTGACAGCCTGGGGATCGTTCCGCCGCGTGGCCAGCGTCGCCACTTTGAATCCCTGCTCGTAGACCTCGGCGGGGTAGAGCATTATACCGTCGGCGATGCAGAACACGGTCGCCCGGGGGCATTTCGCGGGATTGAGCCCCAGATCGCCTTTGCCTCGGGTGACCACGAGGCGCACGTAGCCATTGTGGATGTCGTTGCGACGGATGGTCTCCATCATGGCTTCCACTAGATCGACCCGGGGCAGGGGTATCTCCAACGCCAGAGCTTGAGCCGACGCGTACAGCCGGTCGATATGGGGGTCGAGCTCGAATACCCGGCCCGCGTACACCCGGATACCCTCGAACACTCCATCCCCATACAGGAGACCGTGGTCGAAGACGCTGACCTTCGCATCTTCCTTGCTGTAGAAACCGCCGTCGACGTAGATTTGCATCAGAGCCTCCCTGGAACCCCGTCCGGGCCCGGATCATTGAATACCAGAGTATACAAAATCTGGCCTGCTCCCGACCGGGGCGCGAGCGCCATCACGGTGCGAACGCCCGGGGCACTGCAAACAACCGCCGGCCCCATCGATTTCACCGCTCCTGTTGAACCGGTCGGCCCACCTGGGCACGGAGGCCTGAGCCGCACCATCCGGACGGGCCGCCAAACACTGAAGCCGCAGACCGCCGCTTTGGCGGGCTGCGGCTTCATCGCAAAGCCTATGCCAACTGCGCTACAGGATCGCGACTACCAGCGGCGATTACCACCGCCACCGCCGCCGTAGCCACCCCCACCGCCGCCGCCATAGCCACCGCCGCCGTAGCCACCGCCGCGGGGTGCCCGGGGCTGCAGTTCCTTGGCCACGTCGACCTTAAGGGCGCGGCCGTCGAGCTGAGTGCCGTCGAGGGCGCTCTTGGCAGCTTCCGCCGCTTCCGGCGTCGCCATCTCGACGAAGCCAAAACCTTTTGGCCGGCCGCTGTCACGATCGGTGATGAGATTGACGGAAGTCACTTCGCCGTGTTGCTCGAACAGGGCTTTTACGCTGGCTTCAGACGTGTCGTAGCTGAGGTTGCCCACATACAGTTTTGCAGAACTCATCATTTCCTCCACATACGGAGTTACACTGCGGCATACGAGAGGAGGGGACTGCAAACGGGCGTGATGAGAGAGGATGAGCTCGGCTCTGCGCGTCGCCTGAAGAAGATTCCTATCGAATGTCTGCGATAAATGATAACACTTCGGCGGAACGGAGACTACGGAGCGCCCCCGCTCATCACGATCTGGTTGCGGCCGCGTTCCTTGGCCTCATAGAGAGCGCCGTCGGCTACCCGAGTGAGCGCGTCGACCGACTCGTCGGAACGAGACGCCCCCCCGATGCTCACCGTCACTTCCACGGTTTCGCCAGCACACTCAATCGGAGAGTCGCGGATGGCCTGCCGGACCCGTTCGAGGATCTGCTGGATCTCTGTTGGGCCGGCTCCCGGCAAAACAATAAGGAATTCCTCTCCTCCGAAACGGCCGAAGGCATCGTACGCCCTCATCCCCGCGGTCGTGCGCTCTACTATGGCCTGCAGCACGGCGTCGCCCACCGCGTGACCGTGGGTGTCGTTGACGTCCTTGAAGTGGTCGACATCCAGCAATCCCACACCCAGTGTAGTGCCCTGCCGATCGGCGCGAGCGATCTCCTCCTCCAAGCGCCTCAGAATGGCTCTCCGGTTCATGGCCCCGGTAAGAACGTCTGTGAGGGCCTGTTTCTCCAGAGCACACTGCGTTTGCAGTAGCTTCGCGTTCAGTTCCACGTACCTCTGTCCTACCAACAGACGGGCGCGCAACTCGTCCCGGTCGAAAGGCTTGCCCACATAGTCGTTGGCTCCAGCCTCGAGCCCGGTCACGATGTCGCCCTTGTCGGCTCTCGAGGTCAGCAAGATGATGTACGGCGGGTTCGAGGTCTCGATCGACCGGACCCGCCGACAGACCTCCACCCCATCGAGGGTCGGCATCATCCAGTCCAGCACGGCCAGTCGGGGGGCGTCGTCTTCCATGAGCGCCTCCCACGCTTCCTGGCCATCCGATAGCACCAGAGTCTCGTAGCCCCACTGGGCCACCACCCGCCTTAACAAGGCCCGGGAGGTCAGGTCGTCTTCCGCTATGAGCACCTTCACAGCAGACCGCCCTTCGCCGCCGCGAGTCCCACCAGCTGCGTCAGTTGCTGTTCGATCTCAACTACCACGCTGGGGGCTCCCTCAAGATCGCCGGACGCCGCTCTCTGTTCGAGGCCGGCGGCCAGCTGCCGCAGCGCCTCCGCTCCCACGCTCGCCGAGGCCCCCTTGAGCGCGTGAGCCCGCTGCCTGACCGGAACGGCATCTCCGGCGACGACGGCCTCGCGCAGGCCACAGAGCTGGATCGGCAGGTCGTCGAGAAAGCCCGCGGCGATCTCAGCGGCCGACTCCCTGTCGCCGTCAAGGACGTTCAGGAGCACCGACTCGTCGAAGAGGCTCGTCTCTGGGAAGTCCGCAGACACGACCCTTGCGGCAGCCGCGCCGCCGGCGGAAGCCGGCGCGCAACTGACAGCGGCTCCGCCCGCGGATCTCGGCCCGCCGGCGGAGGATGGAGTCAACCAGCGGTTGAGCACGTCCACCAACTCGTTGGGCTTGATCGGCTTGGATAGGTAGTCATCCATCCCCACCCCTATGCACGTGAGTCTGTCCCCCACCATCGCGTGGGCGGTCAGGGCGACGATGGGCACCGAGGGATTGAGAACTCCTGACCCAGGTGAGCGGATCTGGCGCGTGGCCTCCATGCCATCCATCTCCGGCATCTGAACGTCCATCAGCACCAGATCATAAGGCCTTATTTGTAGAGCACGCAACACTTGAAGACCGTCAACGGCGACGTCGGCATGGTAGCCGAGCTTCTCCAGGGTCTTGAGCGCCACCTTCCGGTTCACCGCGTTGTCCTCGGCCAGCAAGATACGAGCCCGTCGTCTTTCCCTCTCGGCCAGAGTATGACGGGTGATCATGCCCCGGCCTGCCTGTGCGTCAACCCCTTTGCCGTGCTCACGACCTGCCAAAGTAGCCAAGCAATCGAAGAACTGGGATTGGCGCACGGGCTTCGACAGATACGCGGCGAACCCTGCCTTCTGCATGCGAGAGGCGTCGCCGCGGGTCCCGACGGAGGTCATCATCACCAGCGCAGTACCGCGAAGCACCGGGTCCTCCTTGATCCTGCGGGCCAGCACCTCCCCGCTCACGCCGGGCATGCACATGTCGAGAATCGCTATCTGGAAGGGGTCGCCCTCGGCCTGCGCCCGCCTCAACGCGATCAGGGCGGCCTCCCCATCGGCCACCTCTTCGTGCCGGCATCCCCACGATTCCAGCATCCCACCGAGCACCTTGCGGTTGGTCTGACTGTCGTCCACTCCGAGCACATGGACGCCGGAAACGACGCCCAACTCGGAGTCCGAATCGGCCGGGGGAAGATTCCCCTTCGCCATGGGGATCGCGAACCAGAAAGTCGATCCGGCCCCAACCTCGCTCTCTGCCCCGATCCGACCGCCCATCGCCTCAACCAGGCCCTTCGCGATCGATAGACCCAGCCCGGTCCCTCCGTAACGCCGGGTGGTCGAGGCGTCCGCCTGAGTGAAAGGCTCGAAGAGAGCGTCCAGTTTGTCCGGCGGTATTCCAAGGCCCGTGTCGTGAACGCTGAATCTGATGCTCGCGCTCGTGCTGTCTTCGGCCTCGAGAACCGCGTGGACGCTGATTTCGCCCTCTTCCGTGAATTTGACGGCGTTGCCCACCAAGTTCGTCAGCACCTGCCGGATCCGTCCCGGATCGCCGCGCAGCGCGGAGGGAACGTCGGACTCGATAAGGGTGAGCAACTCCACCCCCTTTTTGTGGGCCTTGAGGGCCAAGATTCCGATCGTGTCCTCCAGCGAGGTTCTTAGGTCGAAGTCGATCGTTTCAAACTCCAGCTTCCGGGCCTCGACCTTGGAGAAGTCCAGGACGTCTCCGATCACCGTCAGCAAGGCGTCGGCACTCATCTTGGCCGTCTGAGCGAAATCGCGCTGCTCGCGGTCTAGACCGGTCCCGAGTAACAAGTCGATCATCCCGATGACCCCGTTCATGGGAGTCCGGATCTCGTGGCTCATGTTCGCGAGAAATAGGCTCTTGGCTTCGCTTGCCGCCTGCGCGTCGATCGCCAGCTGGTTCGCGCGCCGAATCGCTCGCTCCAGTTCCCGGTTGGCTGCCTCCGCAGCCTCCTGGGCCTCGCGAAGCTCCCTCTCCGCCTTCTTGCGTTCGGTGATCTCCCGGGAGAAGGTGAGAATCCATTCCTTGCCCCCATACGAGACATAGTTCGTGTTCACCTCGACGGGGAAGGCCTCGCCGCTCTTTGACCGGTGGATCGCCTCGAACGTGAGGGACCGTCGCCCCTTCAGTTCCCTCCAGTGCTTCTCCCAGGGCCTGGGGGCAGAAGGATCCACGTCATATATCGTCATGCCCAATAGTTCCTCTCGCGAGTAACCCAGGCGCCGGCAGGTGGACTCGTTTGCATACAAGAAGCGGCCCGCTGGGCCTACCCAGAACACCAGATCGCCGGCGTGGTCAATCGAGAACTGGGTGAGGCGCAGCGACTCCACCATCCTCTCCCGTTCGCTGATGTCGCGCGCGAAAGAGCAGCAGTACTCCCGGCCGTCGTATTCGAACACGTTCGCGTTGACTTCGACCGGGACGCGCTCTCCGCCCTTGGTCTGGTGATGGGTCTCGAAGGTACGGGAGCCCGCCTCTCGCAGTTGCTCCCACCGCTCCTTCCAGGAATCGTCCGACACATCTTCGCTAATGTCGAAGATCCCCAGGCTGAGCAATTCCTGCCTGGAATACCCGAGTTGTCGGCAGGTCGTGTCGCTGACGTACACGAACCGGCCCTTGGCGTTCAACCAGAAAACGGAGTCCGCCGCGTGGTTCAGGGAGAACTCCGCGAGCTTCAGAGATTCCTCCATCCGCTTGCGCTCGCTGATGTCGCGCCCGACAGAACAGTTGTATTCCTTGCCCTCGTACTCGACGTAGTTCACCGTTACCTCGAGCGGCAGGAAATCGCCGCTCTTGATACGATGCGGCTTTTCGAAGCTGAACGTTCCCCTTTTCTTGACCTCTGCCCAGTGACGGGCCCACGGCCGCGGCGCGTCGGGATCGAGGTCGAAGATGGTCATGCTAAGAAGCTCTTCGCGCGAGTAGCCCGTGAGGACGCAGGCGGCTTCGTTCACGTAGACGAGCTTGCCGTCAGAAGTCATCCAGTAGACCGCGTCGGCGGTGTGATCGACGGAGAACTGGGTGAGACGCAGAGACTCTTCCCTCTGTCTCCAGTCCGTGACGTCATCCAACACGACCACGATGCAGGGCCCATCATCGAGGTTCGCACGGAGCACTCGGCGTTCGACCCAGACTTCTACGCCGCGGACGCCGGTGAGCTTGATCTCCTTCTCTCTCGGGAACCCGGTCGCCGAGGCGGCCTGCGCGTCTTGGCGAAGCCCCGGGCCCAACGCGCGAGTCTCGGACAGCGGGTTGCCCATGATCGCACCCTTCGACTTCCCGGAAATGCGCACGGCCGATTCGTTGGCCCAGAGGCAACGACCGTCCTCACCGTAGGCCACCACGCCCTGCGCCACCGTTTGAAGGATGGCCTCGCTGAGCGCTCCCGGGGCGGATGCGCCCCCACTTCTGGTCTTCGTGCCCAACCGTCCCTCCCCTCGAGCCTTCTGTCGGTCCGCGGGTACCCTCTGTCTAGGTCACGCTCACTTCATCGACAGGGTTGCCGGAACCTTGAGCAGAAGGACTCCAGCAGCGATCGCCACTCCAAAGAGGAAAGTGGAATAATTTGCAGCCTTAAATGGGTAAGCTGCTGGCACCCACATGCGAGCGCAAGGAGGCAGGCTCATGGCAGGCGCCGACAAGGCTCCGCGGTCTAGGATCGCGGCACCGCATCTTGACACGCAGATCTCCTATCGATTGGGAGTGCCCCTGATCTACATCAGAGGCGAGCTCGACCACGATTCAGTGGGCTACCTGCGCGAAGCAATCGATCAGGAGCTCATAGGCGACCCAAAGGCTCTGATCCTGGAGTTCAGCGACCTCTCCTACATGGACAGCGGCGGCCTTTCTCTGATGTTCGATACGTTGGCCCGCCTCAAAGGCAAAGGCTGGCTGGGCGCGGTAGGCCTCAACCCTGGTGTGGGCCGGCTGCTCGAGATCACCGGGCTGGCCGATCATGACGGTTTCCGGGTGTTCCCCGATCTTCATGCTGCCTCTGCAGCTCTGACGCGGCCCGAGGGAGACTGACACGATGGCCACACCCTGATGGCCCACACCAGCAGCCACCCCCTGCCCCGTCGGGCGGGGATCATTCTCATTCGGCGAAGGCCGTGGCTGTATTTCGCGGCCGGATCCGTAGCTCAGGTTGCCTTGTTCTACGGAGTAGGTCTGTTGGGCCAGACCTCTCGATACCTGGGGATACCCGGAGCGGCGGCAGCGCTCTTCGCCGTTGTGGTGGCGGTTGTCGCCGGCCCTGTGACCGGTGTGGGCGTAGCTCTGGTGGGTGGCGTCGCCTTCGTGGCGTTCGTCACTGAATTCGGTCAGTTCGTGAGTCCCGTCGCCATTGCGATCGCCGTCGTTCTCTGGAGCCTCGCGGCAGTCGTCGCCGGCCTGGCGGCCGAGGCGGTGCGACGCCGAGCCGAAGCCAGGGAGATCCTCCTTTCCGAAGCCCTGGAGGAGTCCGTGTCCTCCCGGGAGGCGATCGAACAGATCCTTGCGATCGCTCCGAGTTTTCACCAGTTCGAGCAGCTGGACGACCTAGCGCGCGCGATATGCTCCGCTGCCCGTGAGACGTTCGAGGCTCGCGCGGCGTCCGTGTATCGATCTGACGGAGGGCGCGTCACCCTGCTGTATCGCGAGCCCCCGACCCCCCTCATGACGCCGGGGAGGCCCATCGACCCAGCGGCATACCCGGGGCTCCTCGACACGCTCGACGCGGGGACTCCAAGCTTTGTGCCCGAGGCGATGACGGAAAGATGGTCAGAGAGCGAGGCGGAACTGGCCCGCAGTCTAGACATTCGCTCGATCCTGCGCGTCCCCATTATGCTCAGCCCCACCTCGGCGTATCTTCTGGTCGTCGGCTGGGACCGGCCGCAAGATCGCGACCGGGATCCCACTCTTCTGGCGCTCGCTCAGCGCTTCGCGGACCAAGCTGCCATTGCGCTCGAAAGGGTCGAGGCCGACATGCTGCATACCCGGCTGGAGAAGAGCCTGCTCTCGCGGACTCGTGACCTTCACCCGGGTATTGACATCGCCATTCGCTACCGCACGGGGGAGCGTCGTTTGGGACTGGGGGGCGACTTTGTCGACTACATGGTGCACGACGACGGAGGGTTCAGCTTCGTCATCGGCGACGTCAGCGGCCACGGCCCAGACTCGGCCGCCCTTGGAGCCACCCTACGCTCGGGATGGCGGGCGATGTCGGTTGCTGGAGTGCCGCCCAGGCAGAAGCTCGCTTGTCTTGACCAGGTCCTGCTCGCCGAAAGAAGTGTCGACACCTTTTACTGCACGCTCTTAGCAGGCCGGCTCGATTCTTCCACCGGATCATTGGTACTTGCCAATGCCGGACACCCTCCGCCCCTCCTGATCGCCAAAAAGACCAGGCTGCTTCCGATCAAACCGGTGCTACCGCTGGGGTGTGAACATGAGGATGGCTGGCACCTCGAGACCTTCGTTCTGCCCGAGGCCTGGAGCTTGCTCCTCTACACGGACGGCCTCTTTGAGGGCTCATATCGGCCGAACGCCCGGGAGCGGTTCGGCCTCGACAGGCTGGTCGAACGCTTCGCCCGGGCCGCGCCCGGACCCCTCACCCCCGCGTTGCTGGACGAGGTGCTCGCCGAATTAGAGCAGGCCAACGGCAGACAACTGCCCGACGACGTGGCCATACTCTTACTCTCCAAGCGTCGGAGGGCGACTCCCTAGCCTCCAGTGGGTGCGAGGCGCCGGCGTTTAGCCTCCGCCGCTAGAGCCATGACCACCGGGCGCCGCCTCGCGGACGGTCTCCTTTAGCCCTTGCCCACGAACTCCGCCACCACATCTCCTACGGCGTCGGTGCCCATGCCCATCTGGCCGGCGGAAACAGATTTCATCTTGCTCACCGCGTCGATGATGCCGTCCTCCACCCACATTGCAGCCTCAGGCTGCCCCAGGTGGTCAAGCATCATCTGCACCGCGCCGATTGCGGCCAATGGGTTGATGACGTTCTGACCTGTGTATTTGGGCGCTGAACCGCCAATAGGCTCGAACATTCCTATCTTTCCAGGATGGATATTGCCGCCGGCCGCCACGCCCATGCCCCCTTGGATCATGGCCCCCAGGTCGGTGATGATGTCGCCGAACATGTTGTCGGTAACGATCACGTCGAACCACTCCGGGTTCTTGACGAACCACATGCAGGTAGCGTCCACGTGGGCGTATTCACGCTTGATCTCGGGATAGTCGGCGTCGCCGATCTCGTTGAAGGCCCGCCACCAGAGATCCCAGGCGTAGGTAAGTACGTTGGTCTTGCCTACCATGGTGAGCTGCCCACGCCGGTCGGCACGGCCGGCGTAGTCGAAGGCATAGCGGATGCAGCGTTCCACGCCCTTGCGAGTGTTGACGCTCTCTTGCACGGCGATCTCATCGGGAGTGCCCTTCTTCAGATAGCCGCCGGTCGAGGCATACAGCCCCTCGGTGTTCTCGCGGACCACCACGAAGTCGATCTCTGCGGGGCCCTTGTCCTTGATGGGCGTCTCCACCCCGGGGAGCAGTTTGACCGGGCGCAAATTGATGTAGAGATCAAGGGCAAAGCGGGCCTTGAGCAGGATGCCCAATTCGAGGATGCCCGGCTTCACTTGAGGATGACCGATCGCGCCCAGCAAGATGGCGTCATGGCCGCCGAGCTCGTCGATGGCGGAGTCGGGGAGGGTCTCACCCGTGCGCATGTAGCGCTCGCCGCCGAAATCGTAATGGGTAAGATCGTAGGTGAAGCCCGCGCGAGCCGCCGCTGCCTTGAGAACCTTGAGACCTTCGGCCACTACCTCAGGACCGGTACCGTCGCCGGGCATGACGGCGATGTCGTAGTTCATGCTCATCCTTTCGCTATCCCGCTGCGGCGCGGGTCTTCAGGTACGGCAGCAGGCCGCCGGCATCCACCAGTTCGCGCATGAACGGCGGCAGTGGCTGAGCCCGGTACTTCGCCCCAGTGGTCAGGTTGTTGATCTCACCGGTGGCCAGATCGACCGTCAACTCGTCGCCCTTGCTGATGCCGTCCACCGCCTCGGGCGCCACCAGAATGGGGAGCCCGGTGTTGAACGAGTTACGGTAGAAAATGCGGGCATAGCTCTTGGCGATGACAACCGACACGCCCGCGCCTTTCAAGGCGATCGGGGCGTGTTCGCGGCTCGAGCCGCAACCGAAGTTCTCCTTGGCCACCACGATGTCGCCCGGCTGGACCTTGCCGGCGAAGGTGGGATCGGCATCTTCCATCACGTGCTGGGCCAGCTCGGCGGCCGTCTTCATGTTGAGATAGCGGGCCGGGATGATGAGGTCGGTGTCGATATCGCGACCAAAGGTCCAGGCGCGTCCGCGCAGCGCTGTCATGGCTGCCTCCTTCCACCGATCTGGTCCGGCGTGGCGACATAACCGGCCACCGCGCTGGCGGCGGCCACGTACGGGCCGGCTAGGTAGACCTCGGAACCCGGATGGCCCATGCGGCCCACGAAGTTGCGGTTGGTGGTGGACACGGCCCGCTCGCCCTCGGCCAGGACGCCCATGTGACCGCCCAAGCAGGGACCGCAGGTCGGGGTCGAAACCGCCGCCTCGGCTTCGATGAACACGTCGAACAGACCCTCGTCGTTGGCCTGCTTCCAGATGGCCTGAGTGGCCGGGATGACCAGGCAGCGTACGTCTTTGTGCACCTTGCGTCCGCGCAGAATCTCGGCGGCCTGGCGCAGGTCCTCGATGCGGCCGTTGGTGCAACTGCCGATGACGACCTGGTCGATCTTGACCGAGTTGAGCTCGTCGGCGGGCTGGGTGTTGGACGGCAGGTGCGGCTTGGCCACCATCAAGGGGATCTCATCCGCCTTCCTGCGGTAGACCTTCTCGTACACGGCGTCGGCGTCGGTCGTGTAATAGATGGGCGTGCGCCGGAAGCGCCCCTCCACGTAGGCCTTGGTGATGTCGTCCGCGGCGATGATGCCGCTCTTACCCCCGGCCTCGATGGCCATGTTGCAGATGGTGAAGCGCGAATCCATGGAGAGGCTGCGGATGGCAGGGCCGGTGAACTCCATGGCCTTGTAGAGGGCGCCGTCCACCCCGATCTGCCCGATGATAAAGAGGATGATGTCCTTGCCCGTCACGTAGCGGCCCAGGGTCCCTTCGAAGTCGAACTGATGGGTCTCGGGCACCCGAAACCAGGCTTCGCCGGTGGCCATTGCTCCGGCCAGGTCGGTCGAGCCGACCCCGCTGGCGAAGGCACCGAGCGCCCCATACGTGCAGGTGTGGGAGTCGGCGCCCAGGATCACGTCTCCCGGACCGACCAGCCCTTGCTCGGGCAGAAACGCGTGCTCTACGCCCACGCGGCCCACGTCGTAGAAGTGCACGATCCCGTGCTTCCGCGAGAACGCGCGCATCTGCGCCACCAGGCCGGCGGACTTGATGTCCTTGTTGGGCGTGAAGTGGTCGGCGGTGAGCGCGATCCTTTCCGGATCGAACACGTGGTCGAATCCGGCCTTTTCGAACTCGTCGATGGCCACCCCGGCGGTGACATCGTTGCCGAGGCACAGATCGAGTTTCGCCATGATCAGATCACCCGGGGCGACCGACTCCTCGCCGGCCGCTCTGGCCAGGATCTTCTCGGTCATGGTCATAGCCATGCCACGTACCCCCAGTCGTTGAACCTTAGCGCGATGCGGGCGCGTACGCCATCAGGGGCGCGCGAGCGCAAGAGGACCAGTCATTCTAGTCTAACCGCGCGGAATTGCGCAACCGCCGGGGCCGGCTCCACGGTCCAGGGGGTCCAGGCGGGCGGGCCCGGCCCCGGCCGTGCTACGCTTCCCCTTAGGACGGCCAGCACCACCGAGGAGAAGTCGTGTCGCGACTGATCGGCCGCAGAAGACGAGGCCCCGGCGCCCGAACCCGACGAAGACGGCTGGTCTTCTGGCTTCTCGTGGACGCGGCCGTGGTGATCGCCCTTGTCGGTCTGGCGGTCTTGGCGATCAACCTGATCATCGCTCTGTCGGCCCATGGTTCCATCGTGCGTCAAGGCGCAGACGCTCCCCGGGCGCAGGTGGCGATCGTCTTGGGGGCCAAGGTCTATCCCAACGGCGGGATCTCCCCTATGCTGACCGACCGCCTAAAGACCGGCGTTGCCCTCTATAAGCTGGGGAAGGTCGACAAGCTCCTACTCTCAGGCGATCATGGGCAGACCACGTATGACGAGGTCAACGCCATGCTCCGTTACGTTCTGGAGCGCGGCGTTCCCGACGAGGACGTGTTCACCGACCACGCCGGTTTCAGCACCTATGACACCATGTACCGAGCTCGGGACGTGTTCCAGGTCAAGAGCGCTCTGGTGGTAACGCAGAAGTTCCATCTGGCCCGGGCCGTGTACACGGCCCGTAGCCTGGGCCTGGACGCCATCGGCGTCCCGGCAGACATACAACCCTACGCGAATGAGCGCCGCTTCGCCATGCGCGACTGGCTGGCCCGGGCGAAGGCCTTCTTACAGCTGCACGTCAGCAAGCCGGAGCCCCGTTATCTTGGTCCGGCCATCCCCATCGACGGTGACGGGCGGGCCACGCGCGGGTAGCCCGCCACGGGGAGTGACCGCCGCGGCGGGTGACCGGGCCTGGCGGGGCTGAGCCGGCGGGACTAGGCCCGCCGGAGCGAAGCCCCGGCTACCAGATCCCGACGCTGAGGGCGATCCCAGCCGCCTTCTGCTGGACGGCCGCTCCATAGTCCGGCCCTACCGCCCATTTGGCGCTCAGCTCATATACGGTCCGGACGTTGCCGCGATGGACCCTACCGTCGATCACGAAATGGCGCGGATCTCCGGGGGTGGTTATGGGGCCGTCCGCCGGTTGCTCCACCGACGCGCAATAAGGATCGGACAGGTGGCTGGGATAGACGTACCAGGCCAGGTGGGCATACTGCGCGATCACGCCCAGTTCGGCGGAGGCGAACGAGTTGCCCGGCACTCCCGGCCCGGTCGCCCCGATGCCGGCGAGATTATTCTGCTCGGGCACGACCACTCCCCCGTACTGGCCGTAACCGGTCTCGTGGATCATCTGCGCCCAGGCCATGTCGGCACGGATGCCGAAGCGCTTGCCGTAGACGACATAGAGCTTGGCCAGCGCCTCCAGGGACACCGAGAACTTACCGTCGCTCCCGCCGCTGTGCTCGCGGAAGTAGCGCACCAGGTCGCTGGAATCGCCCGGGAAGCGACCGTTCAACCCGGCCGTGTCGGTGCCCATGATGTTGAAGAGCAGCGCCGCCGCTTCCGCTCGCGTCGCCGTGCGCCACGGTGACATCGACTTGAGTGTCGACCCGGGAGGCGGTAGCTCTCGCAGCAGGCCGTTGTACTGTGCAACCCGAGCGATCACGGCGTGCGCGGGGTCGAAATTGCCCCACGCCGACTTGTACGAACTCGGAGGCACGATTAGCGATCGCATCGTCGCCCGGGTGCCCATGGTCACCAGTTGCGCCAGCGAGATGGGCGCGTCGGGCTTGAACAAGGGGCCCGACGACCCTGTGTATCCGGTGACTATGCCTTCCCGGGCGGCAGCGGCCACGTAGTGATCCGGATAGAGAGCCCCTCCCGTGGTCTTCTTCACGTCGACAAAGGCGCTTACGTCGCCCTCGCTCACGGCGATGCGCATCGACAGGATCACCATCTTGGCGAGCTGCTGCCGAGTCACCGGAGCGTTCGGATGAAAGGTACCGTCCGAGTAGCCCTCTATAATGCCGAGTTGGGCCAAGGTCTCGATCTGGACGTGGTAGGGATTCGACGAGGGCACGTCGCTGAAGCCGGCCGCCTGGGCCTGCGCGATCTGCGGCTGCAGCAATACGCCGGTGATAACGGCCACCACTGCAAGGGCGCAAAGCCCCAGGAGCCTTAGCGATGTCGTTCTTGTGGTGAGGGTTTTCATGGCGAGGAAGGATACCAGCATGTGTCACCCCGAGCCTATTTGGTCCGCCCCGGCTACGGACAGAGCGCCCGCTACGCGAAGGGCCGTGACTACTTCATCAACCTTTATACTTTCCCCGGCGGGCCCTGGAGCCCTGCACATCGACCGATAGGAGCAACCCGTGCCCCAAGCGATCAAGGGCGGCCGTGTGACCGCCATGACTTTTGATTTCTGGAACACACTCTACTCCGCCGATGGCGAAACCATGGACAAGGTGCGGCCGGTGCGGATCGAGGCTCTCCGTCGGGTGCTGGCTTCGGGCGGCGTCGACCCGACCGAGGACGACCTGCAGGGCGCCTACCGCGCCGGGTTCGATGCGTACATGGCCTCGTGGACCGGCGGCGTCCATTTCGGCGCCCGGGAGCAGGTGCTGTACATCCTCGCGCATTTCGGCGTCGATGCGACCGCGGTGCCGGATGGTCTGATCGCCCAGACGACCTTGGAGATCGAGGACGCCTCACTCTTGGCTCCCCTCCAACTGCTGCCGGGAGTACGGGAGACCATCCCGGCTCTGGCCGACGCGGGCTACCGGCTGGGGCTCATCTCCGACACCAGCCTTACCCCGGGGCGCCTGCTGCGCAAGTTCTTGGAGGAGGACGGGTTGCTGGATCGCTTCTCAGCTCTCACCTTCTCCGATGAAACCGGCTACCCCAAGCCCGACACGCGCATGTTCGCACGTACCCTGGCGGCCTTGGGAGCGGAGCCGGCCGAGGCGGCACACGTGGGCGACACCCCCCGCACCGACATCGCCGGGGCGCAGGCGATGGGCATGATAGCCATCCGGTGCGCCGGCGCGGTCGACCACGAGGGACCACCGGAAGCCGATTTCGTGATCCGCGACCACCGCGAGATCCCAGCGATCCTCGACCGCTTGACCTAGCCCGAGGCTACGGCAGAGCGAATCCCTGCTCCTCGAAGTGCCGGTCGAACGCCAGCGCGGTGACCAGGCCCAGATCACGCATGAGTTCGAACCCAGCACAGTCAACCAGGCTCAACCCGCGCCGCCGCGCCGCCGCCCAGGCAGCTGTCGCCCGCCCGTGAAGCCCCCGATCCACAAACACGATCTCGAGCGCCGGGAGAAGGCCGCGGTGCACGAGCAGAGCGACGTCGAGACCAAGCCGGTTCTGTACCAAAGCGGTAAGCTCGGTGACGACGTAGTTGGTGGTCACGAGAAGTGCCCCTTCGCTCAGCAATGACTGGACGATGGCGGCTGCCTCTTTGTGGCGCCCATCGCCGGCGTCGAGCATCGCATACAAGCCGCTCGTGTCGGCATAGACGATCTTCGCCTGCTCAGGCGCCACAGGTAGACTCGTCCTCTTCCAGGATGGCCTCTGCCAGATAGCTGTCGTGATTCTCCGACACGTCAGATAGGCCCGAAGAGAAGGCTCCGATCAAGTCTAGCGCCCGCGCACGAACAGCCGACTCGCGGGCCTGGATCGGGCGGCGAAGGTAGACTTCCAGCGCCCTGCGGACGATCTCCGCTTGAGAGGTGCCTTCCGACTCAGCCGTCTGCCGCAAATTGTTGGCCTGCTCTTCCGTCAACTGAACCTGCAGCCGCTGCATATGCTGTAATGATGCCATGATGATGTAGGATACCACAGCGGGGTTTTAGGCGGCTTGGCGTCTCCCCCGTGGCTCCGGTACCAACGCCAGCATGAGCAGACCGGCCAGCAACGCGGCACCCGCGCCGACCCAGAAGGGAGCCGCCGGGGACACCCGATCGTATAGCACGCCCGCGATCACACTTGCCGGCAGCGCGGCCAACCCCACTACCATGTGGTAGGCGCCGAAGGCCGTTCCCCGCCGAACCCCGGGCGAGAACTCGGCCAGCAGCGCGCGCCCATTCCCGTCGGCGATACCCATGTACACCCCATAGACGGCGAAGACTCCCCACGCCGCCGCCTGCGAACGGGCCGTCGCCATCCAGGCGTAGGCGATCGCGAACACCGCGAAGCCGATCAGGGCCACCTTTCGCCGGCCAACGCGGTCCGCCAGCAGCCCAGCCGGGACCGATAGCACCGAGTAGATGAAGTTGAACGTCACGTAAAGCACCGGGATCATCGCGGCCGCCACTTGCAGATCCCGGGCCCGTAGGATCAGGAATGCGTCCGACGAGTTGCCCAACGAGAACACCGCGGTCACGAGCAGATAGGCGACTAGCGGCCCGCGCAGGCGTCCCGCCCGCTCCCGGAGGCTCCGCCGCGGCGGCCCGCCGGTGGCCCCGGCGGCCCCCGCGTCGCCCGCATCCCCAGTCGCCCCCACGCCCGCGGCAGCGGGTTCGCCTGCCGCGCCGGTTGGACCGGTCGGCGCCGCGGCCACCGCCGCCGCTGCTTTCTTCCGCCTGTCGTGGATGAAGAAGATGATCACCATCACGCAGAGAACCCCGGGGATCATGGATATCCAGAACACGGTGCGGTAGCCGCCCGGGCGCAGCGTCAGCACGAGAAAGGCCACGGCGGGGCCGATCACGGCCCCGAACTGGTCCATCGCCCGGTGGTATCCGAACGAGCGCCCCAGTTCGCGCGGGTCGCACGAGTCGGCCACGATGGCGTCGCGCGGCGCCGTCCTGACGCCTTTCCCGAACCGGTCCACGAAGCGGGATCCCAGAACCATCCCCCATCCACCGGCAAGAGCCAGCAAGGGCCGGCTCAGGGTAGAGACTCCGTAACCGAACACCATCAACGGTTTACGGCGCCCCAGCTTGTCGCTCAACCATCCTGCGAACATCTTGAGCATGCTGGCGGTGGTCTCGGCTATCCCCTCGATCAGCCCGATAAGGGACTTGTTTACCCCCAGCACCGACGACAAGAAGATGGGCACCAGCGAGTACACCATCTCCGAGCTGATGTCCATGAAGAAGGACGACACCCCGGCGAAGAAGACATTGCGGTCGAGGCCCCAGATCTTCCGCTTCGAGGACGGTTCTTCAGGGAGACAAACCTCCCTGCCGACTGGGTCGGGCGGCGCCTCTGGCTGGGGGAAGTCGGCGCCCTCCTCCCACCGCCCGTCTACGTTGAAAGAATCAGTGGAAATTCTCTGCCCGCCTTCCCGCGACTGCGTTTAGGCTTTGCGGATGCTGGGGAGCACCGACCTACGTCAAGGCAAACAGGCGGACGGCGCTATGGATAAATATCTGACTAGGCCCATCAAAGCGCTGATAACCCAATTCCCAGAAGTGGGTGCGATTCTCGATGAATATGAGGTCGGCTGTGTTTTCTGTGGGGTGGGGTCCTGTCTCCTCAAGGATATCATCGAGGTTCACAACCTATCCGAGGAAGAAGCACGGGTGGTCATGGCGCGCATCTCCAAGGTCATCTACCCGGATAGAGATGTCGAGGTTCCAAGAATTGCGAGAAAAACCGGCAACAGAACCGAAGCGTTGAAGTATTCCCCTCCCATGAAACTTCTCGTGGACGAGCATGTTCTGATCAAGCGATTTATCGCCCTCATCCCTGAACTTCTGAAGATTATCGATGTTGAGTCAAGTGAGGATAGACAGCTCCTTCTCGAGGGGGTGGATTTCATCCGGTCTTACGCGGATAAGTTTCATCACGCCAAGGAGGAGGACATCCTCTTCAAGTACTTTGACGAGACCCAGCAGATCATCAGGGCGATGCTCGACGATCACGATAAGGGGCGCGCCCACGCGGGGAGCGTCGTGGAAGCTGTGGAAGAGCGGGACAGGGATAAGGTCGTAGAACATCTCGCTGCCTACGGCAAGCTTCTCAGCGAACATATCAAGAAGGAGGACGAGATTCTCTATCCGTGGATGGACAGGGACCTCACGACAACGCAGGTAGGTGATCTGTTTTCAAGATTCGCGGAAGCAGATCGGGCAGGTGGACAGGAAGTCACTGAGAAGTACGGCCGGTTTGTGGCAAAGGTTGAAGAAGTCATGGGAAATAGAAAGGAAAAAGCAAGATGAGCTCGTTCGAAGGATGCCCGGGTTCAAGGATGATGGATCTGAGAACCACGGATACAGAGGATGATGCGCCTGCAACGACGGTGGCGTCCCAGTTACGGCAATGGCCTATTCAAATGCACTTGATCTCACCTCAGGCGCCCTATTTTCAGGGAGCGGACCTGCTTCTCGCCGCCGACTGCACCGCATTTGCGCTGGGAGGGTTCCACAGCGACTATCTGAAGGGCAAGTCCATAGCCATCGCTTGCCCCAAGTTGGACGAGGGACAGGATGTCTACGTTGAGAAGCTCAAGGCCTTGATCGACGAGGCGAAGATCAACACCCTGACCGTGTTGATCATGCAGGTCCCCTGCTGTAGGGGATTGGTGGCCCTGGCCCAGGAAGCCATCGCAGGTGCCGCCCGAAAGGTCCCTGTGAAATCCGTTGTCGTCGGGCTTCAGGGAGACATCCTGTCGGAAGAATGGCTCTAGGTAGGGGGCTACAATAGCCCCTGCCGCGCTTACGGGCGGCCCGGGCGCCCAGGCCGCCCGCTCACCGCGTCTGGATCTCCGGCGTGATGCGGCTCCAGCGCACCCCAGCGGGGGTCCCCGATTCGGCCAGCTTCCTCACCACGGCCTCGCGCACGTCGACGGCCAGGCGCCAAGCCTCAGCCTGGCTGGGCGCCCAGGCCATCAGCCGCACCGAAACTCCCGCGTCATCGGCGTCGACCACCTGCACCGAGGGCTCGGGGTCGGGAAGGAAGGCCGGGTGGCGACGCGCCTCGACCAGCAGTAGGGCGCGCACGGCTTCCACGTCGGCCCCGTACTCCAGCCGCAGCACCACCAAGGCGGGCATCTGGGGGTCGACCAGGGTGTAGTTGCGGATGGTCCGATCAGAGAGCAGCTTGTTAGGTATTACCAGCCGGCGGTTGTCCCACGTGCGGATATTGGTGTAGAACAGGCGGATAGACTCCACTGTGCCGTACTCGCCGTCGACCTCCACGCTGTCGCCCAAGCGAATGGGTTGCACGAAGGCGATGATCACTCCCGAGACCAAGTTGGCAATGGTGGTCTGCGCAGCGAAGCCCAGCGCGATCCCCGCCACTCCCGCCGACGCGAACATCCCCACCGCCAGGCGCTTGAGCGCGGACACATCCATGATCCAGAAGACCAGACCGATGGCCACGAAGAGGAGGACTATTACCGAGAGCCGCTCGATCATGCGGAAGCGAGTCTCGGCGCCGGGGTCTTCCTGCGCCAAGTTGCGCCGCCGGGAAAAACGGTCGATGGCGTGCTTGAGGCCTCGGTAGATAAGCCAGGCAGCCACGAGCACCAGGATGGACACCCCGGCGTCGATGAAATGTCTCTCGTTCTGGGCCCAGAAACTCATGATCAGAGTCTCACTATAGCGCGCCGCGACCCCCGAGGCGGAAGGATCGCAACCCTCCAGACGGACGCGCCGGGCCCATCGGCCGCGACGACGGCGGCGACCTGCGCTTAACTTGGAGACAGCCGGGTAAGATAGAGGAGCGCCCATGTGTGGAAGAAGCGCCCATACGCGAGAAGGAGACGGCGTCGTGCCCGATGTCGAGCAAAAGGTCGAGCCCAAGGCCGACCCCGGGACCAGCAAGAATCGCGAGGACAACCACCGGGAGGGTCAAAATGACCCGAGAGAGGCCCTGGCTGAGTATCGCCGGCGGCGCGATTTCGCCCGCACGGCCGAACCGGCGGGCGGAGCGGAGGCGGAGCCAACCCAAGAGCCTGGCTCGCGACCGGTGTTCGTGGTGCAGAAACATGCCGCTTCGCGTCTGCATTACGATCTGCGCCTGGAGATGGGGGGCGTTCTCAAGTCCTGGGCCGTTCCTAAGGGACCGTCCGTAGACCCGGCCGAGAAGCGGCTCGCCGTCATGGTGGAGGACCATCCCCTCGAGTATGCGGCGTTCGAAGGCACCATCCCCGAGGGTGAGTATGGGGGCGGCGCCGTGCTGCTTTGGGACTTCGGCTACTGGGAGCCCGACACCACCTGGAAGCCGGCCGGCCCCATC